>OLPS01002772.1_pt1 | contig 14987 bp, 11 predicted proteins | sample 1673071 | NCBI WGS metagenome assembly OLPS01 (sample SAMEA3136752, study PRJEB25190) | human gut metagenome | reverse complement strand
AACTCAACATGAAAAACTCGCTCACGCTGAATGGCGCCATGACGCTTTCCGGCGGCGCAGCGGCGACTGTTGCCATGCCGGATAAGGGCGGCGTCAGCGCCGGTTCCGGTGAATCGCTGCTTGCCCTCGGCCAGGCGATTACCTTGGGTAACAGCGCAAAACTCCATGTCGGTACGGTAAGCGGCGATGCCACTGCTGCCTTCGGTTCGGACTCCATTCTTGTGGTGAACGGCGGCGTCTCTTCCCAGAACGCCATGATTAACGGCAGCGGCAACCTTTCTGTCGGTGACGGAGCCCAGCTCTATGTTACTGACGCCAAGGCCAACACGAAGTACATCATTACCAAAGGTCTGAGCCAGGACTCTTACTGGAGTAACGCCAACCTCATGGCTAACCGTCTTATCAGGGGCACTGTCTCTGAGGAAGGTGACCAGGTTGTCGTGACGACGGAAGTGCAGGACGTCTCTCAGGCTCTTCCCGGTGTCATTCCGGCGACAGCGCTGACGGCGATGCTCTCTCAGAACCTGAACAATACCGAGTCCGATGCCATGGGCGTGCGTTTCCTGAGCCGGGCCATCGAACCTCTCTACATGCCTGATGACAAGACCGCGGTTACGACCATCAATGAAGTTTCCCGCGCCGCTGTCATGGCCGGTGTGCAGAATACGGCTCTCCGCCTTTCCAACGCCGCTTCAGATACCGTCCTTCATCATATGTCCCTCGGCAACTTCGATTCCGGCAACAGTGTCCATAAGGATGGTACCGATGTGTGGGCCACGCCCATGTATGGCAATATCTACACTCACGGCATGAACGTCTCTGACGATTCCGTTGTCGGCAATTACGGCGGCCTCGCCATTGGCGCCGATACCGAAATCGGCTCGTTCGGCGGCGGTATGCTCCGCATGGGCCTTGCCGTGCACGGCGGAGCCGGCCGTTCTGAAAGCCAGGGCGCCGTTACTTCGACGGATGATAACTACAACTTCGGCGGTGCCAACCTGTACGCTGGCTGGAACCGCGACAGCCTGAACATCCTTGCTTCCGTGGGCTACAGCATCAGCAGCCACAGCCTGAACATGGATCTGCCCTCCTCTCTCGGCATGGGCGATGCCGACGCCGATGTGCAGACCGGAGCCTTCACCGCTGAACTGCGCGGCGAATATCAGTTCAGGACCGACTGGCTGGACATCATGCCGCATACGGGCGTGCGCTACACGGCCCTGCATACCTATGGCTATGACCTGGAAGTCGACGACCGCACGCTGAACAGCGTGGACGATGACTTCCAGAACATCGTGCAGTTCCCCACGGGCGTGACGCTGACCAAGAATATCGCCGCCGGCGGATGGAACATCAAGCCTCAGTTTGACGCCTCCATCATTCCCGCGGTCGGAGATACCAAGACAAAGACCAGAGTCACCTACTCCGGCATTGACGCCGAAGACAGCATCCGCAATACCATTACGGATACCGTCAGCTGGTCCGGTTTGGCCGGCCTGCAGTTCGAAAAGGGTGATTTCACCGTTGGCGTGAACTACAACATCCAGGCCTCCACGCACGAGACTGATCAGAACGTCTCCCTGAACCTCGTCTACAAGTTCTAGGGCAGGAAATCCTTCCGGTTCCCTTCGGATAACAGGCAGGACGCATACAGATGCGCCCTGCCCGTTTTTGGCTTCGAGACGGGGAAAGACGGGCTGCTCACCCCGCAATGAGATGAGAACGATGCTAGAACTCGGGTATCTTCTCGCGTCCCGCCGCTGAAAGTAGCTCATAGACGGCAGACGTTATTATACGGACGGTATGCCGTCTATGAAGGGACCACCAGAATCATATCAGCCATGATCGTGAGAAGAAACTGTTCATTGTGTGAATAGTTTTCAAAGGCATAGTCCTGAATGACTGCTCTCTGTATCTGGGGATATTCAGGGGGAATCTGTCTATTCGTGTCCCAGTTCACGCGTGCGCACACCGTTTACTGCTCCCAGTGTGCGCCTCTGTGGTGTAAGTGTTTTGCCTCTGCTGATAGAGAACTCTCTGTCGGGCATGGCGTTGCCCCCTTGGGAGCAGCAGACGAAGTTCTTCATTTTTAGCCCCTATCGTAAATGCCCGTAGAATTTCATCGATTTCTAAGTTAAGTATGACCTGAGCCATGGTGTTCTCCTTTCGGTTTTGGTGGTTCTGCAATTCCAAACATACCGAAGGCGTTCCCATGGCTCAACTTTTTGCCACGGGAATTTCACTATATGGGCTCTACCTGCTGGCCCGTTCTGCATTACGTTCATAGCGTTTTGCATGGCAGAGGCGATCAGCCTCTGCATCAAGCAATTCGTTTAAAAACATTCTCCAGATTTTTGCGGACATAGCCCGAGAGGTTGTCATGAAGGACTTCCTGGTTGATCTGGATGACCGGGGCTTTCTTTTGCTGGGGGTCTTTGGTAGTAGACACGGCATGGCTCTCCTGTCGGAAGTTTGGTTGGTCACAAAACTTTAACCGATTGGCGAGCCATTTGCTTTTTTTAAAAATGCGAAAGATTCTTTACACTACCTTCCGGAACCACAGGGAAAGGAGTCTGCGTAAGGCTCTGGCATACTGGTCTGCGCCGCCTTTCAGCAACGGCTCAGGTGTATTGTCCTGCCGAACGGGAATCAGCATAGATTTTCTGAAAATACGACTTTGGAAGGAGCTGTTGCCATGTATGCGGAAGCTTTTAAGTCTTGGAAGGAAAAATTCAGGGCTGAGTGTATGGCTGAGGGCAGAGCTATAGGGATAGCTGAGGGCAAAGCTGAGGGCAGAGCTATGGCGATAGCTGAGGGCAAAGCTAAACTCAGAAGAGTTGCAGAAAGCTGTACAGAACGCTCTGGAATGTCATTTTGCGCCTTTGCCGCCCTCTGCCGGTGAGGACATAAAAAAAGTGTCTGATCCCGATAAGCTTCAGGATCTGCTGGTTTCGGTCTGGAAGGTCAAAACGCTCCAGGAAGCGCTGGATGAGATAAAGAGGCACGCTGTCTAACCGTCTTTCCCCAGCTGGGAAGTGTGCTGTGTTTTGCGGGGCTGGTACAGGCCTCCGCCTTCATCCGTGCACGACGCACTCTGCCGTTATCATGAGAGCAGAAGGCGGGATCGATTATGGGCAAAAGTGGAAATGTGTTCTCCCTCCATCCGAATCCGGACAACCCGGAGCACTTTTTCTCCAGCGTATGAAGACGCGCCGTGCTCTCCGGTTTGTGAAGGGACAGTTTGGTCTGCCCCCTTGCGACATAGATGGAGCAGCTTTTCCCCGGCGTTCTTGGCCGCCGCGGGATCCTGGCAGTCCACCTGCTGGGCGTTGGCTGGCAACAGGAAAAGAAACCGGTAAGCTCCGCCGGAGACAGTGCGGGGCTTACCGGAATGAAGGAGTTATTTGTAGCGCATTGTCAGAGGACCGCCGTCCGTAACAATGGTGATCTCGCTGATTCTGGTGCCTTCGGGTAACGTGAAAAGCAGGCTGGATTTCGGGGCATGCGGCAGGGGATGGTAACGTTGGTGCATTTCGCGGAGATATCCTGGCCGCCATTCATGGTAACGCGGCGTACAATGACGTCTGAAGTACCAGTTGAGGTGAGCGTCAGGACGACAGAGCTGCTGGTTCCATAGTTCTGGGGACCGCTGTTGGTCCAGCCCGCCTTGAAGGAAACGTCCATGTCCGCCCATGAGATCTGGGGCGCGGCCTGAAGGACAGCCATTGCCAGAAAGATCAGCAGAAAAAGTTTTTTCAGCATAAGCATCCTCTTCACGGAAAAAGCCCGGCACAGGTCCGGGAAAGAACCCGTTTCCCGGTGTTGCGACCCTGTCCCCGGCGGGCTTTTTGTACAGTGTTTCGCCCGCCCCTTCAAGAAAATGCGCTCCGGTTTCCCTCTGCCCTGGAAGCCTTCTCATATCCGGTGCCGAAACCCAGCCCTCTCTCGGGGAGCCACAGGTACCCGGTCACTCTGAGGTGTTCTGCCGGCCCTCCCCCGTCTGTCCCTTTACCGCCAGACTCCTTTCTCCCCCTTCTGCGCTTTTCAATTTTGTTTCAAAGAGGCTTTTTGAGACATTTTTATCTCATCATGGCGGCCGTTTTCTGCCTGACAGGCATTTTCTGTGGAAAAACGGGAAGTTCCGGCTGAAATTTATAGTGAAATACTCTGATTTTTGCCGTATCTGCGGCGTCTGATGAAACAAAAACGAACCATTGATACGTTTTTGTTTTTCTGCTTTTTCCGGGCTTTAGATAAATATTATGTATTTTCAGTATGTTAAATCTATATGTCGAATGGCATGGCTCTTGCTTCCTCCATAAAACAAAAGGAGGATTTCAGGATGTTCGCTTCGAAACTTTTCAGAAAGGCTGCCATAGCCGGTCTCGCCGCCGCGCTCTTCTGCGCTCCGGCCCAGTCGTTTGCCAAGGAAACCGTCAAAGTGGGCTTCATCGGCCCCCTGACCGGCGGTCTTTCCTCTCTGGGCGTGGGCGGCCGCAATTCGGCTGAGCTCGCCGTTCAGGAAGCCAATGAGGATCCCAATACCAAATTCCTGTACGAGATGACGGCCTATGACGACGAGTGCAAACCCAACGTCGGCATCCAGGTAGCCACCAAGGCCGCCTCCGACAGAAAGATGGTGGGCGCCGTTACGCATTACTGTTCCGCCGTGGCTCTTGGCACTGTGGGCATCTACCACCGCTTTAAGATGCCGGCCATTGTATGGGGCGCCGTGCAGCCGGATATCACCTACGGCAATGACTACAAGGAAATCTTCCGTACGCCCGGCACCATGATCAACCAGAACGAGCAGGCCGCCAAATTCATGTATGACAAAGGCTACAGGAATATCGCCATCATTCATGACATCACGGACTACGGCAAGAGCCATGCTGAGTACTTTACGAAGTTCTTCGAGAAGCTTGGCGGCAAGATCGTCGGCTCCTTCGGCGTGAACTCCGACCAGCAGGACTTCACTGCCGAGCTCACCAAGGTAAAGGCCCTGAATCCTGATGTGCTCTACCTCGGCGGCCTTGTTCCCGTAGGCGTGCGTGTCCGCTCCCAGATGGCCAAGCTCGGAATGACCTGCCAGTTTGAAGGCTGCTCCGGCATCAAGTCCGACGCCTTTATTTCCGGTGTTGGTGCTGATGTGGCTGAGGGCACGATGAGCTTCATCGAGGGCACTCCCATTGAAAAGCTGGCCGGCGGCTCGAAGTTCATCACGAGCTACCAGAAGCATAACTTCAAGGAACCCGCCGAAGCCTACGGCCCCTTCGCCTATGTGGCCATGCAGCAGCTCATCGAGGCTGTTGAGCACGTGGGACCCGACCGCGTGAAGGTTGCGCAGTATCTCTCCGGCATCAAGGGCGCGGATACGCTCGTCGGCAAGGTCACCTATGACGATCACGGCCAGAACATCGAACCCGCCGTGAGCCCCTTCGTGGTCCAGGACGGCAAGTGGGTCTACTGGCCTGAAAGCGAATACGCTTCCGGAAAGCGTCATCTGAAGAGCCCCGTTTCAAAGTAAATTCCTCTGAACCAAAACGTCACCCTCTCTTCTGGGAAGCCCCTCGCTCCTGCGGGAGTGAGGGGCAATTTTCTGCAGACCGCCCGCGCGGGAGAAGGAAATTTTAAGGAATTTTTATGGATACATCCCTGATAGCCCAGTTCATTATCAACGGGCTCATGCTGGGCATGATGTACGCGCTTGTGGCCGTGGGCTTCACCCTCTTCTTCGGTGTGCTCAACGTCATCGTGTTCTCACACGGTGACACGGTCATGCTCGGCGCGTTCACGGGCCTTGCGACATACGCATATCTGTCGGCCACGTACCCGACCATGAGCGCAGCCCTTGCGCTCGCGATAGTTCTGGCCGTTGCCATCGGAGCCATGGCCCTGTTCGGGGTGATCCTCGGACGTACGCTCATCATGCGCCTGCGCAGGGCGCCGGCCCTGAACACGCTTCTCGCCACCATGATGCTCGGCACCGTGATGCGTGAATCCATCCGGCTCTTTTACCCGAACGGCTCCAACCCGCAGCCGTTCCCCCATCTGCTCCCCGATACCAGCCTCGCCCTCGGCGCCCTCAGCCTCAGGCTCGATAATGTCATTCTTTTTCTCGCCGGCGCCGCGGCCATCATCATTGTGCATCTCGTGATTTCCCGCACGCGTATCGGCATGGCCATACGCGCCGTGAGCCAGGACGAGGAGGCTGCCCAGCTCATGGGCGTCAACCTCACGCTTGTTCTTGTCACGGCCTTTGCGCTCGGTAACGGCGTCGGCGCCCTGGCCGGCGTCATGAACGGAATCTACTACAGCGAAATCAACTTCGGCGTGGGCCTCATGCTCGGCGCCATCGGCTTCAGCGCCGCCGTCATAGGCGGTCTTGGCAATATTTACGGCGCCATCATCGGCGGCTTCCTCTTCGCTTTCCTGCAGACCATCGGCGCGGTCGCCCTGCCCTTCGGCAGCGCGTACAAGGACGTCTTCGCCTTCGGCGTCGTCATCGCCCTGATAGCCTGGAAGCCGACCGGACTGCTTGCCGAGAAGGTCAGCAGGAGGGTTTAGCAATGGCCAGAGTGAAATGGATTTCCGGGCTTCCTGCCCCTCTCGTGTGCGTCGTTTCCGCCCTCGCCGTCTCCGCCTATCTCATCTGTCTCCTGAAAGCCGAGGCGCAGGTGTCCATCGCCGCGGCCATAGCCGGAGGCGTGGCTGCTGTTGCCCTGCTCAAAATCGCCGGCGTCCTTGATCCTGTGCTTGAATGCGTGCACAGGGCCGGGCGCCTCTGGGCCGGCCTCATGCTGGCCATGGCCGTTTTTCTCGTCCTTTTCTTCCATGACGACCATTACGTGCTTTTCCTCCTTGGTACCGTATTCATCTATTCCACGGCCGTGCTCGGTATCAATGTCCAGCTCGGCTACACGGGACTCATCAACTTCGCCGGCGCCTCTTTCTTCGGCGTGGGCGGCTATACCGCGGCCCTGCTTATGACGGATACCGGCCTCACCCCCGTCCTGGCTATCCTGGCCGGCGGCATCTCCGCGAGCCTTGTGGGCTGCATTCTGCTCCTCCCCGTGCTGCGCACCTCCGGCAACTACGCAGCCCTGGTGACCATGGCCTTTGCCCTGCTCTTTAAGGTTTTCCTTGAAGTCTGCCCGTGGTTCGGCGGCCCGCAGGGCGTGCCTGTGGATCCGTTCAGTCTTTTCGGCTTCTCCTTTGCGGAAGAGCCGAAACTCTTCGGCATGGAGTGCTCTTTTTACCTGAGCTATGACTTCCTCGCCATTGTCCTGCTTGTGGCCGTTTTCGCCTTCACCACGCTCCTTGAGCGCTCCTGGCTCGGGCTTTCCCTTGACGCCGTGCGCGAGGATGAGACCGCGTCAGCCTGTTTCGGCATCAGCATTGCCCGCTGGAAAATCTGGGCCTTCACTGTCGGCAATTTCATCTGCGGCATAGCCGGCGCCTACTACGCCATGATGCTGGCGTACATCAGCCCGGCGAACTTCGCGTTCTCTGACTCGCTGCTCTTCCTGTCCATCCTGCTTCTCGGCGGCCTTGGCAGCCGCTGGGGCGTCATCCTGGCCGCGGCCTTCATGGTCATGCTCCCCGAGAAGTTCCAGGTTATTCAGGAATACCGCTATCTTATCTACTCGGCCATCGTCCTGCTCATGATTCTCTATCGTCCGGCAGGACTCCTGCCCCGCAGGCCGCGTACATACACAGGGAGGGCGTAATGGCACATCTGCTTGAATGCACGGATCTCACCATGCGCTTCGGCGGTCTCGTGGCCCTGAACGCGCTGGAGATGCACGTCGACGCCGGCGAGACCGTGGGGCTTGTCGGTCCCAATGGCTCCGGCAAGACAACCTTCTTTAACGTGGTGACAGGCATTTACCGCGCGAGCGCGGGCCGCGTCGTGGTGGACGGCCGCGACATCACCGGCGCCTCTCCGCAGGAAGTGTGCCGGGCGGGTGTCACCCGCACCTTCCAGCGCTCCAGGCTCTGTCCCGATCTCACCGTCTTCGACAACATCATGGTCGGCAACCATACGCGCCTCAGCCTCGGTTTCATGCACAACATCTTCCGGAGAAAGGCCTTTCTCGCCGAGTACGGCGCCTGCCGTGAAGAGGCGGCGGAAAAGCTCGAAGCCCTGAACCCCGGCCTCGGAAAGAAACTTGATCATCCCGTTTCCGAGCTCAGCATGCTCGACAGGCGGCGTGTGGAAATCGTGCGCGCCCTCATGCCGAAACCCCGGCTTCTGCTCCTTGACGAGCCGAGCGCGGGCATGACCCTTGATGAGACCCAGAGTCTCATGGATGAAATCATCAGCATGAATACGGGAGATGACAGGCCCGCCATCATCCTCATTGAGCACGAGATGAACGTTATCCACCGCGTGTGCCAGCGCGTCGTCGTCCTGAACTTCGGCTCGAAGCTCTGCGAAGGCACCTACGACGAGGTGACGAAGGATCCCACTGTCGCCGAGGCGTATCTCGGACGGGAAGTCACGGAGGACGAATAATGGCCACTTTCAAACCGCTCATTGCGGACAGTCTGTGCGTTGCCTACGGCAAAGCCGACGTGCTCAACAGCGTGCACGTGGAAATCAATCCCGGCGAGATCACCTGTCTGCTCGGCTCCAACGGCGCGGGCAAGACCACGTTCATCAGGGCCCTCACCGGCCTCACGAAGCCTCACGCAGGCACCATCCAGTTTGACGGCCTTGAAATCACGGGGCTGCCCCCGCACCGCATCGTGTCCATGGGTATCTCCTGCATCCCCGAGGGACGCCGCGTCTTCCCCGCCATGAACGTGGAGGAAAACCTGCTCATGGGAGCCTATCAGGAGCGGGACAGAAACCGCATCAGGGAGCGCCTCGCGCGCGTGTACGATCTCTTCCCCCGCCTGAAGGAGCGCCGCACCCAGGCAGCGGGCACCATGTCCGGCGGCGAGCAGGCCATGGTCTCCATCGGCCGCGGCCTCATGAACGAGCCGAAGCTCCTCATCATTGACGAGCCCTCCCTCGGTCTTTCGCCGGCCCTGGTCTCCGAGAACTTCCGCGTCATCCGCGACATCTGCCGCGCCGGCACGGCCGTCTTCCTTGTGGAGCAGAACGTGCGTCAGACCCTGGCCATAGCCCAGCGCGGCTACGTCCTGGCCCAGGGGCGCATCGTGGCCTCCGGAACGGCTGAGGAACTGCGCGGGAACGAAGACGTGCGCAAGGCCTATTTCGGCTGAGCCGCGGCGTTTCCGGGTCTCCTGTTTTTCTTCATACCGGGTTTATTGGCGCCCCGCCACGCGGCGGTCCGCGCCGGGAGAATACATCATGCAAAGGACAGACGATCCCATAGCGCTTGCCCAGAAACTCGTCCGCTGCAACACCATCTCCGGCGGCGACGAAAGGGCAGCCCTTGATATCCTGGCCCCTCTTCTTGAGGAGGCAGGTTTCAGTGTTACTTTCGATTCCTATGATCCCGCCAATCCGAAGCGGTGCAGCCTCTCTGCCCGCATCGGGGAAGGGCCTTCGATCCTTCTCTGCGGCCATATTGATACCGTGCCTCTGGGCGCGGCCCCCTGGGATTTTGATCCCCTGAAAGGCGAAATTTCGGACGGGAAGCTCCTGGGCCGCGGCGCTTCGGACATGAAGAGCGGCGCCGCAGCCCTGACTCTGGCAGCCTGCGCTGAAGGCCGTCTGGCGGCCAAAGCGGGCAAATCCGTGACCGTGCAGATTTACGGCGGCGAGGAGACGGGCTGCGAGGGATCCTTCCACATGGCGGGGAATAAAACCTTCATGAAAAACGTGAAGGCTGCCATCGTGGGCGAACCATCGGGCGCCCTGCCCCTCTGCGGCCACAAGGGCACGCTCTGGATGAAGGCTGTCTCGAAGGGCGTCACGGCCCATGGATCCATGCCTGAAAAGGGCGTCAACGCGCTCGACAAACTCATCCGTTTCGGATCGCGCATGCTGGAGAGCTTCAGGCTCGAAGGTGAGCATCCCGTGCTCGGCCATGGAACCTGGATTTTTTCCACCATGAAGGCAGGCCTCAATATCAATTCCGTCCCAGACAGCGCAGCCCTTACCCTCGATATCCGCACCATCCCGGGCCAGGACAACGCTGAAATCAGGGATCGCGTCATTGCTCTCGCGGAGGGTGAGGCGGAATTCGGGACGCTCCTTGATATTCCGCCTGTGTGGACGGATCCGGACAAAGGCTGGCTCTCCCACGCCTTTGACGTGCTGACTCCCTTCCTTGGCGGCCGTCCGGGACCCATGAGCGTGGCCTTCTTTACGGACGCGGCAGCCCTGCGCTCCGTCATGCCGGATCTGCCCGTGCTCATCCTCGGTCCCGGCCCCTCTTCCGAGGCCCATCAGACCAACGAGTTCTGCCCCACGGATCAGATTACCGCCTGCTATTCCATGTACCGGGCCCTCCTGAACGACTGGGCAAAGGGGTAATCCTATGACAGACGACCTGCCTCCGTGGCTCACGACAGATCTCTTCCGGACAGCCTCAGGCGCGCGCCTGCAGGAAATCTACCGCACCCTCTTCCACCGCATAGCGGAGCGGGAGGACGAGCTCCACGTCTTCACGGATGGCGGATTCAGTCCGCGCCGCGTGCTTGACGTGCTTGACGACCTGGAACACCACTGGCCTGATCCCCGCGTGCGTCCTCCGCTCTTCGGCGTGCCAGTCGGCGTCAAGGATCTCTACCGCACGGCCGGCTACGCCATCCACGCGGGATCCCTGCTCCCCGCGAGCTGCTTCCGCGGCCCGGAGGCCGATATTGTCACGGCGCTGAAAAAGCTCGGCTGCGTGGTCATGGGCATCACCCAGAGCTCGGAGTTTGCCGGAGCGGCTCCTGCCTCCACCTGTAATCCGCTGAATCCCGGACATACGCCGGGCGGATCCAGCAGCGGATCGGCAGCCGGTGTGGCTGCCGGCTACTTCCCGCTGGCTCTCGGCACGCAGACAAAGGGGTCCGTGGCGCGCCCAGCCTCCTACTGCGGCGTCATCGGCGTGAAACCCGGCCGGGGCACTCTCTCCACGGCCGGCATCGTGCCTTTCTCCGAATCCGTGGACCAGCCGGGTTTCTTCTGCAGCAGCATGTCCGATGCCGCTCTCGTGCTCGACGCCCTGGTCGTCCCTGACAGCGCGAGGCCCGGCGTGCCCCGCTTCTGGAGCCTCGCCGTGCCGCGGGGACCCTACCTTGAGGAGGCGGATCCGGTCTGCCTGAAGCTTTTTGAGGCCGTGTGCCGGAAACTTTCGGAAAGCGAGGCTCTCCTCATCCGGGACTGCGATGTCCTGCCAGACTGGCCGTCCATCCGGGAAATTCATGAAAGACTGACCTCCGCGGAACTCGCGGCCACGCATGACAGGCTCTGGAAGAAGTTCGGCTGCCTCGTAAGGCAGCCCACCAGGGACTGCGTGGCCCGCGGACGCGAATACGGGCAGCAGGCCATTCTCAGGGGCTGCAGTTCGGCCGAGTCCCTGCGCGCCAGGCTCGCCCAGTACATGGAGGAAAATCATATTGACGCCTTCATCGCGCCTGCCGCCACGGGACCGGCTCCGGCCGGACTCGACAGCACTGGCGATCCCGTCATGAACGTGCCCTGGACGCACGCCGGCCTCCCCGTTCTCTGTCTGCCCATGGGCTCCGTGTCGCCTGACGGCACCTTTACCGTAGGCCGCTCCGCCATGGGAGCGGACAGTCTTCCGGTGGGGCTGCAGATAGTCGGACGTCCGGGTTCCGAACTCACCCTTCCAGTACTCGGGCATCTCGCCGGGCTTCTCCTCGGATAAGTTTACAGGTGCACTGCCGTTTCTGGCCCCCGTCAGGCACAGTCCCGGCGGGGGCCTGCGTCTTTCTGGGGGCTGACCTTTCCGTTTGCGTTCGTTTCCCGTTGCCGCTATACCTCCCCGCTCGGAGGAAAACGATCGTGAAGAAGACTCTTTTTACGGCTCAGGAACTGGCTCTGTGCGGCGTGACCATGATCTGGGGCGGCACCTTCCTGGTTATCCGTCTGGCCATGCAGGAATGCGGACCGTTCTGGTTCGTGTGCCTGCGCTTCGGAGCTGCCTCCCTTGCTCTTGCCCTTGTGAGCCTGCCCGTCCTGAAGCGGTTTACCCGCAGGGAGATCTGGGGCGGCATCGTCATCGGCGTCACCGTCTACGTGGAATACAGCCTGCAGACGGCCGGCCTCGCCTATATCGAGGCCTCGCGATCGGCCTTCATCACGGCCTTTTATGTTCCCCTCGTGCCTCTCTTCGAGTGGCTTATCATGCGCCGCAGGCCCGGCCGCATGGCCCTCATCGGGCTGGCGCTCGCCTTTCCCGGCGTCATCCTGCTCTCGGGCATGGATGTCTCCGGAGGCATCGGCAGGGGAGAGCTCCTCACCATCGGCTGCGCCATCGTTTACGCCCTGGAAATCATTGTCATCGCCATGATCGTGCCGGGCACCGACCCCCGCCGCGTCACGCTTGTCGAACTGGTGGTAACCGCCCTTCTCGCGGGTGCCAGCATGCCCCTGAATGGCGAGAACGTCTCCCTCTCTCCCTATGTGCTCGCCGCGGGCATCGGCCTCGGCGTGTGCACGGCTCTCATCCAGAGCGTCATCGCCTGGGCGCAGAAAAGCGTGCCGCCCACCAAGGCCACACTGATTTACACGGGCGAGCCCGTCTGGGGCGGCGTGATTGGCTGCCTCTATGGCGAAAGGCTCACCCTCTCCTCCCTCGCTGGCTGCGCGCTCGTGCTGGCCGGCATCCTGATCAGCGAAAGGCCGGAGAAGAAGGCCGGACAGCCGGCGGAAAAGGCGGAATGACGCAGACGGAAGGCCTGAACCGCGGAAAAAAGCCTGCTGCCGGCCTTTCCGGCGAGCAGGCTTTTATTTTCTGAGCGAACCTGATCCCGGCCCGTAGACTGCATTCCTGAAGTAAAACATCACGTTCCGGGACGGATCAGGAGCCCGGAGTGGTCTCCGGGTACAGCCTAGCGCATTTCGGCGAACGTGTTGCACTGCTGCGGATTCCCGGAGTCAAATCCCCTGCGGAACCATGTATAGCGCTGCTTTGAGGTGCCGTGAGTGAAGCTGTCCGGAACGACACGGCCCTGGCTCTGGCGCTGCAGCCTGTCGTCGCCAATGGCCGCGGCCGTGTCCAGGGCCTCCTGCAGGTCGCCGTTCTCCAGCATGCCCTGATCCGCCGTGTAGCGTCCCCAGACGCCGGCGAAGCAGTCTGCCTGCAGTTCCAGCATGACGGAGAGCCTGTTGGCTTCCTTCTTCGGGGCCCCGCGCTCAAGGCCGCTCACCCTGTCCGTAATGCCGAGCTGGTTCTGCACGTGATGGCCGACCTCGTGGGCCAGAACGTAGCCGAGGGCGAAGTCTCCGCCGCCGCCGAGATGATTCTGCATGTCGCGGTAGAAGGACAGATCCAGATAGACCTTTTCGTCAGCCGGGCAGTAGAAGGGCCCCATGGCCGACTGGCCGTAGCCGCAGGCCGTCGATGTCTGGCCCGTGTAAAGCACGAGCCTGGCCGGGCTGTACTGCTTCCCGGCCTCTCTGAAGATACCGCCCCAGGCCTCCTCCGTGGTTTTGAGCATGACGGAGATGAAGCGGCCCATTTCGTCCTGCGGCGAGCCCGTTCCGGACTGTCCGCTCCGGCTTCCGCGCGCCTGCCCGGAGTCTGTCCGCTGCTGTTCCTGCACCTGCACGGGCAGGCCGGAGCCTTCCAGAAGAGGCGTCAGATCGTAACCGTAGAGCGCGGCCACGATGACAATGGCGATCACGATGAGGCCTGTCTTTCCCCTGAGGGGGATGCCGCCCCTCACGCCGTAGCCGCCGCCCCGTCCAAAGGCTCCTCCGCCTCCGCTGCCGCGCCTGTCTTCCACATTGCTGCTTCCTTCGCGATCCTGCCAGCGCATGGCTCCTCCTCTTCCGGCCGGAGGCCGGTTCCGCCCCGTGCGGAATGTTTTTTTATGCCTGTATCAGTTTGCCTGTCCCCTGTCCCGCGTCCCCGCTTCCCGCGGGCTGCGGCAGGGAAAAAACACGTGCGGAGAAAAGGGACCGGCGGACTCAGTATATTTCCCTGCCGCTTTCCCTGTACGCGTCGAAGGTTCTGATGGTCAGATCCCTGTCGAGCTGACGGAGGGAGAGGACGCCGTCGTCCTTCCGGCCGTTTTCGATGAAGCGGTAGATATAGTCATCGCGGAAGCCGACGCGGGCCGCGTCCTCCGCGGTGTTGCCGAAGTACGCGGTTCTGATGTTGGCCCAGATGATGGCGCCGAGGCACATGGGACAGGGGTAGCACGAGGTGTAGATCTCGCACCCCGAGAGATCGCGCGTGCCGAGGTTCCGGCAGGCGTCGCGTATGGCCTCGATCTCGGCGTGGCAGGTCGGATCCTGAGCGGCCAGAACCCGGTTGTGCCCGCGGCCGACAATTTTCCCGTCCTTCACGATGACGGCGCCGAAGGGACCTCCCTCGCCGCTTTCCAGATTGCCGCCGGCCTCCTCCGCTGCCGCGGCCATGAACCCGTGCTTCCTGTCAGCTGTCATACTCCTCCCTGATCCGCCGGCCGGCGGATACGCTGTACTGTGTGTCTTCCGGAAAATTCCGGGGTTTACGCCCTGGCTGTAGCCAGCTCCTTCCAGCTCGTGGTCCGCGCCGGAGAGAGATTTGAGCGGTTCATCTTCCAGGGGGCGCTCTCGTCTGAGGGGAGCCCCGCGGAGGCGAAAGTCACGGTCCTGTGCCCGTAGCGGGCGTTGATGTCGTCCATCGCTTTCATGAGCCTGGCCTGCTTCTTCCCGTCCTTCTGCGGCGCGAGAAGGCTCAGCTCACGCCTGTCCTCCCGCTCCACGCTGAAAAGCATGACGCCGCCGCGGGCGTAGCGGTACCCGGGCTTCCAGATGGCGTTCAGCGCGCCGCGCGCCTTCTTCAGGAAAAGCGCCGTGTCGGCTGAGGGGAACGGCAGGTTCACGGTCGCGGAATTGGCGTAGA
>OLPS01002771.1_pt1 | contig 14991 bp, 9 predicted proteins | sample 1673071 | NCBI WGS metagenome assembly OLPS01 (sample SAMEA3136752, study PRJEB25190) | human gut metagenome | reverse complement strand
ACATCGCGCTCGGCGGCTTCGGCCTCGTCCAGGGCGTCGCCGATGGCACCCAAGGCCGCATTGGCGGCGGCAGAGGCCATGCGGTCCAGTGTGCGCAGCTCCATGGCGGCGTAGAGAATGCAGCCTAAATTCAGCGCACCTTCGGCGATCAGTAGGATGCCGCAGAGCATGACGGCGCTGACCGCCGCATCAAACGGGTGCAGCACCAGCAGTACGCCCAGGGCAACGGATACGATGCTGAACAGCAGCAGCAACCACCATTTCTGCCCCTTGCGCTTGGCAAGGTCAATGGCGGTACCGATGCGGCTCAGGCCGTCAACGACGATGAAGATGCCGAACACAATGGGCAGAAAGCTGGTCACTACCTGCGGCTTTGCCAGCGTGAAGATGCCCAGCCCCGCCGTGATGACGCCGCCCACCAGCATGAACGGCGCGGTAAAGCCGGTGCCGCGGATGCGGGCATACTGGATCAGGCAGACAATGCCGGTGACAAGCACCACAACACCAAAAATGTTGCAGATCCAGAGCAGACTGGTCTCGGGCATGATGAGCAGCAGCATACCGATGACGATATACGCGACGCTCAACAGCAGCATTCCGTTTTTGACATAGCGCAGCATAGTGAAAGGCTCCTTTTTACTTGTCGGCTTCCTGCATAGCCCTGGCGGCGGCCACGATCAGGTCGGCGCAGGCCTCGCGGCCCAGGGTCGCATTCAGGCACAGATCGTAGTTCTTGGCCTCGCCCCAGCGGTTCTCGGTGTAATAGTTGTAGTAGCTTGCACGGGCGCGGTCATGCTTGGCCAGCTGGGTCTCCCACAGGCGGTCCGGCATGTCCTTGGCGTCGGGGCGGCTCTTGGCAAACTGGATGCGGGTCTCCAGCGGCGCGTAGACGAAGGTGCGCAGCACGTTGGGGCGCTCACGCAGGACGTAGTCACCGCAGCGGCCCAGAATGACGCAGGGGCCCTCGGCGGCCAGCTCCTTGATGACGTTGCTCTGCAAAATGTAGACCTGGTCGGCCAGGGGCATCGTGTTGCCCATCATGTACAGGCTGTAGATCAGGCTGCCGCTGCGCTGGTTCTCGCTGGCGGCAATGGCCTCCTCGGTCAGACCGCTCTTTTTGGCGGCAAGGGTGATCAGCTCCTTATTATATAAGGGAATACCCAGCTTGTCGGCAACAGCCTGTGCGATCTCGCTGCCGCCGGATGCGTACTCACGCGCCATAGTGATGACCATAGGTTCCTTCATACTGATACACCTCGCAATATTTTATGTAGTATGCGCAAAAAGGCATACTATTCTGCTTATATTATAACCTGATTTTGTGGAAAACGCAAGAAAAAATTGCGGGAAAGGAGCAGTGCGGGCGGGGCTTTCGCGCCTTGCTGCCAGCGTTCGTCCCCACAAAAACTGCCCGCGGCAGAACACCGCGGGCAGGGAAAACAGAATGTAAAATTTTATTCGGTCACTTCGCCGGAAATCTCCTTGATTGCGGACACGGTTGCGGCGAGATTCTGCATGTCGCTGGGCACGATCAGCTTGGTGGCCTTGCCGTCAGCGACCTTCTCCATGGCCTCCATGCTGCGCAGGGCCAGATAGTTGTGGTTGGGGTTCGCCTCGTTGATCATGCGGATGGCATCGGCCTGTGCCTTCTGGACGGTCAGCAGGGCTTCGGCTTCGCCCTCGGCCTCGCGGATGCGCTGCTGCTTCACGGCCTCGGCGCGCAGGATGGCGGACTCCTTTTCGCCCTCGGCGCGGGTGATGGCAGCCTGCTTTTCGCCCTCGGCCAGCAGGATGGAGGCGCGCTTCTCGCGGTCCGCCTTCATCTGTTTCTCCATGGCCTGGCGGATCTCCACCGGCGGCTCGATGTTTTTCAGCTCGACGCGGTTGACCTTGATGCCCCAGCGGTCCGTGGCCTCGTCAAGGCTGGCGGTGATCTTCGTGTTGATGAGGTCGCGGCTCGTCAGGGTCTCGTCGAGCGTCATCGAGCCGATGATGTCACGCAGCGTCGTGGCGGACAGGTTCTCGATGGCCTGGATCGGGCGGTTCACGCCGTAGGCGTACATCTTGGCGTCAAACACCTGAAAGAAAACGACGGTGTCGATCATCATTGTGACGTTGTCGCGGGTGATGACGGGCTGCGGCGGGAAGTCGGCGGCCTCCTCCTTCAGCGAGACCTTGCGGGAGATGCGCTCGACAAACGGCGTGCGGATGTGCAGGCCCGCGCCCCAGGTATCCTTGTAGACGCCGAGCCATTCGGTGACATAGGCGTTGGACTGCGGCACAATAACGATGCAGCGCACCAAAACCACCAGAATAATGATGAGCAGGATGGCAAAGACTAACAGCATTTGGGGGTCCTCCTTTTTCCTTTGTGATTTAAACCGCAGCCGCGTCAGCGGTCACGGGAGCGACAATAAGGATCGCACCGTCCACGGCCACGACCTTGCAGCGGGTGCCCTGCGGGAGTGTGACCTCGGCGCGGGCCTGCCAGTCCAGGCCGTCCACGCGGACCCGGCCCGGAAGGCCGGGCTCAATGTCCACAAGCACAACGCCCTGCTTACCGATGGTCAGCGGCGAGCCGTTTGTGACAGGGGCACGGTGCGCGCCGCGCCGACTGATGAGCCGGGGCAGCATCAGGCCGAGCGTAATGGCCGATACAACGGCAAAAACAAGCATCTGCCAGCCAAAGCCGACATTAAAAAAGCTGACCAGCATGGCCGCGGCAGCGCCCACCGCAAACCAGACCGAGACAAGCGCCGTTGTGGCGGCCTCGACCATGATGAACGCCACGATGGCAACCAGCCATAAAATCGTATCAAACCACATGGAAATCTCCTTTCAGGGACAGAAAGCGGCTTTGTGACCACTTTAACATTATGACGGTATTCTGTCAAGATTGCCGAAGAAATTTTACAAAACTGCAGGAAAAGTGCAAAGGATTGCAGCCCTCCTTCGAGCGGCTATGCAGGGAGGGGTCTTGCCCACTCCGCGGCGGGGTGAGGGCACCCCGCCCTACAGTTTGCTTGTAAGGGGGGATGTAGGGCGGCATGCCCTCATGCCGCCGGGATGTGTGCGGCTGCAGCAAAGTGCCCGGGGCGTCAGGGACGCCGCCCCCTACAGCACCGACGCGCCCGGCAGGCGGGCACTGACGAGAATTTTCACGAAAAACATCGGTTTTCCGTAAATTATTGTAATTTCCAATCATACGGCTCTTTACCTTTTGAAAAAAAGTGGTATAACAGAAGCAAGTAAGATGAACAAAGTATGCGCTGTAAACAGTGTACCACAAAACAGGAGGAGCGACAATGAAAAACTGTTTTGACTGCACACCCCACACGATGAAGGACTGGCTGCTGCTGGCGGCGGGCGTCGCGGCGGTGTTTGCCGCGGCAGACTGGCTGCCGGGCGTGCTGCGCGGGGCCGGGGCGTTTCTCGGGCTGCTGGCACCGTTTGGCTGGGGGCTGCTGCTGGCCTATGTACTGGACATACCAACGCGCTTTTTTGCGCAAAAGCTCTTTGGCGGCAGGCGCGGCGGGGCGATGGCCGTCAGCTATGCGCTGTTTTTCGGTGCGCTGGCGCTGCTGGCGGCGCTCGTCGTCCCGCAGCTCGTGCAGAGCGTGACGACCTTTGCCGGGCGACTCGGCGCGTATGAGGAGACCATCCGCGGCCTGCTGGTCTGGGTGCAAAATACGTTCGGCATCGATACGGCCACGGCGGAACAGCTTGTGCAGATGGTGGGCACGGCACTGCAAAATTGGTTCGGCGGTTTGTCCCACAGTGCGGCGCGTGCGGCGGCGGATTTCGTCTCCGGCGCGGCGGGGGCTGCGGGCAACGCCGTGGTGGCATTGGCCGCCAGCATCTACCTGCTCTCCGGCAAGGAGGCGCTGCTCCGCGCGGCCCGGGCGTGTCTGCACGCGGCGCTGCCGCCGCGTGCCGCGGGCAGTGTGCTGGAAATCTGCCGTCTTGCCAACAAAATTTTCAGCGGCTACATCGGCGGGCAGCTGGTGGATGCCCTGCTCGTGGGCGGGGAAACATTTGCGCTGATGTCGATCTTTGGGCTGGAATACGCGCCGCTGCTGTCCGTGCTGGTCGGCGTGACAAACATTGTCCCGGTGCTGGGGCCGTTCCTCGGTGCGGTGCCGGGGCTCATCATCCTGCTGCTGGAATTGCCCTGGAAGGCGGCAGAATTTGCCATCATTATTTTTGTGGTCCAGCAGGTGGACGGCAACTTTATTGCGCCGCGCATTCTGGGCGGGGCTACCGGCCTGCCGGGGCTGGGCGTGCTGTTGGCCATCGTGGTGGGCGGGGCGTGGTTCGGCATCCCGGGCATGGTACTGGGCGTGCCGACGCTGGCCGTGCTGGCGGCGCTGCTCAAACAGGCTGTCGGGGCAGGGCTGACGGCCCGCGGCCTGGATGAAAACGGTGAGCCGCGCCGGAATTTACCAGGCGGGCCGCAAGAAAATTAACAAGTTATTCCTTGCAATACAGGCGTGCATAGCGTACAATACTCTTGTAAAATGATGTAAAAGGAGCGGAGCATTTGAAAGAGGAACATATCTGGACCAAAAAGCCGGAGACGATGCTGGACTGGTTCTGCGTGGTCGGGGCCTGTATTGCGCTGTATCTGACTTTGAACAATCTGGGGTACTTTCTGGGGAAAATCGGTGTGTTTATCGGCATCGTGTCGCCGTTTGCGGGCGGCATAGTCATTGCCTATGTGCTTGACCCGATGGTCAAGTTCTTCTACACAAAGCTGTTTAAAGAGAAGAAAAAGACGCGCGGATTCGCGATCCTTCTGGCGTATCTGGTGGCAATTCTGCTGCTTGTGCTGCTGGCATGGCTGGTCATCCCGCAGATCGTGGACAGCATCGCCATGCTGTTTACGAACTTCCCAAGCTACATACACAGCGTACAGGATATGCTGGGCATGGTTCAGGAGCGCTTCGGCGTTGACCTGTCGTCGGCCACAAAAGTGCTGGACGATTCCGAGGCGATGGTCAAGGAGATCTACAGCATGGCCAGCGCCGCCATGCCGCAGATCGTGGCCAGCATCGGCAGCGTGGCATCGAACTTTGTGGCGATTTTCACCTCGATTGCGGCCAGCATCTATATGCTGGCGGACAAGGAGCATCTGCTCCATCAGCTGCGCACGCTGGCGCATGCCTTCCTGCCGGAAAAGGCTGCGGAAAACACGCTGCGCATCTGCCATTATGCCAACGTGAATTTCACGGGCTTCTTTGTGGGCAAGATCATTGACTCGGCCATCATCGGCGTTATCACGTTTGTGGCAATGGCGATCCTGCGGCTCGATTTTGCACTGCTCATCAGTGTGTTTATCGGCATCACGAATATTATCCCGGTATTTGGCCCCTTCATCGGTGCGATCCCCAGCATCTTCATTCTGCTGTTGGTTGACCCGATCCAGGCGGTCATCTTCGGCGTGCTGATTCTGGTCATCCAGCAGGTGGACGGCAACTTCATCGGCCCGAAGATCCTGGGCTCGTCCATCGGCATCTCTGCCTTGTGGATCCTGTTTTCCATCGTGGTCGGCGGCGACCTGTTCGGTCTTGTGGGCATGGTCGTCGGCGTGCCGCTCTTTGCGACCTTCTACGGCCTGGCGCGGGAATTTGTGCACTATATGCTGGACAAGCGCGGGCTGGACAGCGAGGGAAACCACGTTGGTGAAGTGGTGGAGGATGAGGAGAACGTGTTTGAGTGAGTAAAAGGGGGACGGGCGGTTTGATTTACGCCCGGCGAAGCCCCTCCGGCCATCGCTGGCGCTCGGCCACCTCCCCTGTGAGGGGAGGCTTTAGACGCGGGCAAAGCCGGCCTGAGGAGCTCTGCCCGTTTACGGCTGCCCGGCACTTGGCCCCCCTCTGTCCTTTCTTTATAAAGAAAGGACCAAAGAAATTTCAGCGTCTTACCCCAAAAGCAAAGCACCTGTTTACTGCTTTTTACCGCAGCAAACAGGTGCTTATTTTTTATGGCTTTGTCTGTGACTGAATCTGTGCGCCCGGCAGCAGGGTCACCACATCCCGCAGCAGCACCAGCGGGCTTTCGCCCTTCTGCACGCGCAGGCTGAAATAAGGTCGGCCCAGTGCATTGTACAGCACCCGATGCGGGAACTTTTCCATGACTTCGCCCAGCTGCTTTGGCCCGACGATGTCACTATACAAAATCAGCTGGTCGCCGCGCTGGACGATCTCCGCAATGCCGACGCGGGCTGCGGTCACGCGCACGAGGGAGACGTCCACCAGCCCCTGCACGCTCTTGGGCGGGCTGCCGTAGCGGTCAATCAGCTCGTCGAGCACATCCTCGGCGTCGCTCGTCGTCTCGATGGCCGCAATGCGCTTGTATGCCTCGATGCGCCCGGCAGCGTCCGGGATATATTCCTCCGGCAGGAATGCGTCCACGGTGATGTCCACCAGGCAGTCGCTCTTGTCGGGGGCGGGGGCCTCGCCGCGGGCCGCGGCAATGGCCTGACCCAGCATCTTCACGTACAAATCGTAGCCGACGGCCTCCATGTGGCCGTGCTGGCTGTGGCCCAAAAGGCTGCCCGCACCGCGGATCTGCAAGTCGCGCATCGCAATGCGGAAGCCCGACCCGAACGACGTGAACTCCCGGATGGCCGAGAGCCGCTTGGCCGCGATCTCGGTCAGCACCTTATCACGTGTGAAGGTGAAATACGCATACGCCTTGCGGGAGCTGCGTCCCACGCGCCCGCGGATCTGGTACAGCTGGCTCAATCCCATGCGGTCTGCATTTTCAATAATCAGCGTGTTGCAGTTGCGCACGTCCACGCCGGTCTCAATTAAGGTGGTGCAGACAAGGATGTCGATCTCGTTGTCCAGCAATTGCTGCCACACCGACGAAATCTGTTCCTCGGTCATCTTGCCGTGGGCAATGCCGATACGTGCCCCGGGCACGAGCTTGCCCACCCGCGCGGCACATTCCTCAATGTTGTCCACGCGGTTGTGCAGGTAGTATACCTGCCCGCCGCGGGCCAACTCCTTGCGGATGGCCTCGGACACGATGCCCTCGTCGTACTCGAGCACATAGGTTTCAATCGGCTGGCGCTCAAACGGCGGCTGCTCAATTGTGCTCATATCGCGGATGCCCGACAGCGCCATGTTCAGCGTGCGGGGGATCGGCGTGGCCGACAGCGTCAGCATATCGACGCCGATGAAGCTCTCTTTGAGCTTTTCCTTGTGCTTGACGCCGAACCGCTGCTCCTCGTCGATGATGACAAGGCCCAGGTCCTTGAATTTCACATCGCCGGACAGCAGCCGGTGCGTGCCGACTACAATGTCCACGGTGCCGTCCTTCAGCCCGCGCAGCGTCTCCTTCTGCTCCTTGGCGGTGCGGTAGCGGGACAAAAGCCCGATGCGGATGGGGAAGGACTCCATGCGGGTCAGCGCGGTGTTGAAGTGCTGCCACGCCAGAATCGTCGTGGGGGCCAGGATCGCGCACTGCTTGCCGCCCATCACGCATTTGAACGCGGCGCGCAGTGCGACCTCGGTCTTGCCGACGCCGACGTCACCGCAGAGCAGCCGGTCCATCGGCCACGGCTCCTCCATATCGTGCTTGATGTCCGCCGCGCAGGTCAGCTGGTCGGGGGTTTCCTCATAGGCAAAGCGCTGTTCAAAATCACCCTGCCAGGTGTCGTCGGCGGGGAAGGCGTAGCCGTGCGCCTGCTTGCGGCGGGCGTACAGCTCGATCAGCTCCTTCGCCATCTGCTCCGTCGCAGCCTTGACCTTCTTGCGGGTCTTGGCCCAATCGCTGCCGCCCAGGCGGCTCAGCTTCACGTTGTCGCTGTCGCCCGGCGCAGTGTAGCGGGACAAAAGGTCCAGCTGGGTGACGGGCACGTACAGCACGTCCTTTTTGTCGTATTCGATGCGCAGATAGTCCTTTGTGACGCCCTGCACGGCCATCCGCTGGATGCCCGCGTACCGCCCGATGCCGTGGTTCTGGTGGACGACCAGATCACCCACCGAGATTTCGCTCAGGCTGTTCAGCGCGTCCTTATTGCGCTTTTTCTTTTTCTGCGCGCCGCTCACGCCGAAGGCGCGGGCCGTAAACACGGCGTATTTCGCAAACGGCAGGCTGCACCCGGCGGAAAGCTGCCCCGGCAGGATCTGCACCAACCCGGCGCTTGGCTCCGCCGCCGCGTCCGTCGTGACGTTCAGCCCTTTGGTGCGCAGGTCGGCGGCCAGACCCGCCGCCGCACGGGGCGTGCCGGCCATGACTGTGACCGCCGTGCCGCCGCTGCAAAGCGGCTGGATGTCCTCCAGCAGCGCCGCGACCTCGCCGCCCCAGGCGGGCAGCGTGTGGGCGGGTGCGTTGACGATGGTTTTCAGCGGCACATCGGGCATGCTGCGGGCAAAGTTCTCGGCGCAGAGCGTGCGATGCGCGGCGCACTGCGCCCAGAGCCAGCCGCTCTCGGCGTAGAGCTTATCCAGCCCTGCCGCCAGCACGCCGTCCTCCAGCAGGGCGGAAAGCTCCTCGCCCCGGCGGAACGCGGTGGCGCGCTCGGCCTCCCGCAGGGAGGCCGGCTCCTCCAGGATCAGCAGCGGATCGTCAAAGTAGTCTAAAATCGTCGCAGGCTCGGGATAGCGCAGCGTGAGATATTTGTCCATGTTGACGGGCATCGCGCCGCCGTCCAGCTGTGCCAGGTCCGCAGCGGTGCAGGTCTCTAAGGCGGTGCGCCGCCTGCCGCGGGCCTTTTTGATATAGGAGCGGATCTTCTCCGCTGCGTCGGCGGGCTGACCGAACAGTATCTCCCGCGCGGGGGATACGTAGATTTTTTCAATCGGCTCGTCGCGGCGCTGGGTCGCCAGATCGAAGGTGTGCATCGTGTCGATCTCGTCGCCCCAGAACTCCATGCGGGCGGGCTGCTTCATGTCGGGCGCGTAGATGTCCGCAATGTCGCCGCGGATCGAAAACTGACCCGGGCCGTCCACCTGGTCGCGCCGCGTATAGCCTGCGCTGTACAAAAGCGCGGTCAGCTCGGCGCGGGGCAGTGTGTCGCCGGGGCGCAGGCTGCGGGTGTTCGCGCAGAAATCCGCCCGCGGCGTCGTGTATTGGGTCAGGCCCTCGTCGGGCACGCAGACGGCCTGCAGCCGCCCGCCGACGAGGTCGCCCAGCACGGCCAGACGGCGGTATTCGTACTCGCGGCCCGTGCCCTCGATGGGGCGCAGCACATAGTCGCGGGCAGGGAACACTGCCGCCGCCACGCCCAGCGCGTTCAGGTCGCCCGCAAACCGGGTCGCCTCGGCCTCGCCGGGCGTCACGATGCAGAGCGGCTTGTCGAGGGCCTTCGCCAGCGCGGCATAGACCATCGCCCGGCCCGACCCCGGTATGCCAAATAAGGCGCAAGCCCCCGGACCCCCGAGCGCCTGCGCCAGTCTTGCGTATTCGTCTGTTTTGGTGAAAAGTGCGTTGAACATACATTTCTCCTTGGCCCCCTCTGCGAGGTGGCTGCCGCCGCAGCGGCTGGGGGAGAGAACCTTGCCATTGCTCTAAATATTTCGGATGACCGCAAGGTTCAACCCTTCCGGCCCTGCGGGGCCACCTCCCCTGCTAGGGGAGGCAAGAGAGCTTTTACCCGTTCAAGAACTCCGTCTTGAGCCAGCCGTAGGTGCCGTTGTAGTTCACAACGACCCAGCTGCCGTCCTCATTGGTGCCCAGCGCGGTCACGCCGGTGGAGGCGGGCACCTGACCGATCTTGTCATAGTCGGTGCCGGGGCCGCCGCGCATGTTCAGGTTGTTGCCGTCGGTCACGGTGTAGGTCGGCTGCTCACCCTCATTATAATAGGTGGTGGGCTGCACGCTCAGGCCCTCGTACTCGGGCACGGGCGTGGGCTCCGGCGTCGGCTCGGGGGTAGCCTCGGGCTCGGCGGGCACCTCCTCGGCAGAAGCGCTCTCTGCGGTAAAGCTGTCGGCGGTGGGATCGTCAACGCCCTCCGCGGGGGCACTGCTGCTGATGGTATCGCCGGAGGCGGGATTGCTGCCGCCGGTTTTGCCGTCAAGGGTGCCGCTCAGCAGCAGGACACTGAAAATGATGCAGGCGACGAGCGCTACAGCGCAGAGCACCAGACGAGTCATTGCTTTTTTACGGATTTCACTCATGATTCACGTCCCCTTAGTGGTTGAACTTGTTCTGGGCGTACTGCAGATTGTCGTCCATCAGCAGCTTGCAGGCTTCCTCAATGTCCGGGTAGCGGTCCGTCATGGCCTTGCGGTCTGCGGCAGGCAGCTTGCCCAGCACCCAGGCGGCCAGGTCGTACTGCGGGTTCGGTTTGGCGCCGATGCCGATGCGGATACGGCTGAAATGGTCGGTGCCCAGGCTGGCAATGATGCTTTTCAGCCCGTTGTGCCCGCCGGCAGAGCCGTGGGGCCGGATGCGCAGATGTCCCGGCTCCTGGGTGATGTCATCGCACAGCACAATGATGTGGTCTGCCGGGATCTTGTAAAAGTTGGCGGCGGGGGCAATGCTCTGGCCGCTCAGGTTCATGTAGGTCAGCGGCTTGAGCAGCACGACCTTGTGGCCGTTCACCTGTGCCGTGCCGTACAGGCCCTGCCATTTGGCTTTGGCAATGTCGCACTGCCACTGCGCGGCCAGATAGTCCAGCGCCTCAAAACCGGCGTTGTGGCGGGTGCCGTCATATTTCGGTTCGGGGTTGCCCAGTCCGGCAATCAGCCAGTCCGCCCCGGAGGTCATTTCGAACATAGATATATCCTTTGAAAAATCGTGAAGTACCGTAGGGGCCGGGCATGCCCGGCCCGGCAGCGTAAGATAAGCGGCTGCTTATGGGAAGGCCGCGGGGCGTCGAGGACGCCGTCCCCTACAACGCTTTACTTCCCTTTCTTCTCCGCTTCCAGCTTCTGCTTCTTGGCGATATACTTCTCCAGCTTACGCTCGCCCCAGCCGTCGATCTCGGCCTGCTTGGCGCGCTCGATGCCCAGCGCACCGGCGGGCACGTCATGGCCGATGGTGGAGCCGGCAGCCGTGAACGCATGGTCGCCGATGGTGACGGGTGCGACCAGGTTCGTGTTGCAGCCGATGAACGCATAGTCGCCGATGGTCGTGTGGAACTTGCCCTCGCCGTCGTAGTTGCAGGTGACGGTACCACAGCCGAAGTTGCAGTACTTGCCCACCGTGGCATCGCCGATGTAGGTCAGGTGGCTGACCGTGTTGCCCTCGGCAAAGTCAGCGTTCTTCGTTTCGACATAAGCGCCCAGATGGCAGCCCTCGGCGGTTTTGGTGCCGACGCGCACATGCGTGAAGGGACCAATCTTGTTGTTGGGGCCGATGTGGCTCCCATAACACTGACTGGCATTGATCGTGGACCCGGCGTCAACGACGGTATCCTCCAGCAGGGTGTTGGGGCCGATGACGCAATCCGGGCCGACGACCGTCTGGCCGCGCAGGATGCAGCCCGGCAGGATGGTCGCACCGGGGGCGATGATGACCTCCGGCTCAATGCAGACGTTATCACTGATAAAATTCACGCCGTTATCCAGATGGCGCTCAAACGTGGCGGCATAGCGCTGCTGTGCCAGCTCGAAATTCTCTCTTGCGGTAGACATATAGCGGTTCTTCCTTTATACACTCATTTCGTGCTCGCGGCGCACGGGGGCTGCCGACGGACCTTATACCTATATATTGTATAACATGCGGCGCATTTTAGCAAGCCGAAAAACGCCGTTCGCCGCAAAAATTTACCGCGGCACTCAAAAAGAAAAAAGTGACAGCTCGAAAAATATTTCGAACTTCCCACCCATTATAAAATACACGATTTTTGTGCAAAATGCAATACCTGAACCAAAAAAGTTTGGCTACTTTTCAGCGAAACTATTGAGCATTTTTTTAACAATCTACTGGAAATCTGTCTTTCGGTCTGTTATAATGGACTATGCAGACATGATTTATGTGATGCAAACACGTCACCAATTTGGGAGGTAACTATGAGCAAGAAATTCTTGTATCTGTTCAAAGAGGGCCATGACGCCTTCGGCGGCGACCAGACCACCATGAAGAACACTCTGGGTGGTAAGGGTGCCGGCCTGGCCGAGATGACCCACGCCGGCATGCCGGTCCCGCAGGGCTTCACCATCACCACCGAGGCCTGCACCCAGTACTATGCTGACAACCGCGAGATCAACGATGAGATCAAGGCAGACATCTTCAAATACATGGGCATCCTCGAGGAGCAGACCGGTAAGACCTTCGGCTCCATCGAGAACCCCCTGCTGGTTTCCGTCCGTTCCGGCGCACGTCAGTCCATGCCCGGCATGATGGACACCATCCTGAACCTCGGCCTGAACGATCAGGCTGTTGAGGGTCTGGCCAAAAAGACCAACAACCCCCGTTTTGCCTACGACTGCTACCGCCGCTTCATCCAGATGTACTCTGACGTCGTCATGGAGCTGGGCAAGAGCTTCTTCGAGGAGCGCATCGACGCTATGAAGGAGCGCAAGGGCGTCAAGCAGGACGTTGAGCTGGACGCCAACGACCTGAAGGAGCTCGTCAAGGAGTTCAAGCAGATCTACCTTGAGAAGCAGGGCGAGGAGTTCCCGCAGGACCCCAAGGAGCAGCTGATCGGTGCCGTCAAGGCCGTTTTCCGTTCCTGGGATAACCCCCGCGCCAACGTGTATCGTAAGATGAACGAGATCCCCTACGAGTGGGGCACTGCCGTCAACGTGCAGCAGATGGCCTTCGGTAACTCCGGTATGCGTTCCGGCACCGGCGTTGCCTTCACCCGTAACCCCGCCACCGGCGAGAAGAAGCTGATGGGCGAGTACCTGATCAACGCTCAGGGCGAGGACGTCGTCGCCGGTATCCGTACTCCTTCTCCCATCAGCAAGCTGCATGAGGAGATGCCCGAGGTCTACGATCAGTTCGTTGAGATCGCTACCCGCCTCGAGAACTACTACAAGGATATGCAGGACATGGAGTTCACCATCGAGGATGGCAAGCTCTTCATGCTGCAGACCCGTAACGGCAAGCGCACCGCCCAGGCTGCTCTGCAGATCGCCTGCGACCTGGTCGACGAGGGCGTTATCGACGAAAAGACCGCTGTTCTGCGCGTCGAGCCCAAGCAGCTGGACACCCTGCTGCACCCGCAGTTTGATGCTGCCGCTCTGAAGGCCGCCGAGGCAATCGGCAAGGGCCTGGCCGCTTCTCCGGGATCTGCCTGCGGCCGCGTCGTATTCTCTGCTGAGGAGGCCGAGGAGAAGGTCAAGGACGATGCCTGGAAGAAGGTCGTTCTGGTCCGCCTCGAGACCTCTCCCGAGGACATCGTCGGCATGCAGGTCTCTCAGGGCATCCTGACCGTCCGCGGCGGTATGACCAGCCACGCTGCTGTTGTCGCCCGCGGCATGGGCACCTGCTGCGTCTCCGGCTGCGGCAACGATAACGACGTCGCCATCGACTATGACGCCAAGGTCATCACCATCAACGGCCACACCTTCCACGAGGGTGACTGGATGAGCATCGACGGCTCCACCGGCAACGTCTACGAGGGCCAGATCGCTACCGTCGCTTCCACCGAGAACGCCAACTTCAAGCGCTTCATGGGCTGGGCTGACGCAAACCGCCAGATGAAGGTCATGACCAACGCCGACAACCCGCGTGACGCGCAGAACGCCGTTGACATGGGTGCCGAGGGCATCGGTCTGTGCCGTACCGAGCACATGTTCTTCGCCGAGGACCGCATCAAGGCTGTCCGTGAGATGATCTGCGCCCGTACCGTTGAGGAGCGCAAGGCTGCCCTGGCTAAGGTCGAGCCGTTCCAGGAGGCCGACTTCACCGCTATGTACCGCATCATGGGCGAGCGTCCGATGACCATCCGTTATCTGGATCCGCCGCTGCATGAGTTCCTGCCCACCAAGGCCGAGGACATCGAGGCTCTGGCTAAGGACATGGGTATGACCACCGAGGAGCTGAACAACGTTGTTGTCAGCCTGCACGAGTTCAACCCCATGATGGGTCACCGTGGCTGCCGTCTGGCTGTTACCTATCCCGAGATCGCCGAGATGCAGACCAACGCTGTCATCAAGGCTGCCCTCAAGGTTTCTGCCGAAACCGGCAAGATGATCACCCCCCACATCATGATTCCTCTGGTTGGCGAGGTCAAGGAGCTGAAGTTTGTCAAGGACGTTGTCGTCAAGACTGCCGATGCCCTGATCGCCGCTGCCGGTGTTGACATGAAGTACGAGGTCGGCACCATGATCGAGATCCCCCGTGCAGCCCTGACTGCCGGCGAGATCGCCAAGGAAGCTGAGTTCTTCAGCTTCGGCACCAACGACCTGACCCAGATGACCTTCGGCTTCAGCCGTGATGACGCTGCCAAGTTCCTGGGCGCTTACTACGAGAACAAGATCTACGAGAGCGATCCGTTCCAGCATCTGGATCAGATCGGCGTTGGCAAGCTGGTCAAGATGGCTGCCCACGATGGCCGCGCGACCAACCCGAACCTGGGTCTGGGCATCTGCGGCGAGCACGGCGGCGATCCCAGCAGTGTCGAGTTCTGCCACAACGTTGGCCTGGACTACGTCAGCTGCTCTCCCTACCGTGTTCCCATCGCCCGCCTGGCCGCTGCACAGGCAGCAATTAAAAATCCACGCGCTTAAGTCACGTAGATTTTTACAATTAAATGTGGATTACGATAAGGCTCGTTCTTATCGAAATTCGCGTGGCTGCGTGCTTTGGCCGAAGCAATGGAAAGACCTGACAGTTAAGGTCGCTCTATAAATCATAGCAAGCCCCTAATCGCTGTACTACAGTGATTAGGGGCTTTTTTTATGCAAAAATGCCCTTTGGGTACATTTTCGGCAAAAAGTATACGATTTTTGGGTACATTTTTGGGGTCAAATCGGGGTACTTAAGAGCTATCAAAAAACCGCAGGAGTACGCAGCATGACGAGGAAAACATCGCCTGCTTACAGAGCAAGCAAAGAGGAAACTATTCCAATAAATAAGTTGCATCC
>OLPS01002752.1_pt1 | contig 15102 bp, 9 predicted proteins | sample 1673071 | NCBI WGS metagenome assembly OLPS01 (sample SAMEA3136752, study PRJEB25190) | human gut metagenome | reverse complement strand
CCTTCTCCACGATATGCAAACCCGTCCGCAGGGCTCCGGCGGTACGCCCGCCGCTTGGCGGAAAACGTAAGGAGACTCGGCCGGGCAAATAAACCGAAGACAAACAAAAAACTTACGCAATGATAAGCAATTTAGCCTATGTCCATCCGGACGCAAGGCTCGGCAAAGACGTAGTAGTGGAACCGTTCGCATACATAGCGGGCGACGTGGTGATAGGCGACGGCTCCTGGATAGGGCCCAACGCCGTGGTACTGGATGGAGCACGCATGGGCAAGGGATGCAAGATACACTCCGGTGCAGTGATAGCCGGCGTTCCGCAGGACCTCAAGTTCAAAGGCGAATACACCACGGTCGAAATGGGCGACTACAACACCGTCCGGGAATCGGCCACAGTAAACCGCGGTACGGCCGCCAAGGGAAAGACGGTTATCGGCAACAACAATCTCATCATGGCCTGTGCACACGTAGCGCACGACTGCGTGGTGGGAAGCAACTGCGTAATCGTGAACAACGTGCTCCTTGCCGGCGAAGTCGAAGTAGGCGACTGGGCCATCGTGGGTGGCGCATCGGCCGTACACCAGTTCGTCCGCATCGGCCGCCATGCCATGATAAGCGGCGGTTCGCTCGTGGCGAAAGACGTTCCGCCGTTCGTAAAGGCCGCCCGTTTCCCCATCACCTTCGTAGGGGCCAACTTCATCGGACTCCGCCGCCGCGGCTTCACTGCCGAACAGATAGGCGAAATACAGGATATCTTCCGGGTGCTCTTCCAGGACGGCCACAACTACAGCCGCGCATGCGATATCGTGATGGCACAGTTTCCCCAAAGCGAGGTACGCGACGAAATCGTAGAGTTCATCCGCTCTTCGAAACGCGGCATCCTGAAACCCTACAATGCCTCCATAGCGGCGGAAGAGGAATAGCATTTTCATTTTTAAGCGCCGGATATTAGGAAAATAAAATATATTGCGCTATATTTGCACCCGTTACGTGATAACGGAAGAGACGGATTTGGGGACGAGAGTCCCCAAATTTCGTAATCGGAAGCAGCGTACGGCCAAACCCCGGAACGGAAAACGGCCCGCAAACAGCTATCGGAAAACGCCTTACACACAAGGCCGGAAAAGCAACGGAACAGAATGGACGCAGACAAAATAAGGAACATAGCAGAAGAGGAGCTCGCCGAAGGCAGCCTGTTCCTCGTGGAGGTGAACATCACCCCCGGCAACGAAATAGAGGTCGTGATAGACAGCGACGGTTCGGTGGACATCGACGACTGCGTCGCCCTGAGCCGTGCCATTGAGGAGCGTCTCGACCGCGAAGAGGAGGATTTCGAACTGACGGTCACCTCGGCAGGGATAGGCCGACCGCTCAGGCTGCTGCGCCAGTACCGGAAACTCATCGGCCGTCCTGTGGAAGTCGTGCTGCTCAACGGGACGAAAATCATCGCGGAACTGCGCGATGCCGACGAGGGTTCCGTCACGCTGGCCTATCGGGAGATGCGGGCCGTAGAGGGAAAGAAACGCAAACAGGGATTCGATGTGGTGCAGACCTACCCTCTTTCGGAAATAAAGAGCACCAAGGAGTACCTCGATTTCAAATAGCACGGCCGTCCGTTCTGCGGACAGGGCCGCATTACAGGGAAATATAACATTCACTATCAAATAAAACCATGGACAACCTCAATCTGATAAGCAACTTCGCCGAGTTCAAGGAGCTTAAGAATATCGACAAGAGTACGATGATAGGAGTACTGGAGGATGTTTTCCGCCATCTGTTGATAAAGACTTACGAAACGGATGAGAACTTCGACATAATCATCAATGCCGACAAGGGTGACCTCGAAATCTGGCGCAACCGCATCATCGTGGAGGACGGCCAGGTGGAGAACCCCAACCAGCAGATATCCATTTCGGACGCCCGCAAACTCGACGAAACCTACGAAGTGGGCGAAGAGGTGGCCGACGAGATAAAACTCGATTCGTTCGGACGCCGCGCAGTGCTTTCGCTGCGCCAAAACCTCGCCTCCCGCATCCTCGATCTCGAAAAAGCCAACCTGTTCGAGAAGTACAGCGAACGCGTGGGCGAGATAATCACGGGCGAGGTCTATCAGGTGTGGAAAAAGGAGATACTCGTGCTCGACGACGAGGACAACGAACTGATACTTCCGAAGAGCGAACAGATACCGAGCGACTTCTTCCGCAAAGGCGACACCATCCGGGCCATCGTATCCAAGGTGGAGATGCGCAACAACAGCCCGGTCATCATCCTCTCCCGCACGGCACCCGAATTCCTCGAAAGGCTCTTCGAACAGGAGGTGCCGGAGATATTCGACGGCCTCATCACCATCAAGAAAATCGTCCGCATACCGGGCGAACGGGCCAAGGTGGCCGTGGAATCCTACGACGAACGCATCGACCCGGTGGGCGCATGCGTCGGTATGAAAGGTTCGCGCATCTACTCCATCGTCAAGGAGCTGCGCAACGAGAACATCGACGTGGTGAACTGGACCGCCAACACCCAACTGCTCATCCAGCGTGCCCTGAACCCGGCCAAAATCTCCTCCATTACCATTGACGAGGAGAAGAAGACGGCGTCGGTGTACCTCAAGCCGAGCGAAGTGTCGCTCGCCATCGGCAAAGGAGGACTCAACATCCGGCTGGCCAGTATGCTGACCGGCTATGACATCGACGTCTACCGCGACGTAGAGGAGGAAGACGTGGACCTGCAGGAGTTCTCCGACGAAATAGACCAGTGGATAATCGACGCACTGAAGGGCATCGGCTGCGATACGGCCAAGAGCGTCCTCGAAATATCGCCCGACGACCTCGTTCGGCGCACCGACCTGGAAGAGGAGACCATCCGGGAGGTCATCAGCATCCTCAAATCCGAATTCGAATAGCGGATTACGGAGCCCGCACCGAGTATCCCGGATGTCCGGCGGCCGAGGGGATACGGAGGGAAAGCGGGTTTTGCCGTCACAAACGTAAACAAAAAGAGAAACATAACGCCGAAAAGAGATTTATATGTCAAACGAAAAAAAACTCAGACTCCTACAGGTTGCGAAGGAGTTCAAAGTAGGCATTGCCACCATTACGGATTTCCTTGCGAAGAAAGGGGTCCACATAGAAAGTTCGCCCAATACGCTGGTCGAACCGGATGTCTATGCGGTTCTCGCGAAGGAGTTCGGCGGCAACCGCAGTGCCAACGAGCGGGTCAATGTCCGCGAGCGGATAAACCTGAAACCCGAAAGCGTATCGCTGCACGACAAGAAGGATTCGCCGCGTGCACACGACAGTGAGTTCGAAGAAGAGGTAGTCATCAAAAGCGGCGTTATAAGTGCCAGGGACGAAATTCGTACCGGCCCGAAAATAGTGGGCAAGATAGACCTCTCCGGAGGAAACCGCAAACCTGCAGCTCCGCAACCGGCTGCAGCCAAGAAGGAGGAGCCCAAAGGCTCCCCCGTACAACCCGCAAAGCAGGAAAGTGCCAAACCCGTACCCTCCCCTGCTCCCCAGCCGAAAACTCCGGCGGACAGCAAGGAGAGCGCTTCCGAAAAACCGGCTGTATCACAGCCCCGACCGGAGGCACCGACGGCCGGAACACGGCCTGCCGGAGAACCCGCCGCCCCGAAACCGGAGACCGGCACTGCGACGGCAGCCAAACCGGAAATCGTCATACAGGAGAAGACCTACGACCAGCGCATGGCCGAGAACCGCGACGACGTCTTCCGTCCGAGCGACGAGACGAAGCTCACAGGACCGAAAGTTCTCGGCAAGATGGATGTACAGAGCCTCGGTCCGGCCGGCGGCCGACGCGAAAAACGCAAGCGCATCGGCAAAGACAAGGTGGATGTGACGAAACAGCAGCCCTCCGGCCCCGGGGCACGGGGCGGACAGGGTCCCCGCGACGGTCAAGGCGGAGGCCGGGGAGCCGCGCAAGGCCCTCAGTCCCGGAAGGACAGGAAGAAAAAAGGCGCTCCTAAACCCGTCGTACGCCCCGAAGTGAGCGACGAAGAGGTTTCGAAGCAGATAAAGGATACGCTCGCCCGTCTCACCTCCAAAGGAGGCAAGAACAAGGGAGCGCAGTACCGTAAGGAGAAGCGACTCGACGCCCGTGCCCGCATGGACGAGGCGATGGAGAAGGCACATATGGAGGAGTCCATCCTCAAGGTCACCGAATTCGTGACGGTCAGCGAATTGGCCACCATGATGGATGTTCCCGTTACGGAGGTCATCACGGCATGCATGAACCTGGGACTGATGGTCTCCATCAACCAGCGGCTCGATGCGGAGGCGTTGGTCATCGTCGCCGAGGAGTTCGGCTTCAAGGTCGAATTCGTCACAGTGGACATTCAGGAGGCCATTGACGAAGACCGCGACGACGAACAGGACCTCGTGGAGAGACCGCCTATCGTAGCCGTCATGGGCCACGTAGACCACGGCAAGACCTCGCTGCTGGACAACATCCGCAAGACCAATGTCATCGAAGGCGAAGCGGGCGGTATCACGCAGCACATCGGCGCTTACAGCGTAGACCTCAACGGAAAGAAAATCACGTTCCTCGATACGCCCGGCCACGAAGCCTTCACGGCGATGCGTGCCCGAGGCGCCAAAGTGACGGACGTGGCCATCATCATTGTGGCGGCGGACGACAGCGTCATGCCCCAGACGGTGGAAGCCATCAACCACGCCTCCGCCGCCGGTGTCCCGATAGTCTTCGCAATAAACAAGATAGATAAGCCGGGAGCCAATCCGGAAGCCATCAAGGAGCAGTTGGCCCAGATGAACTACCTCGTAGAGGACTGGGGCGGCAAATACCAGTCGCAGGAGATTTCGGCCAAGAAGGGCATCAACCTCGACAAGCTGCTCGAAAAGGTGCTGCTCGAAGCCGAACTACTTGAACTCAAAGCCAATCCCGACAGGAAAGCCACCGGTACGGTCATCGAATCGACACTCGACAAGGGACGCGGCTACGTAGCCACCCTGCTCGTACAGAACGGCACACTGCACATAGGCGACCCGATGGTAGCGGGTGTCTATTCCGGCAAGGTAAAGGCCATGTTCAACGAACGGGGCCAGAAGGTAACGGCCGCACCGCCCGCCACGCCCGTACTGGTGCTCGGCCTCAACGGAGCCCCGCAGGCCGGCGACACCTTCAATGTCATGGAGGATGAACGCAGCGCAAGGGAAGTGGCGAACAAGCGCGAGCAGCTCCAGCGTATCCAAGGTCTCAAGACCCAGAAACACGTCACGCTCGACGAGATAGGACGCCGCATCGCCATAGGCAACTTCAAGGAGCTGAACATCATCGTCAAGGGCGACGTGGACGGCTCGATAGAGGCAATGACGGACTCGCTCATCAAACTCTCCACCGAGGAGGTGCAGGTGAATGTCATCCACAAGGCCGTGGGACAGATTTCCGAATCGGACGTCATGCTGGCCATGGCCTCCAATGCCATCATCGTCGGCTTCCAGGTACGTCCGAGCGGCGGCGCCCGCCGCATGGCCGAGAAGGAGGAGATAGAGATAAGGCTCTACTCCATCATCTACGACGCCATCAACGACATCAAGGACGCCATCGAAGGTATGCTCGAACCGGTGAAGAAGGAGGAAATCGTATGTTCGGTCGAGGTACTCGAAACGTTCAAAATCACCAAGGTCGGTGTCGTGGCGGGCTGCGTAGTACGGGAAGGGAAGATAACCAGAAATACCCCCATCCGCGTCATCCGCGACGGTATCGTCATCCATACGGGCCGTCTCGGTTCGCTCAAACGTTTCAAAGACGACGTCAAGGAGGTATCGGCCGGTATGGAGTGCGGTCTCAACATCGAAAGCTACAACGATGTCCGTGTCGGCGACTTCATCGAAGGCTACGAAATCGTGGAGGAGAAACGCAAACTTTGATTCACGGCGCCGTCCCTATCGGGACGGCAGAGAGGCAAAAGGCCGGATACCATTGTATCCGGCCTTTTTGTGTCGTTAACAGCCGCGACAACCGCCGGTACGGACAAGTTCCCTCGTCCGCATCCGGCGCCGACGGGAAGGAAAGACCCGAATAAGTTCGTTTTTTCTTTCCGATTTCAAATAAAACAGATAATTTTATGAAAATTTTTCAGACAGGACGCTTTCTCCGACCTGCCGCCTAAAACTGAAAAAGGGGATTTTCCCGAACAGATAACCTAAAAACCAAACATCATGAAGAAGTATTTTGCAGAGATGCTCGGTACGATGGTACTCGTACTGATGGGATGCGGCAGTGCCGTATTTTCAGGGCACATCGCCGGTATCGTGGGAACGGGCGTAGGCACGCTCGGCGTCGCACTGGCCTTCGGCCTCTCCGTGGTAGCCATGGCCTACACGATAGGGAACATTTCGGGCTGCCACATCAATCCGGCCATTACGCTCGGCGTATGGCTTTCCGGCCGGATGAAGGGCAAGGAGGCCTGCATGTACATGCTGTTCCAAGTCATCGGAGCCATCATCGGCTCGGCCATCATCTACGCACTCGTATCCACAGGCATACACGAAGGGCCCACCCTGACGGGAGCCAACACCTACACGGAGGGTACGGCAGTGCAGGCATTCATCGCGGAGGCACTCTTCACCTTCATCTTCGTTCTGGTCGTTCTGGGAGTCACGAGCCAAGACAAGGGCAATGCGAACATGGCGGGACTGGTGATAGGTCTTACGCTGACGCTCGTCCATATCGTCTGCATCCCCATCACGGGTACCTCCGTCAATCCCGCACGCAGTATCGGGCCGGCCATCTTCCAGGGAGGGGCCGCCCTGTCACAACTGTGGCTTTTCATCGTCGCTCCGCTCATAGGAGCCGCCCTGTCGGCACTCGTATGGAACCTGTTCGACAAAAAGCCGGTGAAAGCCTGACGCACGACATCCGCTTCTTTGACACAGCAAGGCCCTCCGTGAAAAACACGGAGGGCCTTGCTCTCCTTTATCGGAAATATTCCTGTCTGCCGGCTGCTCCGGCAGGCATCGGCCAGATTCACTCGCCCGAAAGCATATTCTCAATGCGGGCTTCCGGAGCGACGGAAAGCGAACTGAACTCACCCTGACGGTAGCGGAAATACCCCGTAACGGCTATCATGGCGGCGTTGTCGGTCGTAAACTTCAGCGGCGGCAAGAACGTCCGCCAGCCGCGGCGCTCCCCTTCGGCCGTCACGCCTTTCCGCAATCCAGAATTGGCAGATACCCCGCCGGCTATCGCAATGTCCCTTATCCGAAACTCCCGGGCCGCCCTGACCAATTTGCCCAACAGGATATCCACGACGGTTTTTTGAAGCGAAGCGCACAGGTCGTTGATATTCGCCTCGATGAAACCGGGCTCCTCCTTCACCCCGTCGCGCAGGAAATAGAGGAACGACGTCTTCAGCCCACTGAAACTGTAATCGAAACCCGGCACGGAAGGTTTGGCGAACCGAAAACGCTCCGCATCGCCCTGCGCCGCCAGGCGGTCGATGACCGGCCCGCCGGGATAAGGCAGCCCCATCACCTTGGCGCACTTGTCGAAAGCCTCGCCCGCCGCATCGTCTATCGTGGTGCCCACGATTTCCATCTCAAGCGGAGCCGTCACCTTTACGATTTGGGTATGCCCTCCCGATACGAGCAGACACAGGAACGGAAACGAAGGATGCGGAACCGTCTCGCCCGGAATATCGATGAAATGCGACAAAATATGCCCCTGCAAATGATTGACCTCCACGAGCGGTATATTATTTGCAACGGCCAATCCTTTGGAGAACGACACTCCGACGAGCAGGGAGCCGAGCAGGCCGGGCCCCCGGGTAAAGGCGATGGCATCGAGGTCGGAGACACCGACCGACGCGTTTTTAAGCGCCGTATCCACCACGGGAACGATGTTCTGCTGATGGGCACGCGAGGCGAGTTCGGGAATCACGCCGCCGTATTGCATATGCACCGCCTGCGAGGCGATGACGTTGGAAAGCATTTCGGTACCGCACAGCACGGCTGCCGAGGTATCGTCGCACGACGACTCGATGCCGAGAATCACGGCACCGGAGCGGGATGAATTTTCCAAGACCTGTACTTTTAATTGACAAATGCCCCTTCACGCCCCTTTAAAACAGGGATAACGGATGGCAGTTTCGTTAAAAATTAGTAAAATTGCGATTCGTTCCGCGGGCCTTTAATGGGGAGTGAAACAGCTATGCGCAAAGGTATAAAAATATTGGGAAAAGTGCTGTCGGGGATAATCGTCGCGATAGTCGGACTGCCGGTTGCAGCCGCCCTGCTGTTGAATGTCGGGACGGTACAGAACTTCGCCGTCCGCAAGGCCACGGAACTCCTTTCGCGCAAACTCGAAACCACCGTCTCCATCGACCGCATCCGTCTGCGCGGATTCAGCCGGCTCGTCGCCGAAGGGCTCTACATCGAGGACTACACGGGCGATACCATGCTCTACGCCAAAAAATTGGGAGCGGCCGTCAGCAAAAGCGCCCTGCTACACAAGAAAATCATTATCGGGGACGTATTTCTGGACGAGGCAAAAATCTATCTCTATACTCCGCGAGACGGGGAACTCAACATCGCGCAGCTCATCTCCCGACTGGGCAGCGACACCACCAAACAGAAGAGCTCCACGAGGCTGGCCTTCCGCGACCTGCGGATTTCCGACTCGCGCTTCATGTTCCGCAACGAAGGGGCCGACACCCTCTCCCAGGGAGTCAATTTCGGAAATATGGTGTTCGACGGACTCGACATCCGGAGCGACGGACTCGATATCGACGGGGGAACCATCACGATGGATATCGCCTCCATGTCGTTCCGCGACATCAGCGGCTTCACGGTCCGCAACCTCTCCACAGACCAGCTCACCGTGGGCGACGGCCTGATAGCCCTGAACGACACACGCATCGTTACGCCACGTTCGGACCTCTCCATGCCGGTATTCCGGATGGACGGTGGCAACTGGGAGGCCATGGCCGATATTCTCGACAGCGTCCGCTTCGATGTTCGGCTCGAACATTCGACGCTCTCCACCCGTACGCTCGCCTACTTCGTCCCCTCGCTCGGTACGGACGAAGGACTCCTGCTCCGCAATGCGACAGTGGATTTCGGCGGCACCATCAATGACTTCAAAGTGAAACTCGCCCTGCTGGTCGGCGACCGGGAGGCCGAGATAGGACTCGACGCCGCCCTGACCAACGTCACGGACATCGGCAATGCCACATTCGACATCGACATCACCCGACTCGTATCGAGCGGCAGCGAAGTGGACAAGATAGCGGGCGCACTCCTGCCCGACTCGCTGCCGCGGCAGACCGCCGAGATGATTGCCCGCGCGGGAAACTTCTCCCTGACAGCCAAGGCCTCCGGCCGGACGACGGCATTCGGAGCGGAACTGTCGCTGCATGCGGATGCGGGTACGGTAACCGTCAGCGGACACGGCGGCATGCACGGAGAGGCGGGAACGGATTTCGATGCACACGTCACGGTAAACGGCGTGGATGCCGGAAGAGTGACGGGGAACGACCTGCTGGGGAAGGTCATCGCGGATATGAAGGCACAGGGACATGCCGGCAAGGAGGGACTCTCGGTGAACGGCAGCCTTTTCGTGCCGATGGCCGAATTCAACGGCTACACCTATAGCCAACTGATGGCCTCGGGCAGCTACGCCGGCAAACAGGCCATGCTGAACGTCATGTCGGGAGACCCGAAACTGCTCTTCACGGTGAACGGTTCGGCCGATTTCCGCAATGCCGTTCCCGCCTACGATGCCGAAATAAACCTGCGCCGCGCCGACCTGCACAGCCTCAACGTCAATCGGAAAGACAGCATCGCCATTCTCAGCGGCCGTGTACGGGCGAACGGCAGCGGTACCAATCTGGATAACATCAACGGCGAGATACTGCTCTCGAACCTCCGCTACACCTCCTCGACGGACGACGTGCAGGCTGATACCATCCTCTTCACCGGCCGCAACAGCGACGACAGCAAATACCTCGCCATGAGTTCCTCTTTCGCCGACGTGGAATTCAAGAGCGGAATAAGCTATAAAGAAATATTCAACTATCTGAACCACATCCTCTACGACTATCTGCCCGCACTCGATGCGACGGGCGGGACGCAAGCAGCGCACCGCCCCGGCGACCGGATGCTTTCCGGCGGCGCACCGACTGCCGCAGGTCCCCTGTCAGTACGGCCCGCCGCCGGAACATCTGCGCCTCCCCGGATACGCACCGACCGGCAGGGACACACGATACCCGTCACCCTCAAGCGTTCCGACAGCCGGTCGGAACTGCACCTCGACATCAAGGCAGCCAACAACATCGCCGCTATCTTTCTGCCGGGCTTCAGCATCGCCGAAGGCACGAAGGTGGATGCCGAATTCAATCCGATGACCGAACGATTCTCCGTGACGGCCAACAGCGACTACATCGAATACGCCGACTTCTTCGTAACGAAACTCGGCTTCACGGCCGACAACACATCGGACCCCGGAGCAATCGCCCTGCGGTTCACCACCGAAGACCTCTACCTGCCGGGGTTTTCCATGCCGTCCAACGACATCGCCGCCCGTGTGGCAGACGACAGAATAGAGGTCAATGCCAACATCAGCAACAGTACGTCGGACCTGAATGCCGTATTCGACGTACAGTCGCTCCTCTCCCGAACGGAAGAGGACAAGGAACTGCGCATCGGCCTTCTCTTCAAGTCCTCGTCCCATATCATGACGGGCAAACAGCGCTGGAACATCTCCTCGAACCTGATAGAATATACGCCGAAACGGATAACGATAGACGACTTTCTGATAACAAGCGGCGCACAGAAGCTGCATGTGGACGGCACGCTCGCCGGCGGCAAGGACGACACGCTGCGGCTGGCGCTCGACGAGTTCAGCATCAGGCCGCTCAACAGCATAGCCGGACTGCCCGAAGGTACCGTACGGGGTTCGCTCGACGGTTCGGCCACGCTCATTTCCGGCATGAAAGACCCGATACTCATCGCCGACATCATGATGGACAGCCTGAGCATGAACGGTTATACGGTACCGAGGCTGCGCCTGAACAGCGCATGGGACTTCGCCACCGAACGGGCGGGCCTGTCGCTCGTCAATACGGCCGACGGCAAAACTCTCGTGCGCGGCTTCTACCGCCCCGACACCAACAGCTACGCCGCTACGGTGGACATCGACGGCATTCCGCTCGCAGCGGCGAACCCGTTCCTGCCCGCCGACGTCATCCGTTCGGTAGAAGGCACCACGGCCCTCTACCTCGAACTCCGCGGAAGCAAGGGCATGCCGAAGATGAACGGCACACTGTCGGTAAGCGACTTCTCGACGACCATCGGCATCACCGACGTCACATACAGTACACCGACGCTCGACATCGACATCGACGGCGGAACCGTGCGCCTGCCCCTCACGACGCTCACCGACGGCGAAGGGAACAAAGCCACGCTCGAAGCACAGGCCGACATCAGTAACACCTCGAACATCGCATACTCCGCACGTCTGATTCCCTCCAACATCATGGCCATCGACACGAAAGCCAGGGCCAACGACCAATTCTACGGCAAGGTCTACATCTCCGGAGCCGTCAATGTGAAGGGCAACCGCAACGGAATCAACGTGGATGTGGCGGTCACCACGCAACCGGGGTCGGCTTTCTATCTGCCGCTGTCCAACAAATCCAACATGTCGGAAGCCGACTGGATTGTATTCGAAAGCCGCCAGCCGGAGAACGCTGCGCCGGAGAACGTGCTGGAGCTGAAAAAACAACTGTACGAACGCTCCATGACGGAACGGACCAAGCGCAAGGAGAAGGTCAACCTGAACCTCAACGTATCGCTGAACGTCAACCCCGGACTGCTGCTCTCCATCATCATCGACCCGGCCACCAACATGACGGTCAATGCACGCGGTACGGCCGCACTCAACGTCCTGCTCAACCCGGGAACCGGCGAACTTTCCATATTCGGCACCTACGAGATAGCGGAAGGGGACTTCCTGTTCAGCATGCAGCCGATAATCTCCAACAAGAAGTTCATCCTGCAACAGGGAGGAACCATCCAGTTCAGCGGCGACCCGATGGATGCCATGCTCAACATAGAGGCCGTGTACAGGGTGCGGGCTTCGCTCCAGCAGCTCGCCTCGTCGCTTCAGGGAACCGGCATCAACACCGGGACGCGCGTCCCGGTGGACTGCATCGTGCGCATCAGCGAAAGCCTCCGCAAACCAGACCTCACGTTCGACATCCGCATTCCCTCGGCCGACGCCGACATACAGAACGTGCTGAGCGGCGCCCTCGCCTCCAACGAGGACAGGGCCCTCAATTTCCTGTGGCTCGTGGGATTCGGTTCATTCGCTCCGAACGGCAGTACGGCTTCCGACACCGATGCCACATCGGCCGGAGCGACGCTGGGCCTCAACTTCCTCTCCAACCAATTGAGCAACCTCATCTCCACCAACGACCTGAACATCATGCTGAACTACCGACCGCAGGACCAGACCTCCTCGGAGGAGGTGGATTTCGGCTTCTCCTACAACATCGGAGGCAACGACCGGCTCATCCTTGAAGTGGAAGGCAACTACAACGCCGACAATAACATGCGTAACAATGCCAACATTACGGGAGACGCCTCCCTGACCTGGATAATCACCCCGGCGGGCAACGTATCGCTCAAAGCCTTCACGCGCACCATCAACCGCTACGACGAAAACCAGGGTCTCCAGGAGAACGGCATCGGTATCTATTACAAGGAGGACTTCAATGTCTTTTCCGACATCGTCCGCCAGTCGCGTGCACGCAAGGAGGCCCGCCGTCGCAAACGCGCGGAGAAAGAGGCGGCGAAGGCCGGCAGTGCAGAACAGCCCGCCGCACCGACAACCGGAACCGCCCCCCTCGATGCCGCGCCCAACGACGGGAACAGCCGACCGGCCGAAACGCAGCAACCCTCCAAAAGCCGTATAGAACAGCGGCGGGAGGAGAGCGAGGAGCGGCGACGACGCATGCGCGAGGAGATGCAGCGCCGCCGCGAAGAGGAGGCACGTACGACAGCAGCCGAAGAACCGGCTGCTCCGGCGGAACGGGAATCCGGCCAGTAACGTCTCCGGCGGAACGGCAGTCACCGTCCGACCGTAATACGGCACGGGATACGACAAATCCGCAGCGGTCGCAACATCCGTCCCTACCGAAGGGACGACATCGCCTTCACAGGCTGAAAGCAGGGGTACGGTTCATGAAATTGAAATATGTTTCTTAAATTTGCGGAGCCTTATGCGGTTTCGGACCGCACGGCATACGAAACACAGCAAAAGAAAACCCGATAACAACTTAACAGGCTTACACTATGACGATATTTTTGCAGGCAGCGGGCGCTGCCGTTGCCGAACAGCCCAAAACGATGGGGTTCGGGGAACTGTTCCTTGCCGGAGGCTGGCTGATGTGGGTACTGCTGGTGCTGGGGGCACTGGCCATATACATCTTCGTGGAACGCTTCATCGCCATCCGCAAGGCATCGAAGATAGACCAGAACTTCATCAACAAGATACGCGACTTCATCTACGAAGGAAGAATGGAGGCGGCGGTAGACCTCTGCAAATCGACCGATACCCCCATCGCCAGGATGATAGACAAGGGCATCGAACGCATCGGGCGTCCCATGACCGACGTGCAGAACGCCATCGAGAATGTCGCCAACCTCGAAGTCTCCAAACTCGAAAACGGTCTGCCGGCTCTGGCCACCATCTCGGGAGGCGCCCCGATGATTGGTTTTCTCGGAACGGTGATAGGACTCGTACAAGCCTTCATGAACATGTCCATGGCGGGAGGCGTAGTGGATATGAGCATCCTCTCCAGCGGCATGTACGTGGCCATGATTACCACCGTGGGCGGCCTTATCGTCGGTATTCCCGCCTACTTCGGCTACAACTACCTTATCGCGCGTATCGAAAAGCTCATCTTCCAAATGGAGGCCAACTCCATCGCTTTCATGGATATCCTCAACCAACCGGTAGATAAGAAGAAATAAGGCCATGGCTATCAGAAGAGGCTCAAAGGTCAATTCGGCGTTCAGCTCGGCCTCGATGACCGACCTGATGTTCCTGCTGCTGGTGTTCATGCTCATAGCCACCACGCTCATCAACCCCAACGCGCTGAAACTGACTCTTCCCACGAGCAACAACCAGATAAAGGAGAAACCCTATACCACGGTCTCCATCACCTCCGACCTGCAATATTACGTAGAGACGGTTCCCGTCCGGTTCGACGACCTGGAGACCATCCTGCGCGGAAAACTCGAAGGTGCGGAACAGCCCACCCTGTCGCTGCACGCGGACAAGAGCGTTCCCATCGACAACGTGGTGAAAGTGATGAACATCGCCAAGGACAACAAGTGGACGCTCATTCTGGCCACGAGTCCCAATTGACAGGCACATGTACTATTACGCTCCCGATAATAACCGGACAGGCAGGCGCGCGGGCCTCATCGCCGCGGCGTGTTACCTCGCCGCATTCCTTGCGGTGAGCCTGCTCGTGTCGTTCCGGACGGAGTACGAACGTCCCGCCGAAGGCATCCTCATCGACTTCGGCGACGACAGCGACGGGAGCGGTACACAGAACGTGGCACTGTCCGAAACCGAAGAGGCGGCCAGCCGGCCAGATACCTCGCAGGAAGAGTACCTTACGCAGGAGACGGAACCGGCACCGGTCATTACGACGGGCAGCCAGCGCCAGCAGCAGCTCGGCTGCGTAAAACAGGATGCAGTTTACGGTGTACAGCCAGGTCTCCCGCGTCTCGCCGCTGGGCTGTACCAGACGAAACGCGCGGTTAAGCAGCCCGAATGCCCAGCCCTGCAGGCCGGATTGGTGGGTGTAGGCCTGGAAATCCTCGGCGTTGACCGGCGTGTTTTCCCGGAACCAGGTGCGGTTCTGGCCGTCGCTCCACTCCTGGGTATACACCCCCATAAAGCCGCCGGGGGCGGATTGGTGGTTTTCCATCTGGAGCATCCGGCCAAACACCAACGGCTGGGAACCGGTATCCCAAAAGCCGGTGGCGTAGGTGCTGGCGTTCTGCCGCCAGTGGGTCAGCAGCGCCGCCAGCAGCACCACCGCCAGCAAGGTAA
>OLPS01002745.1_pt1 | contig 15115 bp, 10 predicted proteins | sample 1673071 | NCBI WGS metagenome assembly OLPS01 (sample SAMEA3136752, study PRJEB25190) | human gut metagenome | reverse complement strand
CCCGTGTATGACAAGCCGATGATCTACTACCCGTTGAGCGTGCTGATGATGGCGGGCATCCGTGACATTCTGATCATCTCCACGCCGAAGGATCTGCCGAACTTCGAGCGTTTGTTGGGAGACGGCTCCCAGTATGGCGTGAGCTTCTCTTACAAGGTGCAGCCTTCCCCGGATGGCCTGGCCCAGGCATTCATCCTCGGCGAGGAGTTCATCGATGGTGAGCCGTGCGCGCTGGTGCTTGGTGATAACATCTTCTACGGCAACGGTTTGGGCAGGACGCTGCGCAAGGCCGCCACGGTGGAACATGGTGCCACAGTGTTCGGCTACTACGTCGACGATCCTGAGCGATACGGCGTGGTCGAATTCGATGAGAACAAGAAGGCCATCTCCATCGTTGAGAAGCCGGAGCACCCGGCCAGCAACTATGCGGTGACCGGCCTGTACTTCTACGACGAACGCGTCACCGAGTTCGCCAAGCAGGTCAAGCCGTCCCCCCGTGGCGAGCTGGAGATTACCGATCTGAACAAGATGTATCTGGAAGACGGCACCCTCAACGTGCAGACGCTTGGCCGCGGCTATGCCTGGCTGGATACCGGTACCATGGACTCCCTGTATGAGGCAGGCGAATTCGTGCGCACCGTGCAGCGTGCTCAGGGCCTGCCGATCGCCGTTGCCGAAGAGATCGCTTTTGAGAACGGTTGGATTACTCGTGATGAGCTGATGGAGGCCGCTGTGAAGTATGGCAAGAGCCCGTATGGCAAGCATCTGAAGGATGTGGCGGAGAACAAGATTATTGTTAAGCCGCGCGACGCTCGATGATGTTGTTGGGTCGTGGTTACTGTGCCGTTGCTGTCTTTTGTCGTTATTGCCTATAACGTGCAGCCCTACATTATTCAATGTTTGCAAAGCGTCAAGGCCCAAACTTTGGATGATTTCGAGGTCATCGTAGTAGATGACGCGAGTACTGACGGTACGCTGGAATGCATTACTCGTGAAGTAGCGGATGATCAGCGGTTCCATATAATCGCAAAATCGGAAAATGAAGGTGCACACCTTGCCCGGCGAACTGGTGCGTTGGCGACCAAAGGACAGTATGTGTACTTCGTTGATGGTGATGACAGTATCAGTGCCTTACTATGCGAACAGGTATCCATGCTGACTCGTGCCTCATCTCCTGACATTATCCGCTTTGGATTGGATGCCTTTCCCGAAATCGGTGCGGACGATGGCACGGCAATAGCTGTGGAAGCGGTCTTTAATAATGCCCAAGGCATGAGGACCTCTAGGGAAATTATAGAGACTGCATTCAGCGACATAATTTCCCCTCGTGACGTATGGAGCGTTACGGTATGCGCTTATCGAGGTGATTCCATCAGAGAGTCTTTTTCCAAGATGACATCCAAGCGTCTTGGGTATATGGAAGACACCTACGAATTTTTTGTCATCGCAAATGAGTCTCAGACATTACAGAATTACGCTGATTTTCGTGCTCTGAAGTACCGTATTGGAGCGGGCAGATCCGGGCGAAGATTGTATTCGGCAGAGGAGTTCTCGAAACGGCAACGAGAAGTGCACGAAATGTATCTTTTGCTGTGTGAGTATTGCAACTCTCAGCGAGACGATACCGATTTCTACAGTCGCACAAGCCTTTGGATGAAACGGCAATATCTTCTTATGCTTGTTACTGACTGGGTAACTCGTTTGCCAGCGGCGGATCAAGACAAAGGATATACGGCTATCGTTGAAACATGGGGTGCTGCTGACGCAGCAATCATGTTATTTGATCCCCTTATTGCACGTGGTGAGAGTTTGTTGAGCAAGAATTCGATTCCTCCCGGGAACGATGAGTTCTACCGGTGGGGGCAGATTCTCGCCAAGATAGTTCCTATGGTTGATGACGGCCGGAATTTACCTAGGTATGATCAATACCGGCAGTTGGAACAAGCTTTAGAGCATCATGTGGCGGAAATCCAATTGAAAGAGCAGCAGGCGCTGCAGGCAGAACAAGAACGGATAGAGGCGCAAGCGAGATTCAAAAAAGGTACACTCATGCGTCGCGTGATTGACAAAGTCATGCCGGCAGGCTCGCTGAACCGAGATTTGGTATCTGTGATACGCTCACATGCACAGCGTGCGAAGAGGGAAAGATAGCATTTTGCAGAATGATGTAGTGCGTGAAAGGACGGAGATGAGCGTTAATAGCGGGCATAAACAGCGACTGGGTATCTACTGTTTCTATGACAAGTATGGTCATGCCGCATCCTTTATCAAGACCTTTCTTGATGATTTGATGGATAACTTAGATGATCTAGTCGTAGTTGTAAACGGGCAACTTAGCGATCAGGCTCGTCAACTGTTCTCTGAATACACGAAGACGATCATCGTTAGAGAGAATAAAGGACTTGACGTCGCTGCGTACAAGCAGGCCATTCTCACACTCGGTTGGGAAAAACTTGAGTCATATGATGAAGTCATTTGCCTGAATGACACAGTTATGGGACCGGTGTATCCGTTCCGTGAAATGTTTGCGTGCATGGATCGCAAGGATGTGGATTTTTGGGGTATCACTGCGTATGCGGGTGAGACAGTTGATAAGGAGCAGATTCCAACGCATCTTCAGGCCTATTGGCATGCGTACAGGCGCTCTTTAGTGTCTTCCCCGGCGTTCCACGAGTACTGGGAGACCATGCCTTTGTGGAAAGACTACGCAGAGGTTACCCGCAAACACGAGATGACCTTCACCAAGCATTTCACTGATTTGGGCTTCACCTGGGCCTCGTACATCGATTGGCGAAAATATCAGGGATATTCTTCATACCCGTTGCTGTACATGCCGATGCAAATCGTGCGAGATGATCGATGCCCTATTTTCAAGCGCCGTTCTTTCTTCGTGGATTACAGTGCTTATTTCGACCAGACGGCCGGTCAGCCAGCTCTGGATTTGTACGAGTACCTTCGAGATCATACTGACTATGACGTGGATATGATCTGGGATGCTATTTTGCCGTCCTACAACATTGACGATATCCGCAAGGCCATGCATCTTGATTATGTGCTGCCCTCACAGGCCATCAATCCACAGACGCATGATCGTCCTCGTTCGGCGTTCATCTATCACGTCTACTTCATGGATTTGCTAGAAGACACTTGCCACTACATTGCATCGTTGCCGGAAGAAACAGATCTATACATCACCTCTACCGAAGATAAGATTCCCCAGATTCGGGAATACATGCAACAGCATGGGATTTCTCATCAGGCGACATTCATCCCCGTTATCAATCGTGGTCGTGATGTCTCGGCTCTGCTTGTGGCCGCTTGCCCGGTGGTGTTGAGCGGAAAATATGACGTCATTGGTTTCGCTCATGATAAGAAATCCAGTCAGAATCAGGAAAATGGACATCATGGCACCGAGAGCCAAGGATTCGCGTACAAGCTTATGGAGAATACGCTTGGCAGTGAGGCATATGTCAAGAACATTCTGACGTTATTTGCGGAGAACCCGCGTCTTGGTCAGGTGACGCCTCCGCCGCCATATCACGCTTTGTACTTTGCGCACACCATTCCTCACGATTGGGGTGCAAATTATGAGATCACGAAGGAGCTTTTGGAAGACAGGCTGGGCATTCATGTGCCGCTCTCTCCCACTAAGCCAACTGCATCCGCGATGGGGTCGTGCTATTGGTTCCGTGTTGAGGCATTAAAACCGCTGTTCGAGTATGGGTGGAAGTATGAAGACTTCTTGCCCGAAGGACAGATGGGCGAAGACGGTACTATTTCGCATGCCATCGAACGAGCCAACGGATATATATGTCAATCGCGTGGATATTATCCGGCATGGGTGCTTTCAGATCGATATGCTCGCATTGAAGTGGATTCGTTGTTCTATACCACTGCCATGATGATGGGCTCGTCTGCAGAAGCACGTAGCGGAGAATCATTGCTGACGAATTTGCGTGGTTTGAATTTGGCGACTTCTCGTTGGAGAACACTGAAAATAGCCAAGCATCGCACACATTTAGGACTTCAATGGATCACGTCACGAACTGTGCTTAAGCTTCCTAAGCCAGCACAGAGCGTCATCTACACTGCAGCATGGGCTCCAATCACCGCGGTACGATTTGTGATTGGACAAATCAGGGCGGTGCTTCGTGGTGATTTCAAGCACAAAAGTGCACCTAAAAAATAATAGTTGATGGCAAATGAGGATATGAATACGATGCTGATAAAGCTAAAAGAGCGCTACCGCTATTCGTTCATTGTGCTTAAAGAGATGGTGAGAACTGATTTTAAGCTGCGCTATCAGGGATCATTTCTAGGAATTGCGTGGTCGGTCTTGAAGCCGTTAATGCTGTTCTGTGTGATGTATGTGGTGTTCGTCAAATTCCTGAAGTTTACCGATGGCACGCCGACTTTCCCGTTGGTCTTGCTGCTGGGTATCAGCTTGTGGAATTTCTTCGCTGAGGCGACGAATATGGGATTGACGGCTATCGTAGGCAGAGGGGACATTCTGCGTAAGATTCATTTCCCCAACTACATTATTGTCGTCTCTGCAACGGTCGGCGCTTTAATCAGCTTGGCCATCAACATGTGTGTAGTGCTGGTTTTTTGTATTTTTAATCAGGTGCACTTCACCTGGAATGTGTTGTGGCTCCCGCTTAATTTCATAGAATTCTATGCTCTTGCTTTGGGAACGGCCCTGTTGCTAGCCGCATTGAATGTGTATTTCCGTGATATGCAGCATATTTGGGAAGTGCTCATGCAGGTGTTCTTCTATGCAACGCCTATTATCTATCCTCTGTCGCTGGTAACTGAAAAAACGAATAATCCTATTTTCGCGAAAATTATGTTGCTGAGCCCGCCGGCCCAGATTATTCAGGATATTAGGCATAACCTCATCGCGCCGGATACCACGCCAACAGTGTGGAAGGAGATCAGCAACTGGGGTATTCGTCTCATCCCTGTTGCCTTGACTTTCTTTATCCTATGGTTGGGTATTCATATATTCCGTAAGTACAGTCAGAAATTCGCGGAGGTGCTGTGATGAATAACGCACAAGAGGGCACGATGGACAATCGTAAGACTGTGCTGAAAGTTGAGCACGTAGCCAAATCATTTCGGTTGCCGACGGAGCAGGCGTCAGGCCTGAAACAGGCCGTTATCAACTGGACTAAAGGAATTAGCGGATACAAGATGCAGCATGTGCTGCGCGATATCAACTTTGAGGTCAAAGAAGGGGATTTCTTTGGCGTTGTCGGTCGAAACGGAAGCGGAAAATCGACACTGTTGAAGTTGATTTCGGGCATTTATATGCCGGATCAAGGTTCAATCTCTGTTGACGGGAAACTGGTCTCATTCATTGAGCTTGGCGTTGGTTTCAATCCTGAACTGACCGGTCGAGAGAATGTGTACCTTAACGGTGCCCTTTTAGGATTTAGCCAAGAAGAAATCGATGCAATGTATGACGACATTGTTGAGTTTTCAGAGCTTAGCGAATTCATGGACCAGAAGCTAAAGAACTATTCCAGTGGTATGCAGGTGCGTTTGGCATTTGCGGTCGCCATTAAGGCTAAGGGCGACATACTGGTCTTGGATGAAGTATTGGCTGTGGGCGATGAAGCGTTCCAACGTAAGTGTGATAATTTCTTCACCGAAGTGAAGCAAGATCCCACGAAGACAGTTATTTTGGTAACTCACTCCATGGATTCGGTTAAGAAATATTGCAATAAGGCTATCCTCATAAAGGATGGAGAGATTATTGCGTCCGGAAACCAGGACGATGTAGCAGATCGTTACACGCTGGAGAACTTCAAGAAGAATGCAGGTCCCCTTGGTGATGATGCCAATAATGAAACAGACGATAAAGAGTATCCTACGGGTCTTAGTGAACGAGTGCCCACCCTTAAGGTCAATATATCGAGTTCATCGGTGGCTGATGGTGTTGAGCCGCTCGAATTTGAAATCGAATATGAGTTTAATGAAGACCGGGAAGCGTACATCGGTATTGCATTGCTTGATTCTCGTCGCAGTGGACATGCTTATGATGCGGGATCGCAGACCGACAATCTTGGCATGGTCATCACGCAGCGTGGGCACCGGACTATGCGTTTTGAAATGCCGCTTGATATCTTCAACAATGGTGAGTTCAAGATTTATGCCACTCTGCGATCTGTTGAAAAACCCGGCGATGATCCGCAAATGATCGCATTCACGAACGATGAGAACAGCGGTTATTTTGCTATTCGCAATGATCGCAACGGTGAGGCTGGCATGCTGAGCAGCCGAGCGATTCAGATTAATAGACTCGATTGATCTTATCTTCGATAGAGGCATGTATTGGATATTGCTGAATATGCTGACGCATTGGTGAGCGGTGAGCCATCATTACGAAAATCCTTACTTGTTGAAGCTTCCAATAAGTACGGGGTCGCGGGAATCGTATCTGCCGTTGCTTCCAAATACTGGATTAATTCGGTAGAGGCCGTGCGAGCATTAGGGCCGATAGCGGGCCTGGCACAGCCAAAAAGGACTGTTCATACAGTTGCGCTCTATTACTCGGGGCTATCCATCGGCGGTGCTGAACGCGTGACGGCATTCCTTGCCAACCTTTGGGCCGGCATGGGATATCGGGTAGTGCTGATTACCGACGATGACACTAGTGCATATGAGTACGAAGTGAACCAGATTGTTGAGCGCCGCATTATTCCGAGTTACTGCAAAGCGAATGCGGAGAACTACGAGAACCGGGCAAAAACGTTAGCGGATATCCTCAATGCGGAGCAAGTTGACGCTCTAGTGTACGGGCAATGGCTTGGACAAACGCTTCCCTGGGATATGCTGCTCTGCAAGATGAGCGGCGTATCTTTCCTCATCTACACTCATGGCGTCATGCGTTGCATGTTCGACGCAGATTGTATGCGCGCCGAGTTGGCTTTGACGTATCGATACTCAGATGGCGTCATAACGTTATCTGATGTGAATACACGTTTCTGGCAACTATTCAATGCTCATGTATGGCAGACCATTAATCCATTAACCATCGAGCCGGATTCGTCGAAACGCGCGGCGCTTGATTCTTATAACATTGTATGGGTTGGGCGCCTGTCATTATTCGATAAGCGTCCGGATGAGGCATTGCGGGTTATGGCTGAAGTGGTCAAACAGTGTCCTGATGCACATCTGATTATGGTTGGTCCTTTTGCAGATGATGCAACGGAACAACAGCTTCGTCAGTTGCGAGATTCTCTTGATCTATCTGATGCTGTGAGTTTTGTAGGTGCTCAGGATAATGTACTTCCTTACCTACAGAAAGCCAGTGTGTATCTTCATACATCTCTATATGAGGGCTACCCTGTTGCTTTGGCCGAAGCGAAAACAGTGGGCATTCCAAGCGTTATATACGCTTTGCCGTATCTGACTTTGGTTCAAGACGAGAGCGTTATCCAGGTGGGGCAAGGAAACCGATCTGCAGCGGCATCTGCTATTTGTGGTTTGTGGCAGAACCCCGAAAAGATGAAGCAGTTGGGGGATATTGCCTTCAACAGCATGGTGGGTATGTCCAATTATGATTTCGCGCGCCTGTGGAGAGGAATATTCGATTCACTGGGTTCCTCAACTGCCTCTAGTGCCGATGATGATGTGATGGTTGACTTGATGATTGATGCGCGTATTGCATCCTCGAAGAGTTATGAGGAGCGCATAAATTCTTTGTGCTCGAATCAAGCGCTATTAGAACAGTCGTTGTCTTCCAAGAGCATGGAGATTCAGTCCGTAAAAGAGTCGACATCGTTCAAGGTTGGTTTGCTGATTACCGCTATACCGCGCAAAATCAAGGCAATTTTGAATTCACTACGCAGATAACCAATTTTGTGGTGTGGCTTGCCGGTTTACTTCACGTCGAAGAACTTTGTGCTGCTGAGATAGTTTTTCCCAGCAGTCATGTCGTATTGAATAAGACGATAATCGTTGAGTAGCTTCTTCTGCTGTGAGGACAGTTCTTTCTTGCTTACAACGTTGCCGTTCGCGTCTAAATAGACAGTTGGTGTATTGTCGGTGACGCCGCTGACACCAAGCGTGAGTCGCTCCGTGGCGGGTATCTCAGCCCGCATTGCGGAGAGGAACGCAATATAAGCAGATACTTTGGTGTTCATATGGTCGCTGGCCATGGCCATGAAATAGTTTGGAGAGGTGTAGCTAGTAGCGGCAGCTGCCGGATCGAGTTTCGTCCCGGCTGACGCTGATGCCTCATTGGACCAGATGAAATAATCTGTCTCCTGCATGGTAATGGTATTTTTCGAGCTGGCGCGTGCAGTCGTGTACACGCCGGGTAGATGGTCTCCATAGAATATGACGGTAATCGGCTGGTCAATTGCATCAAGCTGATTGAGGAAATCGGTGGTTGCTTGATCGGTAATGCTGACGCCCTTGATGTATGTATTGACTCCTGTTTTTTCATCGGCCGGCAAATTGGTGGTGTCGGCATCCTTGAACTGATTATCAGAATACCAATCGCTGTATGGAGGATGGTTTTGCATCGTCGCTAATTGGATGAACTGCGGATGATTGCTGTTCTGCAGTTCATCAACTACATTTTGATAGGCTTCCGCGTCGCTGACATATGGAGAGTTGTCTAATCCATCATGATGCGTGATTGGCGGATTACTGTCCAGCGTATAAAAATGGCTGAAACCGAACTTCTTATAGTCGATGTCACGCAAATACATGTTTTTGTAATACGGGTGGAAAGCAATGGATCCGCTAGCACCGTATCGGTCATTCCAGAGCTGATTGAAAGTTTCTGTGACTTTCTGGTGTGGGACGAGCTGCTGATAGGGCACCTGCATTGAATTGTCGAATAGTGCCAAATCCCAGCCGGTGAGAGCTTGGTATTCGATGTTGGCTGTGCCTCCGCCGTACCCAGGCGAAAGCATTAGGCCGGAAGTGGTGGTATTTTTGAGCGCTCGAATATTAGGCATCGGGTCTTCCGACAAGGTGATGCCGGGAACGCGCGTTGGGTCAGAGAACGATTCCGACAGAATCATGATCATGGTATTGTCCGTGAGATTATTGCTGCGGGACTGGTTGGTTTTTTCGGCTATCTTGTTATATCGTTGAGCGATTTCCTGCATGGTCGCTTGACTGTAGTCGCTTGGCTTCGTCATGGTTTTTGGATTCGCCAAGCGCAAGAAATTGATTGTGGGGCCATTCAGACTGGCATCGCCGGCAGCGTCCCATAAGGTAGGGCTATCACCCAACGCCTGTGCCCAATTGTGGCTCCATGAACCTACCGTGTTGAGGTTCAAGGTGAACGAGCACAGCAGGGATGTGCTGACAATGACTGCAACAATACGTGTGCAGTTACCGATTATTGTTTTTGTGTTGCGTAATGGACGACGCCAGTGGAAGGAAATCACACAACGGCGACCATCAATAAATTGAAGCAGCAGGCATGCAATCGTAAGCCAGACGAGCATGGTGATGGTGTTGTTTACTAATGCCTGGCTGTCTTTGGGGATAAATGATGCGATTTCTCCTCCGTTGCCGCTGGAAATGAAGCTCAAATCCGAGGGAATGACCGGTTCATTGCGCAACTGGATTTTGATGTGATTCGCCACAGCGAATACGCTCGTGATAATCGCAAATAAGGCTGTTGCCACCCAGAATCGGTTCAGCACAAAAATCAGCACCAGGTAGACCATGCCCAGAACACAGAAATTAAGCAGCCAGATGTATTTTTGCTCCATCCACATCTGTGCGACGAAGCGCGTGAGTTGACCGCGGATGCTGTTCAGCAGCCGTGTGGTTTCGTCCACTGTGCTCGGGGCGGTATAGGTCGGCTCCGTATAGGTTCCCCATTGAATGAACAGCACCGCGGCTGAATCGACGATTGCCATCACCATTATGTACAGGAGGTAAGGGAATCGAGGTCGTTTCTTGAATACGGAGTGCAAGACTGTCAGGGCTTTGGAAAGCGCAGTCATAGTTTGAGAGGCCATCAACGTGTTGAGCTGTGCTCGGATCTGCTGGAAGATTGGAGGCAGCGACGGTTTACTCTTTTGAGCCTCTTGAGAATTATCGTCTCGGTCTGAATGAGCAGAGGATTGGCTGCTTTCCGCCGGAGTCGTACCGTTTGTGTCGGCTTCTTCTACTGTGAACTCCTGATTATCCTGGGTATCGTCCACTATGCTCACTCATTTCTTCAATAACGTACCTGAATATTGTAATAGGAAGTCTGAAATACGGGTAGGGGGCTGCGGACATTTTCTTGGAGATAATCACGCAGCCATTCCTTGGCTTTGACGGTATTGTACTGGGCTCATCCAACCAAGCGACTGTTTGATGCGCTCGTGGTCGTGCCAGCGTATGTACTCATCGACCAAGGCGAGCACCTCGTTGCGGGTGTGTTCCTCCCACTTCTCGGGGTGGACCGCCTCGGTCTTCATCCTGCCGAAGAATCCCTCCGCGGCCGCGTTGTCCGGCGAACAGCCCTTCGCGCTCATGGAGCGCGTCAGCCCGAAGCGTTCCATGAGCCCGAGCCATCCGGGCCACCGGCAGTGGCATCCACGGTCGGAATGCACCAGGGGACGCGCGTTCCCCGGCAGCGTCGAGGCCGCTTTCTCCAGCATCCGGTTGGCCAGCTCCGCGTTGGGGCTGAAGCCGGCGGTGTATGCGACGATCTTGCCATCGAAGCAGTCGATCATCGGCGAGAGGTACACCTTCCCGTCCCTGGCCTTGATCTCGCTGATGTCCGTCAGCCACTTCTCGTTCGGACGCTCGGCCGTGAAGTCCCGGTCGACGAGATTGGCGGGAGCCGGCGTCGTCTCGCCCTCGTAGGAACCATACCTGCGTCGCTTGGGCACGTGCGCCACGAGCCCTTCCTCCGCCATGATTGTGTTTTAGCAAGTTGGCGTCCGCTTTGTGAGCGGTGTTTTTCCGCAGTGTAGGCAGCGGGTTTTCCGCAGGGTGTGCGGTATCGGCCGCTGCCTGTCTGCGTTGTGTTGGTTATTTGGTCATGAGGGCGTGTTCGCTTCGGTAGGAGCGGCCCTCGAATCTGATGAGCCGTCCGTGGTGGACGGTGCGGTCGATGAGGGCGGCGGCCATGTTCTTGTCGCCGAGCACGCGTCCCCATCCGCTGAATTCGATGTTGGTGGTGTAGATGATGCTCCTTGTCTCGTAGGAATCGGAAATGATCTGGAAGAGGAGCCTGCTGCCCTCCTCGTCTATGGGCAGGTAGCCGAACTCGTCGATGATGAGAAGTCGGGCCTTGCCGATGCTCGCGAGTTCCCGGTCGAGCCGGTTCTCCTGCTGGGCGCGGCGCAGACGCATGAGCAGTCCGGTCGCGGTGAAGAAGCGCACCGGGACGCCCCGCTCGCAGGCGAGCCGTCCGATCGCGATGGCCAGGTGGCTCTTGCCGGTGCCGACGGGCCCGTAGAGCACGAGGTCCTCGCATCCGGCGACGAAGTCGAGGTTCTCGAGCTGCGCGCGCCCCCAGTCGGCGGGCATCTTCAGGTTGGTCCAGTCATAGCCGTCGAGGGTCTTGTCGGCGGGGAAGCCGGCCTGTTTGAGCAGGCGCAGGCGTTTGGATCGCTCGCGCGAGTCGAGTTCGGCCGTGAACCATCGTTCGATGAAGTCGAGCTGGTTGGGCGTGGCCTCGGCGAGCGTGCCGGCGAGCACGCTGCGTGTCAGGGTCAGGCTGCGGCTCATCTTCAGGATGCGTTCGCTTTTCTCGGTCGTGGACGCGCGCCTGCGTCGGGTCTCCGGGATCACCGGATCGGGTCTGACGCTCACCGTTCTTCCCCTCCGTCGTCCGTGCCGGTGATGAACCGGTCGTAGCCGCTCAGGTCGGGCTCCTCGATCCCGCCGGGGTATTCCCACTCGCCGTCGCGCATGCGCAACGCGATCGGGGTGAGCGAGTCCGCGTGCAGGCCCATGTCCCTGTTCGAGCGCAGGATCTCGCCGCACGCCTGCATCGCGGGATCGAACCCGGCCGCCCGGCACGCGTCCCCGATCGCTTTGAGGCTCTCCCTCAACGTCTTTTCGTCCATGGAATCAAGCCACGCGCGTATATCGTCGGGCACGTCCGGGCGGATCGAGCTTTCCCGCCACGCGCGGGGTTTGACCGCGAGCCGGGGAAGCACGAGCGCGGGATCCTCCACATTGCGCGACCGTCCGTACTGTCTGGGATACTCCGCGAGGAGCTCGCCGGTGGCGGGCGAGGTGAGCGTGACCGTGTCCCACCGGATCGCGGCCAATACCCTGGAACGCGCCGAATCGGGGCCGGCGAGGTACCGGTTCGAGTCGATGTCGACCAGCCCGTACTTGTCGGCCGTCCGGCTTTCCCAGCGAACCGGGTCGAACGCCGTGGACGGCAACGGCATCAACGCGGCCCTCTCCTCGTCGAACACCTCGGCCACGGGCACGTCCAGCAACCTCGGGCAATACGAGTCCCTGGCGAGCCCGTCGCACCGCTCCAGCAGGAGACGGCTCAACTGCCCGTACGATTCCGCGCGCATGGGCGGCACCATGAGATTGCGCCGCAAAAACCCGACCGCGTTCTCCACGCTGCCCTTCTCGTTGCCCGAATACGGGTTGCAGAACCGGACCTCGAGCCGGTAATGCGCCACGAACGCGGAGAACACCCCGGTCAACGCGACCTCGCCCTTCGCGTTGCGCCGGCCGGCACCGGTCGCGTTGTCCATCACGATCACGGGAGGAACACCCCCGATATGCTCGAACACGAGCATCAGGCCATGGCACAGACACTCCGCGTTCTCGCCCGGCAACGCCACGCACAACCGCATGTTCGAATACGGCAACGAGACCACCAGGCAATGCACGTCCGCCATCTCGCCAGCGATCCGGGCCCGGGCCACGCCGAAATCGACCTGCATGCTGCCCGCCGCCCACTCGAGCCGCACGTACCCCTCGCGATCCGGCACGCCGCGGTTCGCCTCGCGCCACCGGTGCACGTAACGCATCGTGGTCGAATACTCGCCGTCGTAGTCCGTCTCCGCCAGCAGACGGTCGTGCACGCGCCTGATCGTGTGACGCTGCTTCCTGGGCAGCAGACGATCGGCCTCCAGCCACCCGTCCACCAGATGCGCGTACGGGTCGATCTTCGACCCGTACCTGCGATCCGCCTTCGGCTTGGGCGAGCAATCCTCCATATCCGCGTACTTCGCGACCGTCCCGCGATCCACATGCAGACGACGCGCTATCTGCGCGCGCGACATTCCCTGCCGGTCGAGTCTCCTGATATCTTGCACAATGGGCATCGGTATCGCCATGTTCCTTTCCTTCCCGAGCGCCGGCCGGCGGCAACCGGCCGAATCAAAACCGATTGGCAACTCGGGAATATACAGGCCGCGGCACCGATGCCTCTCACATCACCGGGAAACGATGACGACACCGGGGAAAACCATCAGCCCACACTGCGGAAAAACACTGCCGAACCTGTCGAACAAACATTGAAGCAAAACATACCGACTGCTCGTACGGCTTCTCGCCGGCGGCGATGCGCCGGGCCATGGTGGTCACACTGGCCTCGTCGATCGCGTGCCCCTGTTCGACCAGGTGCTCTCCGGCCCGGACGGCGGCCTCGAAGCCGGACGCGGCGCTGGCCTTGGCGATGACGCGGAACGTGGTCCTGCGTGTCTTGGCGTCCATGCGGTCGATGGCGATCCTGAGTTTGTCGGGGAAATCGTCACGGATGGTGGAATCGGTCCATGCGTGGGTCTTGCGGCTCAACGCGGGCAGGAGCGTGGCGGGGTTGCGCACCGTGGCCGGCGAATCCCCGTACACGCGCGGCAGTCTGGCACAGGTGCGTCCGTCCTGGGTGCGGATCGTCACGTCGAACGCGCGCAGACCCACGTCGAGAGTCCAGCCGCGCCACGAGGGGCCGGCGAGGTAGTAGTTGCCGTCGATCTGCACACGCCCGTCCTTGTCGGCCTTCCTCACCTCCCAACGGATCGCGTCGTACGGCTTGGCGGGAAGCGGCTGCATATCCATCTTCTCACCGGCGAACAGGCCGCCGATCGGCGCGCCCTTGCGGTAATGCGTCTCCTTGGCCATCGCGTCGCAACGCTCCAGCATGTACCGGGTCAGTTGGCCGTGGGACTCTGCGTTGAGCATGGGCACCATGATGTTGCGGCGCAGGAACCCGACCGCGTTCTCCACGCTGCCCTTCTCGTTGCCCGAGTTCGGGTTGCAGAACCTGGTCTCCAGCCGGTAATGCTCCACGAACAGTTCGAACACGTGCACGACGGTGACCTTGTCCCACGCGATCCGATGGCCGGCGCCGGTGGCGTTGTCAAGCACCAGCGTCAGGGGGACCGCGCCTATGTGCTCGAACACCGTGCGCAGCCCCGCGCACACGCATTCGGCGTTCTCCCCGGGCAGGGCCACGCAGTAGCGCATGTTCGAATACGGGAACGTGACGACCAGGCAATGCACGTCGACCCGGTCCCCGCCGACCACGGCCTGCGCCATGCCGAAATCGACCTGCGCCTCGCCCGGATGCCACTTGAGCTCCAGATACCCGTCCGACGGGAGGCGATGCTCCTCGCGCCACCGTTTCACGTACCGCTGCACCGGCGAATACGAGCCCTCGTAGCCCTTCTCCGACACGAGTCTGTCGTACACGCGCTTGGCGGTGTGCCGCTGCTTGCGGGGCATGAACCGGTCCGCCTGCAGCCACCCGTCCACCGTCGCCCTGAACGGATCGAGCTTCGACGGCCGCGATACGGAGCGCTCCGGTCCGGGAGAGCAATCCTCCCTCCCGGCGTACTTCGCGACCGTGTCGCGGGCCACGCCCACCTCTTTCGCGATGCTCCTCCATGACATGCCATGCGCGTCAAGCACCCTGATACGTTGTTGTACGGACACCGGTACCGTCATTCCTTTCCTTTCCCGAGAAAACCGAACGGTTTGACTTTCAACTCGGGAAACTAGTCCAGGCAGGACGGGCCGGTGTTCGTTTCTCACCACACGCTGAAGTGGACCAGAACCTGCCGCTCACATGGAAGACATCCACACGCTCACACGGCCCACTTTCTATTGAACAGACACACCGGGCGCGGCGCAGGAGCCTGTCGTGCTTCGCGCGTTCCCTGTTCGC
>OLPS01002707.1_pt1 | contig 15293 bp, 10 predicted proteins | sample 1673071 | NCBI WGS metagenome assembly OLPS01 (sample SAMEA3136752, study PRJEB25190) | human gut metagenome | reverse complement strand
ATTATGAAGTTAGAAGCGGTTGTTGGCTAGCCGCGGGATTATTTGGCGCTTACGAATCATGGAACCATCCGGCATGCCTCCAGGAGAATATATCTCCATTCTGTCATCATATATGTCAATATGGACTTCACTTCCATTTACAAGATAGTCGCGATGTGCCAACGCATTTACAAGTGCTTCATGATAACTTCTCTCTACATACTCCGGCATTTCTTCTCTTGAATTTGCAGTCTTACGCCACTTCATTTTACAATTTCGTTTGATGAATGCCTCTCCGTTTTCAATCAAGGAAATAACACTACCTGAATGCTCTGCATCATCTAACGCATCAAGTGCACCACCACTTTTATTTAACCCATTCCACCTTGTACAAAATAATCTTGAACAAAAAATCGGACTTTCATCAGCAAGTAGTGCCCCTGCATTTGTTAATTCTCCCTGCTCATTTACCAATCCAAATGAAATCAAATCTTTATCATCAAAACTATTCCCAGTCCATTTTTTATATCTTTCTTTAAGCTTTGAAAATGCATAATCTTCCACCTTATAGGTAGAATTCTGCGAATCATATGTTGTGTTTCTTAAAGTTCTGATCAAGATAGTCCACTTCTATTTCCTGATATCTCGTACATGGTCTTACACCTTCCAGAGAAAGACATCCTTCCTCTGTCTGATATTCTCCGGATTTCTTTGTTATTACCGGATTTATCATTGCAAACTGAAGTGGTCCGGCTGCTACTACAATGATATTCTTTTTTACTCCAATCATATTGGCAGCCATACCAACACAGTGTTCTAAATTTGCCTTAAGTGTATCAAGCAAATCTGTCACAATCTGTTTATCTGCCTCTGTTGCATCCACTGACTTCTGTGCCAGAAACAGCGGATCATGCATGATCTTCTTTACCATTAATTCCATCCCTTCCATACATCAGGCTGATATCCAAGTGTAGATCGCCTTAACCACCAAAGGTACTCCCTGTTATCCAACTAGAAATGTCCTACCTCTTTTTGATTTTTTACCTGCTTCTCTTGAATGCGCTTTCTTACTTCCTTATGATAATTTTCATGCCAAGTTTTCTCTTTTTTCCAATGATTTTTTATTTCGTCTGAAAGATAAAGTATAAAATCTACGTCTTCTCCCCAATGCTCCTCCACCTTTTCTTCTGACAAAGATTTTTCATCCAGCAATTCATAAGCAAGCAGCATTGCTTTCCACACATTCATTAATTCACAGAAGTATGGAATTTTCAAAAATGCCTTCTCTTTTTTCATTTTTTTGAACAATTTACTTGTTATTTCATAGACATCACAGCCACGATGTAGATGTGAGATTTTTGTCAAAAGGCAATCTGTCTCTTTTTTATCTTCTATCTGCTCTTCTATCTCTTGTATTGTTTGCTGCTTTCTCTTTTTAGCAAGTAAATATTCTTCATCTAAACTTTTTTCACGGTCTTTTTGAAAATATGTGACGGTTTCATCGTGGCTTTTAGGTGTTTTGTTCGGTCTATATAGGTATATCTCTTTACCATCTTTTTGATAGAAATACATTGCCTTCTGAATTAATTCATTCCGTTTTTCTTCATCAATCTCATCAAAATATGTTCTATCAATTCCAAAGAACGCCGCCATTTGGTTCTTTCTTTTCTCCGGAATAGCCTTCTTCCCGCTCTCCCAACTACAAACCGCTTGCCTTGTAACTCCTAATTGATCTGCCAGTTCACTTGTTGATAAATTACAACGAATTCTAAGCCATCTAAGCCCATTCATTATTATTTTCCTCCATGTCTTCCATATGTTTATCGGTACAAGCATATGTTATCAATGGTTTACAAAAGCAATCAATCCGCAACCTTTTGTACGATTATTAATCATTCAGCAATCATATTGCCATTCGCCATCAGTTACATCAATTCCCAGTTCTTCAAATATTATCTTGCTCCTATCTGTATCGTCCCATAATTCAAATTCCAAATGCTTTGCTCCAGACTCTTGAACGATTTTTTCAATAAGATCCTCAAAAAGCTCTATACCAAAGCCTTCTATTGGAACATTATCCATAAGTTGGATATAAAGTTGATATTCCATATCGCTATTCTTATCTAATCGTACTCTATGGTATCTATCAGGTCTCCGACTTTCACTCTGTATATTTTGAATTATCATTCGTCATAAAATCATCTACTTTCTATAAACTATACACTATATCAGACAATTCCTGCGCCATAGTTTCTATATCTTCTATCGAATTATCCATGCCAAGGCTAATTCTTATTGTTCCCCGTGCATATTTCTCAGGAACATCTATAGCTCTTATAACATGTGAAATTTGAGTATTCACAGAATCACATGCAGACCCAGTCGCTACTTCTATGCCTTTTAAATCTAATCTATGCAATAGTACTTCGCCATCCAAATCTGCTATTGATAATGATATATTTCCTGGTGTCTTATTTGTTGAACCGTTTACAATAAAATCAATGTTATTTTTTTTCAACTTATCCAAAAACAATCTTTCTAATGAAAAAAGATATTTACTGTTCGCTTCTATACTCGACACATTTTCCTTCAAAGCTTCTGCCATACCAACAATACTTGCCACATTTTCTGTTCCTGCTCTTTTTCCTGACTCTTGGTTTCCCCCAGTAATTAAGGAATGTATTTCAACACCTTTTTTTACGTACAAAAAACCGACCCCCTTGGGTCCATTAAATTTATGTGCAGAAGCCGACAACATATCAATATCTAAATCTTTAACATCAATTTCAATATGACCTACTGCTTGAACAGCATCCGTATGAAATAACGCACCATACTTATGAGCCACTAAAGCAAGTTCTTTTACATTTTGGATTGTACCAATTTCATTATTAGCAAACATAATGGACACAAGTGCAATATCATTTTCCATCTCTTTTTCAAGTGTTTCCGTCCTAACCAAGCCATCCTTATCAACAGGCAAGTAGATAACCTCAAAGCCCAGTTTTTCCATCATCTTGCACGAATTTAATATTGCATGATGCTCAATGCAACTTGTGATAATCTTTTTTCTACAAGTATCACTTGAGAACAAAACATTTTTAATTGCCCAATTATCTGACTCTGTTCCTCCGGATGTAAATAAAATCTCATTCGGAAAAGAACCTATTGCAGTTGCTATCGTTTCTCTTGCACCTGCAATAGCCTTTCTGGGCACTCGTGCCGAAGAATATAATGTCGATGGGTTCTTATAACTATCCTGCAAATATGGCATCATAACAGCTAATGCTTTATCCGATAATTTAGTTGTAGCAGCGTGATCAGCATATATCTTTTTCATATTACTCAAATAACTTACATCCTTGCTCTTTAAATTCTTCTATCTTATCCATAATATCTTGCTCGGTAACTCCAAGGTACTCTGCCAAGCATCCAATACAATAATAAGATTCTATTTTTTCGCCTAACAATTTTTGATTTATACCAATTGTATCCTTTGACAAATTCTCGCTACCGCAAGATATACAATCTTTTTTCATCATGAATCTTTTACTGTCAGCTGTGGGACTGACTTACCTCCAAATTCTTCAGGATCTAAGATACCCAACTGAATCTTTATTATTCCTCGCATTTCCATTGCTGGACGCAGACAAAATAAATTGAATTCTCTAGCTGAAATGTCCTCTGGTTTTCGCACATTTGGATAAAGAAGCTTCATATATGCTGTAGCAATACGCTTAATTGCTTCTGTATCCCTTGTATCAGATTTATCCGGCACATCAACTAACGCATCTACAACTGCTCGATAACTAGGGTCATCCCTAAGTGCATGCATAATTGTTGTAAAATACTCTGAATTAAGTGCCCAACCACAAATCTTCAAATCATCAGTCATTCTGGGAAGGTCCCATCCTTTTAAAAATCCATGAAATCTATCAATCAAAGCACTTTCATGAAATACCGTTGGTAATTCTGAAAACATATTTTGATACTCATTCATGTTATTTGCAGAAATATTACCCAACAAAATGATACCTGCATCAGCAGCTCCCTCATGATTTCCTACTGTATATTTACCATTTTCCATATAACCTTTTAGTACACCACGCATTTCATCTATATCCGTAAAGTTAATTGTCTGTACTTCATCTAAGGCTACATAGTCATGTCCAAAAACAAGACCTTCCTGTCTTCTTGAAATATCATAAAACATTTTTGCACGAGACATTGTTCCACCTGATGACAACCATCCAAAACGGCTAACCTGACCAAACAGATATGATTTTCCTGTTCCTTTAGGGGCAAGCTCAATCAAGTTCAGTCTTTTTTCTACAAACGGCAATAGTCTTGTAATCATTGCTAATTTTTGATTTCGGTTATCATATCCATCCGCATTATAATCAATGGCACCAAGAACAATATCAATCCATTCATCTAAAGTAAATTCTTCTCTTGCATATTTAAAATCATCTAAATCAACTGAGTATGGACAAAAATCCTTGAAGCTTACCAGTTTTATTTTCCCTGGCTTTTTATCTTCTGGAAATTGGTAACCTAATTCCACAATTCCCCAATTTTCCTCTGCTCTAAGCAAAGCTTCTCCATACATTTCCCATGTATTTCGTGGTATAACAGTCTCCTTAAAACTCAAACCAAAATCAGGCAATGCAAAAGAGAGATCTCCTGTCTTAATATCAATCTCTATAGATATTTTTGCTAGGAACTTCACTTGTTCTTGATAATTTACTATTCGATTTTTTATTGCTTTCCAATCTTCTTTTTTAGGAATAAATTCTTTTATGAAACCAGTTGCTCCTTCAATCTCAATTACTCCATCATCATCTTGAAATCGTTTCAATACCCAATCTCGCATAAATGAAGGAAGTTTAAATGAAGAGATAAAATTACTCTTCTTCAAGTCTTTATATACTACCATCTGATCAAAACAATCTCGTAGTCTTTCTAATACTGGTCTGTCCAAATCATTATATTCAAATTCACTCATCAGATTCACCTTCCTAAACTACTATCTATGCGAATAAGTCAACTTCTTGTCCCATAGATTTTTGTATCTTGAACTTTAGCGACACCGATAAACTGGTATCTTCATCATATATTTCTGCTATGTATTCCCTGCTTCGTTTCAATTCTGGCATTACAAACTTCGCATGCTTTTGGTCTGCTACAAATTCACCATCATAAAATGTCTGACCAATAAGTATCCTTGGCTTATTCATAGGTACATTACAATATAATGTCAATGTCGCTACATCCTTTTGCTTAAGAATAATTATTGGATCAGTGAAACAATACTCAATATTCTCAGGTTTTCTACTAAGCGTAATAACAGGAACAACAACTTCTTCTAATGTTGCTCCACCATGAACTTCCACATTTGCCTTTCTACCGCCTCTAAACCGATCGTAATTAGCAAGAATTGCAAAACCATCTTCATATGCAGCATACGGAATATTAGGATTATCCTCTGCCGGGCAACATCTTCCACTATGCTGTGCTTTTTCATCAAGCACTAACAGCGAAGAATTCTCATGTCCATAAATAACAGCTAATCTGCTTGCTCCGTGATCCGAAACAATAATTGCCTTAGTAATAGTTTCCTGAACCAATAGTGATTGAATTCTCCTCAATTCTTCATCTATTATTTCTAATTCTCTAAAAATATGAATAGGTTCTTTTATCTTTTCATAATCATAAATCTGACTGTGATGCTTTAATTCATCCAACTCATCAATTTTTCTATATTTCCCACCAAAATATTGAATAAACTCTTTATTCTTTTCTGTTATTGACGGAAGTTCACAATGTCCTATCGAAATTTCAACAATTAATCCATACTCTTCACATTTTGCCTTAATAAAAGATAAATACTCTACTCCCAAGGCATCAAAAAAGAATAATTCTGCCTTCTCTTTATCTAATTGAGATATAATGCTACTTCTTGGACGCAACTTATTGTATGGTCTTTCTATTGCAAATTTGTTAATAGTATTCTCAAACGATGGATGAATCCTATTAGTTATTTTCTGCACCTTATATTCCTGGAAATACTGTGTTAATATATCTCGCAAAGTAATATCTGAATCAGAGACTTTTGTATTCACACCATCAAAGGAAAATTTCCGCAAATATAAGTCTAAGGCAGATGAAAAATGTTTTGTAGCCGAATACAACTCCTCTTCTGTATAATCATAAATGCACAAGCATCTAATAAACTCAAATTCTTCCGTCTCGCTCCGATCCGTCAAGTAATATACCGCATCCTTTTCATGTTTACCTAACTTCTCACAATATCTTGCAATCAATGGCAACTGCTCTGGAATACGCTCAAGCAATTTTCTCCGCTCAATATACATCTTCTCAAAGTTTTGATTGACAAGTTCTTCATCTGCTAAATCTAAATAAATATGTTCTTCTAAATCACTTTCTCTTTTGCTATGTTCCAATACCTTTTTCAGATAAGTATTAGTAGTTCCATAGGATTTCATAGCAAGCCAATAAAGCCAATGTTTATTCGGCTCTTTCTGCACATCAATTTCCTGTATTACATATTCCAAATTTGACGAAGTACCAAATTCATCATAAATAACACTAGAAAAAGATTGCTTATCTTGCATTTTACTACTAAGCCAGTTCCACTGTGCTTCTGTTCCATAGTCTTTTTCTGTTGCAGCAGCAATTTCAGAATACTGTTTTGCTAAAGTTTCGTATATTCCATCAGACTCAACTACCTGATACATGGCTTTCGAAAAGAAGTTTTTGCTAAATCCAGTTTTTACAGGAATAACTCTATGTTCATTTAATTGTACCTCCGTCATCTTTTCCAAATAAGATAACAGATGTTTGATGTTCTCCATCGCAAAAGGCGCATTTTGTAGATTTTCTTTCAAAAGTGTAATTTTCGGAAGTGGCGATTGCTCGCTATTGATTAGTATAGTTCTTACTGCAATCCTCGGATCTCTCTTCTCAAATTTTTCAATATATCTCCTACAATAACAGAGCATAATCAAGGCATGACCGCTAACTGATTTCCCTAAAACCGCATCAACATGCTCTTCTAAGTCACTTTCACTTTTTAGCATCATTGCTTGTGCACTTCCAATAAGTACGTAATCCCCTCTACCTGATATACAAGAAACACAGGCTTCCACATCAGGTAATCCATTTTTCTGGCAACTATCCGAGACATAATTACACTCTTTTGTTTTATCTGCCTCTAATCTCTGTATTATTTCACTATATATTCCGATATTTTCTGTGTCTAATATAAGTGGATATCCTGTGCTTTCTCCTTTGAAGTATGCACTTATCTGTTTAAAGCTCTCATCTATACTATCGCAATACATGCCTATCACCTCCTACCCTTTTCTGTTTTTAATAATTTCCATTCCCACAGTAGGATTATCCGCAATCAAGTCACACAAGTACTTCTTCGCTTCATCAGCATCCATATTGTTAATCACTTCCATAGCTGTATCTTTACCTTTTAACAAGTATTGTTTTTCACACAATGATTTCAGCTTGTTTCGTACTGTAGAATTATCAAACCAAGCATGCGGAACCTCGGTCACATGGCTTACAAGATAATCTCTGATTTCGTCGACATCCGTTAAAATAACAGAATAATCTCCAATAACTCTTTGTTTAAAGCAACGATTTCTTTCTTCTACATCAGAAAGGTGTTCGTAAAAATCTGCCTTCTCCAAATATGCGATAGTTCTTGTTACCATTTCTTCCGTAGCCGTCTTATCTCCAAACGGTTTGAACATTTCTCTAACATTATTTCTTTCCTCATCGCTGAACATGCAATAAATAGGTGTCTGATACGTGTTAGACCAATCAGCGGGATTTTTAGTTCCGGTCTTATCTTTCCATAATGTAAGTAATTTTCTCTTTGCCTGATTTTGCAAAAATACTTTTACCTGACCTTCAATATAATTGAAATATTCTGTGCTCGACTTCGTAAACTGTCCATTAGGTATGTCAAAATATAACTTATCAACATCCTGTTCATCCAAATCTTCAATAAATGTCGAAGCTACTTGCTTAAAATACTGTATTTGATTTTTATAAAACTCAATAAAATTATTTCCTTCTGCAAGTATACAATCATAGAACTTTGACTTGTTCTGTTCCTGTAAACTTCCACTTCTCTGCAGCAAAAGCAACTGCTCTAAAAATCCTTCCAAGGTCCCCGCATACTTTCTTAGTGCCTCGAAAGATATTCTAATATTACTTGAGCGTTTATTCCATTCAATTACTGCTTCATGCAAAGACAACGCTCTTGGATTCAACTTATTGCTCTCCACAATTATCTGATATTCCAAGATTACATCGTCAATTTTTTCATCTGCTGTTTCTGAATTCCATACCCAATTTGCTGCATCTGCGTTAAATTTCTGCTTTACTTGGTCAATATACGCACCATTATCATCAACTTCCAATGCTAATGTTTCTAGCAAACCAGACCTATAGTTTCTAATGTATACAAGCATTCCGGCTTTACATTTTTCATTTGTAATGAGTTTTGTAAGGTCATCAACAATATTAGGGTTCTCATTGATTTTTCTTCCGATTGCATCTGCAAGGTCGCTCTCTGAACTCTTTGTGCTATTTGCCGTATTAGCAATTCCACAATAGCAATCAATTACTTCCGAAATGTCCTCTATTGAACTTGATAAATTTTCAGTCGCCAACAATGATTTTACACACCAAATCGGAAATGTAAGCTGTTTCATCCTACTTCTAATCTGATCCCTTGCACTCTCAATCGAGCCACATTGAGCATTGGAAATATTAAATACTTTTGCCGTACAATTCAAAAATGCCTTTTGTTCAGAACTCATTTCTACGATATACTCTTCTTTATAGTTACGATTAGGTGTAACCTTCTGATTCAAAGCATTTGCAATCATCTGCTTCATTTTATCAACAGACATACTTTCGCTATTTGAACCATTACTCCAGAAATAATCTGATACTGCATACTCTTTTAAAACAAAGCCCATGACAAATGCAGCGATATTACTTGGGATAAATCCATATGGTGCATCTTCTAACGCCTCAAAAATCGAAAGAATACTTACCCTTCCGGCCGCATTAGAAAACCCTTGTTGAACTACCTCTTCCACTTTATTTTTAATCCTAACAATTGCCAGACTCTTCTTACTTGGATCCTTCCAATATTCATCTATTCCCCATGCGCCTGTTAATGCATTCGCAAGGCTATTTTTTTCGTTACTTGACTTAAATGTTCCGGCCAATGTTTGATTTATTCCACATTCTGCACCTTGTGCTAATGGTCCCTTGGCAAACATATTGTCAATTACACTGTATTGGCTTAATCCGTAATAATATTTCTTATGTTCAACTGCTTTCAATTCATCCTGTAATGCCTGGAGTCCCGCCAAACGAACACCACTTCTATTATCGCTTGTATAGAGCATAAACGCACCAGCAGATATCTTTTGTTTCCATTCATTTAAACATCTAATAGCTTGTTTTTCAAAATTAGTTGCTCTGGCTTTATCGTTTTGGGCATAGTAGCGGCTGTACGCCATATTTTCGATATACTGTTCTATTAAATCCTGCCCCATCGTTGTTAAACATTCAATAAACACCATATTTTCTTCACTATCATTTGCTGCTTTGATAGTAAAATCTTTTATCTGTCCTGCTTCCCTATCATCCATTGCAAATGATACAAGCGTCTTAAATCTATTCGGCTTGATAGACTGTGATGCTTTTGACACTGCCACAGCAAAATTTCCTATAGTAACACCTTCCATCTCAAATCTTCCCTTAATAGATGCAGGAAGCTGTATTGCCGTTAGCAAGTCAGCATTGACTATTAAATTCTGCGTTTTTGTTTCTGCAATTATTTCTTGCTTCTTCTTCTCGATAGTTGCGGCATCCCCTGTGCTATTTGCCACCGTATATTCCATTTTTCCGCCACCAACTGGTTTTTTGAAAATCAGTCCATCTCTGCAAAGTTTTTCAGCAATACTTTTCCCTTTACCTTTGCTCCAATCCGTACCGGAAAAAGCCAAATCCACATTCATGTCATTAGGACGCAACAATTCAACCCCACTAATCCTCTGTGAGATTGCCTGCAATAATAATACTGTTTTAAATACTCTCTGCTCATCAGGAGTCAATTTATCGCTCTGTAAAAGATTATAAGAATCTAAAATCACTCTTACATCATCATTTAATCCATTTTGTCCCTTACCATTAAAAAAATCCCATAGCATATCGATAGTAAGTAAGTTCTGATTATCTAATGGTCCATATGTATTAATAAACCACTTGAAACCTTTCGCGTCTGTCATATCATTACTGATAATAAAGTCAAACATACTTCTCTGATTTGAGCTGAACGCTACAGACAAATGTTTTAATAAAAGTGCTGCATATGGATGAATCGGAACTATCGACTGCAATTCTGTATCAGAAATAACAGTCTTTTGTCCCATCGTAGATTCCCTTTTCGCACTAGACTCAATTGTATTACGAACACTTGTTAATTGGTCATTTAACTCCTGAGCATATTCATTCCATTCATTTGCCAATACACTATCAGAAGTCTTCTTCATAGCCTGTGCCATTAAGCGAAATGCCATATTTTCAGGTAATTCAATTTTAACCGGTGGTACAAAACGATCTAATATCTTCTTTGCTGTATCTGCATTTACAAACAACGACCGGCTCTCATGAGAGACAATCATAAAATAAAACGGGTGTGATAAACTTATTTCTGCTAATGTTTGAAATCCAGTTAATGAATTAGGATTATTTTGGAAAAACTCTGTAAATTCATCCCACACAAATAAAATGGCACTTATATTATTTTTTGCAATAATATCCTTAATCCAATTTGCCATTCCCTGAACATCTAATCGCAAAGCAGTAATACCATTATCTTCTGCAACTTTAAAAATGTTACACATGGTTTTCTGCACTTCGTTATTATCATTTAATTTCTTGATAATTGTTGTTACATCCTCGCCGCCAAATGCCCATGCATATTCATCTTCATGAATAAGTGCATTAAAATAATCTCTATTTGCATCCTTTTCCAACCATTTCAAAGTTGCTTCTTTCAAGGATGCCTCACCATGGTTTTCTAAACCATTTTCACTGAGCGCTGACATAATACTATCTTGAACTGCTAAAATCAAATCCTGATCTGACCGAATTGAACCTGAACCAATTCTGTGAACTGTTATGAGCTTTCCACTATTCTTGTCAGTAATCAATTTCTGACACAAATCATTGCTTAAACCATAATCCTCGAAATAAGCTCTTACTTCATCATCGCTAGCCTCTAATAATGACTTTACAGTTAATGCAGCATGCGATTTACCTGTTCCATAGGCACCTTCTACCCAAAGAGAACGTGGGTCTTTTCCTGACAGCACCGTGTGTGTCTTCTCCAATAATTTAACAAATGTTTCGTGTGGATAAAAGTTTTTCCAGCTTACTTTTCCTTGTTTAATCAAGTCTGCGGTTACTGCTGCATAGTATTTCGGATCAATATCAAAATATTCTTTATATATTTTCTTCTCGCTCATTCGTATTCTCCTTTATCAAAACAATTCCAACACATCTGTAGATGACTTATCTGATCTTAATGTAATGTTGTCTAAATCCAAAGTAAACGACGCTGAAATGTATTCAGGATAATTGATTGTTAATCCATTTAAGATTCTTATCATTTCATCTTTTTCTATTCCAAACATTTTAATAGGGCTTACTCCATCTCGTTCAATAGTATTATCAAACAATGTACTCAATGTAAACTGATAATACTCTCCACATGCTTCTGCAAATCTATAAAGGGCATATAATACAACTAATGCATCCGGTTCTTTCCAAGGTTGTCTTTCCAACGCAACTACATGATTTTTCTGTTTGATTGTCTCACCTAATCCAAGACTTCCAATAGGAAGATCGCATATTCTAGAAAGTGAACTGAATATATCATTTGTCCAATTTTCTTTTGCACCATCCTCTAACATCAATGTTGCAAGATAACTTTTCTCCAATGTTTCATTGTAACTAGTTCTATTTACAAACCATCCGATTTGCGGAGTATAGCAAAGATTAGTATATATAATTCCCCAGCTCTGCTCATTGTCCAATCCTAACTTATCAACTATTTCCGCTGTTCTTGAAAATCCCGTATCATCTAAAAGCTTTGCATCTCTTAAAAAGCGCTTAAAAAAACTATACATCTGTGAACCTAAACTATGCTTTTCATCGAATTCATTTTTATACTCAAAATACTGTGAAAACCATTCTATTTTAGGTGCATGGTGTGAATAACTATTTAAACTCATATTTTTCCCTGACATTATAATTCCTCCTTTGGGTTGTTCTAATGATTTGTAAACTAAACATCCTTTTTCAACCTTATGACACTGTGAACAGTGATGGCAATTATCACTTATAACAACCTGTCCATTTACAAACTCCATGCATCCATATGGACAGTCAGCTTGGCACTCTCTACAAGCTACACAACTGCTTACCTTTCTAAAGACATTTTTTATTAATTTTACAAATTCACTGTTTTCTCTTGCCGTAATTCCATCAATAATGATCTGAAGTTTGTTATTATGCTCATATAATTCAAATTGCAAAATTTTTCCTCTAAACATTATTGTATACGGTGAAAAATCATTTCCAAGTATGCCTATTGTTTTGATCCATTCTTTCCAATTCGTTGTTGGGAACTCAACATTTATCTCAATAGAATTATCCTTGAGCCTTTTTTCACTATAAGATGTTTTTAGCTCTAAATCACGTCCGTTTTTCCTTGCTTTCCATCCACCAACACGAATAAATTGTTCTAACGATTCTTTCGAATTAAAATTTCTCTTATATTCATTTCTAATAATATCAACAAACGATTCTGCCTGTTCCCGATAACAATAGTGGTTCATGAAATCATTTCTTTCCGCTGCCCTTGGACATATCAAACATCCTGCTCTTCTATTACCCTTCTTGTATGTTTCATTCATAATTAGATTATGTTGGTAAATATACAAGAATATTTCAGCAGAACTCCAATTCAAAATTGCATTACAACTATATTGACCTTTATGTTTTTCTCCATAGCTTACATAATCATATTTACTTCTAGCAAGGCTTTCATCTGCCCGTACACCCACAAACCCCATTCCTGTAAAATCTGGCTTTTGGAGAAGTTCTCTCAACTTCAAAATTTGTGGTGCAGTTTTATGAACACTGCAACACCATCTCGTTACCGTTGATGGAGGTCCAAACTTTTTCCATGTGTCTAATGGATTGTATTCCGATTTTGCTATATGAAATTCTATTTCCGCACCTTTGCAATAATCCCTAACCAAATCTACCGTTTTGTAAGTATCAGAGAATTCCATCCCTGTATCTCCAAACAACACGATAAATTCATTATGAGGTAATGCACGTTGAACCAAGTCTAATGCAACAATACTATCCTTTCCACCGCTGAATGCCACATAAAACACATCAATTTTTTCTTTGTACTCTCTGTAAGTGTTATATATTTTTTGAATTGTCTCCTGTGCAAATCCTTCCAAAAGCTCGCCGTTTTTTTCAACCATACGCTTGACATCTACAAGCTGTAGTTCTTCCTCATCACTATCATCTAATACTACAATCTCTGGACAACTATACAATGCCCCTCCCTTTGTTTTTGCAATTGTCCGCCCCTTATAAATATAATTATTTGCCTCTGCCCACATAATTGGTGCCGAGTCATCCTTCGGATATTTCCAATATTTATTAAAACCTAGAATATCAAGTTCTTTATAATAAACAGGTCTTGGCTCTTTACTAAACTTTGATTGTTCAGTAGTTAACAGGAGTCCACCTGTTTCTGTATCCCAAATATATTGATACATAAATTAACCTCATTTCCGTTCTGCATTAATCTTTTCTCTTAATAGTTTTGCCTCATGCACTACTTTTTCTATATCAGCATATTTTCTTCTCTGCTGGTATCCTTGTTCCACAAGTAATTCTAACGCAGAATTCTTATCTTTCCATTTATTAGAGTTTGCCAATACGTCAACAATTAGTGCTCGATAGTCCTCTATTCCACTATCTTGCCGAACCATAGTGCCAAAAAATCCGGACGCAGAAAAGCTTGCATGCAACAACTTGAATTTTTTACTGTATTTATAAATATAGCTTTCAAGTACATACCCATTCCACTGCACACATAACGCAGGGAAATGCATAAACAATCCTATATCCTTTAATGGAATATAGTTTTGATCACACAAATCATCAAGCACTCTATCTATTTCATCAATTTGAAAATCCACTTTATCATGCCTTAAGAACAAATCTTCTGAAATCCTTATTGTTTCGTTTCTTACAGAGTCCCAATAAATTACTGTATTCATTTCGGATGCAAGTGTTTTTAATTCTTCTGTAGTCACCTGTTCTCTGTCGTCACAATACTGAGCAAAAACCTCAGACATACTTAATTCTTTTCCCAAGGAACTTATTATCGGTCCATTAAAAGAATAAGCATCACGTAAAATATATCCCAAACAATTGCGAAGACCATATGTTGTAAACTCAGAGGTATTAATTGCAATACCAGGGCAATTATCACCTATCAATTGGCGCAATTCGACATCGGTAATATAAGCTCTATGCTCTAATACTTGATGAATCAACCTATTAACTTCTGTAATTTCGTCCTGACTAATTGGTAAGTTCATTGAATAAAAATATGTCTCTTGCTCCACTTGCACAATTGATTTTGTCACCACAAGTACATGCTTTATCTTATCCAATGGAATATACCACATCACCGCTTGAATATCTGCATATGTCATAGGTATTGGCGATCTTTTTAGCACTTCTAAAACATCTCTATCCAAATCTGCCTGTCTATCTGTTAGACATAGAAATGTTTGTTTTTTTCTCAATTTACCTGCCGACATTTCTATCAGAGTGTTACCAAGAAACTCTGCTTCATATATCTGCATCATTTCTGCTAATTCAACCTGATATTTTTGATATATAGCTTCCGGATACACGCAAGACGCGCCATTTTCAAAAGCTAACATCACATCTTCAAATATTTGCTTAATCAAATCAATTTGTTCATCATCTTGTTTTGCATAAATACGGTCTTCTCTGAGTACTCCTATTTTCTTTAATGAAGCTATTATTTGCTCATCGGACAATGGAAGCTCTTTGCCAAATCTTTCATTATCGTAGGGTAAAGTTTTTGTAGGAAAAGTTAATAGAAAAAAGAAAGAAAGCACCGG
>OLPS01002659.1_pt1 | contig 15553 bp, 9 predicted proteins | sample 1673071 | NCBI WGS metagenome assembly OLPS01 (sample SAMEA3136752, study PRJEB25190) | human gut metagenome | reverse complement strand
CGCCGCGCCCAGGTGTCGCCATGCGGCGCATGGCGCTCTGCACCGCAAGGGCAACAGCGGGCGGCTTCTGGAGCGTGGTAGCTCCGGCGTCCAGGTAGATCATAGCTGCGCCTTCTCCAGAAAGCCGTTCGGATGGACGCGGTAAGCGCCGGAAACGGGGCTGCTCCATGCGCGCAGGAGCTGTGCGGCGTGCACGCCGTCGGCCCCCTCCACATAAACGCCCCACGTGCAGCCGAGGCTCGACACCTCCTGCGGCGCACGGCGCAGCTGCGTCCAAAGCCCCGCCTCATAGAGGATCCGCCTGCCGGACTGCGCCGCTGTCTGGCTGCGGAACGTAAAGAGATAGGAAAACATGATACTCTCCTCCCGCTCTATCGTATGCGCAGGCCGCGGGATCCGCCACGGTTCGGCAGAATAATATTTATTCAGAAAAGATTCATAAATATTCTTGACATTTCTTTATCACGCTGTATAATGAAACCCGTTATGAGAGAGGCTGCGGCTGACAGGAGTAGGGCGCGTATCCGGCGGGAACCGGGCGTCTGAAAGGGGAAGCCGCCGAAGAGCCGCCGCCGTTCCCGCAGCGCCGGTATCTGGGACGCAGGGAGAAGATCCTGCGGACTGTCACGGGGTTTGCCCCGTGGAGAGCTGTCATGCGCGAACACGAGATTTGATGTGCGTCATGATGGAAGATCATGACGCATTTTTATTTAGGAGTGAGATCCATGAAACCCAAAGCATCCAGATCCAAAACGATCCTGACCAAGCTCGTCGCAGTCGTCATTCTGGCGCTGCTCGTCGTCGCGGCGGTCAAGTGCGCAAACGGCGCATCGCTTGCAAACACGGCCTGGTCGCTGCTGCCGCCGGTCATCGCGATCGTGCTGGCACTTATCACAAAGGAAGCCTACAGCGCGCTGTTCATCGGCGTTCTGGTCGGCAGCCTGTTCACCTGCGGCTTTGCGCCCGTCGCGACGCTCGACACCATCCTGAATGACGGTCTGATCGCCGCGATCTCCGCCAACGCGGGCATTTTCCTGTTTCTCGTGCTGCTGGGCATTATTGTCGCGCTGGTCAACGCGGCGGGCAGCTCGGCTGCCTTTGGCCGCTGGGCCGAGACGCACATCAAGACGCACGCAGGCGCGCAGCTGGCGACGTTCGTGCTCGGCATTCTGATTTTCATCGACGATTACTTTAACTGCCTGACCGTTGGAAGTGTTATGAGACCAATCACAGATAAGCATCAGGTATCAAGAGCGAAGTTAGCTTACCTGATTGATGCTACGGCAGCCCCGGTATGTATCATTGCACCGATTTCCTCATGGGCGGCAGCGGTTACCGGATTCGTAGAGGGAGAGGACGGATTTTCCATTTTTCTCCGTGCCATTCCATTTAACTATTACGCACTTCTGACAATCCTGACCATGGTTCTTCTTGTTGTGTTAAAGATTGACTATGGCTCAATGCGTGTTCATGAAGATAATGCATTAAGAGGAGATATCTATACTACACCGGACAGACCGTACGCAGATGCACAGGATGATGTAGTTGAAGAAAAAGGCGGCGTGATCGATCTTGTATTTCCAATTCTTGTACTGATTGGCTGCTGTATTATCGGAATGCTTTACAGTGGAGGATTTTTCAGTGGCGTTAGTTTTGTAGAAGCATTTTCAGCCAGTGATGCGTCAGTTGGACTGATGCTTGGAAGCTTCTTCGCATTTGTGATCACGGTTATTTTCTATGCACTTAGAAGAGTTCTGAAGTTTACAGATTCTATGGCATGTATTCCAGACGGATTCAAGGCTATGGTGCCGGCAATCCTGATTCTGACATTTGCATGGACACTGAAAGCTATGACAGACAGTCTTGGTGCAGCAGAGTATGTGGCAGGAATTATGGAGACGGCTGCGACAGGGCTTGTGAATTTCCTCCCGGCAATTATTTTCCTGGTGGGTTGTTTCCTTGCATTTGCGACCGGAACTTCCTGGGGAACATTCGGAATTTTGATTCCAATCGTAGTTGCTGTGTTCCAGGGAACAAATGAAACGATGATGATCATCTCTATCTCAGCCTGCATGGCAGGTGCGGTATGCGGCGACCACTGTTCGCCAATCTCTGATACGACGATCATGGCATCAGCCGGAGCGCAGTGCAATCATGTAAATCACGTATCGACGCAGCTTCCATATGCTATGACTGTGGCAGCAGTATCATTTGTGACTTATGTCATTGCAGGATTTGTACAGAACGCATGGATCTGTCTGCCGATTGGTATTATACTGATGACAGGAACACTTTTTGTGATTCGTGCAATTACAGGAAAAGAAGAATAAAAGAACTAAAAGAACATTTGCCTTAAGAAATGGATCCGGTTTTTAGGATATTTCTAAAGAGCAGATGTTTTTTTATATAATAGGGAATTGCATTTCCTATTATATAAAAAATCCTCATGTATTCCAAAGGGCTTACAGTTTATTTTATGGAAAAATGTGATATAATAGCCTCAGTGTATGAGAAAGGAGAACATCGGCAAGTTTATGAGTGTAAAAGACTTAACGACGTATGAAGTATTAAAAGACGAAGATTTAAAGGGTATTAAAGCGAAAGGAAAGCTTTTAAAGCATAAGAAAAGTGGCGCGAGAGTTCTGCTTGTTGAGAATGATGACAATAACAAAGTGTTCAGCATTGCATTTCGGACACCGCCGTCAGACAGTACAGGAGTTCCGCATATTATGGAGCATTCCGTACTCTGCGGGTCAAAGAATTTCCCGGCAAAGGATCCATTTGTAGAGCTGGTGAAGGGATCTTTGAATACATTTTTAAATGCAATGACGTATCCGGATAAAACTGTTTATCCGGTGGCAAGCTGTAATGACAAGGATTTTCAGAATCTGATGCATGTATATATGGATGCGGTTTTGTATCCGAATATTTACAATCATGATAAGACATTTCGTCAGGAGGGCTGGAGCTACAAGCTGGATGAAAAAGATGGCGAGCTTTCCTACAATGGAGTTGTATACAATGAGATGAAGGGAGCATTTTCCTCACCGGAGGGAGTTCTGGATCGGGTTGTTTTGAATACCTTGTTCCCGGATAACTGCTATGCAAATGAGTCCGGTGGAGATCCGGAGGTGATTCCACAGCTTACTTACGAGCAGTTTCTTGATTTCCATAGAACATATTACCATCCGTCCAACAGTTATATTTATCTGTACGGAGATATGGATATGGAGGAAAAACTTCGCTGGCTTGACGAGGAATACCTGTGTCACTATGACAAAAAGGACGTAAACTCAGAGATTCATTTGCAGAAGCCATTTGATGAGGTACAGGAGAAGACTTTTGAATATTCTATAGCAAGCGATGAATCTACAGAAGAGAATACATTTCTTTCTTATAATAAGGTCATTGGAACAACATTGGACCGAGAACTCTATCAGGCATTTGAAATCCTGGATTACGCACTGTTATCTGCACCGGGAGCACCGCTTAAGAAGGTCCTTACCGATGCCGGAATCGGAAAAGACATTATGGGTTCTTATGACAACGGTGTGTATCAGCCTATTTTTTCTGTCGTTGCGAAAAATGCAGAGGAAAGTCAGAAAGATGAGTTTGTGAAGGTGATTGAAGACGTTCTTAGAGACCAGGTGAAGAATGGCATCAACCAGAAAGCACTGCTGGCAGGAATCAACTACAACGAATTCCGATACAGAGAAGCTGATTTTGGAAATTATCCAAAAGGACTTATGTATGGACTCCAAGTCATGGATAGCTGGCTTTATGATGAAAACCAGCCGTTTATCCATATTGAGGCGTTAGGGACATTTGAATTTTTAAAGAACAAAGTTGGAACCGGATATTATGAAGAACTGATCCAGAAGTATCTGCTTGACAATACACACGGAGCAATCGTAGTGGTCCGCCCGGAGCAGGGACGTACAGCACGTCTGGATGCACAGCTCCAGGACAAGCTTCAGAAATATAAAGAGTCATTGAGCGAAGCAGAGGTTGAAAAACTGGTGGCAGACACGAAGGCGCTGGAAGAGTACCAGTCTGAGCCGGAAGCGATAGAAAACCTGGAAAAAATCCCGGTACTGCGCAGAGAAGACATTTCCAGAGAGATAGCCCCATTCTTTAATGAAGAAATGAAGCTGGCAGATGTGCCGGTTGTTTACCATGAGATTGAGACAAATGGAATCGGATATGTGAACGTTATGTTCGATCTGTCCGGTGTCAGTGCAGAAGAACTGGCGGATGTTGGAATCCTGCAGTCAGTACTTGGAATTATTGATACAGAGAACTATGAATACAGTGAGTTATTCAATGAGATAAATGTAAATACCGGAGGAATCGGTACATCACTGGAGCTGTATAATAATGTGACACGTGTGAAAGAAAAAGAATTCAAAGCGACATTTGAGATCAAAGGAAAAGCATTATACTCACAACTTGAGAAAACATTTGCCATGATGGCAGAGATTCTTACGGCATCAAAACTAGATGATACGAAGCGAATCCGGGAGATTCTCGCTATGCTGAAATCAAGGCTGCTTATGAAGTTCCAGTCTTCTGGACATACGACCGCAGCACTTCGTGCACTGTCTTATGCATCACCGTCTGCTAAATTCAAAGATATGACAAGCGGAATTGACTTCTACAAACGAGTTGCCTATATAGAGGAACATTTTGACGAGGAAAAAGAGGCGTTATCGCAGAGATTGTACGCACTGACAAAGAAAATCTTCCGTCCGGACAATATGATGATCAGCTATACAGCGGCAAGAGAAGGTCTTGAGGGCATGGAGCCGAGAATCGCAGAACTAGCCGGAAAACTCAATCATGAGAACGTAACAGAGACACCGTGCATCATTCATTGCGAGAAAAAGAATGAAGGATTTAAGACTGCATCAAAAGTTCAGTATGTAGCACGCACTGGTAACTTCATAGATCGTGGCGTAGAATATACAGGAGCACTGCAGATTCTCAAAGTGATCTTAAGCTATGATTATCTGTGGCAGAATATTCGTGTCAAAGGCGGAGCTTACGGTTGCATGAGCAGTTTCAACCGCATCGGAGAAGGTTACTTTGTGTCTTACCGTGACCCGAATTTAAAACGTACCATTGATGTATATGAGGGCGTGGTAGATTACCTGGAGAACTTTACTGTCAGTGACCGTGATATGACAAAATACATCATTGGAACAATCAGCAACATTGATCAGCCAATGACACCGGCGACCAAGGGCGAACGTTCTATGAATCTCTACATGAACAAAGTAAGTGCCGAGATGATTAAGAAAGAACGCGCGCAGATCCTGGATGCGGCACAGGAAGATATCCGGGCACTCGCCAAGGTGGCAAAAGCAGTACTGGCAGCAGACCAGTTGTGCGTCATTGGTGGAGAAGAGAAAATAGAAGAAGATAAAGAATTATTTGGCGATGTGACAAGCTTTTAACCAGGGATGTAGCATTTCGTTAAAATGATGTTGGGGCGGATCCCAAGGTCTTTCATCCACTTATGAGCAAGCTCATGTGGATTTAGACCTTTTGACCCTGGCATCATTAAAATACTACGTCCCCATCAGTGATTAGGGGTGTCCCTAATTGAGAGGAGATTATATGAAGAATGATTTTAAGTCTGGTTTTGTGACATTGATCGGACGTCCGAATGTGGGGAAATCTACATTAATGAATTACCTGATCGGGCAGAAGATTGCCATTACATCAAACAAACCGCAGACAACACGTAACCGTATCCAGACGGTTCTGACAACGGATGAAGGTCAGATTGTATTTGTTGATACACCAGGAATCCACAAGGCGAAAAACAAGCTTGGTGAGTACATGGTAAATGTGGCTGAGAAGACATTGAATGAAGTGGATGTCGTGCTTTGGCTTGTGGAGCCAACTACATTTATCGGAGCGGGCGAACAGCATATTGCAAAGCAGCTTCAGAGAGTCAAGACACCGGTCATTCTCGTCATCAATAAGGTGGATTCTGTGAAGAGAGAAGAGATTCTGCCGGCAATTGCTGCATACAAAGATATTTATGACTTTGCAGATATTGTTCCGGTATCTGCAAGAAGTGGTGACAATACGGATGAACTTCTACGCGTCATTATGAAATATCTTCCATATGGACCACAGTTTTATGATGAGGACACAGTGACAGATCAGCCGGAACGTCAGATTGTGGCAGAATTGATCCGTGAGAAAGCATTGCACAGTTTGCAAGATGAAATCCCGCATGGAATCGCGGTTGCGATTGACCGTATGAAAATGCAGAACAAAGTTATGCATATTGATGCAACGATCATCTGTGAGCGTGATTCACACAAGGGAATCATCATCGGAAAACAGGGGAGTATGCTGAAAAAAATTGGAAGTACTGCCCGTTATGAGATTGAGAGAATGTTGGATTGTAAGGTCAATCTGAAGCTTTGGGTGAAGGTAAAGAAGGACTGGAGAGACAGCGAATTTCTGATGAAAAATTTTGGATATCGGGAAGAAGAATAAAATGAGTGGTATTTGGGGGAATCTAATCATAAGGAAAAACATTTACATGAAAACAAGCTTATGATGAGGTGACCTTATGGAAGAAAAGTACTGGAAGCAATTTATGAAAACAGGAAGGATTGTGGACTATCTCTATTACCGTGGCATGAAGATCTGCTACAGAGTCATGGAGCGTTCACAGAAGAAGACCTATGAATCAGATTACCGTGACGGGCATGGTGCTTTCGGCAACTCCGGTGGGCGATTATGACAGACGTGTTGTACTGCTTACAAAAGAACGTGGGAAAATTGCAGCATTTGCAAGAGGAGCCAGAAGAACCAATAGTTCCCTCCTTGGGGTGACAAGCCCATTTTCATTTGGAGAATTTGTAGTCTATGAGGGGCGGACATCATATACATTGATGTCGGCCTCTATTTCCAATTATTTTTCTGAACTTCGGACAGACGTGGAAGGTGCTTACTATGGTTTTTATTTTCTGGATTTTGCAGGGTACTATGCAAGGGAAGCCAACGATGAGACAGAACTCTTAAAACTTTTGTATCAGACATTGCGCGCCCTTACAAATGTACATATACCAAATCGGCTGATTCGGTGCATTTATGAGTTAAAGGCGGTTTGTATCAATGGAGAAGGTCCACAGGTGTTTGAATGTGTCAGTTGTGGAAGCTGGGAAGAAAATATGAAGTTCAGCGTCAGAAAAGGCGGGATGGTCTGTAGAAAATGTGAGATTCATGCGCCGGACGCGGTGGCGGTTGGAACATCTACATTATATACGCTTCAGTATATTATCAGCTCAAAAGTAGAGAAGTTATATACATTTGCAGTGAAAGAAGAAGTGCTTTTGGAACTGGAGAATCTGATCCGCAATTACCTGAATGTATACGTGGGAAGAAACTTTAAATCATTGGAAATATTAGAGACAATAGTTTGATTTATAGAAATTTATAGAAATACAAAGTAAATATATGGGAAATAGACTTGAAAATAGATAATATTAACTGTATAATTATTAACAATATCAGAGGAGAAGGAGAAGGGAATATGGTAGAAAAAACAATGGACAAAATTGTAGCTTTAGCAAAATCCAGAGGATTCGTGTATCCGGGGTCTGAGATTTACGGAGGACTTGCAAATACATGGGATTATGGAAATCTCGGAGTTGAGCTTAAGAACAATGTAAAAAAAGCATGGTGGCAGAAGTTCATTCAGGAATCACCATATAATGTCGGCGTAGATTGTGCGATCCTTATGAATCCACAAACATGGATTGCAAGTGGTCATCTTGGCGGATTCAGCGACCCTCTTATGGATTGTAAAGAATGCCATGAGCGTTTCAGAGCTGATAAAATTATTGAAGATTACGCTCACGAGCATGGTATTGAGATTGGAGACAGCATCGACGGCTGGAGCCATGAGCAGATGGAGAATTTTATTAAAGAGAATAATGTTCCATGTCCGACTTGCGGTAAACATGATTTCACAGAGATCCGTGAGTTCAACCTAATGTTCAAGACATTCCAGGGAGTTACAGAAGATGCAAAGAATACAGTATATTTAAGACCAGAGACAGCACAGGGAATCTTTGTAAACTTTAAGAACGTACAGCGTACATCAAGAAAGAAGATTCCATTTGGAATCGGACAGATTGGTAAATCATTCAGAAATGAGATTACACCAGGTAACTTTACATTCCGTACAAGAGAGTTCGAACAGATGGAGTTAGAGTTCTTCTGTGAGCCTGATACAGATCTTGAGTGGTTCGCTTACTGGAAGAAGTTCTGTCTTGACTGGTTACACACACTGGGACTGAAAGACGAAGAAGTACGTTATCGTGACCATGATAAAGAGGAGCTTTCATTCTACAGTAAAGCAACTACGGATATCGAGTTCCTGTTCCCATTTGGCTGGGGAGAACTGTGGGGAATCGCAGATCGTACAGATTATGATTTGACACAGCATATGAATGTATCAAAACAGGATCTTACTTATTTTGATGACGAGAAGAAAGAAAAATATACACCATATGTTATTGAGCCGTCACTTGGAGCAGACCGTGTAGTTCTTGCATTCCTGTGTGCAGCTTATGATGAAGAGAACATTGGAACAGAAGATAAGCCGGATACAAGAACTGTTCTTCACTTCCATCCGGCACTTGCACCAGTGAAGATTGGTATACTTCCACTTTCCAAGAAACTCAACGAAGGCGCAGAGAAAGTATATGCACAGCTTGCTAAGAAATACAACTGCGAGTTCGATGACCGTGGAAATATCGGAAAACGTTATCGTCGTCAGGACGAGATCGGAACACCATTCTGTGTAACATACGACTTCGATTCCGAAGAAGACGGAGCAGTTACAGTACGTGACCGTGACACAATGGAGCAGGAGAGAATTAAAATAGAAGATCTTGACGCTTACTTTGAAAAGAAATTTACATGGTAAAATAATAATTAGGGACGTAGTATTTTAAATACTACGTCCCTAATTCATTTACGCGAGCAACGAGCCAAAGTCCGTGCTTGCACGAGACCTTGGCGACTGCCGCGATAACTTGAGAAACTCGCGAAGCGTGTTTCTCATAGTTATTTCCGTGTACGCATATCTCCGATTGCCGTAAAGAGGACATCGGTAGATGAGTTCAGTGCGGTTTCGCAGGAATCCTGGATAACTCCAACGATGAATCCGACACCAACGACTTGCATAGCAACATCGTTCGGAATACCGAAGAGACTGCAGGCAAGTGGAATCAGAAGGAGTGATCCACCGGCTACACCGGAAGCTCCGGCAGCGCTGGCTGCAGAGAGGACGCACAGAATCAGTGCAGTCGGGAAGTCTACGTGGATATCCAGTGTATGTGCTGCGGCAAGTGCCATAGTGGAGATTGTAATAGCAGCTCCTGCCATATTGATAGTTGCGCCAAGTGGAATGGAGATGGAGTAAGTATCCTCGTCCAAACCAAGATCCTGGCAGAGTTTCATGTTGACCGGAATGTTGGCAGCAGAGCTTCGGGTGAAGAATGCTGTCAGTCCGCTGTCTTTCAGGCAGCGAAGCACAAGTGGGTATGGATTCTTACGAAGGCAGATAAATGTAATCAGTGGATTCATAATAAGTGCCACGAAGAGCATGGTTCCGACCAGTACGCAGATCAGACGTCCGTATCCGAGAAGAACGTCGAGTCCCTGCTCGGAGATTGTAGTGAAGATCAGTCCCATGATACCAAATGGTGCACAGTTAATGATCCATTTTACTGCAGTCGCGATAGCATCTGAAATATTCTCCAAAGCATTCTTTGTGCCATCACTTGCGCTCTTAAGAGCAATGCCAAGTATGATGGCCCATGCAAGGATTCCGATATAATTGGCGTTTACCAGTGAGTCGACTGGATTCGCAACGACATTCATCAGCAGATTTTTCAGCACTTCTGTGACACCGGTCGGTGGTGTGATATCCTGAGTATTCGTGCTCTGTGAAAATGTCAGAGTCACCGGGAACAAATAGCTGGCAATAACTGCTGATAATGCAGAGAACAGATTGCCGAGCAGGTACAGTATCACGATAAAAGACATGTTCGTTTTCTGGCCTTTTGCCATGCGGCAAAGGGAACTCATAATCAGGAAGAATACAAGAAGCGGTGCGATTCCGCGAAGTGCTCCGACGAACAGATCTCCGAGAATGGAGATTGCGGTCGCCTGTGGGAAAATAAGTCCCAAAGCAATTCCGATGATCAGACCGCAGATAATGCGTTTGATCAGACTGATGTTGTTCCATTTTTGAATCAAATTTTTCATGTTCATTTCCCCTTTTGATAGTATAACAATTAAAATGCAATTAAAATTATAATGAACTTTAGGAAAAATGTAAATAATGTATTTATAATATGATATACTTATTATCAAATTGTGGCAGAAATTTAGCTGCGAAATATAAGAAAAAGGAGCCTTGAGCATGGAACGTAGAAATGCATGGAAAGTATATGACCAGACAGAACTGGAAAAATTAGACAAGATCAATGAGACATATAAGAATTGTCTGGACGATGGAAAGACAGAACGTGAGTGTATTACACTTGCGGTGAAAAAGGCAGAAGCTGCCGGATATAAGAATTTAAAAGAGCTTCAGAAGGAACATGTAAAATTAAAAGCCGGGGATAAAGTGTATGCAGTGTGCATGGATAAGAGTATTGTCCTGTTCATCATCGGTCAGGAGCCGTTGGAAAATGGAATGAATATCTTAGGTGCACACATTGACTCTCCGCGTATTGATGTGAAGCAGAACCCTTTATATGAAAATGAAGAGCTGGTTTATCTGGATACTCATTATTATGGAGGAATCAAGAAATATCAATGGGTAACACTTCCGCTTGCTCTTCACGGTGTGATTGCAAAAAAAGACGGAACAATTATTCCGGTCAGCATTGGAGATGAGGAGGAAGATCCGGTATTTGTGATTACAGATCTTCTTGTACATCTTGCATCAAAGCAGCTTGAGAAAAAGGGAAGTGTAGTCGTAGAAGGCGAGAAGCTGGATCTTTTAATTGGAAGCCGGCCGCTCGAGCAGGATCCTTCTCTTGATCAGGAAGAAAAAGAAGCAGTTAAGGCAAATGTGATGGAACTTCTGAAGAAATATTATGATATGGAGGAAGAAGATTTCCTCTCTGCAGAACTCGAGATTGTTCCGGCAGGAAAAGCAAGAGACTGTGGTCTTGACAGAAGCATGGTGCTGGCATACGGTCAGGATGACCGTGTTTGTGCATTTACATCTTTATTTGCAATTCTGGATACGCCGCAGGTCACACGTACCGGATGCTGCATCCTTGTAGATAAGGAAGAGATCGGAAGCGTAGGAGCAACCGGTATGCATTCCAGATTCTTTGAAAATGTAGTGGCTGAACTGGTTGCTATGACTGACGGGGAGTCCGAGCTGCAAGTCAGAAGAGCTTTGCAGAATTCCAGAATGTTATCTTCCGATGTAAGTGCAGCATATGATCCGATGTACGCAGATGTGTTCGAAAAGAGAAGTTCTGCATTTTTCGGAAAAGGACTTGTATTTAATAAATTCACCGGAAGCCGTGGTAAGAGTGGTTCTAATGATGCCAATGCAGAGTACCTTGCAAAGATTCGTGGTGTCATGGATGATGCAGACGTATCTTATCAGTTCGCCGAACTTGGAAAAGTTGACGCAGGCGGCGGTGGAACAATTGCTTACATCATGGCAAATTACGGCATGGAAGTCATAGACAGCGGCGTGGCAGTGTTATCCATGCATGCACCTTGGGAAGTGACAAGCAAAGCCGATGTATACGAGGCATATAAAGGCTATGTTGCATTTTTGAAAAATATGTAGTATTTACGTGTATACGTTGCACGACGTGCATTTCTCAGTAAAGATGCCAAGAACATTTTTAGGGAACCAAATATGTCGAAAAGCATGCGAATTATTGTAGAGCAGAGGGAGAATAATCCCTCTGTTTTATTGACAAAAATATAACAAAGTGCTACAATATAGTTGCGACTTACAAAAAATATAATGTTGGGGTTTTTGCCTCATGACCATTTTTCTACAAAAACAATGGTGTTTTTGGCTTTGACCCTTAACATGAAATGTATTAGGAGGTCATAGCTATGGCGAAATGGGTTTATATGTTTACAGAAGGTAACGCTACCATGAGAAATCTCCTTGGTGGCAAAGGCGCAAATCTTGCGGAGATGACGAATTTGGGACTGCCGGTACCACAAGGCTTTACCGTGACAACGGAAGCCTGCACACAGTACTATGAAGACGGCAGACAGATCAATGACGAGATTATGAAACAGATTCTTGAAGCCATTGATCAGATGGAAGTTATCACAGGCAAGAAGTTTGGTGATAAGACAAATCCGCTGCTCGTTTCTGTTCGTTCTGGAGCACGAGCATCGATGCCAGGTATGATGGACACAATCCTGAATCTCGGACTCAATGAAGAAGTTGTCGAGACTTTGGCTTGTGCGTCCGGTAATCCACGCTGGGCATGGGACTGCTATCGCAGATTCATTCAGATGTTTTCCGATGTAGTTATGGAAGTAGGTAAGAAATATTTTGAAGAGCTGATTGATCAGATGAAGGCAAAACGTGGTGTGAAGCTTGATGTAGAGCTTACCGCGGATGATCTGAAAGAACTGGCAGGGCAGTTTAAGGCAGAATATAAAGAAAAGATTGGTACCGATTTCCCGACAGATCCAAAAGAGCAGTTGACAGAAGCTATAAAGGCAGTATTTCGCTCCTGGGATAATCCTCGTGCAAATGTGTATCGTCGCGACAATGATATTCCTTATTCCTGGGGAACCGCAGTTAATGTTCAGATGATGGCATTTGGAAATATGGGCGATGACTGTGGAACCGGAGTTGCATTTACCCGTGATCCGGCAACAGGAGAAAAAGGATTATTCGGAGAATTCCTGACAAATGCACAGGGAGAAGATGTGGTTGCAGGTGTCAGAACTCCGATGCAGATTACAGAGATGGAAAGAAAATTCCCAGAGGCATTCATAGAATTTAAAAATGTATGCAAGACACTGGAAAAACATTATAGAGATATGCAGGATATGGAGTTTACGGTAGAGCACGGAAAACTTTATATGCTGCAGACAAGAAATGGTAAGAGAACTGCACAGGCTGCACTGAAAATCGCGTGTGACCTGGTAGACGAGGGCATGAGAACAGAAGAAGAGGCAGTTGCAATGATCAATCCTCGTAATCTGGATACCCTTCTCCATCCGCAGTTCGACCAGAAAGTATTAAAGAGAGCAACAGCACTTGGAAAAGGAATTGGTGCATCTCCGGGAGCTGCATGCGGAAAGGTTGTATTCTCTGCTGAAGATGCAGTGGAGTGGGCAAAACGAGGAGAGAAAGTAGTTCTTGTCCGCCTGGAGACATCACCGGAGGATATTACCGGTATGAAATCCGCACAGGGAATCTTGACAGTCCGCGGAGGAACGACTTCCCATGCAGCAGTAGTTGCCCGTGGTATGGGAACATGCTGTGTATCTGGTTGCGGTGATATTGCAATGGATGAAGAAAATAAAAAATTTACCTTAGCAGCGAAAACATTTCACGAAGGAGACGCAATTTCCTTAGATGGAACGACAGGAAACATTTATGAAGGCATCATTCCTACTGTAGATGCAACAATTACAGGTGAGTTCGAGAAGATCATGAACTGGGCTGATAAATATCGTACTATGAAAGTCCGGACAAATGCGGATACACCGGCAGATGCTAAGAAAGCGGTAGAACTTGGAGCAGAAGGAATTGGACTTTGCCGTACAGAGCATATGTTCTTTGATGAGAACAGAATTGCAGCATTCCGTGAGATGATCTGTGCAGATACAGTAGAGGAGCGAGAAGCAGCACTGGATAAAATCCTGCCATATCAGCAGGGAGATTTTGAAGCACTCTACGAAGCATTGGAAGGAAACCCGGTTACAATACGTTTCCTGGATCCGCCACTTCATGAATTCGTACCAACGGAGGAAGAGGATATTAAGAAGCTTGCAGATGCACAAGGAAAAACGGTAGAACAGATTAAAAATATTATTGCGAGTCTTCATGAGTTCAACCCGATGATGGGACATCGTGGCTGCCGCCTTGCTGTGACCTATCCGGAAATCGCAAAGATGCAGACAAAAGCAGTCATCCGGGCAGCTATTAAAGTAAAGAAAAATCATCCGGATTGGAACATTAAGCCGGAAATTATGATTCCGTTGGTTGGGGAAGTCAAAGAGTTAAAATATGTAAAGAAATTTGTGGTAGAAACTGCAGATGCAGAGATTGCTGCATCAGGTATTGAATTGGAATATGAAGTCGGAACAATGATCGAAATTCCAAGAGCAGCACTTACTGCAGATGAGATTGCAAAAGAAGCTGACTTCTTCTGCTTCGGAACAAATGACCTGACTCAGATGACATTTGGATTCTCCCGTGATGATGCGGGGAAATTCCTGGACGCATATTACGATGCGAAGATTTACGAAAACGATCCATTTGCAAAACTGGATCAAAAAGGTGTTGGAAAACTGATGGAGATGGCAATTGCACTTGGAAAAGAAGCAAATCCGAACCTTCATATTGGAATTTGTGGAGAACATGGAGGAGATCCGTCATCTGTAGAGTTCTGTAACGAATTGGGATTGAATTACGTTTCCTGCTCACCATTCAGAGTTCCAATAGCCAAACTTTCTGCTGCGCAGGCAGCCATAAATCAAAGGTAGTACACTGTAGGTGACTGGCATAGAACGTTAATTAGCTTATATAGAAAACCCCTTACATCAATTATGGCGTGAGGGGTTTTTGTGTTGCCATGCGTTCGGAAGAAGCTGCCGGTGGCAGGTTCTGCAGATGAAAAATGTACAAAAGATCGTTCAGTAGAGGATTCGTTCATGTTTGGAAGAGCATTCTTGCACATACTATAAATGTGCATTATAATGATTAAGACAGTAAGTGGAAATGCTTCTAAAAACAGTTTTTAAATGATAGATTTTGTGATTGATGATGAAGGAGATTACGAAAGCAGTATGACAGGTTCTGATAGAAGACAGGAGATATTGAAGAATATAAAAGAAAGTGACAGACCGGTTTCGGGTTCGAAACTTGCGAAGGATTATGATGTGAGCCGTCAGGTTATTGTTCAGGATATTGCCCTGTTACGGGCTTCGGGGTATGATATCATATCAACAAACCGGGGATATGTATTGGAAGGGCAGACTTGCGCCGAGAGAGTTTTTAAAGTACGTCATACAGACGAGCAGCTTGAGACGGAACTTTGTACTATTGTCGATCTTGGCGGTCAAGTGAAAAATGTTATGGTAAACCATAAAGTTTATGGGCATATTGAGGCGGAACTTGGAATTACTTCCAGAAGAAAAGTAAAAGAATTTCTGGCAGATATCGAAAGTGGCAAGTCAACACCGCTTAAGAATATTACCTCCGATTATCACTATCATACTGTGACAGCGGACAGTGAAGAAACGCTCGGGATGATAGAAGAGGAACTGAGAAAAT
>OLPS01002653.1_pt1 | contig 15603 bp, 7 predicted proteins | sample 1673071 | NCBI WGS metagenome assembly OLPS01 (sample SAMEA3136752, study PRJEB25190) | human gut metagenome | reverse complement strand
GGACTTCGAGACCTTCGGCCCCACGCTGCTGCTTGCCGTGCCGCGTGTGTACGAGAAGGTCTACAATGCCGCCTCCCAGCGCGCCGGCACCGGATTCGCTGGCAAGATGTTCATGCGCGCCGCCGAGAACGCGCGCGAATGGTCCAAGGCCGAGCAGAAGGGTGAGCAGCTGCCGATTACCGGACGCATCGCCCACGCCTTCTACGAGCAGGTGGTGTACAAGAAGATTCGCACGATTTTCGGTCCGAACGCCGACTTCGCCATCACCGGCGGCGCTCCGATGGACTCCGAGCTTTCCCACTTCTTCAACGGCATCGGCATGCCGGTGCTGGAAGGCTACGGCATGACCGAAACCTGCGGCCCGGTGTGTGTGAGCTTGCCAGAGGACAACCGCATCGGCACCATCGGCATGCCGATGTGCGGTATCACTGCGGGCATCGCCGAGGACGGCGAGCTGGTGGTCAAAGGACCGCTGGTGTGCAAGGGCTACCACAACAACCCTGGGGTCACTGCCCAGCAGATCACTGATGGCTGGCTGCACACCGGCGATCTGGGCGATATCTCCGAAGATGGCTTCATCTCCATCACCGGCCGTAAGAAAGACCTCATCATCACCGCTGGTGGCAAGAATGTGTCGCCGGGTCTGCTTGAGGCTTCCGTGATGACCTCGCCTGTGGTCAACCAGTGCTTGGTTATTGGTGATAAGAAGCCGTTCGTGGCCGCTCTGGTCACGCTGGATCTGGCGGATGCCAACAATTGGCTGGAATCCCAGGGCGCCAAACCGGAACCCGATCTGGCCTCGCTGGCCAAGAACGCCATCGTTCACGCTGAGGTGGAGCGTGCGGTGAACGCCGCCAACGAGGGCGTTTCCCGCGCCGAGTCGATTCGTAAGTTCGAGATTCTGCCAGACGAATTCACCGAGGCCAACGGCATGCTGACCCCGAGCCTGAAGACCCGTCGCGCGCAAATCGTTGAGCACTATCGCGAGCTCATTGACGACGTGATCTACGTGCCGTTGAAGAAGTAGCTATCAACTCCCTCTGATCCAAAAAATAAGCTCTCTCTGACGAGGGAACTGTCAGCCGCAGGCTGACTGGGAGAGACCGCGGCTAGCCCGCGAAACAACAAGGCCGGGTGCGACTTGCACCCGGCCTCAGCTTATTCAGTCCAAAATCGCCGAAACATAATCGGCGGCGGCCTGATCCAGCTCCGCATCGCCGATGGTGGCGGTGCCCTGCACCAGGAACGGCTCAGCATAGTTCATGCCGATCTTGTACGCCACGACCTCAAACGGGCTCAGCAGCTCCTCCATGGTGTGGCTGTACTCGCCGTCCTTGCGGTACTTGGCGGCGTCGGAACCAGTGGTGACCACCAGTTTGAGCTCCTTGCCCTTGAGTGCGTGGCCTCCACCGTAGGCCCAGCCTGCGGTGATGACCTCGTCTTCCCATTCCTTGAGCAGCGCGGGGGAGGAGTACCAGTAGAACGGGAACTGGAGGATTACGCGGTCGGCGGCCTCCAGTAGCTCGTGCTCCTTGTCGGCGTTGACGGAGAAGTTCGGATATTCGGCGTATTCGTCGCGTACGATGATGTCGTCCTCGCCTTGTGCGGCGAGTTCGGCAAGCAGACGGGCGTTCACTCGCGAGCCGTCCTTCAGGTGCGGATGGAATACAAGAATCAGCGTTGACATGGGATTTCCCTTCTATAACTGCTACCAATGTGGCCTAATCACCACTATCGTATGCCGGGAAGCAGAACTCAGTCCAGTCCGGACTCGGGTGCGAGCCGCGGGATGCCGCGCCGGGAGGCAACTCAGTCGAGGTTGGACTGCGTGCCTGCGGTGGCTTCGTTGGCGGCTTGCTCGGCTTGTGCCTGGTCGAGCTTGGCTCGTACGTCGTTGAGCAGGCCCTGGGCGCGCTTGGCCAAGGCCTCGCCGATTTCCCATTGACGCATCGACTGGTCAAGATTGAGGCCGCCGGTTTCCAGTGCCTGGACAGCCTGAATCAGCTTGTCGCGCGCCTCCTCATATGGCATCTGGGCGATGAGCTCGCGTTCCTTGTCCGTCAGGGACGAGGCGGGGGTGTTCTTGTCGGTGGGTGTGGTGTTCTCGGTCATCTTGTTCTCCTTATATATACGGTATATATGCGTGAATGCATATGGTGCATTACGCGGTTGCGGTTGCGGATGTGGCGGTGGCGGTAATGACGCCCTTTTTCAGGGTGACGGTGATGTCATCCCCGGTACTGACCCGCGAAGCGTCATCCAGCACATGGCCATCGGCGGACTGCACCACCGCATAGCCTCGGTTCAACGTGGATTGCGGGCTGAGTGCGGTCAGTGAGGCGTGAGCTCGCTCGACGGTGAGCTGGGCATCGTCCACGATGCGTCGCAGCCCGATATCGAGCCGTTGCAACGAGTCGTCAATTAAGCGCTGATGAGGCTCAAGCATGGTGTGCGGCTGTGTCAGGCTCGGGCGGTTCGCATATCCCTCGATAAGTCGAATCTCGTTCTCCACGCGCGAACGGACCCGCAGTCGCATACGGTCGATGACACCTTCGATGAGCTGCGACTGCTCACGCACATCCGGCACCACGCGCTTGGCCGCATCGGTAGGGGTGGAGGCGCGCAGATCGGCGACCAGATCCAGCAATGTCCAGTCATCCTCATGCCCGATGGAGGAGATTAATGGTGTAGTGCAGGCATACGCCGCACGAACCACACGCTCATCCGAGAAACCGATGAGATCCTCAAACGAGCCGCCGCCACGGGCCACGATGATCACATCCACGCTCGGGTCGGCATCGAGTTGTGCAATGGCCTGAACCACCTCGGCCGGGCATTGCTCGCCCTGAACATGCACATGGACCACCTTGAAGGTTACGGAAGGCCAACGAAGGTTCACATTGGTGATCACATCGCCTTCCGCACGTGCCTGAGGTGCGCAAATCAGGCCAATAGTCTTCGGAAACTCCGGGAGAGGCAGTTTGTGATCGGCATCGAACAGGCCCTCGCCCTTAAGCTGCTTGCGCAATTCGTCGATCATGGCCTTGAGGCTGCCACCGGCTCCGACCTTGAGAATCGTGTCCCCGCGCAACGACAGCGAAGTGCGCTTCATCCACAGGTTCGGTTTGCCGTGAATCACCACGCGGTCGCCCTGAACGAACTGGCTGGCCGCGGCCGCGAACCTGCCGAAGCCATTGACTTCCATGGCGATATCCTCGAAGTCGTCGCGCAGCGTGATGTAGGCCGAGCCGGCGCGACGGGTATTGATCTGCGTGATCTGGCCGGTGACCCACGCGGACGGCCATCGTTCCACGGCACCGTAGAACTTCTGGCTCAGCACGCTTACCGGCCACGGATTTTGCGCGGTGGTTTCAGCGGCGCGTGCAGGCAGCTGATCGATAGGGCGAGGCTCATTCGGCAGATTGATGGCGCCCCGATCGGGCGCGAAAGTGCCTTGACCCGGCTCAAAGCCAGACGAGGCCAGTGAAGCGGCGGTCGGTGGACGGCCGGTAGATGAGTAGCCCATTGCAGTAGTCATGCACTCCACTATAAGTGCGTTGGTTGATGACGGTAAAAATTTACCGTCGCCTGAAAACGGTGTGATGATGAATGCAAGAACCGTACGAAGCGATGTATCAGCCGATGATGGAGATGGTCTGGTGCATCAGAAGAAAGGAGTCATTATGGCGAAGAAACGGGTGCTATGAAGAGGAGTGAGATATGCGTTGCACTGACGATTGAGAGTCGTCAGTGAGCTCGCTGTGCGACACGCGAGCAGAAAACAGTTACGCTAATCACACACTTGTAGTTTTGGCGAAAAATAGCCGAAAAACCCTATAAATAGTTCGACACACCACTGTTGAGCACTAGATATAGGGGTGGGGATGCCGTATTCTTCTAGAGGTTCAAGAAAACGATATCAATGTAATTTCGTGTGGCCCACGTCGAGTGCGGCCAAAATGCGGAACTCAGGAGAGTGTTCGCCTTATAGGAAAGGGGTGCCCGATGGGCGCACAGGTGCTGGAGGAAACCGTCACCGATAACGAGACCAAGGTGGCCGCCAAGGCCTCCACCGTGCTCGTTGAGAAGCGTGATGGTCGTGTGGTCGACTTCGACCCCATCAACATCATCTCTGCGGTCAAGTCTGCTTTCGGCGACCTGAACAAGGAAGTCGGCCCCGAAGAAGATGCCATGATCCGTGGTTTCGCCAACCAAGTCGAAGGCGAAATCAAGGAGCGTTACGCCGGCCCCGCCAAGATCGAGGACATCCAGAATCTCGTGGAGCACGCCCTCATTGACGCCCACCTGTACGATGTGGCTCGCGCCTACACCAATTACCGTCTCGACAAAGACATTCAGCGTGCCAAGGCCACTGATGTCAACGAGGCCGTTGCTCGCTTCATCAACCACGACCCGACCCTGATTCACGAGAACGCGAACAAGGATTCCAACGTCTACTCCACCCAGCGTGATCTGCTGGCCGGTGCCGTGTCCAAGGCCGCCGCGTTCAACATGCTGCCGCCGGCGGTGTCCAACGCCCACATGAAGGGCGACATTCACTTCCACGATGCCGACTACTCGCCGTTCACTGCCCAGTCCAACTGCTCCTTGCCGAACTTCTGGGACATGTTGGCCAATGGCTTCACTCTTGGCAACGCTCCGATGGCTTCCCCGAAGTCCATCGCCATTGCGGCCACCCAGATTACCCAGATCATGAAGGACGTGGCCTCCAGCCAGTATGGTGGCCAGACCGCCAACCGTGCCGACGAGCATCTTGCCCAGTATGCCAAGAAGGATTACGAGAAGTTCCTTGAGGAAGCTCGTGAGACCATCCCCGACGGCATGCCGGTTGAATTCGCCCGTCGTCAGGTCGAGAGCGCCAAGAAGAACGAGCCCGCCAAGCTGCATTTCGGTTCCCGCGAACCGCTGCCGATGGACACCCCGTTCCACACCGACGTTGACGAACTTGAGCAGGAGCGTGAAATCCTCGCCAAGATTCGTACCCGCAAGGCCATCTATGATGCCATGCAGACCATGGAATACCAGATCAACTCCAACCGTGTGTCCAACGGCCAGACCCCGTTCGTGACTGTCGGCTTTGGTCTCGGCACCGACTGGTTCTCTCGTGAAGTGCAGCGCGCAATCCTGCTGAACCGTATTCGCGGCCTCGGCAAGGAACACCACACCGCCATCTTCCCGAAGCTCGTCTTTACTGTGAAGCACGGCGTGAACGCCGACCCGGGTGACCCGAACTACGATCTGAAGCAGCTCGCCCTCGAGTCCGCCACCAAGCGCATGTACCCGGATGTGGTGTTCTACGAGAACATCGTCAAGATCACAGGCTCCTTCAAGGCTCCGATGGGTTGCCGCTCCTTCCTGCAGGGTTGGATCAACCCGGAGACCGGCAAGGATGAAGAAGACGGCCGTATGAACCTCGGCGTGGTCACCGTCAACGTGCCGCGTATCGCCATCGAATCCCACGGTGACAAGGCTCGCTTCTGGAAGCTGTTCGACGAGCGTATGGAAGTCGCCCATCAGGCCCTCCAGTTCCGCATCATGCGCTGCAAGGAAGCCACCCCGGTCAACGCCCCGACCCTGTTCCGCTTTGGTGCGTTTGGTCGTCTTGGTGCCAACGACAACGTGGACCAGCTGTTCAAGAACGAGCGTGCCACCGTGTCGCTCGGCTACATCGGCCTTGCCGAGACCACTGCGGTCTTCTATGGCAAGAACTGGATTCGCGACCACGGCTGGGATCCGGAAGGCAAGGAGTTCGCGCTGTCCATCGTCAAGCGCATGAACGAGCTGTGCAAGCAGTGGAGCAAAGCGGAGGGTTACCACTATTCCGTGTACTCCACTCCGGCTGAATCCCTGACCGACCGCTTCAACCGCATGGACCGTGAAAAGTTCGGCCGTATCGAAGGCGTGACTGATCACGACTTCTACACCAACTCCTTCCACTACCCGGTGTGGTTGCAGCCCACTCCGATGGAGAAGCTCAGCTACGAGAAGGACTTCCCGTACTACGCTTCCGGCGGCTTCATCAACTACTGCGAGTACCCGTGCCTGCAGGACAACCCGAAGGCGCTCGAAGCCGTGTGGGATTACGCCTACAACATCGGCATCGGCTACCTGGGTACCAACACCCCGATCGACCACTGCTTCGTGTGCGGCTTCCAGGGCGACTTCGAGCCGACCGAGGAAGGCTTCAAGTGCCCGGAGTGCGGTAACTCCAACCCGGACAAGTGCAACGTCACCAAGCGCACCTGCGGCTATCTCGGCAGCCCGGTCCAGCGCCCGATGGTGCACGGCCGTCACGAGGAAATTGCCCACCGAGTCAAGCACATGAGCGGCGAAACCGGTCGTGTGACGCTGGATGACGGAACCACTCGCGAGTGGTTCGAAGAGACCAAGTAGGGTTTATACTTGCTCCCGCTGACGGGAGCTGTAGAGCGTAAGCGAGACTGAGGGCGGTCATCCTTTATGGTGTTGACCACCCTCAGTCCGTCTGATGACGGACAGCTCCCGCCAGCGGGAGCTAATGCTTTCCGTAAGGAGGGAATCATGCCGGAGCTGCATACGACCAAGCCCGAACCCAAGCGCCATGACTTTGCGGCCGGCGAGACCGGGCGTGGCCCCTCCGTACCCTCCAACGGTCTTGCCAACGATCCGAAAGCCGGTCAATGGGATGGCCGGCGCATGTCCAAGCGGATGATCGCCGACTACAAAACCTTCATTGTCACCGACGGAGAAGGCGTGCGCAACTCCCTTTACGTCTCCGGTTGCCCCTTCCACTGCGTCGACTGCTTCAACGCCTCCATCTGGGATTTCCAAGCCGGCCACGAATACACGCAAAAACTTGAAGACAAAATCATCGAAGATCTGAAAGCCCCATGGGTGCAAGGCATTACGTTCCTTGGCGGCGAGCCATTCCTCAACACTCCCGTGCTGGTGCCGCTCGCACAACGTATCCGCCAGGAATTCGGTCATACCAAAGATATCTGGTCGTGGACCGGCTACACATGGGAAGAACTCATGCGCCCCGGAGAAACCCCAGACAAGCTTGAATTGCTACATCTCATCGACATTCTCGTCGACGGCCGCTACCTCAGAGACCAGAAGGACTCGCTGCTGCAATTCCGCGGCTCCAGAAACCAGCGCATCCTCGATGTGCCCAAGTCTCTGGAAGCCGGCGAACCGGTCATCTGGGCCAAGCTCCACGATCAAGAACGAGATATCCCCGAAATCTATTTGAAAGACCGCGAAGCCGGCGAAGGCCAACAGGCCTCGTAGTAGCAGTTCTGGAATGCCGCACTCAGCAATATCGTTGGAACTGTTGGGAAAAGGCCTTCCCGTGAGCGAAATCGCCTCGCCTCGTGCCATGTTGGGCAGGTGGTCGGACTAATATTCCATAAGAAGTAGCCGGGCGAAGCCGTCCGCAGGGTATCTGCCAGCCGTCCCGAAACGGTTCATGATGCCTCAAAGCGTGCACTCCCGGAAGTCGGAATTAAGAGGAACACATGGTTGACATCGCCACTGACGCGAGCGTAAAGCCCGCTTCACACCCGAAGCCCCTGCGTGTGGGATTGGACATCGGTTCCACCACCGTCAAGGCCGTGGTGCTTGATCAGTCCGATTCCCTGGGAGACACCCTCTTCTCCGATTACCGACGCCACCACGCCAACGTGCGTGCCACCGTGGCCGGCCTGTTGGTCGACATCCACAAGAAGCTTGTGGACCTCGGACGCGGCGATGAACCGATTCGCCTGTCTATCACCGGTTCCGGCGGTCTGGCGCTTGCTGACAATCTGCATGTGCCTTTCATTCAGGAGGTCATCGCCGAAACCGAGGCAATCGACAAGGAATACCCGCAGGCCGATGTCATCATCGAGCTCGGCGGCGAGGACGCCAAAATCACCTACCTGAAACCCACGCCCGAACAGCGCATGAACGGTTCGTGCGCAGGTGGTACCGGCGCGTTCATTGACCAGATGTCCACACTGCTCGACACCGACGCCGCCGGCCTCAACGAGATGGCCAAGAGCTACGAGAACCTGTATCCAATCGCCTCGCGTTGTGGTGTGTTCGCCAAAACCGATTTGCAGCCGCTCATCAATGATGGTGCCGCCAAGCCCGATTTGGCCGCCTCCATCTTCACCGCAGTGGCCACGCAGACCATCGCCGGCCTGGCTTCCGGACGCCCGATTCACGGCACCGTCATCTTCCTCGGCGGCCCGTTGTTCTTCATGTCCGAGCTGCGCGCCGCATTCCAGCGCGCGCTTGAGGGCAAGGTCGACGAGTTCATCGTGCCGACCGACGCCCACCTGTATGTGGCCTACGGTTCGGCATTGCAGGCCGACACGGATTCCGACGATCAGGGCCACCATTTCGAGGCCTACACCTGCGACGAAATCCTGAAGCGTTTGGACGAGCTGAAGAACCTGCCCTCCAACACGCCCACCATGCCGCCGCTGTTCCCCACCGAGGCCGATCGCGAGGACTTCAACAAGCGCCACCACAAGGAACACATCCACATCGGCACCCTTGAAGGCGCGCACGGCCCGCACTTCCTGGGCATCGACGCTGGTTCCACCACCATCAAGGCCACGCTCGTCAACGACGACCGTGAAATCGTCTGGTCCAGCTACGCCAACAACGAAGGCAGCCCGCTGACCGCCGCCATCAACATCGTCAAGAAGATTCAGTCTGAGCTGCCCGAAGGCGCGTGGATCGCACGCTCCTGCGCCACCGGATACGGCGAAGGCCTCATCACCACCGGACTGCACTTGGACGAGGGCGTGGTGGAGACCATGGCCCACTATCGTGGCGCCGAAATGGTCAGCCCCGGCGTCACCGCCGTCATCGACATCGGCGGCCAGGATATGAAGTACTTGGCCATCACCGATGGCGTTATCGATTCAATCGCCGTCAACGAGGCCTGCTCGTCCGGCTGTGGTTCGTTCCTGCAGACCTTCGCCATGTCCATGGGCCTGACGATTCAGGAATTCACGCAAAAGGCTCTGGCTTCCACCCATCCGGTGGACCTCGGTTCGCGTTGCACCGTGTTCATGAACTCCTCGGTCAAGCAGGCGCAGAAGGAAGGCGCCTCCATCGAGGACATCGCTGCCGGCCTGTGCTACTCCGTGGTGCGCAACGCCCTGTACAAGGTCATCAAGCTGCGCGATTCCGGCGAACTCGGCGACACTGTGGTGGTCCAGGGCGGTACGTTCCTCAACGACGCCGTGCTGCGCGCGTTCGAACTGCTCACCGAACGCGAAGTCACCCGACCGAACATCGCCGGCCTCATGGGCGCGTTCGGCGCGGCCCTCACCGCCCGCATGCACTACGAGGACATCGCGGACGACGACAACGCGCACGTCGGCGCGGACGGGCGTTCCGTCGACGCGGCGGCGGCTGAGGAGTCCGCCGCCGCGCACGCCGGCGAAATCGTCGTCGACGGCGTGCGCCACACCGTCTCGTCAATCCTCACCGGCGAAGCCCTCAACGAAATGTCGATGACCACCGAACGCGACGTGTGCAAGCTGTGCCAGAACCACTGCAAGCTCACCATCACCACGTTCTCCGACGGCTCCCGCTTCGTGACCGGCAACCGTTGCGAACGCGGCGGCGATGCCAAGAAGAAACGCTCCGACCGTCCGAACCTGTACGACTACAAGTACAAGCGCTGCTTCGCCTACCGCCGCCTCACCGACAAGAACGCCACCCGAGGCGAGATTGGCATTCCGCGCGCGCTCAACATGTACGAGAACTACCCGTTCTGGTTCACGCTGCTCACCTCGCTCGGTTTCAAGGTGATGATCTCCGGCCGTTCCAGCCACGAACTGTTCGAAACCGGCATCGAATCGATCGCCTCCGAGAACATCTGCTACCCGGCCAAGCTCGTGCACGGCCACATCAAATGGCTTCTCAACAAGGGCATGAAGACGATCTTCTACCCGTGCGTCAGTTACGAGGACAACCTCGTGCCCAACACGGACAACCACTACAACTGCCCGGTCGTCGCCAACTATCCGCTCGTCGTCGGCGCGAACATGCCCGAACTGCGTGACCCCGACGTGCGCTACATGCACCCGTACTTCAACCTCGCCAACCACGAGCTCATGGTCGACCGTATCGTCGAGGAGTTCGCATGGGCGAGCGTCAGCCGCGAAGAGGCCGAAACTGCTGTCAAGGCCGCCTACGCCGAAGACAAGGTCTTCAAACACGACGTCCAGCAGGAAGGCCTCAAAGCCCTCGCCTACATGAAGGAGCACGACTGCCGCGGCATCGTGCTTGCCGGACGCCCCTACCACATCGACCCGGAAATCAACCACGGCATCCCCGAAACCATCTGCGCGCTCGGCATGGTCGTCCTCTCCGAGGATTCGATCTGCGAACTGCAGCCGGGGGAGAAGCTCGACCTGACCGACTTCCTGTCCGAAGGCGAAGAGGACCCGCGCAAGAAGAACGCGAACGGATTCCGCCACGTCGACGACCGCAAGGTCACCGTCAACCGCATGCCGTTGCGCGTCACCAACCAGTGGGCCTACCATTCGCGCCTCTACGCGGCCGCGCACTTCGTCGCCTCCTATCCGGGCCTCGAACTCGTGCAGCTCAACTCGTTCGGCTGCGGCCTCGACGCCATCACCACCGACCAGGTGGCCGAGATCCTCGCCGACAAGGCCGACGTGTACACGCTGCTCAAGATCGACGAGGTCTCCAACCTGGGTGCCGCCAAGATTCGACTGCGCTCGCTCAAGGCCGCCGTCGAGGAGCGCGAAGCCAACAAGGCCCGCGAAGCCGCCGCGGCGAAGGCCGTGCAAGGCCCCAAGTCCACCGGCTTCCGCAAGACCGGCTCCACCGCGCCAACCCCCGGCCGCCAGATTCTGCTTGACAGCACCATGGCCGCCAACCCGAAGCTCACCAAGGCCATGCGCGCCGCCTCCAAGCGCGCCGCCGAACGCGACCTGCAGGCCGCAGTCGCCAGCAAGAACGGCACTTCGGACGGCACTACTGGTGTGACGAACGCCAAGAACGCCAAGAAGTCCGGCCACAACAACGCCACCATGTCCCGATACGCGCATCGTGAGAAGTTCGTCAAGGACATGAAGAAGGACTACACGATCGTCGCCCCGCAGATGAGCCCGATCCACTTCTCCCTCGTCGAATCGGTGATCCGCTCCGGCGGCTACAAGTTCGACATCCTCAAGCACGCCTCGCGCGAAGACGTGGAGACTGGCCTCAAATACGTGAACAACGACGCCTGCTATCCGGCCATCATGGTCATCGGACAGCTCATCGACGCGATTCTCGAAGGCAAATACGATCCAGACAAGGTGTGTCTCGCGATTACGCAGACCGGCGGCATGTGCCGAGCCACCAACTACTTCGGCCTGATCCGCAAGGCCCTGATCGACGCGGGTTACCCGCAGATCCCGGTCATCGCGATCTCCACGCAGGGCCTGGAGGACAATCCGGGCTTCAAGGTGACGCCCGCGCTGCTGCACCGCACCGTCAAGGCGCTGATCCTCGGCGACCTGCTCATGAAGTGCCTGTACCGCGTGCGCCCGTACGAGGTGGAGAAGGGCGCGGCGAACCGCCTGTACGAGCAGTGGGACGTGATCGTGCGCGAGGCGCTCGAACACCACGGCTTCTCGAAGACGCCGTGGCTCAAGCGCCGCTACCTGCCGTACCCCGTGCTCGCCCGAGAGATCGTGAAGAGCTTCGACGCTCTGCCGTTGAAGGACGTGCCGCGCAAGGTGCGTGTCGGCGTGGTCGGCGAGATTCTTGTCAAGTACCAGCCGGACGCGAACAACCATGTGGTCGACGTCATCGAATCCCAGGATTGCGAGGCCGTAGTGCCCGGCATCATGGAATTCATGACCACCCGCCCCTACATCACCGACTGGAATGAGAAGAACCTCGGTATGGGTGGTAACAAGACGCTCTACGCCTTGATGCGCAAGGGTCTTGACCTGTACAACGCGCCTATCAAGGCCGCACTGGCCACCTCGCACGGCAAGTTCAAGCAGGACGAGCCGATGCCCGAGCTTGTCAAGAAGGCTGCTGAAGTCACCTCCATCGGTGTACAGGCCGGCGAGGGCTGGCTGCTGACTGCTGAGATTCTGGAGCTTATCGAACAGGGTTGCCCGAATGTGATTTGTGCGCAGCCGTTTGCCTGCCTACCCAACCATGTGACCGGCCGTGGCATGTTCGGCAAGATTCGTCGTCTGCATCCGGAAGCCAACATCGTCTCCATCGATTACGATCCGGGTGCCTCCGAGGCCAATCAGCTCAACCGTATCAAGCTGATGATTGCCGCTGCCAAGAAGGCCCACAACGCCAAGTTCGCCGAGACCGGCGAGCCGCAGGGCTTCACCTCCGCGGACTGAACGCACATACACTTAAGCTCCCCTCTATGGGGGGAGCTGTCGCGCAGCGACTGAGGGGAGTCTCTAGAGCGAGAAACCGGGCCGGAGCCTGCTATCGGTTTTTCGTATAGCGTATTGCGGGCTTTCGGGCACGCGCGCCGGCCGGCTCGAATACGATACAAAGCATGGTTACTCCCCGAATCAGTTACGCGCACCTACTCGCCAAGCCGAACCCCAAGCATGTCGAGAGCCTGCTCAAGTTCTTTGAGAACGGTCGCTCCCAGCGTGGCACCGGTGGCTTCGGTGTGGAGATCGAGCACCTGCCCGTGCACAACAGCGACGACACTGCCGTAAGCTACTACGAGCCGAATGGCATCGAGGCATTGCTCAAACGCTTGGCTCCGTACTACGACGAGGAGAAGGAATACTGGGAGAACGGCCATCTGGTGGGTCTCAGCCGTTCCGGCGTCGCCGTTTCTCTCGAGCCCGGCGGACAGGTGGAAACCTCAATCGGCATTTTGAAGAAGCCGAGCGACCTAAATACGCTGTACTCCAAGTTCCGTCGCGAGCTCGACCCGATTCTTGACGATCTCGGCTTCCGCTTGGTCAACTATGGTTACCAGCCCAAAACCAGCTTTGCGGATGTGCCGGTCAACCCCAAGGATCGCTACGATGCAATGACCGACTACCTCGGCCGCGTGGGTCAGTTTGGCCCCTGCATGATGCGTTGCTCCGCCTCCACTCAGGTCAGCATTGATTATGTGGATGAGCGCGACTCCATCGAAAAGTTGCGTCTGGGCACGGTTATCGGTCCGATTCTGGCCTACTTCTTCCGTAACACCCCGTATTTTGAGGGCGAGACGAACCCATGGCCGCTGCTGCGCCAGCGTATGTGGGATTATCTGGACTTCCAGCGCACCAATGTGCTGCCCGGCCTGTTCGATGATCGCTATGGTTGGGAGGATTACGCCATCGACGTGCTGTCCACGCCGCTTATGTTCGCTGACCTGACCCATACCCCTGAAGCTGTGGCTTCTGGAGCAAGCCCCAAGGAACTGCATCGCCCGGCGTTCCGTGAGAACGCGGGGGAGGTGTACCCAGACCGCGAACTCAACCCGTACGAGATCAACCACATCATCTCCACGCACTTCAATGACGTACGTCTGAAGAACTTCATCGAACTGCGTCACTGGGATTCACTGCCGATTGAGCGTGCCGAGCGTCTGACGGAGATTGTGTCCTCTCTGTTCTACGTGCCTGAGCACCGTGAACGTCTGGAAAGCTACTTCGAGGGCATCAGCGAGGAAGAGGTGTTCGAGGCCAAGGCCAACATTCAGGCCCACGGTCGCGAGGCTTCGCCATACGGCCAGCCGCTCGATTTCTGGAAGGAATTCTTGGGATTGGAGGGCCTCTTGTCCGACATTCCCGGCGATCTGAAGCACCCCGACGTGTTCCAGGAGTAAGCGAAGAAGCACATACAGAAAAAACTATTGCGCGATATCGGTGTCGAAGGCATGACAGAATGTTTTGTTTTGGCACCGTTTTGCATATCCGGCCAAGGATATTGGATGTGGTTGCGCATGGGAGTGGGGAGAATGCGGATAGACTGGCGGATATGACAGCTGGGAATTCATTGCAGCATAAGCGTGTTCGCAAGTCGCCGGGGGAACGCCGGCGGGAAATTCTCGATGCCGCCGTGCGACTGATTTCCGAGCGTGGCTACAACGGTACTTCTGTGCAGGATGTGGCCGATGCGGTCGGTGTTACCAAGCAGGGAGTTTTGCGATATTTTCCTAGCAAAGATAACCTGCTTGCCGCGGTGTATCACGAGAATTACAACACGTTTGGCAGTGTGGAAGACTTCATGGCCTCCGGCCTGCCTGGTTCAGGGCCCGATGATTTCAGATTGCCCGCATATCTGAGGTTCTTGGTACATTGCAATTCCACGCGCCCCATGCTTGTTCAGCTGTTCTCGATATTGCAGGTCGAATCGTTCAATCCTGCGCATCCGTTACATGACGAGTTTGCCAATCGTCGGGATTCAATATGGCAATACTATTCGACATACAACTGGAACCTGCCTTCCGAATTCACCTCGTTTGAGGAGATCCGGCCCACGTTGCGCCATGCTCTGGAGATCATGGATGGTGTGCAACTGAGGTGGTTACGGGGGCCGGCCATTGACTTATGCGATGAATGGGCCGATCTGGAGCCGGCGATATTTCCTTCGCCGATATGGGACGGGTATCGCTGATTCGCTGTGTGCCTTGAACCGAGGCTTGTGCTTGATAGCGGCAGTAAGTATGCGGGCGAACGAAGGGGTCGCATACATACGGTCGTTTTGGTGTATGTGATGCGCGCGGCGTAAGCGTGTTGTATGCTGTCAATAGATAAACTACCAATTGGTAATTAAAAAACTGTTCGATTTCACTGAGGAAAGCGACTTCGTATGACCGACAACACTACGCCTGCCGCAACTGCTGAAACCTTACCGTACAAGAATCCTGATTTGCTCGCTGGTGAGCGGATCGCCGACTTGCTCTCTCGTATGACCCTTGAAGAGAAGGTCGGCCAGATGATGCAGCTTGACGCCCGCGGCGGCGATCTTGAGGATCTCATCGTGAATAAGCATGTCGGATCCATTCTGCATACCAGCCCCGAGGATTTATCTCGTGCCGCCAAGACCGTCAATGAGAAGACGCGTCTGGGCATCCCGTTGATTATCGGAGATGACTGCATCCATGGATACTCCTTCTGGCCGGGCGCCACTATTTTCCCGTCCCAGCTCGGCATGGCTGTCAGCTGGGATCCGGACAAGGTCAAGGCCGCCGGCCGCGCCACCGCCGAGGAGGTCTCTTGTACCGGCGTACATTGGACGTTTTCTCCTGTGTTGTGCATCGCCCGAGATACCCGTTGGGGGCGTGTGGATGAGACTTTCGGCGAAGACCCGATGTTGATCGGCGAACTCGCCTCCGCCATGGTCAAGGGCTATCAAGGCGGTGCCAAGGCCGGTGAGGAACTGCCAAAGAACGCAATCCTGGCCTGCGCCAAACATTTCGCCGGCTATTCCGAAACCCAAGGTGGCCGCGACGCCTCCGAAGCGGACCTCTCCCACCGCAAGCTCGAATCCTGGTTCCTGCCGCCGTTCGAACGCGTGGCCAAGGAAGGCTGCGGCACGTTCATGCTCGGCTACGAGTCCATCGAAGGCGTGCCGGTCACGTTCAACAAATGGCTG
>OLPS01002649.1_pt1 | contig 15617 bp, 6 predicted proteins | sample 1673071 | NCBI WGS metagenome assembly OLPS01 (sample SAMEA3136752, study PRJEB25190) | human gut metagenome | reverse complement strand
AATTACCCTCTCAATTACCTCCACAACATTATTAAAGTTTCTATTGAATTCTTCTCGTCTGCTTATTCCACTAAGCCGTATTTGATCTTGATGCGGTCCAGCTTCTCCAGCATGGGCTCCGCCAGCACCAGCAGGAAGAAAACTGTGGCCGCGGCGTGGACGCAGTCCATGGGAAAGCCGGTGACATAGTAGGCGGCGATGACCTTCCACTCCAGCGTGCGGGCATAAAGCAGGGCGGAGATGGGGTTCATGATGCCGCCGTAGATGAGCACGGCGGAGATGGCACCGAACACGCACAGGGCGGCGCGGCTGCGGCGCAGCCAGCCCCGGCGGAACAACACCCCCGCCAGGAAGCCGATGATACCCATGGCGAACATCTGGAAGGGCGTCCAGGGACCCTGGGAGAACAGAACGTTGCTGGCCAGCATGGTCATGGCGCCCACCAGGAAGCCGGTCTCGCCGCCCAGGGCCACGCCGGAGATGATGGTCAGAGCCAGGACGGGCTTGAACTGAGGCAGCATGAAGAAGGCGGCGCGGCCCGCCACGCCCAGGGCGCAGAGGGAGGCCACCAGCACCAGCTCACGGGCCTGTGGCTTCCGTCCCTCGAACACCAGGAAGAAGGGCACCATGCATTCCAGCAGCACGGCGAAGGCGATGGGATAGTAGGCAGTGTTGCCCAGGTAGAAAAAGCCCAGATACAGCGTGGCGGGGATACACAGCAGGATCAGTGCCGCCGCCAGACGGGTACGGTGGGAGAGCTTTCGCTTCTGCACCGGGGTCTGGAGCAGCGTCAGGGGCTTGGAGCGCCGGCCGATGGCGGCGATGCAGCCGAAGAGCAGGGCGATGAACAGGCCGTAAAGGCCCAGGGCCTGCCAGCCGGCCTGGGAGAGCGTGCCGCCGCCCACCAGGGCGGTGAGGTCGGTGTGCTTGGCCGCCAGCCAGAAGATCGCCAGCGCACCCGCGCCGCACACGGCGGCGATGGCTCTGCGCCACCAGGGAAGCTTTTTCGGCTTCCAGGCAGTGGACTCTTCCGCCACCGGAGGCAGAGGCTGCCAGGCGGCAGGCACCTCCGGCTGGGGCAGGACGGTCCCTCCGATGACCGCGATCACGTCCTCCGGCGTGACGGCACGGGGGCAGAAGTCCCGGGCCATGCGGTTGGCGGAGGTGGTATAGAAGCTGTTGCCGGAGAAGAAGTCACGGGGTGTGCCCTCCGCGACGATGCTGCCGTCGAAAAACAGGGCGCAGCGGTGGGCATACCGGGCACAGAAGGCCACGTCGTGGCTGACCATCACCACTGTCGTGCCGGCGGCGGTCAGCGTGGAAAGAATAGCGGCAAAGGACTGCTTGAAGGCGGCGTCCAGGCCCTTGGTGGGCTCGTCCAGCAGCAGGATATCCGGCTGGTGCAGCAGCACCTTACCCAGGGCGGCCCGCTGCTGCTCGCCGCCGGAGAGGTCATAGGGATGACGGTCCAGCAGCTCGGTCAGGCGGCAGAGGGCCGTCACCTGCTCCACCCGGCGGTCACGTTGGTCTTTGGGGAGGTCCGTGCCGTCAAAGGATTCGTACAGGTCCTGACGGACCGTGTTTTTCACGAACAGAGCCTGCGGGTCCTGGGGCAGAACGCCGATGCGGCCCGTATGGGTCACGGTGCCCCGCTGGGGCGTCAGCGCGCAGGACAGCAGGCCCAGCGTGGTGGACTTGCCCGCGCCGTTACCGCCCAGCAGCGCCAGCAGCTCACCCCGGCGGGCCTGAAGGTCCAGACCGCGGACCACGTCCGGCTGGTCCGGCTCATAGCGGAACCAGAGACCCGCGCCGGCAAGGGCGGTATCCCCGGCGGGATGCACCGGCTCCGGCGGCAGCGGGCACAGGGGGTGTTCATCGCACCAGCCGGACAGGAAATCGCGGCCCTCGCGGACGGTGATGGGGCAGGGTGCGTCGCTGTCCACCCCAGCCCAGATACGGACGGCGGCGGGCATGGCCAGGAACATATCGTGGCCGCGGCCCCGCAGGGAACGGCACACCGCCTCCGGCGCGCCGGCACAGAGGAGATGGCCGCCGTCCAGCACGGCGGCGTGGGTGGCCAGGGGCAATGCCTCCTCGAGACGGTGCTCCGTCAGGAGGACGGTGATGCCCAGCTCGCGGTTCAGGCGGCCCACAGTCTGCAAAAAGTCGGCAGCGGCAATGGGGTCCAGCTGGCTGGTGGGCTCGTCCAGTATCAGCAGACGGGGTTGGAGCACCATGACCGAGGCCAGGGCCAGCAGCTGCTTCTGGCCGCCGGAGAGCTCATCCACTTTCCTATGGAACCAGTCCTGGATGCCGAAGAAGGAGGCCATCTCCGCCACGCGGCGACGGATGGAGGGCGTGTCGCAGCCAAGGCTCTCCAGTCCGAAGGCCAGCTCATGCCAGACCTTGTCGGTGACGGTCTGCTCCTCCGGAGACTGGAGGACGAAGCCGATATCGGCGGCCTGCCGATGGGGCGGCAGGTCATCCAGCGGCTGACCGTCGAAGAGGATACGGCCCTCGGCCGCACCGTGGGGGCGCAGGGCGGGCTTCAGCTGGCGGAGAAGCGTGGTCTTGCCGCAGCCGGAGGCGCCGCAGAGGACCCAGAACTCGCCCTGACGGACCGTGAGGGACACATCCGCCAGCGCGGGGCAGGGCTGCTGGGGATAGGTGAAGCCAAAATGCTCCAAACGCAGCAGTTCAGGCACGGGGAGTCCCTCCTTTCCGGACGAGATAGCGGCGCCGGGACAGGGCGTCCAGCAGCACCGGCGTAAAGCAGAGCAGGCCGTAAACGGCGAAAAAGCTGACCGTCAGCGGTGTGACGGGGCCGCTGAGCAGCATGGGGTAATACTGAAAGCGCAAGCCGCCGGCCAGACCGCCGCCCAGCAGATACAGGCCGCAGAAGGCCAGCCAGAGGGCGACGGCACCGTCACGCCGGTCAAAGCGGTAGAGGGAGAAGGAGGTCCTCCCCGGCAGGCCATAGCCCCGGCAGCGCATACTATCGGCGGTAATGAGCCCGCTTTCCAGGCTCCAGGTGACAACGATGGAGAACACCCGCAGGGCGCTTCTGACGCGCCGGGCCGGGGCGCCGGTCTGGGTATCACGGCCCAGATGCCGCTGGGCCTGCGCCACGGCGCGGAGCCGCCGGACAAAGCGGGGCACAAAGCGGAGGATCATGCTCAGCAGCAGGGACAGCGCCGGGATGACGCGGCCAAAGAGGTACACCACCTTGTCCGAGGTGATGACGTCGGTGACGCAGACGAACCACAGCGCCACGGCGCTGAGCATGGCGCCGGCGGCCAGACCGTAGAGTAGGCTCTCCAGCGTCAGGGGATTGCCGGAGGGCAGATAAGCCAGAATGGTGACGCCCTGGTGGACAAAGGCCGGGTTCAGGGCCGCCGCCAGGAGGGCCATGGGCAGCAGCCACAGCAGGTGGCGGCGCAGGCCCTTGCCGCCCAGCAGACGGGCGACATACCACCCGCCGCCCAGCGTCGACAGAACCAGGCACACCGGGTGCATCAGCAGCATCGCGCAGGCGATGACCAGGGCGAAATAGGCAAAGCTCACCGCCGGATGGCAAGTGCGCAGCGTATCGTCCATGGGATCACCTCCTGCATACATGATGTCTTAACCTTTTGATTATACCCTGCCGCCAGGGGATACGTCAATCCTGCGTGCGGAAAAAGGGCGGCAAAAGCCGCCCTTTTGTCAGCCCATGTAGGTATTGCCCACGTCTGCACCCATATTACAGGTGTAGAGCCACTGGATGTTCTCGCCGCCGGAGAGCGTATAGCTGTCCGCGCCATAGTTGGGGAAAGTTCCCCCCACACAGTACATCCAGCCGGAGCTCCTGCCCACATTTTTTTCGAACAGGCCGTTGATGCCCCTGACATAGTTGCCGCTGGAGCTCACCGGGATACCCGCGTCACCGCAGGCCCGCTTCAGTACGGACATGACAGACTCACCCTCGGTGATGGTCACCGTGGTGGACAGGATCACGCCGTCGGCGGGGATAAGGCCCTTCACGCCGTCGGAGCACTTGTCCATATTATTGAGCACCGTGGCGCAGGAGATGTACAACGATACGGACGCCGCCGGCGCAGGGTCAGGTGCAGGCGCAGGGTCCGGGTCCGGCGCAGAAGGCTGCTCCTGTTCCTGCTGTTTCTTCTCTTCTTCCAGCCGCTTCTGCTCCTCCAGGCGCTTGGCTTCCTCCTGCTTTTTGGTATCCTCCTGCTTTTTGGTGTCCTCCTCGGTCTTTTTGGCTTCACCAGCCGGCTTCTGCTTGTCAGGCTTCTTATCGTCCGCGGTCTTATCCTCAGTCTTTGCCGCGTCCTGCTTGCCGTCAGCCTTGGTGGTGCCCGTTTCAGCTGTGTCGTCCTTCCTGGTGTCCGTGGTCTGCTCCTGCGTTGCCGTGGGAATGTTGCCGGGGGCGTACGATACGGTCTTTTTTCCGCAGGCGGCGCAGGTCAGCAGCAGGGACAGTGCCAACGCCAGCAGCCAAAATCGGTGGTTTTTCTTCATATCTCTCATTCCTCATAAAAGCGCCATACGCAGAGGCGCTTTCGCGCCCCTGCGTCGGCTGTTCTGTTGTTACTTGGAAACGCGCTTCTTCCGGGTCAGCACCACAACGGCTGCCGCCGCCAGGACCGCGCTGCCCAGCCACAGCACCATCTGACTGTCGTCCGCCGTGTTGGCGGAGTCGGTCTTGTCCGGCGTCGTTGCGGGGTTGTAGTAATAGTGGTTGGTGGACTTCGTCCAGCTGATGGCCACAGGAGACAGGCCGGTCAGCGTCACTAGCAGGCCGCTGGCGGTTTTGGTAACAGCGGGGAACTCCACGGTACCCACATCCAGGCCGCAGCCCTCCATGGCGACCATGTGCGCTACGGTGAAGTTATACTGGCCGTACTTGGCGGCCACGGCCTCCGGGTAGGGCAGCAAAACTGTGATCTTGCCGGCTGTCAGGTCCTCCTTGGTGGCAGGACGCCACTCGTTGTTCTCGAATACGAGCAGCGACACATCCATGAAAACGGTGTTGTCCTTATTGCTCTTGCTGTTTTTCAATGTGATCTGCAGCTGCAGTTCGGCCTTGACCTTGTCCGGCGTATTTAGCTTGTCATTGTCTTCCAGCACAAACGTGATCTCGTCGGACACCACCACACGCTTTATGGTGGTATCCGCGTCGCCTTCCGCGCTCTTACGTACGCCGCAGACGCACTGGATGCCGTTCACATAGGTGTGCTCGGTCTTGTTCACCGCCTCATCGCAAACTTCGCAGATATTCCAATGGTACTTTTTGTCCACGAACACCTCTGTGCCGGGGGTGTGGCCCAACGCAGCAATGACGCGGGTCTCCTCCTTGGAGCAGACGGAGCAGGTTCGCTTCTCCGTGCCGGTCTCGGTGCAGGTGGGTTCCTTGGTGGTCGTCCACTCACCGAACTTGTGGCCTGCGGCAGGAAGCGTCTGGACCTCCACCGCACCGCAGCGCGTGCAGACGCGCTGGCGGGAGCCGTCCGCCGTGCAGGTGGCCGGGGAGACTACCTGCCAATCGCCGAAGCTGTGGGCGCAGACGGCGTCGGTCATATCGTAGAGGGCTTTGGTCCTCCGGCAATAGCGCTCGTAGGCTGCCATGGCATAGAGGGCCTGCTCGGTGGCCTTCTGGTCAGCCGTCTTGCCCGAGGCCGCATGCTTAAAGCCCTGACCCTCGCCGAGGTAATACCGCAGCAGATCGCCCAACACGCTGGTGGGCGCACCATCCACGGTCTTGACAAAGCTGCTGTCGCTGTTGGCGTTCAGCTGCAGGGCGGACAGGGCCACCACCACCTGAGCGCAGCTCTCCGCACTGGTATAGCCCTTGCCCTTGTACTTAGCGGACAGCCATTGCAGCGCTTTATCGACGGCGGCGTTCACCGTGGTATCGTCGCCCTCGTTGTAGTAGGGCGCCAGCGCCTGCAGCGCCATGGCGGTCATGTCCACGTCGCCGTCGGGTTTTGTGTCGGCGCTGGAGCTCCAGCTGCCATCCTTATTCCGCTGGGTCAGGATGGCCTGTACCAGCCAGTAGCTGTCCTGGGTATAGTTGCCGCTGTTGAGGGCCAGCAGGCCGAACACCAGACCGTTGATATCCGTTTTACTGGTATCGGTGACCTGCATGATATTCCGGTCCTGCAGCGCCGTCAGCAGGTTTTTACCGCCCACGTTGGCGGGATCCTTACCAATGGCGGTAAGGGCCAGAATGATACGCTCGTTGTCGGTGACGGTGGGGTTATGGCTCTCGGGATCGACAAGAACGCCGTCCGCGCCCATATTCTTCTGCACATAGGCCACGACCTTACCGTAGTAGGCCTGGATGTATGCATCGGACAGCTCCACGCCGGCGCGGGCCAAGCCCAGCACCGCCCACTCGCCGCGGTCACTGGCCACAACGGGTGCGGGCACGTTGTTCTGGATGTACTTCTTGGTGTCGGCGTACACCTTGTCAAAGTTGGGGACCTCCGTGCCGGGATCCACAGGCTCATCGGGGTCCACGGGGATATACTTGTTCGTGAAAAACAGGCGGACAGTGTCGCCGTCATGGATAAAGGTCGCATCCAGCGTGGTGTTGGGCAGCGTCTCCTCACCCTGGGCCGGCGTGACGCCGAACATCCAGCCGGAGGACTTGCCGTCATCCTTCTCGCCCAGTGTTTGGCCCTTTGTGTCCGTAATGCTCTTGAGATACGCACCGCTGCCGGTATATTCGTACTTGGCATTGTCCAGGCAGGCCTTGACGGCATCCCAGGCCGTCCAGTCATTGCTGGCCTTCCCGGTAAAGGTGTAGTTGGTCCCGGTAAAGCTGTGCTTGTTTTCGTTATAGCTGTCCACCTGGACGGTGACGGTGATCATCGCGTTCTCGTTGGGATCATCTTTTTCCGTCAGGCCCGTGACCCTCAGATCAACGCTGACCGGCTGCTTGTAGAACTGCTCGAAGAGCTTGTACTTCTCCTTTGTCTCCTCAGTGCCGTTCAGGCCGAATTTCTCCCAGTACTGGGCGTACTTGGTGTAGGTCAGGACGCTGTCCAGCGTAACTGTCGTATTGTACTCCGGCTGGTGCACACGCAGGAGCTCATTCTCGATGACGGAGGGTCGGGAGGATCGGAAGCAGCGGTACTTCTCTGTATCGAGCCAGCCGGGGATATCGTCGGCCTCGATGCCGTCGAAGGTCATATTCACCGTGCCGCGGACGTATTCCAGCGTGCCGTTCTCGTTTTTGCAGATCTCCGCGAAGGGGTACAGGTCGGAGGTGACATTGGTCTTATCCGTATTCTCGTTCTTGATACCGTCCCAGTAGACATCCCCGGTCAGCGCCGCCGTCATAAAGGCGGCAGCGTCATCCAACTCCTGCTTGGTAAAAGGCTGAATGGTGAAGCTGAACTCCTGACGGGCCAGCAGCTGGCCGGAGCTGCGGGTGGTGATAGTGACCACGTATCTGGCCTCTGCCGCTTCCTCACCGGGCAGCGGGCGGTAGACCATGGCGTGATAGCCGTTGAAGCCCAGCACGTCCGGGGTGAGGCTCACCATCGTGACCTTCTGGTTATAGCTGTCGGTCATGATGCCCTCCTGCTGCAGCAGATAGGGCCGGGGCATCTGCAAATCGGCATCGACTTTGCTGAGATCGGGCTTCGTCGTTTTGTCCACGAAGTCCACCAGCAGAGACTGATACTTGTCCTTCATGGCCGTCTGCATCTCGTTGGTGGCGTCGATGTCAAAGGGCGCTACCGTGATGTCAAAGAACACGTCGGCGTAGACCTCCACACCGTTCTGCCCCGTGATATGCTCCTTTATATACGGATCGTCGTCAAAGTCGGTATAGGTCACGCGGGCGATCAAAGTTTCTTTGCCGGCATCCTCGGGCAGCTCACCCTCGGCAGGCCGCACGGGGCGGACAATGTTGCCCACGCCGGAGGCGCTGTCTTTATCGCTGCTGATATACAGGCAGTTGGAGTCTTCCGCGACATCCACAACAGCCCACTGGACCTGCATATCGTAGCGGCCGGAGATGCTGTAGGGCAGCGTCAAATTGGAGGTAATGCCGCCAACCACGGCGTGGCGATCCCAGGCGCCGGTGGTGTTCGTCTCCGCTTCGTTGGTGTTCTCGCCGCGGATCATCTCCCAGGTCAGCGTTTTGGCAGCTTCCGTCAGCTGTGCCTGCACATCGTCAAAGCTGCGGCCCACGATCGCGCGGGTGGTGATAGTCTTCTCCACACCGCCGTAGGCGACTTTGAACTCCAGGCCGGCGTAATACGCCTCCTTCAGCTGGACAGCGCCGTCAAAGAACTTGACATCGCCGTTCGCAGTGATGTACTCATGTGCCGCACCGTCAAAACCGCTGGCTTTAGCGCTGCCGTCCGTATAGGTAATGACAGCCTTGTCGGCCACATCCTTGTAGCCCATCTCCTCCAGCAGGCGGCGGAAGGCTTTTTCAACACCCTTGCCGTTGGCGTCGGTGGTGTCGTTGTAGAGGCCCACCCCCTGCAAAGGCCGCACCGCCGCATTGCGTGCGGTGATCACGGCGGCGATGTCGTCCAGTGTCTGCTGTTGCTCCGCCGCTTTGGACCACAGGCAGAGGGTAAAGGTCTTGACCTTGCTCTCGCTGCCGGAGGTCAGCGTGGCCTTGAGGGTGACAGTAGCCTTGCCACCGGCAGGCGCGGTGATGGCGGCAGTCCCATCGTCCTTCACGGTCACCAGGCCGTTGTCGCTTTTCCAGTCAATGGCAACGGTCATTTCCGCGCCGTTCACCGTTACCTGTACGGTGGACGGCAGTATCAGGCTGGTGGTGCAGTCGCAAGGCACCTTTTCGTCGCTCTCCATATCGTCCAGCATGACTGTGACGGCCTCGATGCCCTTGATCTGGTAGACGCCGGTGGCATCGGCCTTCAGAAGGTCTGCATTCTCGGCATCGAGCCCCAGTTCCTTATAGAAGTGCTTTTGCAGGGCGGTCAGAAAGTAGTCGTGCAGGTTCGTGACCGCTTCGCCGGGCGCTTCGATGCCGTATTCCTTGCAGAGGTCAGCCTTATCGTTATTGTCCGTAAGGTCATAGAATCCCAGCACAGTCTCGGCGTACCAGTCAGCCTTGGCTTTCTTGGCGGCGTCGGCGGCGGTCATGCCGCGCAGGGACAGGCTCTGCTGGGCCTGGCTGACGGCCCGCAGGTCGTCGGCGGAGAGCACGGTGCCGCCCTGCCAGGGCAGAACGGGGAAACCGCCGTTGAGGGTGCCGTCATCCTGATTCATGCCCATGTCCACGGCGAACTCCGCGGAGCGCATATAGTCCGCGGTGCGGGCAGTCATACCGCTGGTGGTGCCATCCGCCGCGGCCTGTGGTGCGACGGTGTCCAGATAAGCGCAGTTGGTGATGGTGGCGCCGGAGTTCACCTTGCCTACCACCGCACCGAAGCTGCTTTCCGGACCGGTGACAGCACCTACAGTGTAGCAGTCTTTCATAACAGCATTACTGCGCGCACAGCCGACAAGTCCGCCAAATCCGCCAGCGCTAACACTCTTTGCGTTAGTGTGGACGTTCCCCGCAAAATAGCAGTTCTCTACGGTACCGTAAGTATAACCCACGATACCTCCCGCGCCATTTTGCACCGCATACCGGGAGTACTTGAACAGAATATCCGCTGTGCTCACACAGCCACTAATGACATTGCCTGCCACACCATGACCAACAATACCGCCAACACCAAAGATCACGTCATCGCCGCCTTTGATGTAACCACTGACGAGGCAGTTTTCAATCCGGCCTTCACTCTTATCCGCAATACCTCCGACATTACTTGTACCGTCAATGGCGCAATCCACACACAAACTCTTGACAGTTCCATTGGCGCTCAAATAATAGACTAATCCGCCAGTTCCTGCCAAACCACTAACGGTGTAATTATCGCCGTCCAGGGTGCCGGCGAACTTATTGCTGCTGGTGCCGATGGCCGTCCATGCCTTGCCGTTGAGGTTGATATTGGCGGTGAGTTTGGCGCTGATGGCGGTCTGCCCGTTTTGGACGGCATCGGCAAACCATGCCAGTTCCGCGGCGGTGCCGATCTGATAGACGCCGTTTTCTGTTTTGGGCTCGGTCTTGGTCGTGCCGTCCCATCCCTCACCGGCATAGGTCAGTGTTACCTTGATGGTGTCGTTTTTGGCAGCGGTAAAGCTGCCGCTGACCGTGATATAGTCCGCCTTGGCGACGGTATAGGCATACGTCTCGCCGAGGTAGACGATGTATGCGCCGTTCTCGTCTGCTGCGATCGGGCCGCCCACGGGGTGGGTCAGCGTAACAGACGCATCCGCCGGATCAGCTGCAAACTTCACCTGGTACGCCTTCAGGGCGGTAAGGCCCACATCCTGATCCACGTTCTTATCCGTGACGATGATCTTGCCCACCTTGGTTTGATAGCCGTACTTGCTGACCGTGTAGGTGTACACTCCGGCGGGGACCGCATACTTACCGTCGGTGCCTGTGATGGCTGCACCACTGGCATCCTGCAAGATGACCGTGCAATCCTCCGCGCCGGTGACATTGAGAGAGATGGTGTAGACGGGGGAAACGGTAAAGTCTTTCAGCTTGACATTATAAGAGTCGGAACCGCTGAAGGACAGCGTCAGTTCATCGCCCTTTTTCAGCACCGTGCTGAATGTCTTCCACTCCGATTCATCGTAGGCTGTCAAGAGTGTCTTGCTTCCGTTCTTTACAGTGAATTTGTAAGAAGAATAGTAGCTTTCATACCCATTGGAGAAATACTGGAAGGACACAACGCGCGGCGCTCCCACCGTCAGCTTCATAGTCGTTGTGCTGCCATAGCTTTTTTTGCTCTCCAAATAGTTCCCACCAGCAGCCCGCACCGGTTCAAAGCCGTATCGTGTGCCGTTCTCGGCGGTGATACCGTCCAGGCCGGCAAAGAAATCGTCAAAGGTCAGCGACTTGACGAACTCCAGGCCTATGGTCTTGGCAGCCTGGACCACAAAACTCCCAGGCAAGGTATCGCAGCCATCCAGGGTGGCTGTGTAGGTATAGTTCCCGGCGGGGAGGGTGCAGTTCGTGCCGCTGCCCGTATAAACCGTGTCTCTGCCGGACTTCACGGTGACGGTGGGCTCGGCGGTCACGCCCTCCGGTTTGGTGATTTGGAAGGTCACAGAATACTTGGCCGCTTCTGTCAGGGTGACAGGGACGCTCACATCGGCGGTCGCAACACTGATCGTGCCGGTGGCCGTCTCATAGCCAAACTTGCTGACGGTGTAGGTGTAGGCCGTATTCTTGGCAGCGATATACTTGTACTCACCGCCGTTCTTGGCGTCATGAGATACCGTGCTGCCGTTTTTCGTCAGTTTTACCGTGGCATCCGCGGGAGACACGGTAAGGGTAATGACCGGCAGTTTGACAAGGGTAACATTGACCGTTTGATTTTCGGCGCTCATGGTCACCTTGCCGGTGGCGGGCTCATAGCCCTTTTTGGTGACGGTGTAGGTGTAGTCCGCCGCGGCTTTTACGGCGAATACGCCATTGCTGCCGGAGACGGTTTTGCCTTCCTTATCTTTCAGAGTGACCGTCGCGTCCGTCTGGTCCGGCGCTATGGTCAGCGTGTACAGCGGGGAAACGGTGAAGTTTTTCAACCAAACGCAATCACTGCCGGTATCCACAGAGTAGTCCTTCGCATATGTGATCGTAACTTCGTCGCCTGCTTTTACTTCTATCGTTTGATTCGTCCAGTCAACAGTCCCTCCTTTAGATAGCAACTGTTCACTGTTCTTTTTTATCGTAACTTTATCTGAACTTTCGGAACTGATGCGATAGTCGAAAGTCAACTCCGATGTCTTTATATCTTCAAGAAATGTAATTGTAATAGTGACCGAAGCGTTTTTCGTTTTTTTGTTATTTGATACCAGCGTACCATCTTCATCCACAAACTCCTTGCCGTCCTCGCCCGTGTAGCTGGAATTGTGGCTGTACTCCACCGTGGCGTAGCCCTTCAAACTGTTGAACACGGTGCTGGGGAACAGCTTCTCGTTGATCTTGATGGTATAGGGGGCCGTCGCACCCCTATAAGTCACGGTCAGCGTCTGGCTCTCCATCGCATTGGTGGAATCAAACCCTGTAACAGTGAAGCCCTCGGTAATATCCCTGGTCGTACCATCGGTGTAGGTCACGGTGACGGTCAGACCGCTGGTGTCCAACTCGTCCCGCTGCTCGTATTCGGTCTTATAGCTGCCCTTGAGCGTGATGCTCCGCACCTTTTTCAGCGCCACGGTTTGGGTGCTGTTCTCGGTGGGCGTCACGGTGCCGACGGCGGGCTCATAGCCCTCCTCGGTCGTCTCGGCGGTGTAAGTATAGGCGTGACCCTTCAGCAGCTGATAGGTCGTTCCCTCGGTGGGCGCAACCTGCGTCTCGCCGTCCTTGAGGGTGAGCGTGGCATTCTCCGGGGTCACGGTGAAGGTCACGGTGACCCACTGTGCAGCATCCTCCGCCAGCGTAACGGTAACGCTGGCGGGAGTCGCCACGGGATTGTCCTTGTTCGTCACGGTCACGCTGCCGGTCTGCTGCGTGTAGCCGGGGCAGGACACGGTATAGGAATACGGTGCATCGGCGGCAGGCAGCGCCACGGTGGTAGAACCGGTATAAGTGCCGCCGTTTATCGTAAGCACAGCATTCTCGGGCTGAATGGTAAAGGATACCGCCGCGGTGGGGGTCTCCCAACTGAGGGCGGGATAGTCCCCGCTCTTGACCATGAAGCCATCCCCCAACAAAGCCGCAAACGCGGGGGATTTCATCTCGGTTTCAGTTTTGAAGTCGGAAGCACTATCAGCATTAACGCCACTAACCACAAATGCTTGGGCAGAGCCCTCCAAAGCATAGCAATTCTTGACTTGGCAGGCAGTATAAGTGGTAGACGTTGTTCCCAGCAGAGCATAAGCACCGCTATTCCCGACAGAGTAGCAGTTCTCAATTAAAACACCCTTGGATCCTCTTCCGAGAATACCGGCAATTCCAGACTTGCTAACGGAAATACCGCCTGTATTATAGCAGTTGCGAATGACATGGGTGCCTTCAAGGTTGCCGCAGATGCCGCCCACCTTTCGGTTAGTACCGTTTATTGTTCCTGTATTTATGCAGCCTGTGACCGTAACACTATGGGCACTGCCCGAACAACGGCCTAAAATGCCACCAACTTCTTCTTTTCCCGTGATGGCAGCCGTGTTCTTGCAGTTTTCGATGGTCACATCGCCGGCATCTGTGTCCGCACTTCCTGCGATACCACCCACATTGTTTCCTTTACTGGAAATACTGCCTGCGGTGATCACATTCTTCACCACGGCGCCGCCCGAGAGTGTTTTGAACAGGCCGACATCGGCTGTGGAATCGGTGATATTCAGCGTCACGGTGTGGCCGTTGCCGTCAAAGGTGCCGGAAAAGTCGTTGGCATACGGCTCGGTAACCGTAATGTCCGCTGCCAGCTTATAGCTGCCGCCGGCGACCATGTCCCTGAAGTCATCCGCATCGTTGATGGCTGTCGGCGCACTGTCCGTCCCGCCGCTGCGGGCCATCTGGGACACAGGCACTTCCTCAGCAGGCTCCTGCTGCTCCTGCGTCTCCTCATTCCCGGCAGGGACGGTGTTCTCCGTGTCCACCGGAGCTATCTGTTCCTGCTGGGTCTGCTGCTCCTGATCCGCGGCCAGCGTGTCGGCCAACACGGAGGTGGGCAGCAGGCTGACGACCATCACAACGGTCAGCAGCCAGCTTATGACTCTCTTCTTCATGTCTCTTTCTCCTCTATGTAAATTTTTTGTCGACGTGAGGGGGTGGGCGGGGATGCGGCAACATCCCCGCCCCACTTATGGAAAAGCACGCGGCCAATGGCCGCCTCAGCTTGACAAAGGGGACTCGTCTGCACAGTTTCACGGTCAGATGGAAAGCGCACGGCGCCTCAGCTTGACAGTCGAGTTTTCCGCACCGCTTCGCTGTGTATGGCAGCGTGTCAGCCTGGCAAGGGAAATATTTTTCATGCAGGGCATGAAAAACGGGACAGAGTGCACTCTGTCCCGCGAAAATGAAACGCTGCCCGGCGCAAAGCCGGACAGCGAACGCAATAGATACGACCCCTGCACCACGGAAAGACGTCGCCGCCCCCGCCGCCCGCCCAAAAGGGCCGGCCGCGAAAAAGGCGGTGCAAAAAACACCGACCTCCCGTTCAGGAGGTCAGCGTGGTACATCTACATGGTGGTACAAGATTCCCGCACACGGAGAGCGCGCCCGCTGCAATTCGTCCTACACAATGCAATTCTCCTGGCTCGCGCCGCGGGGGGACAGACATCCCTCCTCGTTTGCAGCCTACCTTCTCATGGGCTTACCCACAATGGCGGACTTTCGTCCCGGCGGCTCTCGCCGCTTCGGTGCATCCTTGCGCTCACAGTACCGGTCGTGCGGGGTTTGGCCACCCCTTTCCTTCTATGCCGACGCCTGGCCCGTGGTGGGCTGTACGGCCGCCGGCGACATTGGATCAACAGACTGTTTATTTACTTGTCAGCGACATTATATTACAGGAATTGGCCGTTGTCAACCCTCCTCCCTACCCCAGCGCCACATCCAGGATCATCATTACGGTAAAGCCCGCGGCAAAAGCCAGCGCCCCCGGGCCGGGGTCGCCGCGCGTGGGCAGCAGCTCGGCGGCCACCACATAGAGCATAGCCCCGGCGGCAAAGCCAAGCAGCCAGGGCAGCGCCGGAACGATGAGCGCCGCCGCCAGCACCGTCACGCCGGCGGCCAGGGGCTCCACCACGCCGGAGAGCACGCCGCCCAGAAAGGCTCTCCCCTTCCCCGCACCGGCGGTACGCAGGGGCAGGGCCACAATGGCGCCCTCCGGCACATTCTGGATGGCGATGGCCAGCGCCAGCGTAAACGCCGCAGCGGGCGCGGCGGCTCCTGCCGCCACACATCCGGCATAGGCCGCACCCACCGCCATCCCCTCCGGGATGTTGTGCAGCGTCACCGCCAGAAGGGTCATGGTGGTGGAACGGTCGGTAACAGCCTCCGGCAGCAGGCGCTCCAGCAGCCGCAGGAACAGCACCCCCAGCCAGAAACCGCCCGCCGCCGGAAGAAAGGACCAGCGACCCATGTCCGCCCAGTCGATAGCGGGCAGCAGCAGGCTCCACACCGAGGCGGCGGTCATCACCCCGGCGGCGAAGCCCTCCAGCACGCGGCGCAGAACGGCGGAGGGCGCTCTTTGCAGGCAGAATACGCACGCCGCACCCAGCGACGTGCCCCAGAAGGGGAGCAATATCCCCTGAAGGACAGATGATTGCATAGACACTCCCTTTTCCGTATCCGTAGTATGCGGAGCCGGGCGGCTCCGTACAGTCTATCCTACGCAGCGGGAAACGAAAGGTGAAAAGACAAGGGCCCCCACCGAAACGGGAGCCTTTTGGAAAATACAAAGTCATTCAAAATGCTAAGATAAGGCGGGAGCGCCCGAAGGGTACTCCCGCTGCGCGGCTTATTGCTTTATGTGAGATGCAGCTTCACTGTACCGGCAGCTCCACCGCGATGGTCGTGCCCTTGTCCGAACTTTCCTCCACCCAAACGGAGCCGCCGTGGAGATCGG
>OLPS01002641.1_pt1 | contig 15653 bp, 9 predicted proteins | sample 1673071 | NCBI WGS metagenome assembly OLPS01 (sample SAMEA3136752, study PRJEB25190) | human gut metagenome | reverse complement strand
GTCTTAAAACCGATAACGGCACCGACATGGTCGGATTGTTGCTCACGAACACCTTCCTTCAAAGTTGCATCGGCAAAAGTTGCTTCATAAGTGAAAGGTTTATCAAATTCGATAACGAAATAGTTTTTGAAATTATCCGGTACACCACCGCTATTCTTGGTCGTATAACCGATAACCTTGTTTTCTTCAGGGATCACTTTGATATAGGAACCTTTGTCAAACGCATCCACTACGACATAGGAATGTTCGTTTTCCGGGAAAGTGAAACGAAACATGGCAGCACGATCAGTCGGTGTCAGTTCGGTTTTCACATCATGCTCTGCCAGATAGACTTCATAGTAGTACGGTTTTGCTATCTCACTCTTATGAGAGAACCAACTGGCCCGTCTATCCTGATCAAATTCAGGAGTACCGACAACCGGCATGATGGCAAACTGCCCGTAATCATTGATCCAGGGACTTGGCTGATGGGTTTGTTTAAAGCCACGTATCTTATTGGCGGTATAGGTATACCCCCATCCATCCCCCATCTTACCGGTTTGCGGGGTCCAAAAATTCATGCCCCAAGGACGTGCTATAGCCGGATAGGTGTTACCGGTTGATAGCTCAAACGACGATTGCGTCCCCATTAAAGGATTAACAAACTCTACCGGGTCAAAAGCACCGTCTGACGCAACGGCAGGCCTTCCCAGGCAGGTTAGCATAGCAATAAGAGCAAAAGCCCATATACTTTTTTTCTTCATTTTTATTTATACGATTAATATTCTACTTACAAAGATAAGTCAAACAACTCCTTAAGTAAAAGCAAGTAATGTGAATTTTTCTCAAAAATCAATAAAAAGGGAGGTTACCCATCTATGAACAACCTCCCTTCTGATCAAAACTGCTTTTTAATGAGTCCTGATATCAACTCTATAGTTTGAACTTATACAGTTGCGCCATCACCTTCTGGTATTCATTCTGCAACTGCATATGATTCTGCATACTCTGATAGAGCGTGGTGACGTCTACAAAATATTCGATCATCGAGATTTGTCCCGCTTGGATCGCCTTATTCAACAACGCCAGGTTATTCTGGCTCTCCAGCACTTCGCCATATTCGTCGATGGAAGTCTTCAAGGCTACCGACTGGTTATAGAGTTGGAGCAATTCATTCTCTACCGCCGTCATCGTGCTTTCCAGTTGCAAATCGGTGTAAAGGTTCTGTGCTTTCGCCTGTTTCACATTGTTGCGGTTTGAGAAAAGAGGAATACTGATGCCGACCAAAAAGCCATTGAAACGTTCGCCACCCGAAGATGGGTTCATACGGTAACCCAACTCAAACGAAGGCAGCCCCATCGTCTTGTTGACACTGATTTGTCTCGATGATACGGCCTTCGCACTTTGCAAAGACAACAGACGCCGATCATTCTCCAAGATTTCCTGGCGCAGGTCGGCAAACGAGAGCGGAAGCTCCACAACCTCGTAAGCCGTATCAGTCAACTGAATAGCAATCCCCCCGTTCAGCATTTCTAGCTCCCGCTGTTTATTCACACGAGCCGCTTCGTTCATGCGTACCTCGTTACGGACGTTCAAAAGTTCAAGTTCGATCTTGTTCGTTTCCAAAATATTGGCATCACCCTGTTCCAAGCGTTGCTGATAGAGTGCGGCAAGCTGTTCGGCGCTTTTCCGACGGATATCCAGCAGGTTCTTTTGCTGATTCAGAAAGATCAAGTCCAGGCAAGCTTCTTTGGCTTGCAACAAAATCTGCTGGCGCACTTCTTCGCCCTGTCGGTCGTAGTTTTCACCCTTCTGCTTGGAGAGTTTGTTCCGTTGCATATATAAAGACGGGAAGTCAAATGATTGCGAAGCGACTAATTCACCGGTAAATCCCATTCCCTCTTTGTTTCCATACAAATGGGAATAAGTAACGGTAGGATCAGGCAGGTTGTTGTCCAGTTTGGCTTCCAACTTTTGTGCCGTCACCATCTGACGGTTTGCCTGCAATTCCTTGTTATTGGTCTCTACACTCCGGAGCACTTCCTCGATGGAAGTTTGCGCCCCGGCCACCAATGCAGAAGAAAGCAATGCTATTGTTAATATGAATCGTTTCATTCTTTATCTTCTTTATTCATTAATAAATAAACAATCGGGATGATGAAGCCGTTCAGGAAAGTGGATGTCAGCAGACCTCCTAAGATAACGGTCGCCATCGGACTTTGTATCTCGTTGCCTGGCAAATCGCCGTTCAGCGCAAGCGGGATTAACGCGAGAGCCGAACTGAGCGCCGTCATCAGGATAGGATTCAAACGGTCCATAGAACCTTGCAGGACGGCTTGTTTCAACGGTACATTCTCTACAGTCCGAAGATGCGTGTAATGGCTGATCAGCAACATACCGTTACGAGTGGCAATACCGAACAGGGAAATGAAACCGATAATAGCCGGAATACTCACCTCGCCGGAAGTCAGCTTCAAGATGAACACACCCCCGATCAACGCCAACGGTAGGTTCAACAGAATAACCCCGCTCTCTTTCGCATTCTTAAACTCATTATAGAGCAACAGGAAGATCACCAACAGAGACATCAACGAAGTAAGCAGTAACGTACGGCTGGCAGCCTGTTCACTCTCGAACTGCCCGCCATATTCGATATGATAGCCTTCAGGCAACTGGATGGAAGCATCTATCTTCTGCTGTATCTCATTGACGATGCTGCGGAGGTCGCGCTCGGAAACATTACCACTGATCACGATCTTACGCTGCACATTCTCGCGATTGATCGTGTTCGGACCTGTCACGGAACGGATTTCGGCGACATAGCTCAACGGGACTTTCTTACCACCCGCATCGATCATCAGATTACGGATATCCTCCATTGTGGCACGGCTTTCATCCGAAGTCTTTACCGTCAGGTCAAATGTCTTGCCATTGTCATACACCTGGCTGACAGCTTCGCCCCCCAGCATGACATTGACATACTCCTCAAACTCCGGCAACGTGATGCCATATTGTGCCATCAACTCACGCTTCGGTGTAATGGTAAGCTGCGGACGCTCGATCTGTTGTTCCACTTTCAAGTCCACCAGACCGGGGATTCCTTGTATAGCCTCCTTGATCTGGTTACCGACCGTAAACATCAGATTCAAGTCCGTACCGAACAATTTGATTGCGATATTCGCCTCCGTACCGGAGAGCATGGCGTCGATACGATGAGAAATAGGCTGTCCTATTTCGATGTTAGCTCCACTGATGGTAGACAATTTCTCACGGACATCATTCATAACCGCATCGCGGCTACGGTCTTTCAAGACAAACGGAGCTTCGATTTCCGATACGTTTACCCCTAAAGCATGCTCGTCAAGCTCGGCACGTCCGGTCTTGCGGGCAACAGTCTGGATTTCGGGAACCTGCATCAGCAATTCTTCTGCCCGTCGTCCCATCTCATCCGATTCTTCGAGGGAAATGCCCGGAAGAGAACTTACATTGATCGTAAACGAACCTTCGTTAAATGGCGGCAGGAAGCTACGTCCCAGCGTAAAGAACATTCCCAATGCAACAAGAAACAGGCCAATCGTACACCCTAACACCATATTTTTATGTGCCAATGCTCCATTCAAGGCTTTGCCATACAAATCTTTCAACTTGCGGGCCACCCATGCCTCCTTCTCTACTTTCTTGTCTGTAGGCTTCCGGTTCAACAGGTAGCTGCACAACACAGGAGTCAATGTCAACGCCACGACCGTAGAGGCAAACAGCGCAACAATAAAGGCGATCCCCAGCGGCACCAGCATACGCCCTTCCATCCCGCTCAGGAAGAAAAGGGGCACGAAGCTGACCACGCCGCCGACACCGGCGATGATGCCGTCGCAGATGAGGGACTTGAGCAGGCCGTCATCCATATGATCGCCAAGCTCGGATCCCATCCAGGCGAAGAAATCCTCAAGCCATTCCTGAGGATAGGCGCCCAGGTTGAAGGTGATCACGAACATGAGGTAGAGAACGCCGATCATGATGAGCGGGCCGAGGAACCTGTTGGTGAGGATTTTGTCCAGACGGTCCGAGAGAGCCAGACGATCCTTGCCGGGGTCCTGTTTGACGACGCCCTGGGCGAGCAGGCCGCGGATATAGCCGTAGCGGGCGTCGGTAATCACTGATTCGCAGGTGGCCTGCGTGGCGGCCTTGACCTTTTCCTCGATGCCCTCGCAGTAGGACAGGATTTCGGGAGCGAGGTCGGGGCGGGCTTCGCGCACGCTTTCCTGTACCTTGGTATCGCCTTCCAGGAGCTTCAGGGCCGTCCAGTGGGGATGATAACGGTCAATGAGGATCTTCTCCTCGCTGAGACGTTTCTCAAGAGCCTCCACGGCTTCGGTGAGCTCGGGGCCGTAATTGATGTGAAGCGGTTCCTTCCGGCCTTTTTTCGCGAGATCGAGGGCGGCTCTGGCCACTTCCCTGATGCCTTCGCCGTTACGGGCGACAATGGGCAGGACAGGGGTGCCGAGCTGTTCGGACAGCTTCTGCATGTCAATATGGATGCCGGCCTTGCGGGCCTCGTCCATCATGTTGCAGGCGAGGACCACGGGCATGCCCATTTCCATCATCTGCACGGTGAGCAGCATGTTGCGTTCGAGGGCCGAGGCGTCAGCGCAGTCGATGACAGCGTCCACCCTGCCGAGGCTGAGCTCGTCGCGGGCCACAAGTTCTTCCTGGGAGTAAGCTGTCAGGGAGTAGGTGCCGGGCAGATCGACCAGGGTGACCGGCGTGTTGTCCACGCTGATCGTGCCTTCCTTGCGGTCCACGGTGACGCCGGGATAGTTGCCCACGTGCTGGCGCGATCCCGTATAGGCGTTGAAAAGTGTTGTCTTGCCACAGTTCGGGTTGCCGGCCAGAGCTATGCGGTATCCCTTTTTCCCGGCCGGAGAGGCATTGCCCGCCGCGGCCGTCCTAGCGTTTTCTTTATCGTTCATCCGAAACCTCCATTGCTTCTTCTGCGCCGGACCCCGTTCAGGCCTGCCGGCGGCACGCGGGGACAGGCAGATCGCAGCGCGCAGCTGTCCCATCCCGTGGTACAGGGCTGGTATAATTGAAAATGGATTTCAAAGTCAATAATTATCGGGCAAAAAAACTTTTTTCCGTGCAGGGGGATAATCCCTGCGAAAAAAGCTATCCTGTGTCAAGGTCACGTGTCACGTCCAGGCCGGGGTCCGGAAATGACGTCATGCCGGCTGCTGCCGCGCGCGGGGCCGGATCAGGAGAAGCAGCAGGGCCCCTCCCGGGCGGTTCCCGTCACGAACCAGGGCGGAGGGAAGAGGGAAAGGCGGGCCTGCATTCCGGAAAAAGGAATACGCGGTCAGGCTTGTTATCCTGTCCGGTTTTCTTTAAAGAAGATAATTCCCCCTGCGCGGGCAGAGGCGCGGAACAGAGCCTGGTGGAGCCGCTGTACAGAAAAGAATAACATTCGGCTGACCCCGTTCCCCAAGATGCTCAGACGGGAAAGCGTGGTATAGCAAAGAAACGGGGGATAGATGCTGCATATCTGATCAGATCTATACAAGGAGTCGGGCGCGGGCCGGCATATAGTCCGGCCAGGCTGGCATAGTGTCCGGAAATGACTTGCGCAAAATGACAGGGGATCCGCAGGTACCCTGTTTTTTTACCATATACAAAATCGAAAAATCGTTTATTTCTATACAGAAATTTGAATGCATTATCATTACGTTGTGCGTTAAGACATGGGGCATCCTGGCTAAAGAAAAAAATAATTACGTTTTTTCCTGCATTGAGTATTTACAAAGTATGAAACCCTGTGTAGAACCAATAAAGAAAAAAAAGAAGCTGGATTGCTTTTAGCAGTCATGCGAAGGAGAGAGGATGAGCACTCTTCAACATGATGAGGCCATGATCCAGGCCCTGGCTATTACCAAAGCCCAGGCCGGCGTTAGGTCCATGTCCGCAGAGGAGATTGTTACCTACATCAATGATCTTGTTCGCGCTATCCGCAGCACACTGGACAAAAACACGGAAGACGACGGCCAGGCCGAAGAAAAAGTTGATACTGAAGGCCTGGATCCCAGAAAATCCATCAGGGAAAATTCCGTGACCTGTCTTGAGTGCGGCCAGAAGTTCAAGATGATCACCAAACGCCACCTGAGGATCCACAATCTCACACCCGAGGAGTACAAGGAAAAGTGGGGCTTTCGCAAAAATTCTTCTCTTGCCTGCAAATCCCTGCAGCGCATGCGCCGTCAGAAAATGAAGGACATGCACATCTGGGATCGCCGCAAGAACGCCAGAAAGGACGATTCCGCCGGCGGGGAGGGGGACGAGTAGCCCTGTTCCCGCAACACAGGCTGCAAAGCCCTCCGGACCGCTCCGGTCCTGAGGGCTTTTTTCGTCTCTGCTCCGCCGTGGACGGGCCTCATTCCATAAAGAAAGGGATAACAAAAAACCGCCGGAAGAACCGGCGGCCATGCTTGGTGGACGTTCTCCCCCGTGTAAAGGCGGGAACCGGGAGAGGCTTCTTTTTCCCCGCAGGCGCGGGGCTGCCGTGCAGTCAGAAATTCCGGCTTTCATCCTTTCCTCCGGGGGAGGAAGTCTTCCGGCAGTCCGGACTAAAATATACCGGACATGACAGGTGTTTATTTATTGTCCACAGTAACTGTTTCTGCATGGTTTTCATACAGGCCGGGGGCTATTCGTGGCCGTGTATTCTGCCGCGCATGTAAACCCGCTGCATGCTGCGGCATCCCCTCGTATCGGGAACGCGCAGGTCAAGCCCTGTTTCCGTTCTGAGGCGGTCGGACACCTGGCTGAGCTTTTCCTTCATGCTGTCACGCAGTTCCTGGAGCTCGCGGCCGAGGCGCGCCAGCTGCTCGGGATCGCTGCCGTCATTGAAATTGAGCTGTTCGAGTTCCCTGCGCTTGGCGCCGATCTGGCCGTCAAGGTCACGCAGGGCGGGCATGGCCTCTTCCATTATCTGTACCGCGCGTTTCTGCTTGTCAGCCGGTAGATCGGCAAGGCAGTCCCTGGCCTGTCCCATGCCGCCGGGTATCTGGGGGCCGTATCCGGGAGGGCAGGGCACAGCCGCGCCTCCGGCGTCCGGATGCTCCCCTGCGGAGGCGCTCACGCAGGCCGCGGCGGAAAGGACGGGCAGAAGAAGTAAGGCAGCCATATATTTTCTGAACATAGAATTACTCCATAGCACAGGTTCTGCCATTTTTCTATGCATACTTCGGGCCAGGAAACCGAAAAACCGTGGCTTTTTTCATCATTTAACAAAAATGCATTGACTTTTGCCGCAGGGTGCACTACTTTTACATCATGAGGGCAGGTGTGTGACCGCCCTCTCCGGCACAGAAAGGACATAAAAACGTTGCAGGTCCGCTGTGCAGCAACTGTTCACCGGTGGCATACGAAATACATGAAAGAAGCGCGGAGTTCTTCCGCGGGCGTTCTTTTGTGTACGCGTGTGCTTTTCCGCTTATTTCATCTTTCATCAGTATCATCATAAAAGGAGTATTTTTTATGCATCATTCCATTACCAGCATCAATGGCATTCATACCGTTACCTGCGCCATCTGCGGCCGCACCGAATCCGACATCGACGCCGAACACCTGCGTGAGCATCTTGCCGCGCACGGCTGGGAACGCGACGAGGTGACCGGGCATTACCGCTGCCAGAAGTGCGCTGACTTCGCGAGAGCTTTCTCCGGCTCCTGTGCCGGCGTTTCCAGCTCCGTTTCCGCCATTGACTAATCCTCTCTCATATCCTTTCCTCACCCGCTGCACATTTTCTGGCGTTTCGCGGGGCAGCCTGCCATGGTCCGGCAGCGCTGCCGCATCCGCCGGGAAATACTCCCAGGCAGTCACTTTTCTTTTCTGTTCTGTTCCCTGCGCGCGGAATCCTCTTCCCGTTTCCGCAGTATGGCGAGGGCCCTGTCGTAGTCAGCCGGCCTGTCCATATCCATATTGATATACGGATCGTTTACGGGCACTTCCCCGCACGAAAGTTCTCCGAGCACGCTCTGGAGTCCCCGCTCCGGGTTCATGGTGAGCGCCGCTTTGGCCGCGGCCCGGCTCAGGAAGGGAGGATGTCCCCTGAATCCGCCGCAGACGGGAATCACGTAGCCGGCCTCTGACGTTTCAGCGGCCCTGACGGCGGCGGAGATGGTTTCAGGCAGGATCAGGGGAATGTCCACAGGCTGTACGCCGAACCATCCGGCCTGGGGAAAAGCGTTCAGGGCACAGGCAAGCCCCGCGGCCACAGAGGAAAACATGCCGTCTTCAGGCCTCGGGTTTTCCGCGAAAAGAGCGCCGCACGCCCTGGCGCAGCGCCCGGTAAGCTCCTTCTTAAAACCGCCCACGACGACCACATGACGCACGCCTGCCCTGTGCCACGTCTCTATGACGTGGGCGAGCACGCTTTTTCCTCCGAAGGGAAGCATGGGCTTGAAACGGCCCATGCGCGTGGAAAAGCCGGCCGCCAGGATGATTCCGCACACAGGCCCTGCCGCCGACCCCGTCTCTTCTTTCTTCCGGTCCATGCCGTCTCCTTCAGGAGCGCGAAAACGCGCCGTTCCTTTCTGCCTCAGGGCAGTGGGAGCCCGGCGCCATGCCGGTCTCTTTCCCTTTACTCTAAACGCCCGCGGCCGTGTCCGCAACGCGGCGGGCCGGCTTTTTTCGCGGCTATCGCCAACAGCCGGCGAATGCGGTATCATGGCTCATCGTTTTCTGAAGGGGGTTGCATCATGAGAATCTATCAGGCCGGGCCGCTTTTTTCCGAAGCCGAACGCGAATGGCACAAGGCTCTCAAGGCACGTCTTCTGACCGCCGGCCACGAAGTCATCTGGCCCGGCGATCTGATCACCCAGGAAGAGATCGCGGAGTGGGGCGATGAGGCGCCAGCCCGGATTCTTCAGCGCGATCTCGAGGGCATTATCTCCTGCAAAGCCGTGGTGGCTCTTCTTGACGGCCCCCAGGTGGACGACGGTACGGCCTTTGAAATCGGCTACGCCTACGCCAAGGGAATTCCTGTCTTCGGCGTGCGCACTGACTTCCGCGTCTGCGGCGACACGCCCAAGGGCTCCCTCAACGCCATGATCGAGGGAAGCCTCAGGGGGCTCGCCCGCTCGCGCACCGAACTTTTTGCCATGCTCATGACGAGCGGGGATCTGTCCTGAGCCGGCTCTCCCTTCCCACGCTTTTTACGGCGGACCGGACGCCTTTCCGGCCCGCTTTTTTGTCTCTGCGGTCAGGGCCGCCGGAATTTTCAGAAAAAAACGTACGGCGCGCTTTCTGTTATTCTGACAGCGCGGCGCTGAAATGTGTCCCGCGCCCCGCGCAGACACGTTTTCCTCACGTGTCTTTTCCGGGAGGCTGTCTTTCTGAACGCGGCGCCTGCCTCCTTACGACGTCTGTTTCCGGACCGCGTCTTCCTGCCAAAAGCAGGCTCGCCTTTTTCCCCGGAGTCATTATGAAGCTCCTGCACACTTCCGACTGGCACCTCGGCGCAGCCCTCTACGACGCCCCGAGATACGAGGAACACAAAGCGTTCCTCGGCTGGCTCACGGATCTCATCGCCAGCGAACACATCGACGCCCTGCTCGTGGCGGGCGATATTTTTGACAAGGTCATGCCTCCCAACGACGCGGCCGGACTTTACTATTCCTTCCTGGCCGGCCTCGGCTCCGCAGGCTGCCGGCAGGCCGTCATCACGGGCGGCAACCATGATTCGCCCTCCAGGCTCAACGCCCCGGCCGATGTGCTGAAAGGGATAGGCGTGAGCGTCATCGGCTGCATGCCCGAAAGAGTGGAGGAGGAAGTGATCCCGCTTAAGGACAGAAACGGCAGAACGGCGGCCCTTGTCTGCGCCGTGCCCTATCTCAGGGACAGGGATGTGCGCGTCTGCCGTGAGGGCGACGATCCCGAAGACAGGGAGTCGGCCATAGCGAAAGGCGTGGCCGCGCATTACGCTGCCGTGCGCGAAGCAGCCAGAAAAATGGATCCCGCACTCCCTCTCATCGCCATGGGTCATCTTTTCGCGGGCGGAGCGTCAGCCCGTGACGGAGAAAGTCCCATCCTTGTGGGCACGCTCGGGAAAATCCCGACGGAGAATTTTGCAGGGGGCTTCGCCTACGTGGCGCTCGGGCACATTCATTCCCCGCAGAAGCTGAAGGTGGGGGGCAAAGTGATGGAAAACGTGCGCTACTGCGGCTCACCCCTCCCCATGAGTTTCGATGAAACGGCCGGCAAAGAGGTCGTCATCCTGGATATCGGAGAGGACGGATCCTGCGGGGTGCAGTCCGTTCCCGTTCCGCGCTTCCGGGAGCTGAAGCGTCTCTCGGGCGGCACAGAGGAGCTGCGCGGCATGCTCCGGAAGGAAGTCTGGGAACACCCCGGCATGTGGCTCGACATCCGGTGCGCGGAGGGCACGAGCCGCTCCCTCAGGGAAAATCTTGATCGTGTCATCGCGGAAGAGGCTGAAAAGCGGGGCGTCTCTCCGAAAGACAGGCCCGTTATTCTGCATACGGAAGCCATTCCGCCGAAGGTTTCCGAAGGGCTTGAAGGAAGGGAGAAAGATCTCGCGAGTCTCACACCGGACGAGGTTTTCGAGAAGCTTCTCGACAGCCGCGGCGTCAGGGAAGAGGAACGCGGCCCCCTGCGCGGGTACTACCAGAAGGTCCTGCGGGATCTCGAGGAACATCCCGAAGGCGCCCCTGAAGCGCGGCAGGGCACGGAGACGGAGAACTGAGGGGGAGATTCATGAAAATCGAGCAGCTGCGTTTCCGTAACCTGAACAGCCTTGCCGGGGAGTGGGTCATCGACTTTACGGACAGGGAACTTTCCGACGAAGGCATCTTTCTCATCACCGGCCCCACGGGCGCGGGCAAGACAACCATTCTTGACGCCATCACGCTCGCCCTTTACGGCCAGACGCCAAGGCTTTCCAGCATCAGCACGGGCGGCAACGAGATCATGAGCCGGCAGCAGGTAAACTGTTTTTCCGAGGTTATTTTCTCGGCCGGAGGAAAAAGATACCGGGCCCTCTGGTCCCAGCGCCGCGCCCGCGGCAAAGCGGATGGCAGGCTCCAGGCGCCGTACAGGGAATTCGAAGACATGACCGGCGCTCCGGGGAAGCCCATCGATAAAATCAGGGAAGTGAGCAGGGCCGTCCTTGAGGCTGTGGGGATGGACTTCGACGGTTTCACGAGGTCTGTCATGCTGACCCAGGGGCAGTTCGCGCGCTTTCTGAACGCCCAGCCGGCTGACCGCGCCCACATCCTGGAAAAAATTACGGGTACGGACTTCTACTCCGCCATTTCCCGGCGCTGCCTCAGAATGAGAGGCGAAGCCGCGAAAAAATCAGAGTTCTTACACCAGCGGCTCGCCGACTGCCGGGTGCTCAGCAGCGGGGAAAGGGCAGCGCTCGAAGCAGAGCAGAAGGCCATCGATGCTGACTGCGCGGCGAATCAGAAAGAGCAGCAGGCCGTACGGAGCGCGCGTGAGTGGGCCGTCAGCATGGACAGCGCCATACGGGAGCGCGCGCAGGCCGAAGCCAGGGGAAAGGCTCTTATAGCAGAGATCAGCAAATTTGAGCCCTCCAGGGAGAGGCTTGAGCGGAGCAGAAAAGCCGCGGGGCTCCGTGAGGGGTACGCCGTTCTGAAGAACCGCCGCAGGATAGCCGACGACGCCCAGGCTCTTCTGAAAGAACTGGACGGAGCCGGCGTAAGCGGCACGCAATCCGGCGAGGAGCGGACAGGGGCCATGATTCAGGCCATGCGCGTCGCAGGTGAGCGGAGCGGCAGCGCGGAGCTGAAAGCAGGTCTGGACGGGTTCTGCGGAAGCCTTGAAACGGCGCTCGCCGATTTCGGGGCCAGAAAACAGGATGCCGCCCGGGCTTCGGAAAATCTCAGGAAAGCAGTCCTCGATGAGGAAAATGCCACCCGGCAGGCCGGAGAAGCTGACAGGGCAGTCAGGGAGAAAGATGAAGCCCTTACCCTTGCGCAGAAGAATCTTGACGCCGCGCTCGATGGCAAAAGTCCGGAATACTGGGATGACCTCGCCACGCTCGCCTCGTCCACGTTAAACGCCATCCGCTCCCTTCAGGTCACATGCGGCTCCATCGCCACCCAGAAAAGCGGCATTGAGCAGAAAGAAGAGCAGCGCAGGGCAGCGGGGAAGAAAGCGGAGGAGGACAAACGTGTCCTCAGTGAACTCCGGGAAAAGGACATCCCCTTCAGCCAGAAGGAATACGACCTTCTGAAGGACAATTACCTGCTCGCGCGCAGGGTTTCCGATCTCGAGGAAGAGCGGCACAGGCTCACTGCCGGCCAGCCCTGTCCCCTGTGCGGCTCCACGGTTCATCCCTATGCCGAAGGCGCGCCGCTCCCGGACCTTAGAAAGGAGGCCATGGGCGCCGCGGAAAAGAAGCTCAGGGAACTGCAGAACAGGGCATCCCGCCTGGACGGCGATATTGCGGGCAGCCAGAGGCTCATAGAGGCCCTCAGCCGCGATATCGCCACAGGGGAAAAGGAGCTCGCCCGCCTGAACGCCGGATTTGACGCCGGGCGCGCCGAATGCCTCGCCCGCGCGGGATCGTGCCAGGTCATTCTTCCGGAAAGCGCGTCCGCGTCTGATGCCGCCTCCGTCCTTGCCCGCGCTGCGGAAAAGTGGCAGGCGGACGCGGAAAAGGCAAAGAAATTCCTGGAGAAAATCCGGAAACTGGCCGCGGAGCGGGACAGGGCGCAGTCGCTCCTGAATCAGGCGCGGCAGACCGGGCACACGTTCAGCCTGAAGAAGACAGACGCCGAAGGCAGGAGAAAAACGGCGGAGACAGCGGCGGCCGGCGCCGGATCCGCGCTCGCGGCGGCCGGAGAGGCTCTCGGGCGCGCGCGGCAGGCCTTCGCGAACGGGCTCGCCACGTTCACGGCATCACGGGACGAAGCGCAGGCCGCGTTCAGCCAGGCTCTCAGGGAGACCGGCTACGCGGACGAAGCAGCCTGGGCCCGTGACCTGCTTCCCGGGGACGAACACAAAAAGCTTGAGGAACAGGAACGGACCCTGCAGCGGGAACTGGATCGTCAGAAAGCGCTGGAGGAGGCCGCGAAGAAGAAATACGACACCCTCGCCGCTTCCAGAGCCACGGACATGAGCATCGCCGAACTTGAAGCGCGGCTGCAGGAACTTGAACGCGTCTTCGCGGAGAAGCTCGGGCGCCGCGGCACGATTAGCGCGGATCTCGCCCGCGACGCGGCGATCCACGGGCAGAAAAACGCGCTCATTGCGGAGAGCGGGGAAGCCGATGATGAGCTTAAACGCTGGGATGATCTCAATAATCTCATCGGTTCCTCGTCAGGCGATAAATTCAGCAACTTCGCCCAGAGCCTGACTCTTGCCACACTGGCGCAGGAGGCCAACCTCCAGCTGAAAAATCTCGCCCCACGCTACACGCTGGAGACAGGAGGAAACTTAAACCTCGACTTTGACGTCATTGATTCCTGGCAGGAAAACGAGCGGCGCAGCGCCCGCAATCTCTCGGGCGGCGAATCCTTCCTCGTGAGCCTTTCCCTGGCTCTGGCCCTGTCTTCGCTTTCGCACGGAAGCTCGCATATCGAAACCATGTTCCTCGATGAAGGGTTCGGCACCCTGGATCCGGAGGCCATGGAAACGGCCCTGAACGCGCTCGCTGCCCTGCGGCAGGGGGGAAGCCGCCTCGTCGGCATCATCTCTCACGTGGAGGAGCTGAAGGAAAAGATCGACGTTCAGGTCAGGGTCAGCCGCGGCAATAACGGCGTCAGCACGATGGAAGGCCCCGGCATCTCCCGCGGCGGAAAAAAGAAGGAAATTAAATCTTTGCTTGAAGTATAAAAGGCTTACAGACTGAAAAAGCGCCGGGGCAGGGCGGAAAACGCTCTTCCCGGCGCTTTGTTTTTTTCTGGCCTGTTTTTTCTAGCCGAGACGCGTGCGCAGGGCTATGGCCGCGAGGCGGCCTGACGCGATAGCCCAGTGCAGGTTATAGCCGCCGAGGATGCCGGTGACATCGAGGAGCTCGCCGATAATGGAAAGCCCCGGCACGACGCGGCTGAAGAAGGTCATGGGCACCACTTCGGACGTGTCCACGCCGCCGCGGCAGACTTCCGCGAATCTGAGGCCGGCCGTGCCCGCGGGAACAAGTGTGTACTTTCTCAGGTTCTGCAGGAGACCTTCACGTTCCGCTTTAGCTATTTCGGCGCAGCGGCGGTCGAGGAGCTCCGCGGGCACGAGGCTGTCCACGAGGCTCTGGGGCATGCGTTTTGAGAGGATAGATCGCGGCGTGCCCCTGCCGCACTGTTCATCGCTGAAAATGGGGCCGGGATCCTGGCCGGCGAAGAAGTCGATGGTGACCGGCTCATCCCTGTGCCAGAAGAGCGACGCCTTGAGCGCGGCCGGGCCTGAGAGGCCTTCATGGGTAAAAAGAAGATCGTCGCGGAAGGTCCGCTTTGTTTCCCCTCCGACAGTCAGCTCCACGGGCAGACTCACCCCCTGCAGTCCGAAAAGAGCGGAATCTTCAGGCAGGATAAAAGGTGTCAGGGCCGCTTCGGGCGTGATGACGTGGTGGCCGAGAGATTGGGCGAGGGCGTAGCCGAAACCTGTCGCGCCCACGGCGGGGCAGGCCGGGGAGCCCAGGGCCAGCACGAGGTGTCTGCCTTTTACCGAAGTGCCGTCCTTCGCGGTCAGCGTCACGCTTCCGTCAGAAACACGGACGCCGTCGGCGGGCACGTTCAGGCCTGTGCGCAGGGCAAAGCGTCCCTTTTTGCAGCCGCGGATAAGGGCGCTCACAAGATCGCGCGCGGACGTCGCCAGAAAGTAGCGGCCGCCCTCGCGTTTTTCCCAGGGCAGTCCCAGGCTGTCCATGAAACGCGTCATGCCCATGGTGCTGAAGGCGTCCAGCACGGGATCCACAAAACCCGGCGTTCCGCAGAGGTAGCAGTCCGGGGTGAGAGAGGAGTTGGTGAAATTGGCACGTCCGCCACCACAGATGGCCAGCTTGCGCGCCGGCGTGCGTTCCCTGTCGATGACGCACACGGAGAGTCCGAGCTCGGTGCAGCGCAGGGCGCAGGAAAGGCCTGAGGCACCGGCTCCCAGAATGATCACATCGTACCCGTCGCGGCCGTCGAACTGGTTCCCGCGGAGAAAATCCTGCTCGTCCTTCTCATCGACAGTCCAGCGCTTCGCGAAGGGCTTGCGCTGCCCGTACCCGCTCCGGCCGTCATCGCCTGACGAAGGGGCGGGGCGGCTGTCCCCGCGGTATCCGCCGCGGGAAGAGTCACTGCGCGGCGCGGTGTCACGGCTGAAGGACGGCCTGCCATCGCGGGAGAAGCTGCGTTCTCCGAGCGGGGTGCTGTCTGCCCGGTCTTCCCGCATATACGGCCTTCCGGGATGACGCTCACTGTCAGAAAATGGTCTCTCATCACGGGAAGAGCCGCGCTCTGCCCCGTTCTCAGAGTTGTCATAGCTGCGGTCACGATGAAAAGACGGTCTGTCGTTATGCGGGAAACGGCGCTCGCCGCGTCCGGGAAAATCCTCTCTGTCTTCTCGCGTGTAGGGCCTGCCGGGACGGCGGTCACGGCTGAAGGACGGCCTCTCATCACGGGAAGAGCCGCGCTCTGCCCCGTTCTCAGAGTTGTCATAGCTGC
>OLPS01002632.1_pt1 | contig 15688 bp, 14 predicted proteins | sample 1673071 | NCBI WGS metagenome assembly OLPS01 (sample SAMEA3136752, study PRJEB25190) | human gut metagenome | reverse complement strand
CCGCCGCTTCTTTGTTGCTTTCTGTCGTAAACGCCAGCCGTACAGATGCCGGGCTGCATTTTCGCACCTCTTCGCTCCATCCGTGCAGCGAAACCGGAACAGAATTGTAAATCACATTATAACAGTAACTGCAGCAGTTTTTCACCGGGAATTCTTTCCCCTTGCGATCACGTACCTTAAAAAGATCCGGCGTTTTCTGACAGTGTCCGGCACTTTTTTTCAGACACTGTGTGCTTGTCATGACCGGAATCCTTCCGTAGACCAGCATTTCATCGCCATCGCAGTCACGCTCTTTCAATTCTTTGAACGTAAGCTCTGCAGGGCAGACAAAAAAACTGCAGCCCAGATTTCTTAAAAACGCTTTCGCTTCTTTATTATAAGCATAAACATTGTAATCTGCTGCCCAGGTTCCGTCATATCCGATCTGCTCCAGATATGCGATCTGCTCCGGATTTTTGACCATCATTCCGTCAAAACAGGTCATATACTGCTTCATCTGCTGATCCCACAGTTCCTGATCTTTTGTCCGGAACAGAGACGGAAAAATGTACCAGAGCTCCTTTTTCTGCCCCTGGCATCTCTGTGCCATCGACGGAATCTGTTCACACATCCGAAAATCCAGAAAGCATTTGCTGTCAAGATAAATCCTTTTGACGCCTTCTATTTGCAGCATTTCTTCAAACAGGTCTGCCCGTTCGATCGATACAGAAAGCTTTGCTTTCTTTTCTTGCTTCCCGTCATTGGCAGATTTTTCTGCTTCCACTTTTTCCATCTCCGGGCTGTTTTCTCCTGTTTTCCCGGATTTGTCAGATTTTCTCTGATAAGCCTGCAGCTGTTTTTCCTGTAATGCTTCCAGAGCCCCCCGTCGAAGTTCATTGAAACTCTGCATCGGAAGAAAACACTCCTCATCCATCACAACCTGAAGATGTTCAAACAGATACGGCGAATTTCCGGTACGCATCATCTGTTTTCTTACACGTTCCTCCGCAATCGGCTGTTTCTGTGCCGCCTGTACAATCGCTCCGCTCTGAGAGGCAGTGATCCTGCCTTCCGGCCCGTCATATGTCACCGTCAGTATAGCAGGTTTCCCTTTAAAAATCATTAACTTGCCCTTAATTTTTTCATAGAGGATCTTCCCGATATACTTCTCTTTCAGTCCTTCCATCAGTTTTGCATTGTACGTGCGATTCCAGATGCCTCCCTTCTGCAGTCTGCCCGCATCGCGGACTTTCATGGAAAAGATCCTGCCTTTTTTCACATCTTCCGCCACCGTTGCGGACTCCAGCATATCACCTTTTTGCAGATTTTCCAGTGCTTTAAAAGTAAGCTGTCCGCCTTTTCTCTGTTCCAGAAGCATGGCACCTTCTGTCCCGTAGTGATTCTGCCGCTTCATGGACATCATCGACACACCATGGTATCTCTGATAATATCCTGTGGAAAAACCGCCCCGGTTATACAGATCCATCAAATCCTGGATATCTTTTTTCTCCACATGATATCCTTCTTTTCCGTTTTTACGGTAAAGATCCACATATTTGCGGTACATGGCTGCCACACCTGCCGCATACTCCGTTCGCTTCATCCTGCCTTCGATCTTCAGAGAATCCACGCCCGCTTCCAGAACCTCCGGCAAAATCTGCAAAGTACAGATGTCTTTCGGACTTAACCAGAACTGCTCTTTTCCCTCATATACATAAGGAAGTCTGCACGGCTGTGCACAGCGTCCACGGTTCCCGCTGCGTCCTCCGATCATACTGCTCATCAGACACTGACCGGAATAACAGTAACAAAGTGCCCCGTGCACAAAACATTCGATTTCCAGAGAAGTATTCTGCCGGATCGCTGCGATCTCCTCCAGGCTGATCTCTCTTGCCGGAACAACTCTGGATGCTCCCAGTTTTTCCAATAAAGCTGCACTTTGCACGGAATGGACCGACATCTGTGTGCTGGCATGAAGATCCAGATTGGGAAATTCTCTTTTCAAAAAAGCAAATGCCCCGAAATCCTGCACGATCACGGCATCCAGACCCTGCTCATAAAACGGCACCAGCCAGTCTGCCAGTTGATAAATCTCCGACTGTTTCATTAGCGTATTGGTTGTCAGATATAATTTTTTATTGTGCAGATGACAGTAATCGATGCATTCTGACAACTCCTCATCAGACAGATTGTTTGCATACGCCCTCGCACCAAACATTCTGCCTCCTGTATAGACTGCATCTGCACCTGCATACAATGCAGCTTTTAATCCTTCGATCGAACCTGCCGGTGCCAGAACTTCTGTTTCCACAAAATCCCTCCTGTACTTGTCATGGCAAAAACCACCTGTTTTCATGTAAACTTAAAAAGGTTGGCAGACGCAATGCCGAACTGCCTTTTCTCCGGCTCTTTGTGTCGTTCCAACCTCTGTCTGTATTACTTGCCCAACTCTGTCTCCAGTTTTACAATCTGCTTCTGGTACTCTGTTGCCTGTTCTTTTAAAGCTTCCAGCTCTTTTGCTGCATCTTCCAGCTTGATCTGAGTGGAGATCAGTTCATGTTTCAAATCGTACAGTTCCTGATCTTTCTGTGCCAGCTCTTCTTCGACCATCTCCACCTGATTCTTGGCTTTAAAATAATCATCTGCAACATTCAACTCCAGCAGGATGCTTTTCAACTCCTGGGACAGTCTTGCGTAACCATCCAGTTTTTTTAATTCTGCCAGTTTGTTATTGATATATGTGGCAACCCGCTGCAGATACTCTTCACTCTCATATCCACTCAGGGTATAAATCTTCCCATCAATGAGTACTTCCGTTTTGTTTTTGGATGACATCCTGTGTACTTCCTCTCTTTCGGTAATTACTTGACGCATGATCTTTCCCTATTATAACCTCATATCGCAATTATTTACAAGAGAATATTACAAATCTTTTTCATTTCGTTTCTTCTTTTTCAATTCCAAGGTGCTGATACGTAAGATCTGTGACCACTCTTCCCCTCGGTGTACGCATGATAAACCCGTTTTTGATCAGAAACGGCTCATAAACTTCTTCGATCGTTCCGGCATCCTCACCGATTGCCGCTGCCAGGGTATCCAGCCCGACCGGACGGCCCATAAATTTCTCTGTCATCGTATAGAGGATCCGGCGGTCCGTCTGATCAAGTCCACAGGAATCCACCTCCAGAAGATCCAGGGCGAAGGATGCCACTTCTCCTGTGATCTTTCCATCGTAACGCACCTGTGCAAAATCGCGGACACGTTTCAAAAGACGGTTTGCAAACCTTGGCGTTCCCCTGGAACGTTTGGCAAGCTCGGCGGCTCCCTGCGGATCGATCTCCACATTCAGTACATCCGCCGACCGCATGATGATCGTCTGCAGCTCTTTTTCTGTATAAAATTCCAGGTGATGTACCACTCCGAAACGATCCCGCAAAGGTGCCGTCAGAAGGCCTGCCCTTGTCGTTGCCCCGACCAGTGTAAATTTCGGCAGATCCAGGCGGATCGATCTGGCGGAAGCTCCTTTTCCGATCACAATGTCGATCGCATAGTCTTCCATGGCCGGATAGAGTACCTCCTCCACCTGACGGTTCAGACGGTGGATCTCATCTACAAAAAGCACATCGCCCTCCTGCAGATTATTAAGGATTGCCGCCATCTCCCCCGGTTTTTCGATCGCCGGTCCCGAGGTGATCTTGATATTTACCCCCATCTCATTGGCAATGATACCGGCAAGCGTCGTCTTTCCAAGTCCCGGAGGTCCATAGAAAAGGACATGATCCAGCGTATCGCCTCTCTGCTTCGCCGCTTCGATATAAACTTTTAAATTTTCTTTCGCTTTTTCCTGTCCAATATACTGTTCTAATGTCTGCGGTCGCAGATTTTTTTCAGAAGATACATCTTCCTCCAGAATATCCGTTGTGATAATTCGCTTTGCCATTTTTTTCCTCTTTTTATTTATTCTAAGATTTTAAAGTCAGAAGATGCCCTGCGATTTCAGACTTTTAACCCCGGCATCATTCCAATTTCAGATCAGATCATTCTTTTCAGTGCTGCTTTCAGTATTGCCTCGGTGTCCATATCATCTCCCGGCTCCACCTTCTGCACGGCACGCAGAGCATCCGCCGGACTGTAGCCGAGAGCTGTCAGGGCTTCCACTGCTTCTCCTCTTGCATCCGGAAGCGTCTCTTCTGCTTCCTGTTCATGCAGAAGCTTCTTCTCAAATGCATCCTCCAGATCCAGCTTGTCTTTCAGTTCCAGGATCATTTTTTTCGCCGTCTTCACACCGATCCCCGGTGCTTTGGCGATGGTTTTTGCATCTTCCGACAAAACGGCAAATCTCAAATCATCTGCTGAAAATGCAGTCAGGATCCCAAGTGCCGCCTTCGGTCCGATCCCGCTGACACCAAGCAGCAGTGAAAAAACTTCCAGATCATCCTTGTGCTGAAATCCATAGAGCTGCATCGCATCCTCTTTTACGTGAAAATAAGTGTGAAGCTTCACCTGACTGCCCATTTTCGTCAGCTGCTCCGACTCTCTTCCCGATATATAAATACGATATCCGATTCCATGGACATCCAAAATCACACTTCCCGGAAGTGTCTCCACAAGTTCCCCTTTGATATACGCGATCATATTTTCCCCTCTGTTGTTCTGTTTTATATTCCAAACCGTTACGTGATTTTTTCCAGAACGGTTAGTCTCTGTCTTTTTTTCCATGTCTCATCTGATATATACAGATGATATCCCATCGCATTTCCAACCTGCCAGTCATAAAATGCCTTTTTTTCTTCCGCCAGTGCTTCCAGAATACTCATAATTGTTCCGCCATGGACGACGATCGCCGCAGAATATTTCTTTTGCTCCAAAAGTTCCGCCACAATCGTTTTAAAAGCTTCCACACAGCGTTTCCGGAAATGGCTCTGCTCTTCGCCCGCCGGAAACGGCAGTGTCCCGTTGCTGTCAAGCCATCTTTGATAATCCGCATCACCGGATAATTCCTGAAAATTTTTGTTTTCATATCTGCCGAAATCGCATTCCCGCAGATCTGAAACCACAGAAATAGACTGCTTTGGAAACAGGATCTTCGCACTTTCCCTGCACCGCAGCATCGGACTTACAAAAAGTGCCTCCACTGCCGGATACTTTTTCGCATCTGCCATCTGCATAAGACTTTGCTTTCCTTCTTCGCAGAGCGGTTCGTCCGTTGTCCCGATATATCGCCCTTCCAGATTTCCTTTTGTTTTTCCGTGTCGTATCAGATAAACATCCATATTATATCGTTCCCTTTTTCTGTTTGCTGTCCACTGCTCACAGTGATGCACACCATGCATCGCAATGCCCGGTTCTTCTGTGCACCTCTGCCATCCGCCAGGATGCTGCATCATTTGATTTTTGTTCCGATACCGCAGACTACACGATACACTGCATCTGCCTCAGAAGCAATCTCCGTGCAGACACGCCCGGTTGTCTCCCGGTAGTTCCGGTCAAACACATCCATCGGAACCACGCCGTATCCGAGTTCGTTGCTGATCAGGACAAGATCCGGATTCTTCATCCACAGCTGTTCTGCCAGATCCTGCACACTCATTTCCTGCTCCAACATTCTTCGGATATACTCATGGAAATGAAACAGCACTTTTGCATGGTAAATATCCGAAAAAGCACAGCTTGTGCCATCCGTAAAATCTTCTCTTTTCTCGTTCAGAAGTTTCTCTGCAAACGCCTTTTTCCCCTGAAACGTTCCTCCTACGATCAATATCATATATGATATCTCCATTTCTCATATGATTTTTATCTTTTGACATCCTTATCGCAAGATACACAGTCGACCTTGTATGACAAGCTCTTAACGTAAAACAATACGAAGTCCGATCACGCAGACTGCCATAAACAGTTCGCAGTTCTGAAGGAAGAATCCTGCCAGATCGCCGGTGATCCCGCCAAATTTTTCATAAGATAAATGGCGGTACCAGAAAAATACCAGCAATGCCCCGATCAGCTCTGCCGTTCCGTACAGTGGATCCAGATACAGCAAAAGTCCGGCACATACGATCAGATAACAGATCATCACGATCCGCACTCTGCTCTTTAATGCCATGTCTGAAAACGTCGCTGCAAGCCCTGTATTTTTCGCCATACGGAAAGATACCAGTGAAAGTCCGCTCAATGTCCTGGAAATGACAAAACCGATTGCCAGAAGTCCTATTGTATGGGCATCTGCCTCGGAATAAATCCCGAAATCCAGAACAAACCAGCAGATCCCTATGATAATCGCAAATGCTCCGGCATGCGAATCTTTCAAGATCTCAAGCTTTTCTTCTTTTGTTTTATAAGAACTGAGTGCATCTGCTGTATCCAGAAGACCATCCAGATGGATCCCTCCGGTGATCAGAACCGGGATCAGGATCAGAACTGCTGTAAAAAGCAGACTTCCAGAGAGCTTCGCTCCGACAAGCATATTCCACAGAAGCGTTGCCGCTCCGATCACAGCCCCGACTGCCGGAAAAAAGCAGATACAGTACTGCATACTTTCTTTTGTCCATTCCACCTGCGGCATTGGGATCTTCGAATACATCGAAAAAGCAACGCACAAACTTCTTCCTATATTTTTCATGCCATTCTCTTCTTTCCTGCTGCCAGAAACAGCAGCTGTGATATCAAAATTTTTTTACTTTATCCGAAGCGGGATACCGTAGACTACTTCATAGCAGACATCGGAAATTTCCGCCAGATATGCATTGATCCTTCCGAGCAGCCTCTGATAATTTTCCGTCTCTTTATCATAGACCATACCATCTGAAAAAATCTCATTCGTGACAACGCAGACATCTGCCGCCTGCTCTTTCAGATGTAAAATCCCATCACAGATTGCCTCATAAGCGTGTTCTTTTGCCCCTTCCGGCGAAAAAACTTCATTTGCCGCCAGATTGGACATACATTCCAGGAGCACCGCCGTGTCCTTTGGAATCCTGACATGGACAAGATCCGTCGGACATTCCAGGGTATCAAAATGCTTCTCTTTTCGCATTTTTCTGTGGCGTTTCACACGCTGTCTGCTCTCTTCATCAAAACAGACCATCGTCGCAATATAGAGCCTGTTTTTCTCCGGAAATTTCAGGATCTGTTCTTCCGCAAAGGCAGATTTCCCGCTGCCGCTGCCGCCTGTCACCGTAACAAACATCGCATCCCCCTCCTCAGACCAAGTGCTCATACTGCTCAATGCTTGCCTCTTCAAAGGTACTCATGCTGTTATAAACCACACAGGCAAGATCAAGGATTGGAAACAGTGTCAGGGCTCCGGTGCCCTCTCCAAGATGCATCTCACAGTCCAGCATGGCATCTAATCCCAGTTTCGATAGAATCATCTGTGCCGCCGGTTCTTTTGACAGATGAGAAGCAATCATATAATTTACGCAGTTCGGGCAGATTACATACGCTGCCAATGCTGCAGCTTCAGAAATGATCCCATCGATCACAACCGGAATCCCCTCTGCCGCACCGCCGAGGAACAGACCTGCCATCCCGGCAAGGTCAAATCCTCCGACTTTTGCAAGCACATCGATGCCGTCCGCCGGATCCGGCTGATTTACCTGGATTGCCTGATGGATCGCAGATATCTTCTTTGTCAGCCCGGAAGTAGAAAGCCCTGCACCTCTTCCTGTTACCGCCTCAACCGGAATCCCCAGAAAAACGGCTGCCAGAGCACTGCTGGTGGTGGTATTTCCAATCCCCATCTCTCCGGTTGCAAGGATCTGATAACCTTTTTCCTTTAATTCCCGAACAATGCGGATGCCAGTCTCGATCGCCTGCACTGCTTCCTGCCTGGTCATCGCCGGACCTTTTGCCATATTTTTCGTGCCATACGCCACTTTTTCATTTCGAAGAGAAGTGTCTCTTGCGATCCCGATATCGACCGGGAAGATATCCGCTCCGGTCGATCGGCACATAATGCTGGAAGTTGCCTTGCCAGACAGCATATTTTCTGAAACAATCGCTGTCACTTCCTGCCCGGACTGCGTGACTCCCTCTTCTACCACACCATTATCTGCACACATCACAACCAGTGCCTTTTTATCCAGATGGATCCTTTCATTTCCGGTCATCCCGGCGATTCGCACCAGAGCATCCTCCAGTTTGCCAAGACTGTGCAGCGGCTTTGCGATCGAATCCCAGTGCTGCCTGCACCGCTCCATCGCTTCCTGTGATGGTTTCTTGATTTTCTCTAATGTCTCTTCCAGAATCATGATCGTCCTCTATTCTTCTATTTCCTGTAAATTGTTTTACTTTGTTTCAAGTCGAACGCACGTGAGACTTGGTGCGTGATTCTGATCAGCGAAAGCTGACCAGAATCACTGCACATTCTACACTTCATTCCGGTCGGCACAAAACGAGTGTCACCGATATCCAATTCATTATAACAGGAAAAAAACGGCTTCGCAACAAAAAACAGCAGTCAGTTCGAAAATATGTTCTTTTCGTCTGACCGCTGTCTTTTTTACAATAAAGATAATGCAAGGGAAAGTTCTTCGTTGTAACGCGTGGTATACGCCGGATACGTTTTTTTACGATATGCATACAGTTTCTGTAAGAACTGCTCGTCCGTCGTACTGTTTTTAATACCGGCTGCTTTGACTGCTCCTGCTGCAGTCCACTGACCGTGCTGGATGGAATAGCTAAATACTGCTCCTTTTACAATATCCGGTCTTGCATCCATATTGATGTTAAACTTTGTCTGCAAATATCTTGCCGTCACATCATAATACTCACGCTTTGCGTAGGCATCCTGATAAGAAGCAAAGCCTTTCGGCGATTTGTTGTAGATCGTTCTCCATGCCGCATAGAACTTTGTGTTTCCCTTCAGTAATGACTTCTGACTGTCGGTGTATGCCGCATACTTTTTAAACTCTGTAAAGAATGTCGGATTGCTCTCATAGCAATATTTCACAAACGGAAGCAGTGAATAACGGTAATCAAACTGATATTTTCCGCAGGCATTGCCGTTATCGCCGCCAACCTGTGCATAGGCTGCCGTTCCTGACTCAAACGTCGTAAAGAACAGCATTTTGTCGGTGATATCGTCATCCTTGTCCTCGATGTTAGCCGTACATCTTCCGTTCAGGTCAATGTTATAGACAACGCCGTCAATCGTGACTGCCTTGTTTTTCTGCATGACACCCTTGGCATTGAAATAATATGTAACACGGTCAACAGAAAGCAGACCAACTGTAGCAGCAGAACCATTGTCCGGATCCAGATAATATTTCTTTCCTTTCGAATCAAGCCAACCGCTCTGCAAACCTCCGTCTTTTGCAAAATAATAACGTTTGCCGTCAATCACCTGCCATCCGGTCACACGGTAATATTTTTCACCGGTATAGTAGGTTTTACCGATCCAGTGAAACCAGCCCTGAAGACAGATTCCTGTATTTTTCTGAAAAAAGTAATACTGCTTGTTGATATATCTCCAGCCGGTCAGCATATAACCCTTCTTTTTGCTGAAATAATAGCGATATCCCTCGATCCTTCTCCAGCCGGTCGCTCTCGCACCATTTTTCTTCGGATCCAGATAATACTTCCGTTTTCCGAGCTGAATCCAGCCAAGCTGCTTTTCACCTTCCGGGGTATAATAATAATATTTTTTATTAATTTTATACCAGCCGCCTTTAAAATTCTCAATCCATTTTCCGTCTTCACCCACAAAATATTCGCCAATCCACTGGTTTTTCACAAGGGAACCGTCCGAACCGGCATAGTAATCGCCAACCCACTTGTTCCTCACCAGTTTGCTGCCTTTGTAAGCATACCAGACACCACCAACATCCTTCCAGACTGCCTTTCTTGCAGCCTCCGCCCTCTGCGGCATACAAAGCATCGCAAACATCACTGCGAATACTGCCAGTATGATTCTTCTTTTTCTCTTCATTATTTATCCTTTCCCCCACACTTGTCAAAACTGATCTGTAACTAAATATCAAACTATTTGTTACAAATCTGTTACATTTCATCGCCATTATAGACGAAATTCCTGTATTTGTCAAATGTATTCCCGAGAAAATACAACCTGTACCTGTGGGGAAAATAAAAATCATGAAAGAAACTTCTGCCTTACTTTCATTTTATATGTTTTTCAAGCCACCAGATCAAAATCCCGACATACGGAATCTTCTGATCATCCATCGCCTGAATCTTTTCTAACCTTCGTTTGCAATACAAAGATATATCACCATTTCCACATCTTTTTTTCACATCAAAAATCAGACTTTCCAGCACTTGTTTTCTGTTTTCCTGAAATGATGAATTTGCTCCATTCAAATTCAGTCTCTGATTCAAATCTTCATCAATCACCGGATCAGAGGACTGTATGATTCCGTTTGATTTGTATGTAATTCCACGCAGTGTACTTTCATCACAAGGATTTACTTTTATTGCATCGTTTCCTTTTCTGGCATCGCAGGTCAGTTTTTCTTCGCACCCGCATCCTCTATTTCCGGAACAGACTGCAAACATATTTTTATAGTCCAAACCTTGTCCAATATCCAGCTTATCATCTGGATTTCTTGGCAGCCAATGTTCTATCGTAACCGCAGGTACACCGCTTGGGAGATTTCTGCTTTCCGGAATTTTGGACATACAATATGCACAAAGATGCCCCTGTTCTCGCAGCAATTGATCTATTAGTTCCTCTCTTACTTCTTTATCCATCTGTTCATAAGATGCTCCATCCTGTTGACGATACCAGAGTAACTTTCCGGGTTCTCTGCCCTTTTTTATCCTGATCATGGCATTTTACCTCACATCTGTTCCAACTCAAGACGCACACGACACGCATTGATTTCCGGATCGTTATTTCCTATTTCTTTTTCCAATTGCCCAATAATCTCCTCTGCCATCTTCCATTCGCCGCTATCCAGTAATTCATAAAATTTTTCAAATAAAAATCGAATGATATCCGGTCTTGAAGAAACTTCCATCACTTCTCTTAAAATGGTATTTGCATCTTTACCATATGTTTCATCAGTTGCATTGATAACTTCATTATTTCTGAGAATCACAACAGATCCTTTTTTCACAGAATTAATCACTTCCGGTGCATGTGTACTGACGATAAACTGAACTTTAGGAAATATATCCATCAGATCTTTCAAAATTCGCTTCTGCCACTTTGGATGTAAATGCAGGTCCACTTCATCTATCAAAATGATCCCTTCTGTTTCCACTAATACTTTATTCAGTAACTGTGGATTAAGAATAGCCATTCGATATGCAATATCTGCAATCAGACTTATCGTACACTTGTATCCATCACTCAGCTGAGAAACGGGCATCCTCACATGTTCTGTCCCATCAAAATAAAGAATATCTATTTCACCCGTATCCAGATTGAACTGTACTTTTACATCTGAATATCCTGTAACCGAAGCAAAGATCTGTTCCAGTGCCATTTTAACTGCAACAAATTCCGGAATTTTTTCTTGTCTCTGAAGCTGCTGATAAGTCATTTTTTCAAACCATTTCATCATCAGCTTATCATTTGCTGCACCGTCAAGGCTGTCTATATATCCATTGCTTCTGTTATTTTTTTCAAAAGTATCATTCTTTTTCTCACGATGCTGTGCCCAGAGCCGTCCTGTCCCATAATACGAAATAACAGGTAATTTCAGCTCTCGATCCCCGTTTCTCATTCTCTCCTGATACTCTTCTGCAATGGATGTAAGCTCCTTTGCAGATGCCAGCCCTCCTCTGCCTTTTGCAGATTTAAGACTTCGGCTCCACGTTATATCCTTTCCATCCATTTTACCTGATGCTGTAATCTCAACCGGAAATTGCGGCTGAACATCAATGGTACTTCCCAGATCATAATATTTATAATGAGCATCATTCTTCTTGATCCCATAATTTGTGAGTCCATCCATCGCTGCCGTCAAAGTACCCGCTGCAATTGTGGCAGCCTCCAGAATCGTTGATTTTCCTGCCCCATTATTTCCAACGACCACCGTAAGTTGGTTATTAAATTTTATTTCTATATCAGAAAAGCACCTGAAATTATGGAGAATCATTGATTCTAGAAACATATTTTTGTCCTCCTGTCCTTCTGCAATTTCAGTAAGGCGTATATAATATTATTTATCATATTATATTATGCTATATATTTTTCATTTTATGCTCATGATAACACAAAAATTGAGATTTGCACATAGAAAAACGCAACAAGCGTTTCACTGCTGAACAAACCATAATTTCACTTAGTGAGCAAATCTTTTAAAAAACTTTCTATCTCTTCCGAACTGCTAAATATTTGTTCCGTCGATAAATTTTCACAGAAATCAAAAAAGGAAAAAAGCAATCCTGTTTCTTCCGGCATAAGATGAAGCTGCATCTGTTTTTCCGGAACAATAAATTTCAAAATACCATATTCTCTGCTGACGCACAGGTAGATTTCTGCATCAAAATTTCCCACCGTCTTCTTTAAAATACGGATATTTATTCCATTGTCCGAAAAAATCAAATCTTTTATTAACTGGATACGGTCATCCATTTCAAGTGGATCATACAATTCCGGCGGCCATTCACTGATTATTCCGGTTTTCAGAAAACGCTTTATCCCTTCCAGTGACGTAACATACTGAATATCTGAGCGTTTAATTTCTTCACCATAAGTGCAAAGCGTTTGGATTAGCTTTTCCCTTCCCGGAAGCTCTTTTTTCAGATATTTTTCATAAATTTGCTCTGTCAGCACCGGAGTCAGGCATGGTGTCATCTGAAAGCTCTGTACCTGATCTTTATTTTTCAAAATTTTACCTGTAACTTCAAACTGTTCATCAAGATCTGTAATACGCCGAATCATCGGTTTCGACTCTTCGAGACATTCTTCAAAAATCTCCTCAAAAATCCTCAATATTTCCGGTTTTGCCGTTATATATCCTTTTTGCATATCAGCTGTTAAAACACAGGCATACTTCGATGACAAAACCATATACGGAAAAAGACCAAATTTTTTCTCCTGCACCGGAATCTTACTGTAATAATACCAGGTATTATAATCATAATTATAATTGTAGAGTGGCAGCACACACCGCAGGCAATCCAGATTATAATTCTTTTTCCTATATACGTTTTCAGGATTGCTGCTCAGACATACAATATGGTCAATACGAGTATTGCAGGCATAGTTTCCATGCACGGACAGGATACTGCTCAGGGAATTACTTTCCGGCTGGATCATAAGCCGCAAATGTCCGTCTTTGTTCCGACTTTCTTCTCCAATCAGCCGAAACAAAGCAGCATCTATTTCATATCCTCCCCGAAGAGGAATACTCTCATTGTCGAGTATGCAGAATTTTGCCGGTTCTCCCTCCGTCAGGGCAGTTATATTAACATTACTACTGAGAATTGGCTCAGTAAAAAATTTCTGGACTTCCTTGCGTCTGTAATAATTATCGGATCCCTGTGCAGATATTTCATACGCTTCCCAGAGTTTTTCTTCCTCTGATGGAAGCAAGTGCATATATTTTGCTGCCTTCTCCACAATCTCTCTTCCCGGAAGATTTCTCTGACCTTTGAGAATTTTGTACATATTCGCCCGGTCATAACCACAATACCTGGCAAAGGGCTGTATTTTTACACCTTTTTCTTTTACGAATGCTGACAGCAGCTTTGCAAATTCATTCATGTTCTCATCCTTATCGTTTGTTTTAATCTTGAAACCGTCAGGACAGAACAGGTGTAGCCGTCGAAGCCGTACTTTGCACGGTCGTAGCCGATGTCTACCACAACGTCACGGGCGATCTGGGGAATGTCCACCTTTGCGGTGGTGGTGATTTCGCCCATGCACAGCACCATGCCGGTTGCTGTGATGGTTTCGCAGGCAACACGTGCCTGTGCATCCTGTGCCAGAATCGCATCCAGCACAGCGTCGGAGATCTGGTCGCAGATTTTGTCGGGATGACCTTCTGTGACAGACTCGGAAGTGAAAAGATTTCTTGCCATAGTTTTGTTCCTTTCTAACCTTTGGGGACAAACAAAAAAAGGTACCGCAAGGGTACCTTTGTGTGTTGTACAAGACCCTCATCTTTCGGATATACCGCAGGATTTGGCACCGCTGCTGACGCTTGCAATCAGCCGGTTGTCGGGCTTCACAGGACCTGTTCCTCCGCCGCTCTTGATAAGGTATATAAACGCCTGTTCGGTATTTTTTCCGAAAAATACGGAACAGGTTCTCAGGAAAATTTATCAGCGTGCCGTCTTTCGGCAGTCCCGCTGTTCCTGCCATACGGATCGCAAAATGCTACCGTTTCTATTATACCCGAAGATTCGAGCCGTGTCAAGGGAAAACCGCAATTTTCGCAGAGAATTTCAATGGAAAAATCGGGAGAAATGGCAGAGTGCAAAATGTGGCAGGCAAAACATGTTGAAATTCAGCGAATCAGCCGAAAAGTGAAAAGTTTCTTGCATTGCGCTTGGAAAAATGCTATAATAAAAGTATGTTTTTCGGAAGAAAATCGAGAAAAGGAGCGTATTTATGTTATCGGATATCGAAATCGCACAGCAGACTAAAATGAACCCCATCGGCGAGGTTGCCGCATCACTCGCCATTGCAGACGAGGACATCGAGTGTTACGGCCACTATAAGGCAAAGCTCTCGGAATCCCTGTTCCAGAAGCTGGCGGACAAGCCGGACGGCAAGCTGGTTCTGGTGACTGCCATCAACCCCACCCCTGCCGGCGAGGGAAAGACGACCATCAGCGTCGGTCTGGCGGATGCACTCCGCCGCATTGGCAGGAAGTCCGTTCTGGCGCTGCGGGAACCGTCTCTGGGGCCGGTCTTTGGCATCAAGGGCGGTGCAGCCGGCGGCGGCTATGCACAGGTCGTTCCCATGGAAGACATCAACCTGCACTTCACCGGCGATATGCACGCCATCACTTCCGCCAACAATCTGCTCTGCGCAATGCTGGACAACCACATGCAGCAGGGCAACGTGCTGCGCATCGACCAGCGCCGTGTCATGATTAAGCGTGTGCTGGACATGAACGACCGTGCCCTCCGGAATATCGTCATCGGTCTTGGCGGTAAGATAGACGGCGTTCCTCGGAGCGACAGCTTCCAGATCACGGTAGCATCCGAAGTGATGGCAATTCTCTGTCTGGCTTCTGATCTGGCAGACCTGAAAGAACGTCTGGGCAAGATTCTGGTGGCATACGATCTGGACGGCAATCCGGTTTATGCCAGGGATCTGGGCGCAAACGGCGCAATGACCGCACTGCTGAAGGATGCGCTGAAGCCGAATCTGGTGCAGACACTGGAACACACACCGGCGCTCATCCACGGCGGCCCGTTTGCTAACATTGCCCACGGCTGCAACTCCCTGCGTGCCACCAAGCTGGCGCTGAAGCTGGGCGATTTCTGCGTGACTGAGGCGGGCTTCGGCTCCGATCTGGGGGCAGAGAAGTTCTTTGACATCAAGTGCCGGTACGGCGGTCTGAAGCCGGACTGCGTGGTTCTGGTGGCAACGGTGCGTGCCCTGAAGTACAACGGCGGTGTGCCCAAGACCGAGCTGACCGCCGAGAATTTGGATGCCTTGAAAAAAGGAATCGTCAACCTGCAGGTGCACATCGAGAACATGAAGAAGTACGGCGTGCCGGTAGTTGTTGCAATCAACCGCTTCCACACCGACACCGACGCAGAGCTGAACTTTATCCGGAGCTTCTGC
>OLPS01002611.1_pt1 | contig 15843 bp, 10 predicted proteins | sample 1673071 | NCBI WGS metagenome assembly OLPS01 (sample SAMEA3136752, study PRJEB25190) | human gut metagenome | reverse complement strand
TGCCCACCATGGGCATGATGCTGTTCAGGTACTCGTAGGCGCTCTCCTCGTAGGCCAGGCAGCACATCAGGCGGCCGCAGGCACCACTGATCTTGGTCGGGTTGAGGGAAAGACCCTGCTCTTTTGCCATTTTGATGGAGACGGGCTGAAAGTCTTTCAGGAAGCGGCTGCAGCAGAAGGGCTGGCCGCAGATGCCCAGACCGCCTATCATTTTGCTCTCATCGCGCACGCCGATCTGGCGCAGCTCGATGCGGGTGTGGAAGATGCCGGCCAGGTCCTTGACCAGCTCACGGAAGTCCACACGGCCATCGGCGGTGAAATAGAACATGATCTTGGAGCGGTCGAGGGTGTATTCGGCCTCCACCAGCTTCATTTCCAGCCCGTGGCGGGCGATGCACTCCTGGCAGGTGTGGTAGGCGCGCTTTTCGTCCTCACGGTTCTGGCGCATCCGGCGCACATCCACGCTGTCGGCCATCCGGGTGATGGGCTTGAGGGCCTTGGGGACAGCGGAGTCGGCGATCTCCTTCACGCCCTGCACCACTTCGCCGCACTCCACGCCCCGGGCCGTCTCGACGATAACATAGTCGCCGGTCTTGATGGGGGTGTCTGCGGGGTCAAAATAATAGGTCTTGCCGTTGTCCTTGAAACGGACGGATATAACTTTCTTCATAGCATTCCTCTTTGGGGTCGTATCGAACGTATATAAGCCCGGAAAATGGGCCTTATGCAGTCTGGATAGGCGCTGTGCCTGAAATTGCGATAAAATTCCATTCTGCATTCTAGTATAGCATAATCCGGCCCGTATTTCCACGAAATATGGCAAGAAAGTAGCCGGGATATTCCCATTGACTTCCTAAACTAAGGTGATTTAAGGAAAGTTTTGTTAAAGATTGACTTCAGGACTATTGCAAGGGGGATTCCCTCGTGTATAATAGGAATGATAAGAAGCGTTCAGAGGGTACTGCTGTGGTTGCGGCGTACCTCTTGCCGCGCGGCGGCATAAAAAAGAAATGGATAGGAAATCATGGAAAAATTCAGTGTCAAAAAGCCGTTCACCATCCTTGTTGCGGTCATCATGGTCCTGCTGCTGGGCTTCGTGTCCATCACGAACCTGCAGACGAACCTTCTGCCCGACATCAGCACGCCATACCTCATGGTGGTCACCGTCTACCCCGGTGCCAGCCCGGAGCGTGTGGAGTCAGAAGTCTCCGATGTGATGGAGAACGCGCTGGGTACAGTGTCCGGCGTCGAGAGCATCACAGCGACCTCGGCAGAAAACTACAGCCTTCTGCTCATGAAATTCGCCGAAGGCACCGATATGAACAGCGCGATGGTCAAGACCTCCAACAAGGTGGATCAGACCGCGACCAGTCTGCCCAGCACCTGTCTGACCCCCTCCATCATCGAGTACAGCCTGAACATGAACGCCTTTATGACGGTGGCTGTCAGCCGGGAGGGCAGCGATGTCTACGATCTGTCGGACTTCGTGGATAACACCCTCGTGCCTTATGTGGGCCGCACCAGCGGCGTTTCCAGCGTGTCGGCCAACGGCCTCATCGAAAAGATGGTGCAGGTGCAGCTGAATCAGGATAAGATAGACGAAGTGAACGCCCGCCTGCTGGAACTCATCGACACCCAGCTGGCCGACGCCCGCGCTCAGCTCGACGCCGCGGAGGCGCAAATCGCCGAGGGCCGCGCCGAGTATGAAAAACAGCTGAAAAACTTCGGCAACACCGTCTCCGATACGGTCATGGCAGAGATGGGTACGGAGGTGGCCGACGCCGTCACCGTCGTGCGCGACCAGGCGCAGGCTTTGCTGAACAGCGTCAACCAGCTCATCGGCGTGGTCAATGAGCCGGAGATCCAGCAGGCCCTCATCGACGTCCGCGACGGCCTGCAGCGCGTCGTGGACCAGTTCAACCAGACCGGTATGCGGGACATCGACTCCCTCATCGAGATCGTCGGCGAGCTGCGCGACATTACCGATAGGCTCACCGCCGCTCTGCAGGAGCTGCAGGGCCGTCTGGGTACCAGCGACGGCACCGTCTCCGACCTTGCCGACGAGCTGGAAGTCTCCAACAGCCTGAGCACCATTTATAAGACTCTGGACGAGGTCATCAAAGCCATGGACAATGTCCCCGGCCTGATGAACCAGTTCTCCGTCGCTCTGGGCAGCTATTCCAGCCAGCAGCTCAGCGCCTATATGCGCTTTACCGAGGCCCGCGAGATGCTCAAGGACTATGAGAACCAGCTGGAAGACGCCAAGCAGCTCTACGAGGAGAGCAAGGAAAAGGCCCTTGCCAGCGCCGATGTGGCCAAGCAGCTGGACATCAAGACCCTCGCCCAGCTCATCTACGCTCAGAACTTCTCGATGCCTGCCGGCTACGTCGCCGATAAGAGCGGCGAGTCCTGGCTACTGAAGGTCGGCGAAGAGTACGACAGCGTTTCGGACATCGAGGGCGCACTTCTGCTCCACGTCGATGGCTTCGGCGATGTCCGCCTCTCCGATGTGGCCGACGTGGCCGTCATCGACAACGCCGAGGCCAGCTACACCCGCCTGAACGGGGAGCGGGCCGTGGTGCTGAAAATTTTCCGCAACACCAATTCCAGCGCCAGCAGCGTCTCGGACGGCTGCCTGAATGCCTTCAAGGAGCTGCAGGCTCAGTATTCTGACCTTCACGTCGTCGTCCTGTCCAACCAGGGCAACTACATCACCATCATCGTCAACAGCATCATCAGCAGTATGCTGGTGGGCGCTGCGCTGGCCATCATTGTGCTGGCCATCTTCCTGAAGGACATCAAGCCCACCCTCGTGGTCGGCGTCAGCATCCCGCTGTCCGTCCTGTTCGCCGTCGTTCTGATGTACTTCACCGGACTCGACATGAACATCATGACGCTGGCGGGCCTGTCGCTGGGTGTCGGTATGCTGGTGGATAACTCGGTCGTCGTCATCGAGAACATCTACCGTCTGCGGGGCCGGGGCGTACCGGCGGCCCGCGCCGCCGTGCAGGGCGCTCGTCAGGTAGGCATGTCGGTCGTGGCCTCCACCCTTACTTCGGTCTGTGTCTTCCTGCCGGTGGTGTTCGCCTCCGGCACGGTGCGCAGCCTGCTGCAGCCCATGTCCATGTGCATCGGCTACTGCCTGATGGCCTCTCTCATCGTAGCTATCACCGTCGTGCCTGCCGCTGCTTCCACTGTCCTGAAAAAGGCTGAGCCGAAGCGTCTGGTCTGGTTCGAAAAGATTCAGGATAAGTATGCCCACAGCCTCGAGTGGTGCCTGCAGCACCGCGCTCTGCCGCTGCTGGCCGCTGTCGTGCTGCTGGCCTTCTGCGGCTGGAAGGTCTTCTCCATGGGCGTCGTCCTTCTACCCGAAATTTCCAGCAATGAGGCCACCATCGCCCTCTCCACCGACGACGGCCTGACCAAAGAGGAATCCTACGGTGTGGCCGGACAGGTCGTGGAGGCCGTCATGGCCGTGGACGGCGTGGAAGAGGTGGGCGTCACCACCGACACCACCGTGGCCGGCATCGACATCGGCCAGCTGGGTCTGCCCAGCGCCATCACCGACCTGCTGAGCGCCGCCAACAGCTACGGCAGCTACCGGTTCAACGTCATGCTGGACGAGTCCCTCTCCTCCACTAAGATCGCCGCTGTGGAGCAGGCCCTGAACGATGCAGTGGCCAGCGTCGAGAACTGCACTGGTACCGTAGAGATCAGCGGAATGCAGGACCTGACCAGCCAGCTGAGCAGCGGCCTCTCTGTCAAGATCTACGGCCCCGACGCCGATACCATTACCGCACTGGGCGATAAGGTCGTCCAGATGGTCAACAACACCGAGGGCTTCGCCAATGCCGCCACCGGCCTCGGTCAGGGCGATGCAACCATCAATCTGGACATCGACCGCGACAAGGTCCGCGCCTACGGTCTGACCGTCGCGCAGGTCTACCAGCAGATCGCCGCCAAGCTCACCACCACCACCACGGCGGAGACCCCCGTCACGGTAGACGGCTCCACCATGAAAGTCCAGATCAGCGACAACCTTGACCCTATGACCAAGGAAAACATGATGGACATGACCTTCACCACCAGTGTCATGGACGCCACCGGCGCCATCACCACCGGCACCTGCACGCTGGGTGACATCGCTACCTGGTTCACCGGCACCGCCCCCGACTCTATCACCAGCGAGAACCAGACCCGCTACATCACGGTGTCTGCCGACACGCTGGACGGCTACAACACCACGGTCCAGTCCCGTGTGCTCCAGAAGACGCTGGACGACTTCGCTCTCTCCGATGAGATGCCCGAGGGCTGCTCCTTCTCGCTGGACGGCGAGTCCTCCACCGTCAACCTGATGGTCGACGAGATGGTGCAGTGGATGGCTTTGGCCCTGCCCTTCGTCTATCTGGTCATGGTGGCTCAGTTCCAGAGCCTGCTGTCCCCCTTCATCGTCCTGTTCACGGTGCCGCTGGCCTTCACTGGCGGCCTGCTGGGTATGCTGGTCACCGGCCAGCAGCTGACCATGATCTCCCTGATGGGCTTCATCGTCCTAATGGGTACCGTCGTCAACAACGGCATCGTCTTCGTGGACTACGCCAACCAGCTGCGTCTGGGCGGTCTGGAGCGCCGTGCGGCCCTTGTCGCCACCGGCAAGACCCGTATGCGTCCTATCCTCATGACCACCCTGACCACCGTTCTGGCCATGCTGCAGATGGTATTCAGCAACGATATGGCGAGCCAGCTCATGAGCGGCATGGCCATCGTCATCATCTGCGGCCTGAGCTATGCCACCCTGATGACCCTGTACATCGTCCCCATCCTCTACGACATCCTCTTCAAGAAGCCGCCGCTGGTGGTCGATGTAGGTGACGACGGAATGGACGACATCCCCGACGATGCCGCCGAGTATATCGCGCAGTCGAACGCCGCCCAGGCTCAGCCGGAAGCATAATTTTATACAGATTCAAAAGGGAGCTGTTGCATTTTGCAGCAGCTCCCTTTTCTGTTTCGCAATATGTCCAAAAAATCTCTCGAAATTTTGGAAGATAAATCTAAAAGCATTCTCACACAAGTCTGGAAAACTGTGCTATAATCATAATTATGGACGAGGTCGGGGCTGCGCTGCCCTGACCGAAAATAATGAAGAAGGAGGCGAGCCTTATGGCACAGTTCCGCTCCAAGCCCTTTGGTGTGACCAAAAACGGCGATAAGGTGGATGAATACATCATCTCCAATCCCGGTGGACTTGAGATCAGCGTGCTGAACTATGGCTGTGTGATCAAAAATCTCTTCGTCCCTACAAAAACGGGTCTGGTGGACGTGGTCGTCGGGCACGACACCCTCGCCGACTATGAGGCGGATTTCAACTCATCCGGCAGCACCTGCTGCGGTGCGTTCGTGGGCCGGTACGCCAACCGCATTGAAAATGCGGAATTTTCTCTCAGCGGCAAGACCTACAAGCTGGAAGCCAACAATGGCAAAAATCACCTGCACGGCACCTTCCCCCGCAAAATTTACGATGTGAAGATGTTCGGCGACACCCTTTTGATGGAGACCGAAAGCCCGGCGGGCGAAGATGGTTTCCCCGGAAATCTGAAGGTCAGTGTGCGGTATATCCTCACGCCGGACAACGCCCTGCGGATGGACTACCGTGTGTCCACTGACGAGGACACCATCATCAACCTGACCAACCACACCTACTTCAACCTCGACGGCGGCGGCAATGTGCTGGGCCAGAAGCTCCGCATTTACGCTTCCAACTACCTCGAGGGCAACAACGAGACCTGCCCCACGGGTAAGATCCTGCCTGTGGACGGTACGCCGATGGATTTCCGCACCGGAAAGCCTCTGGGACGCGACCTCGACACCGGCTTCTACCAGACCACCATGGCGGGCGGCGGCTTCGACCACTGCTATGTCCTCGACCGGCCCCGGGGTGCCAGCCAGAGCCTCTGCGCCTGGGCGTCCAGCGACAAGACCGGCATCAGCATGAAGATGTACACCACCCAGCCGGGCATCCAGCTCTACACCGGCAACTTCCTGCAGAACTGCCCCTCCCCCGGCAAGGGCGGCGTCCCGCTGGAAAAGTACGGCGGCTTTGCTCTTGAGACCCAGCACTTCCCCTGCAGCCCCTCTCACCCGGAGTTCCCGACGACGGTGCTGCGGGCAGGCAAAGTCTTCCGAGCCAACACTACGCTCCGCTTCTTCACCGGCCGTCAGTGCGGCCGATTATAAAAGAGAATCCGTTTTCTAAGCAAATATCAGCCGCAGCAAAGGGCAGCTCTCTTGCGGGAGCTGTCCTTTGCTGTTTTTTGTGTGTCCTCTCCATGCCTTGCGGACTAAAAATCTTTGCAGTTCATCAGACTGGCTGAAAAGATGCAACAAAAATACATTTTCATAAAAAAGCCGGTACTTGATTCTCTGTGCAAAAAGCGGTATCCTTTAGGCAGACAGAGCACAAGGGCTCTGTGCGAAGCAACATTTGGAACAAGAGAGGTACTGGACATGGCTATTTTGGTTTCCGGCGGCGCAGGCTACATCGGCAGCCACACCTGCATCGAGCTCCTGAATGCCGGCTACGACGTCGTCGTGGCGGACAATTACTATAATGCATCCCCTGTGGTCCTCGACCGCGTCAAGCAGATCACCGGCAAGGACTTCCGCTTCTATCAGGCCGATATGACCAAACACGAGGATGTGGAGAAGATCTTCGCCGAGTGTCCCGACATCACGGCGGTCATCCAGTTCGCAGCCTATAAGGCCGTTGGCGAGAGCGTGTCCAAGCCCATCGAATACTACTACAATAACCTCAACTGCACGCTGGTCATCCTGGATGTGATGCGCAAGCACAACTGCCACAACTTCGTGTTCAGCTCTTCCGCCACCGTCTACGGCGACCCCGCCAGTGTGCCGATCACCGAGGACTTCCCCGTGGGTGCCACCACCAACCCCTACGGCACCACCAAGGCCATGACCGAGCGCATCCTCACCGATGTCTGCAAGGCGGACCCCACCCTGAACGTGGCTCTGCTGCGCTACTTCAACCCCATCGGCGCCCACAAGTCCGGCCTCATCGGCGAGGACCCCAACGGCATCCCCAACAACCTCATGCCCTACATCGCCAAGGTGGCTGTGGGCAAGCTGGAAAAGGTCCATGTCTTCGGCAATGACTACCCCACTCCCGACGGCACCGGCGTCCGCGACTACATCCATGTCGTGGACCTGGCCCGCGGCCATGTCTGCGCTATCAAGAAGCTGGAAACGAACTGCGGCCTCTTCATCTGCAACCTCGGCACCGGCAAGGGTTACAGCGTGCTGGATGTCATCCACGCCTTCGAGAAGGCCTGCGGCAAGCCCATCCCCTACGTCATCGATGCCCGCCGCCCCGGCGACATCGCCGAGTGCTATGCTGACCCCACCAAGGCCAGGAATGAGCTTGGCTGGGTGGCTGAGTACGGCATCGAGGAAATGTGCGCCGACAGCTGGAACTGGCAGAAGAAGAACCCTGACGGCTACCACACCGCGAACTGAATAAAAAACGATAAGAGCCTGTACGGCGGGTACTTCCCGGGTACAGGCTCTTATTTTTTGCACTTTTTCTGATATTCGAGGAAGGCGGCATGATTTTTTTCAGAGAACAGTTCAGAACAGCCCCGTTTCTCTTGACAACGCCGGAAAGTTAGCCTATATTACTGTTGTTAATGCAAACTAACAAACGCGCTCGAGAGGAACATTCCATATGACGTTGAAAGATTTAAACATCGGCGAGACCGCCGTGGTCGGGACCGTGGGCGGCGAAGGCGCTCTGCGGCAGCATTTTCTGGATATGGGGCTGATCCCCGGTGAGGAGGTCACGCTGGTCAAATTTGCCCCGATGGGCGACCCGATGGAGCTGAGCATCCACGGCTACGAGCTGACCCTCCGGCTGGACGATGCCGCCCGCATCGGGGTCACTCTGGCCAAAGCCCCGGCGGCGAAAAAGGCGGCGGCAGAAAGTGAAAAGCCGGTGGAGCACCCGGGCCTCGGCGAAGGCGGACGCTACCACACCAAAAAGGGTGAGAACCCTCTGCCTGACGACACGACCCTTACCTTTGCGCTGGCGGGCAACCAGAACTGCGGCAAGACGACCCTCTTCAACCAGCTCACCGGCTCCAACCAGCACGTCGGCAATTTCCCGGGTGTGACGGTGGACCGCAAGAGCGGTGCGATCCGGAATAACCCGAATACGGAGGTCACAGACCTGCCCGGCATCTACTCCATGTCGCCCTATACCAGCGAGGAGATCGTGACCCGGCAGTTTATCATCGGCGAGAAGCCCACGGGCATCATCAATATCGTGGACGCCACCAACATCGAGAGGAATCTGTACCTCACCATGCAGCTCATGGAGCTGGATACGCCGATGGTGCTGGCGCTGAACATGATGGACGAGATGCGCGGCAACGGCGGCACTGTCCGCATCAATAAGATGGAGGCCATGCTGGGCATCCCGGTCGTGCCGATCTCTGCGGCAAAGAACGAGGGCGTGGACGAGCTGGTGGATCATGCGCTCCATGTCGCAAAGTATCAGGAGCGGCCGGGCCGGATGGATTTCTGCAGCGAGGAGGATCACGGCGGCGCAGTCCACCGCTGCATCCACGGCATCATCCACCTGATCGAGGATCATGCCGAGGCCGCAGGCATCCCGGTGCGCTTTGCGGCCACAAAGCTCGTGGAGGGCGACCAGCGCATCGAGGCGGCCCTGAAGCTCGACCAGAACGAAAAAGAGATGATCGAGCACATCATCGTCCAGATGGAGCAGGAGCGGGGTCTGGACCGCGCCGCCGCCATCGCGGATATGCGGTTCCACTTCATCCACCAGCTGGTGGAGCAGACCGTCGTGAAGCCCCGCCAGAGCAAGGAGCAGCTCCGCTCGGCCCAGATCGACCGGTTCCTCACGGGCCGCTATACCGCCATCCCGGCCTTTGTGGGCATCATGGCGCTGGTGTTCTACCTCACCTTCGGCGTCATCGGTCTGGCGCTCCAGAACCTGCTGGAAGTGGGCATTGATGCCCTGACCGCCGCGGTGGACTCCACCCTCACGGCGTGGAACGTCAACGCAGCCGTCCACTCGCTGGTCATCGACGGCATCTTCACCGGTGTGGGCAGTGTGTTGAGCTTCCTGCCCATCATCGTGACCCTGTTCTTCTTCCTCTCTCTGCTGGAGGATACCGGATACATGGCCCGCGTGGCATTCGTGATGGATAAGCTTCTCCGCCGCATCGGCCTCTCGGGGCGCAGCATCGTGCCAATGCTCATCGGCTTCGGCTGCACCGTCCCCGGCGTCATGGCCAGCCGCACCCTGCCCTCGGAGCGCGACCGCAAAATGACCATCCTGCTCACCCCCTTTATGAGCTGCTCGGCCAAGCTGCCCATCTACAGCCTGTTTGCGGCGGCCTTCTTCCCGGAGCACGCGGCTCTGGTGATGGTCAGCCTCTATTTCCTCGGCATTGCGGTGGGCATTCTGATGGCCATCCTGCTGAAGAGCAGTGTCTTTAAGGGCGAGGCCGTCCCCTTTGTGATGGAGCTGCCCAACTACCGCCTGCCCGGCCTCAAGAATGTGGTCCAGCTGCTCTGGGAAAAGGCCCGCGATTTCCTCCAGCGCGCCTTTACGGTCATCTTTATGGCGACCATCATCATCTGGTTCCTGCAGAGCTTCGACCTGCGGCTCAGCCTCACCGCTGACCCGCAGCAGAGCATCCTTGCATGGCTGGCCAGCGGGATCGCGCCGCTGTTTGCGCCACTGGGCTTTGCCGACTGGCGGGTGTCTACGGCCCTGATCACCGGCTTTATGGCCAAGGAGAGCGTCGTTTCGACCCTCACCATCCTCTATGGCTCCTCTGCGGCCTTTGCCGCCGCGCTGTCCCCGGCGGCGGCTGCACCCCTGCTGGTGTTCTGCCTGCTTTATACGCCCTGCATCGCAGCGGTGGCCTCGGTCAAGCGGGAGCTGGGCGGCAAGTGGGCGTTTATCATGGTGGCAAATCAGTGCATCGTAGCATGGCTGGCGGCCTTCGGCACGCGGCTCATCATGATGCTGTAAAGAAAACGGAAACAGGGAGCGGCCTGCAAGATGCGGGCCGCTCCTTTTCTCTTGACAATCGCTGTATTTTTGTGCTATTATTACTTCAAATTTGAATGATACAATTTTGAATCACAAGGAGGCGCCCCATGAATACCCCGGGCATCGAATTCGGGCGGAAGACCTCGGCGGCTTACGCCGCCCTCTGCAAGCCCCTGTGCCAGAAGCTCCATCTGCCCCAGACGGCTTTTGACATCCTGATGTTCCTCGCCAACAACCCCGGCTACCAGACCGCCAGCGACGTGGTAGAGGTGCGCAAACTGAAAGCAAACCTCGTCTCGGTGAACGTAGACCGTCTGGTGCAGGAGGGCTACCTCGTCCGCGAGGCTGACCCCGGCGACCGCCGCCGCACCCTGCTGCGCTGCACCGAAAAAGCCTGCCCCATCATTGAGCAGGGCCGGGCCTTGCAGGAGGAATTTGGTGCGCGTCTGCTGGAACACACCAATGAAGCACAGCGAAAGGCGTTCTTCGAGACGATGGACATTATAAATGAGAATCTGGACGCCATTCTGGAAGGAGAAGCATGAACATTTTATTTACGATCTTAGTCACCTTTTTCGCCGGCATGGGCGCGGGCCTCGGCACCGGCTTTGCGGGCATGAGCGCGGCGGCTGTCATCAGCCCCATGCTCATCACCTTTCTGCATATGGACCCCTATATGGCCGTGGGCATCGCCCTCTCGTCGGATGTGCTGGCCAGCGCCGTATCGGCCTACACCTACCATAAAAACAAGAACCTCGACATCAAAAACGGCCTCATCATGATGGTGAGCGTGCTGGTGTTCACGGTGGTGGGCAGCTGGGTGGCCAGCCTGCTCCCCTCGGCCACGATGGGCAGTTTCTCGGTGTTCATGACCTTCCTGCTGGGCATCAAGTTCATCGTCCGGCCCGTTATGACCACCAAAGAGGCCATGCAGGGCGTCAGCGCAAAGAAGCGGGCCATCCAGTCCATCGTCTGCGGCATCCTCATCGGCTTCATCTGCGGCTTTATCGGCGCAGGCGGCGGCATGATGATGCTCCTCATCCTCACCAGCGTCCTCGGCTACGAGCTGAAAACGGCTGTGGGTACCAGCGTGTTCATCATGACCTTCACGGCCCTGACCGGAGCTGTCAGCCACTTTGCCATCGGCGGCGCACCGGACTGGCACGTCTGGGCGCTCTGCGTCGGCTTCACCCTGCTGTGGGCGCGCATTGCGGCGGTCTTTGCCAATAAGGCCGACGCCAAGACCCTCAACCGCGCCACCGGCATCATCCTCGTCATCCTCGGCGTGGTGGTCATGGGCTTCAACTGGCTCAGCTGACCGTATCCGGACAAAAAGAAATGCCTGTGCGGCAGATGCTGCACAGGCATTTTTAATGTTCTTTTAACGGACGAACTCGACCTCAACGTCGCCGTTCTTGGTGGCGAGGTTCAGCTTGTTGGGGGCATCTGCATTCTGCTGCAGGGTGTCCTTGCCGAAGAAGAGGAAGTTCTTGTCGCTGGCGTCGGAGACACGGATCTTGCCGCCGCCTGCGGCCAGATCAAAGCCGTAAGAGCTGCCGCTGCCGATTACAGAGCCGGTGATACTGCCGTTCTGCACCTTGGCGTTGCAGACGTTGGCAGAGATGTTTTCCAGCTTGAGGGTGCCGCTGTTCTGGATGGTGGCAGCCACATTCTGGGAGGTGACGCCGCTCATGGTGATCTTGCCGTTGCGGGTGGTGCCGCTCAGGGTGGAACCGTTGAAGTTCGATACCTCGATGCGGCCATTGTCAGTGGTGAGGCTGGCGGTCTGTGCCGAAACGCCGGCCAGCGTGATGCTGTCGTTGGTGGTGCTGACGGTGATGTTTGCCAGCGTCTGGCGGGGTACCTGCAGCGTCAGGGTGCAGCTGCGGGTGTCCTCACTCTGGATGATAAGGGAAGCGTTGGGCTCCCGGGTCTTGGTCACGGTGAGGGTGCTGCCCGCCACCGTGAAGTCGTAGAGCTTGGAGCTTTCAAAGGCGTAGCTCGAGGTGTAAGTGTAATCGGCGCGGATGTGGTCGATGTCGGAGGCCTGCAGAATGACCGCAGCGCTGTTGTCCTGCACCACGATGGCGTTGATGCCGGCCGGTGCGTCATAGCTGGCGCTGTAAGTGGCCACAGATGCCGCCGCGCCGCAGAAGAATGCAGCTGCCGTGACAGCTGTCAGAAGAGCGAGAAGAAACTTTTTCATAAGGAAAACCTCCTGTCGCAATAAAATAGATGAGCGGAATGTCCCGCAGAAGATTTTACTATATCCGTCCGGGCCGTAGCTGCGGCCGGATAGAATTTTTCACCCTAAAAATACCGCAGCAGAGAAAAAAAGTCAAGAGAGAAAAAATGAACAATAAAAAACGCCTGCACAGTGGTGCAGGCGCAAAAGCAGGATAAATTATTTTTCTTCGATGGTGGAGTGCTCGATGACATAGTCGGCAGCGCGGCGGATGCCCTCGTTGCGGCGGATGGCCTCCACGTTGGACACAGCCTTGACTTCCTCGAGGGTCTTCTTGGTGCGCTCAGCGCGCTCAGACAGTGTCTTGTCGATGTCCTCCTCAGTGGGAACGAGGTTCTCGTTCTGAGCGATCTGCAGCAGGGCCATCCGGGCGCGGGTGTTCTTCTCCGCAGCAGTGTGGACAGCGGCAGTGAAGCTCTCGCGGGTCTGATGGATCTGGCTCAGGTAGCGGTCGAGGCTCAGGCGCTGCATCTGCAGCTGCTGCTGGATCTGCTCCATCTCCTGCTGATAGGCACTCTCGACGAGAACGCTGGGCAGCTCGCCCTCAGCGGCTGCGGCCAGCTGGGTGAGGATGGCGTCCTTAGCGCGGTTGAGCGCGGCGGCGTGTTTGTTGTCGTGGAGCTGCTGACGGATCTGGGCGCGGAATTCGTCCATGGTGTCCACATTGGCAGCCTTCTTGGCAAAATCGCTGTTCAGTGCGGGCAGCTGGCGGACACAGACGTCGTGCAGCTTGATTTTGAAGACCACGGGCTTGCCGGCCAGGTCCTTGACGTGGTAGCGGGCCGGGAAGGTGACGAAGATGTCGAACTCCTCGCCGCCCTTGTGGCCGAGGATGCCTTCCTCGAAGCCGGGGATCATCCGGCCGCTGCCCAGCTGCAGGGTCTGGTTCTGGGCGGTGCCGCCGTTGAAAGGCTTGCCTTCCAGCAGGCCCTCGTAGTCGATGTGGACGATGTTGCCCTTGACGGCCGGACCCTTGTGAGGCACCAGCTCAGCGGCCATGGCGCGGCGGCGCTCCAGCACAGCGTCGATCTCCTTGTCGGTGACTTCCGGGGTGACGCACTCGGTCTTGAAGCCGGTGGTCTGGGTCAGGTTCAGCTCGGGCTGCAGGGCGGTGGTGGCAGTGGCCACAAAGCCCTCGTCCTTTTTCACGCTGACCAGGTCGTAGACCGGCTCGTCCACAGCGTGGAAGCCATGTTCTGCCATCGCTGCGTCGTACAGGGCCGGGACATCCTTGTCCATCAAATCGTTGATGGCGTCGTACCAGAAGGTGTGCTCGCCGCGGTCGGCCTCGATCTGGGCGCGGTCAGCCTCGCCCTTGGCAAAGCCCTTGATGGTGTACGTTGCGCGGGTGCGCTCGTACACGGCGTTGGACGCAGCTTCCAGCTCCTCAGCCGAAGCGCTGAAAGTCATTTTGCAGACACTCTTTTCGGGAGTTTCCACGCTTACCAGTTTCATAGGTTCTACCCTCCGTGCTGCCCCCTGAAAGGGCAAGATTCAAAACATTATGAAGTTATTATAGCACAATAAGCTCAAAAGCGGTATAATAAAAAGAAAGAAAATCTGTTCTTTTGTCAGCGAATGGGATCCCGGGCGCTGCAAAACGGAAGGAAGTGTACACCTCATGCGTTTGTTTGACGTTCTCGGGCCGGTGATGATCGGCCCCTCCTCCAGCCATACGGCGGGTGCAGCCCGCATTGGATATACGGCTCAGAAGCTGCTGGGTGACATCCCCGCCGAGGCGGACATTGGGCTCTACGGCAGCTTTGCCACCACAGGCCGGGGCCACGGCACCGACCGTGCGCTGGTGGCGGGTCTGCTGGGTCTCCGCCCGGACGACCCCCGCCTGCCCGACAGCTTCGCGCTGGCCGAGGAGGCCGGCATGAAGTTCACCATCCATCCGGTGGAGCTCCGTGCCGCCCACCCGAATACGGCGGTGCTTACCTTAAAGAGTAAGGCGGGCCGGATCCTCGTTCTGAAGGCGGCCTCTGTGGGCGGCGGACGCATCCGCGTGACTGAGATCGACGGTGTGCCTGCCGACTTTGGCGGTGACAGCAACACCCTTATCATCCATAACGAGGACACCCCCGGCTGCATCGCCGAGGTCACTATGTCGCTGGCCCAGCGCCGCATCAATATCGCGTCCATGCAGGTGTTCCGCGCCGCGACGGGCGGCTACGCCGTTATGGTGCTGGAATGCGACTCCCACATCCCCCACGTGCTGGAACAGCAGATGGCCGTGATGCCGGGCATCCGCAAAGTTACCTGCCTGAACATCGACGAGCCGGAAGAATGCGAGGAGGGCTGAGAAGTGTCGTTTTTATCCTGTGAAGAGATGCTGGCCGCTGCCCGCAGCCAGAATATTTCCCTTTCGGAGGCCATCCTCCGCAGCGATTTAGCCGAGAGCCGCCTCACCGAGGCCCACAGCCGGGAGATGATGCACCACCTCTGGCAGGTGATGCAGGCCACCAGCCGGGACTATGACCCGGCCCAGCGCAGCCGAAGCGGCCTTTCGGGCGGCGACGCGGCCAAGGTGGAGCAGGCCCATCAAGAAGGAAAGAGCCTTGGCGGCGATTACCTCGCCGCAGTGACTGCCGAAGCTCTCAAGACCGCCGAGTGCAACGCCTGCATGAAGCGCATCGTCGCTGCCCCCACGGCGGGCAGCTGCGGCGTCCTGCCCGCTGTTCTGCTGCCGCTGGCCCGCAGCGGTGAAGCCGACGAAGAGTCCATTTGCGACGCCCTCTATGTCGCCGCCGGGTTCGGTCAGGTCATCGCGGCCCGCGCCACTCTCGCGGGCGCGGAAGGCGGCTGTCAGGCCGAGGTGGGCGCTGCCAGCGCGATGGCCGCCGCCGCTCTCTGCCACCTCAAGGGCGGCGCGCCCGAGCAGTGCGCCGCTGCCGCCGCAATGGCTCTGGGCAACCTGCTGGGCCTCGTCTGCGACCCCGTGGCCGGCCTCGTGGAAGTTCCCTGCGTCAAGCGGAATGTCGTTGGCGCAGTGAATGCCGTCTCCTGTGCGAATATGGCCCTTGCCGGGGTGGACTACGCCATCCCCTGTGATGAGGTCATCGACGCCATGGGCCGTGTGGGCAGCCTGCTCTCCCCCGACCTCCGCGAGACCGGTCAGGGCGGTCTTGCCGCCACGCCCACCGGCGTCCGCATTGCGCAGGCTCTGGCAGAGCAGGGCTGATGCATAGAAAATAAAAGAAAAGTGAATGAAAAGACGTTCTTTTTCGGAAATCTCAAAAATATTTCCGAAAAAGTGTTGACAAAACCCCGGTTCAGTGATAAAATACATCTTGTTCCGAACGGAACGTATGCGTTGGTAGCTCAGCTGGATAGAGTGACTGACTACGAATCAGTAGGCCGGGGGTTCGAGTCCCTTCCATCGCACCAAACCATGAAAATCCGAACCTTTTCTCGATAGGAGAAGGGTTCGGATTTTTTGTGTTCTTCGGGTACAACAATGAAGGCTCCCGTGGACGGCGCAAAACTCTGATGCCTT
>OLPS01002580.1_pt1 | contig 15962 bp, 6 predicted proteins | sample 1673071 | NCBI WGS metagenome assembly OLPS01 (sample SAMEA3136752, study PRJEB25190) | human gut metagenome | reverse complement strand
CAGCGTGAGCGTCCAGCTTGGCTTTCAGGTCTTCGGCTTCCTTGACCAGCGCCGCCATGTCCGTTTCCGTTTTCAGCGGTTGTAAGCCTCGGCCCGAACCGTGTAGCGGTCGTCGGGAAGCAGGCCGGCATCGAATTCAAAGTCGATCTGCCGGCTTTCGCCCTGCAGGAGCGTGAAGTAGTTGTCGTCGGCCACGTAGGGCAGGATGCGTTCGCCGTCGGATCGGCGGTAGGGCTGCACGTGCACGGCGAAGGCCACCGAACGTCCGACGTTCCTGACTGTCGTGCGGATGACCTTGCGGCCGCCTGCGGCGGACAGCTGCGAACGTACCTGCAGCTTGGCAGGGGCGAGCGTGTTGAGCGCCGTGTAGTCGCCGCGGCGGGTCGCATGCCAGTAGAAGTTGTCCGAGAGCAGGCGCCCGTCGCGGTCGGTGAGCTCCAGCCGGATGAAATGCACGGGCGAGAGTTTCGGCGCTTTCGCGTCGCGGCGGTAGACTTCCATTTCATAGAGCGAGTAGCCCCATTGCGTGGCACGCCGGAGTCCGAGCATTCTGACGTAGCGGGCCTGCTGCAACGGCAGCGGGATCGTCTGTTCGCCGCCCTGCGCGTCCTGCGTTTCATAGACGTCGCGCCACGTGCGGCCGTCGTCCGAGAGTTGCAGTTTGTAGGCTGCGGCGTGGGCGTCCTCCCAGCGGAGCACGACTTCGGTGAAGGCGCGGCGCTCGCCCAGGTCGACCTCGATCCACTGGTCGTCGCTGTACTCGCTCGCCCAGCGGCTCGAATCGTTGCCGTCGGTGAGAGCCCCGGCACCTGCGCCGTCGGGCGATGAGGAGGATGCTTTCACGGGCCGGTTGCGGGCCAGGTTGCCCTCCGAGAAATTCAGGTCGAACAGGCTGCGGGCCGTATTGGCCGCGAGCGAGACCCTGAGCTGCTGCGTGAATTGCGGCAGGAGCCGCCCGTCGAGGTCGTAGACCCGTGCCGTGGCCGTCGCTTCGAGCGGTTCGCGCGTCGTATTGACTGCCTTGACCGAATTGTCGGCATGGCTCCACTGGATATGCACCGGTTCGCACGCCTTGCGTATGCCCCAGTAGGCACCCGTCGGGTCGAGGTAATAGTCGTAGGTCTGCCATACGAGCGACGGGTAGGCCGGCTGGCTCATCCAGGTCATGATGCCCGTGGCGTCGTCCCACATGTGATGCTGCCAGCCCTCGTACATGGCTTTGTTGACCTCTAGGTTGAGCAGCTGCGCCTTGCGGCAGAAATCCTCGATCCCGTCTGCCTCGCCGTAGTTTTCGGCCACGGTCTCGAAATATTTGTCCGGGGCGGCGTTGGCCGCCGACTTGCCGAAGAAATGTTTGTCCCACATGTCGTTGCGGGGCCACCACGACTCCTCGGGCATGAATTTGCGAAAACTCTCGAACGTCGTGAATACCGCCGTGCCGATTTCGGTGCGGAAACCCCATGCCGGGCGGCCTTTGTAACCGTAGGGCATCGGGTAGGCAGCGAAGTACCAGCCGGGGTGGAAATTGGCCCACGGCCCGCTTCCCGAAAGTCCCTGCGCATTGGATATGGACTGGTAGAGGCGGTCGCCGCCGTCGTAGTGGGCGACGTCGCCGCGCAGCCAGTCGTCGAGCGGGGCCTGCGGTACGCCTTCGTTGTCGCCGCACCAGACGGCGATCGAAGGATGGTTGCGCAGCCGCTTGATCTTCTCCACGGCGTTCTGCTGGAAGGCCCCCAGGTCGTGCGGCAGGTTGGGGTGCGAGTTGAGCCAGAAGTCGTCCCATATCATGATGCCGTGGCGGTCGCAGGCATCGTAGAACTCTTCGTCGGTCGTCGAGCCGATCCAGTTGCGGATCATGTTGAAATGCATGTGCCGGTGGAGTGCGACGCGGGTGTCGTACTCCTCGCCGCGGCAGCGGAGCAGCCATTCGCTCATGCCCCAGTTGCCGCCCTTGACATAGACCGGTTCGCCGTTGATCTTCAGGCGGAAGATGCCGTCGTGCCACTCGTAGCCGTATTCGCGGATGCCGAACGTTACTGTCCGTGCGTCCGATTGCCGCCCGTCGGTTTCGAACACCAGGCGGCAGGTGTACAACGCGGGGTCGCCCATGCCGTTGGGCCACCAGAGCTGCGGATGCTCTACGGCCAGGCCGGGAACCTCGCGCTCCGTGAGCCGGATCGTCCGCCGCTCGCCCGCTTCGAGGCGGACGGGGTGCGAGAAGGCGATGCCTCCGGGACGGATCTCGCCCCGCAGCACGCCCTCGCAGGCCTTGTCAGAGCGGTTCTCCACGTCGGTAAGGAGTTCGACCTTCGCATGTTCGCGGTCGGGAACCTTCGTGCGCACCCACGGTTCGACGAGGCGTACGTCGCCCGAGAGAGACAGGTAGACATCGTCGGTGATGCCGCTCAGCAACCCCGGGGCATAGGGCATCCAGTCCCACCCGGCGCTGGAGATATAGGTCGGGCTGCGGAAATTGGGCACGGGGTATCCCACCCATTCGACCTCGACTTCGAGGCGGTTCTCCCCATCGGGTGCCACGAGCCGGGTGATGTCGTAGTCCCCCGGCTGCATGAAGCCGTCGAGGTGCCCCAACTGATGGCCGTTGAGGCGGACGGTACCCTTGCGGTTCACCCCTTCGAAGCGGAGCCACAGGGTGCGGCCTTCGCCGACCGGGGGCGTTGGGAAGAGCCCCGTGTAGCGGAAATTGCGGTCGTAGCGGCTCTTGTCCGTGCGGTAGGCGTTGTCGCCGAAATTGGGGTCTGCTTCCACGCCGGCCGCAACGTACGACGCGAAGACGCAGCCGGGCACGATGGCCGGGACGGCGGGCAGGGCGTCGCCTTCCGACGGCCGTACCTCCCAACGGATATGTCCGCTGCGGCTGTCGAGCGGGATGCATTCCTGTGCACTGACGCCGGCGGCGAGCAGCGAAAGGCAGAGTGCGAAAATTCGTTTTATCATGGCGTGCGTTTTTTTCGGACGGGGGAGGGTGGCCACCCCGCTCCGGCGGGGGAACGGAGTGCGCGCGGATCGCTATTCCTCCGTTCCCGTGCCGGAATCGTCGTCCGAGTCGTAAACGTGTTCCCAGTTATATACGCGGAAGAAGTAGGGCCGGTAGAAATCGGCGCTGCCGACGCGGTTGAAATTGTCCCAGAAGTTGGCCGGGTCGCTGTTGGTCGAGAATACCAGCTCGCCCTGGCGCGAAAGCGCCGGGTGGAGGTTGATCATGTACCAGCGCTGGTGGTAGGGACTGCCCAGCTTGTCGAGCGTCGCGGGCAGCGTGAAGAGCAGCGTCCGGTCGGTGAAGGGGCCGTAAGGCGTCTGGCTGCGGAAGAGGTAGATGTCGCGGCCGAAGGGGAAGGCCTCCATGCACATGTAGTAGACGCCGTCTTTTTCGAAGACCCACGGCATCGAACCCGATTCGGCCGTGATGTAGGAACGTTCCATCTCCTCGTTGCTCGGCACGGAGCTCTGCCAATGGTAGTCGCCGCTCAGGTCGCGGATGTAGTACGACCACGGGCTGCCCAGGTCGAGCGTCTCTGTGCGGGCCACCAGCACGCGCGAAACGAGGTTCACCTGTTTGGTCGTATAGAGGTAGATATGTCCCCCTTCGGTGTCTTCGAACATGGTCGAGCCGTAACCCAGGCCGTCGGATTTGAAATTGTAGTCGGTCGAAAGCACCGACATGTATTGCCCGTCGCCCGGCTCGCCTTCGAGGCTGTACTCGCGCAGGCATCCGTCGATGTTTTTCAGCGACCCGGGTTCCACGCCCGTCCAGAGCATTTGCAGGATTTTTCCGTGCGCGGGGTCGTCATATACGACGGCATCGCCGGCCCAGTAGCAGTAGTCCTGGTCGATTTCGCCTTTCTGGATCTCGGCATCGGAGAGGGAGGCTTTCGGATGGCGGATGTGGGTGCGGGCCTGGTAGTAGCGTTCGCCCGAGGGGTTGTCCGTCTGCACGTAGTCGGCCAGCCATACCAGGTCGTCGTCGCTCTCCTGTCCGGAGGCGATCGTCGCCCCTTTCTGGATCATCAGGCTGTTGCGCGGGAAGCTGCAACTGCCCCGGGCGCGGGTCTTGCCGTCCACCACGCCGTAGAAACTGTCGTTGAACGACCAGAAGACATGGCCGCCGGGCAGTGCCGTGGTGAGCACGCCGTCGCCGCCGTTCCAGCCCAGCGTACGGGTGAAGAGGGCATCGTATTTCTTGTCCTTGTAGACGAAGACGCGGGGATTCTGCCCTCCCTCGTCGGGCATCTGTACCAAATTCCACGACGGGTCGATGGCGGGCGGAACGGGGGCCGGGGTAACTTCAGGCGCCTCGTCGTCGGGGATCGCCGGGTTGTCGAAGTCGTTGCACGCGGCCAGGGAGCCCGTACACAGGCAGAATATGCAGAATGCTATGATATTTCTTTTCATGGTTCGTTGCGATAAGGATTAGTATTGGGAGCGGGTCATCGTCTCGCGTACTTCGTGCCAAGTATTCCCGCTTTCGGTGGCGAGCTGGTAACGGTAGTAGAGGTAGAACGTGCCGGTCGCAGGGTCGTAGGTAGAGTCGTTGAGCGGCGAGGCCGAGACCCGGATGGCATCCTGGCTGTCGAGATAGGGGGTTATGGAGACTCGCTGCATGGGTACGACCTCGTCCGTGATTTCGCCTTCGACGTAGACGGGGACGTTCACCCACGATTCGGGGTCGACCGTCACGCGCAGGCTGTTGTTGCGGGTCGTCACCTTGTCGTTGGCGGCCGTGGCGCCCGGGAGGATGCGCACCGAGCGCTCACCCACGGGGATGACCAGCTTCGAGGAGTTGATCGCCTGGCGCCGGGTGTTCGAGCCGAAGATGTTGTCGACGATCCAGCCGGTCTGCGTGGTGCCGGTCATGGTGTAGTAGGTGCTGCTCTTGGTCGTGGCGTAGTCGTTCCTGCGCTGGATCTCGAAAAGTACGAAATTCTTGGTGGCCGAGGGCATACAGGACGATACGGACTCGATGCGCAGCGGAATGAAATAGGTCTGGTCGGGGAGCAGCTCGTCTACCCTGACGTTGATCGGGAGGCTCGCCGAACAGCTGCCGGCCTCCATCTCGACGCTCATGGGGTCGATCGTATAGTATTCGGCGGGAAGTTCCATCGCGTATTCCTCGAACTTCGTGTCGAAATTGCGTTTGTTGTACTCGCCGATCGCCTCGAAGTCCAGCCCGAGTTTGACGGTGACGTTCTGGTCGAGCCCCGTCGTGCCGCTGGCATAGATGGCCAGCTCTCCCTGGAAGCCCTTCTCGCCGTATTCGAACTCCTGCCCGAGGATGTTGTTTTCGCCGCTGACAATGAATATCTCCTTGCGGTAAAGCTCCTCCTTGTAATACTCCATTTCACAGGAGCAGAGGAAGGCGGCCGCGGCGGCGAGTATCGTTATTTTGCTGAATGCTTTCATCTTCTGAATTTTTTGGAATTGACTATTTCTCCCAGCCCGGGTTCTGATCCAGGCTCGGTACTTTGCGCAGTTCGTTGCGGTGCAGCGGCATGAACATGTACTTGGACTTGAATGTCCGTTCGCGGATCGTACGGTACGAGATGACCGTCGGGGCGTAGAATCCCTCCCATTTTCCGGCTTCGACGTTCAGGCCCGTCAGCGGCTCGCGTTCCAGTTCCTCGAAAATGCCCCAGCGGCAGATGTCGTAGTAGCGGCGGTTTTCGTGGAGGAACTCGACCATGCGTTCGCGCCGGATCAGCTCGTTGAAACTGGTGGCGTCCACCAGTTCGCCGGCGTCGGCGCCCGGGAGCCCGGCGCGGTAACGCACCTGGTTGAAAGCCCCGGCCATGGCGGTCAGGTCGCGCGAGTAGCTTTGGCCGTTGACCTCGTGGGTCTTCGTCAGGTTGTTCAGCGCCTCGGCGTAGGAGAGCAGGATTTCGGCGTAGCGGATCAGCGGGAAGGTCTTCTGAACCGTGCGGGCGTTGCTGCCCGTACGCGCATCGCGCGGGTGGACGTACTTGTAGCAGGTGTATCCCGTCAGGTTGTAGATGTTGGTCACGCCCGCCTGGTTTTTGCCGGCATTGGCGCCGTTGTAGTACTCGACGATCTTGTTCCGCATCTCTTCCGAGGTCGTAGACTGCATCTGCCACAGGGTGCCCGAGAAACCGATGCTCGCGTAGAACCGCGGCTCGCGGTTGTCATAGGCCTTGTAAGTGCCGCCGGGCAGGGTGTAGTTCTTCGATAGCTGCTTGTCGGCTGCGGTGACGCAGGTCTGGTCGTAGGGACGATCCTCGTAGGGGTACTCGGCGCTCGCGTTGTTGATGTCGCGGCCGTCGGCCATGCGGTAGGCGTCGACGATGCGTTGCGGGATGCTGATCGAACTGTTGCCGCCCAACTTGAGCGGGAATACGACGTCCTGCTGGTCGGTGATGTTCTGCGTCGTGCCCCAGATCAGCTCCGGGTTGGTCACGTTCGTCGTTTCGCCGGTGAACATTTCCGAGTAGGAACGGAAGGGGTCGATGCCGCCCGCACCCGCAGGGAAGGGATCGGAGGGGACGTTCGAGGGCAGTGGCAGGGTGTATTCGTCGGCCGGAACCGTATGCAGGCGGTAGATGCCCAGGTCGATGACGCGCTTGGCCGCCGCGGCTGCCACAGCCCACTTGCTTTCGTCGTAGGTCTGGGAGATGTAGTGCACTCCGTCGGATTTACGCTTGAAAGCCCCGAAATAACGGCGTGCGGCGGCTCCGCCGTTGAAAAGCGGGCTCGCGGCCTGCAGGCGCAGGCGTGCGACCAGCGCCAGCGCGGCGCCTTTGGTCGGGCTGCCGAAGAGATCCAACGGCTGCTCGGTTTCGAGGCTTTCCGCAGCGGCTTCGAGCTCGGAGCAGATGTAATCCACGCATTCGTCGTAGGTGCTGCGCTCGGCCTGGTAATAGTCGGGCGTTTCGTTGGTGTTGAGAACCTGGTCGCCCACGAGGATCATGGGGCCCTGGTTCTGGAGTATCCAGTAGTAGGCATAAGCCCGCAGGAAACGTGCGCGTGCACGGAACTCCATTTTGTCGAAGGCGTTCATGTCGGGCACCTCGTCGATGTGGGGCAGGATGGTGTTCACCTTGCGGATGACCTTGTAGCAGTTGGGCCAGACATTGAAATTCCAGTCCCAGCCGCCCGTCTCGGTGTAGGTGATCTTGTCGGTGGTCAGCTCCGTGCCGGGGAAGGAGACGTCCAGGATGCCGTTGTAGAATGTCCCGCAACTGACGGCCTCGTCAGACCCGGTGGCGCCGGGGACGCTGCACCAGTAGTAGATGCGGCCCTCTTTGGGCAGCTGGTTCACCGCACCGTTGAAATAGCGCTCGATGTTGTATTGGCTCTCGAAGATACGCTCTTCGGAGAAGGTGTCCTCGAAGTAGTCGTCCACGTTCAGGAAGTTGCACGACGCGGTGAGCAGGCCGACCAGCGCGAGGGGTATGATGAATGATTTTTTCATGGTAGTTTATGTTCTTAGGAGAGATTCGGGTTAGAAGTTCAGGTAAATCTGCAGCGAGAAGCGGCGCGGGATCGGGTAGGCGTGCCCGGTCTGCATGGCCTGCTCGGGGTCGAAAATCTCCACGCCGTCCCATACCGCGAGGTTCTCGCACATGATCTGGAAGTCGATGGATTGCAGGCCGAGCGCTTTGCGCAGCCCCGGCGTGTGCAGGTTGTAGTTCAGGCTCAGCTCCTGCAGGCGCAGATAGCGGGCATTGCCTTTCCAGAAGGTCGAGGGTTTGGTGTTGTTGGCGTTGTTGCCGTAGGAAAGGCGCGGGAACCGCGCATTGGGGTTCTCGGTCGCCCGGTTGCCCGAGTAGTCGGCCGAAGTCCAGCGGTTGGCCGGATTGTAGGCCAGGGCCAGTACGTTGCCCTTGTATCCGCCGTTGAAGGGAATGTAACCGTCGAATTTCGAGCCGTCCTTGTCCCCGTAGAGGAAATAGTTGTTGCCCGTGCCTTTGAACAGGACGTTGAGCGTCCAGTTCTTGTAGCGGACTTCGGCGCCGAATCCGTACATGAACTGCGGGATGCCGGAATAGGCGAACAGGGGCACCTTGTCGTCGTCGGTGATCACGCCGTCGCCGTTCACGTCCTTGTACTTGATGTCGCCCGGGCGTACCGTGCCGAACTGCTCGGGGCTCATGTCCACGTCCTGCTGATCCTTGAAGAGTCCCAGGGAGATGAATCCCCGCTGCACGTCGTTCGAGAACCCGGTCTTGCTCAGGTAGGGATAAGGCTGCGTGGCCTCTTCCCAGTTGTTGATCTTGTTCTTTGAGAGCGTGAAGTTACCGCGCAGCGTGAAGTGGAAGTTTTTGCCGAGGGGCTGGAAATATTCGAAGTTCCCGTCGCCGCCCCAGCTGGTCATGCTGCCGACGTTCCCGTAGGGCATGCTGATGACGCCCACGTAGTCCGGAATCTGGGCGCGTTCCTGGAAGATGCCTTCACGGCGGTCGCGGAAATAGTCCACCGTCATGGTGAAGCGGTCGCCGAAGAGGTGGAGATCCATACCGATGTCGAATTTCTTGGCTTTCTCCCACGCCAGGTTGTCGGCGCCCACGCGGTTCTCGGTCAGTACGCCCGAACCGCCCCACGGTGTGCCGTCGGTCTTCTCTTCGATGATCGTCAGGTAGGGGAAGCGCACGCTGGAAATCCGGTCGTTACCCACCATACCGTACGAGGCGCGGATCTTCATGAAGTCGATCCACTTGATCCGCTTCATGAATTCGTACTGCGTGGGAACCCAGCCCACGGCCACGGCCGGGAAGAATCCGTACTGCCGGCCGCTCTGGAAGTTCTCCGAACCGTTCAGGCCGAAGTTCACGTCGAGGAAATAGGTATCCTTGAAGCCGTAGGTGAAGCGCCCCGAGAGGCTCTGGTAACGCCTTGCGATGGCGTTCATCGAACTGTCGGCACCCGATTCGGTCGTGCTTTCCAGGTAGTAGAACAACAAGCCGCCTACGCGGTGGTTCCCGAAGGTGCGGTCGTAGTTGACTTTGGCGTCGAAATAGAGTTTCCGCCAGTTCCATGCCTCGGAGTTATACTGCACCGAAGCCTCGGTGACCTGTTCCGAAAGGATCAGCTCGCCTTTCTGGTTGCGCTCGCGTGCCAGGTAGAGGGCCGGCATGGAGTAGCGGCTTTCGCCATAGAGCGACTGGGAATCCCACGAACCGGTGGCCTCGATGTTCAGCCCTTCGGTGAGCATCGACAAATCCTGTTTTATGCCGATGTTGAAGAGCGTGCGGCTTTTGTTCTCCACGGTGTTGCCCGTGTAGTTGAGCAGCACGTGGGGCGGGATGTCGCTGTCCGAACCCGAGGCGGGCAGCTCGCCGCTCGAATAGCGCAGCGGGTACATCAGCGGGGTCGTCTTGGACTGCGAATCCCAGATCCAGTCGGTGAGCGACGTGTCGGTGCGGCTGTACTTCTTACCCATGCTCGGACGCTTGTTCACCGACATGAAGCCCATGGCACCCAGGTAGATCTGCGTCGTCTTGGTCAGGTTGATGTCGATGTTGGTGCGGAAATTATAGGTGTCGTAGCCGACGCCCTTGTTGTATTTGCTGTCGTCCATGCTCTTGTAGGCCGACGATTCCTGCGACATGCCCAGGCTGGCGAAATAGCGGGCGATGTTGCCGCCGCCCTGTGCACTGACATACTGCGTGTGCTGGAACGAGGTGGGGTTGAGGATCACGTCCTGCCAGTCGATGTCGGGGTAGAGGTCGGGATCCAGCCCGTAGCGGATGATGTCCATCTGCGTGTCGTTGTAGATCGGGCTCATGCCCGAGGCTACGGCTGCTTCGTTCGCCATTTCGGCATACTGCGTGGCACCCACGTAGCGGGGCAGGCGGCGCAGCTCGGAGATGGTGTAGTTCGAGCGGAAGGTGATTTTGAGCTGCTCCTGTTTACCGCGCTTGGTGGTCACGAGCACCACGCCGTTCGCACCGCGGCTGCCGTAGACGGCCGTTGCGGCGGCGTCCTTGAGCACCGAGAAGCTCTCGACGTCGGCCGGGTCGATCTGGCTCAGGTTGCCTTCCAGGCCGTCGATCAGCACCAGGGCGCCGCTGTTGGCGCCGAACGTGCCGATGCCGCGCACCCAGAATTCGGAGATGTTCCGCCCCGGCTCACCGCTCGACTGGATGGAAATCACGCCCGGGACGCGGCCGCCGAGCGTGTTGACGATATTCGTCGCGGGCAGTTCGAGGTCTTTGGTGTCGACCACCGCCACGGCGCCCGTCACGCTGACTTTGCGCTGCGTACCCATACCGATGACGACGACCTCTTCCATCTGGTTGCCTTCCCGGAGGGTGATCTTGACGTCGGCCGCCGAAGTGATGATCTGTTCGGCGGTTTCGTACCCCATGAACGATACGGCCAGCGTATTGTACAGTTTGGCGGTGAGTTTGAACCGGCCTTCCGAATTGGTGATGGAGCCGATGCCCGGCTCGTCCTTGATATAGACCGTGGCGCCGACGATGGGAACGTCGTCCGAATCCACGACCAGTCCGTTCACCTCGACCGGCTGCTGCTGTTGCTGTTTGCTCTGGGCACCTGCCTGTACCGCGAGCGCGAGCAGGAAGGCGCATATCAATAGAATTCGCTTCATGTCTGTTTAGGATTGTTAGGTGAATAAACCTACTTATTCGATGGCTATGCGGCGGATGGCATAGTTCTCGCTGTCGCCGATGTAGAGGTTGCCTTCCGCGGTGATGGCCAGGCCGACCGGTTTGTTGAATTTGGCCGCGTCGGCAGGGCCGTTCACATAGCCGGACGATTTGGGCGTCCCCGCGAACGTGGAGACGTAGCCATTCGAGAGCGTGATCTTACGGATACAGTGATTCTCCCTGTCCGTTACGTAGATGGCCTCGCCTTCGGGGTCTACGCACATCTGGCAGGGGTAGTTGAACTGCGCCTCGGCGAGCGGCCCGTCCAGATAGCCCGCCGTGTTTTTCCGCCCGGCCCACAATTCGATGGTGCCAGCGGCGATGTCGTGCTTGTAGATGCAGTGCTGGCCCTGGTTGGCGAAATAGACGATGTTGGGGTCGCGCGGATCGAAGACGACGCCCATGATGTCTCCTTGGGAGTCTATGAAGCGGCCGGGAGGCGTGAGATCCTCGCCCTTTCCGGTGGCGGGATCCCAGCGGGCCACGACGCCCTCGTTGGTGTAGAAGTAGAATTTATTGTCGGCCGGGCACATCGTGAAGGTCTGGATGGCATTCCATACGGGAGCGAAATTGCCGTCGGTATAGAACAGGTCGTGATCCCACTTGATGTCTCCCATGTTCGTGTTGGCGTAGTCGGCGACGGGATCGAAATATCCGTATCCCTTGTTCCCGATGTTGGTGTGGTACCAATATACATTGCCTGTGGCCAGGTCGGTGCTCAGGAGGATACCCGTTACGAGGATGCCGAAATCGTTGAGGACTTTGATATTTCCGGCCTCCTCGTTCATCATGTAGACGCGGTGCTTGCCTCCGTCGTCTATGCTGAAGCGGACGTAGAGGTTGTCGTGCTTGTCGACGGCGATTCCCGATTCGGGCTTCGACGAGAAATACGACCCGATCAGCGAGGTGGTTCCTTCGGGCATGGTAGTGCCCTTCATGCCCCCGGCGATCGTGGAAACATTGGTCTGGATGATGTAGTCGAACAGTTCGTCGAACTGTACCTTGTTCTGCTCGTTCTCACCCACGGAGACCGAGATGACGCACTCTTCGCCCGGGAGCTTGGGTGCAAGGACGAGCATGCGGTCTCCCGTCGAGGAGATTACGGCTGCGCGTTTTTCGTTGAAATAGACATTGAGGGCTTTGGCGTCGGTGCCGAAGTTCTTGCCCTTGATGATTACCTGGGTCGCTATCGGCCCGGTTTTAGGATAGAACGATTCGAGTTCGATGGGTTTGTCGGGTTGGTATCCCGAATTCCCCCCCCCTCCCGGCTGATTTCCGGGTACTCCCCGTTGTTTGCGGGGATAGCGCCCCTTATCCTGCGCCTGCATTGCGGACGGCATCGGCCGTCCGCCCGGGGGCGTCATGTCTTCGGGGCGGGGCAGCGGACTGCGGCGCGTAAGGGCGGTGCCCCGACGGATAATGCCTTCCGCTTCGGAGCCGGACGGCGCATTTCTGCTGCCCGAAATAGGTATAATGGCGCCTTGTATTTGTATATATTAAGGAAAGAAAGTATTTTTCCCATCGGATGCTTCCGCCCCGGGAAAGGTTGCGTCGGTTTTGCGGGATGGAATGATAAAGATTATAAAGTTCTCTAAAGGGTCGGCGCTATGGAATTGAGGGTGAAATGTGCGGTATGTGCGGTCGCGATGTGTCTGGTGTTGCGTGCCGGGAGCGGTATGGAGCACAAATTCAGGTATTATACCGACAACAGCGGGTTGTCGTCGAACACCATCCAGTGCCTCTATCAGGATGACAAGGGGTATGTCTGGGTCGGCACGGCCGACGGCCTCGACCGGTTCAACTCCTACGATTTCACCAACTACCGCTCCGATTACCGCCGCCGCAATACGCTCGAAAACAACTGCATTTACAGCCTTTGCGGCGAAGGGTTCCCCAACGGCGACCGCATATGGGTCGGAACCAGCGACGGGGTCTATATCTTCGACTCGAAGGACGAGTCGTTCGTCCACCTGCCCATCCTGGGCAGCGATGGCCGGGAGCGCCGCAACCTGCTGGTCTATTCGCTTGCGGCGGACGTCGCGGGCAACATGTGGATCGGGACGCTCGGCGACGGCCTCTACCGTTACAGCCTCAAGAGCGGCACGTTCGAACACTATAACGCCGCGAAATACCCCGAGGCCTTCTCGTCCGACGTCATCGTGAAGATCCTGCTCGACCACGACAACAACATCTGGGTGGCTTCGGGCGGCGGTTCGCTGCTGAGCCGCTACAACCCCGAGAACAACCGTTTTTCGACCTTCCGGGTCGAGGACACGCTCACGCGCGAGCCGATCTCGCGTATCAGTACCATGTGCCAGGATTCCTTCGGCGACATCTGGATCGCGGGGTATGCCTGCGAGCTCTACAAGTTCGAACTTTCGCGGCTGACGTTCACCTGCAACCGCCCGGAGGACGGCGAGGCGTATGGCCGCGTGCGGAGCATGATCGAATACACCCCGGGGATAATCATGCTCGGGACGGATCACGGCCTGGTGAATTTCAATACCAAGAACCGCAGTTTCGAGCATGTCGACCCCGGCACGTCCAACCGGAACGGACGGCTCACAAATTCATCCCCTCCATCCTCAAGGATCGTGACGGCGGCGTGTGGATCGGAACCTATTTCGGCGGCATCAACTACCTCTCGCCGCTCAGTTCGCTCTTCACGCTCATCGAAGCCGGCGAGGGGTGCGGGCATATCATCAGCAAATTCTGCGAGGATCCCGAGGGGAATATCTGGATCGGCAGCGACGACGGGGGGCTGAGCCTTTACAATCCGCGTACGGGCAGCTATACGCCCGTGGCGGTCGACCCGCGTGACCGGGCGCTCAACATCCATGCGCTCACCATCGACGGCGGATGGCTGTGGGTCGGGACGTATGGCGACGGGCTTTACCGCATCGACCTGCGCACGCGGCAGATGAAGCACTTCACGCAGGCCGGCACGGGACTCGACAATCTCGACGTCTATTCGGTTTTCCGCGATTCGCGGGGGCAGTTGTGGATCGGCACCAAAATGGGCATCTGCCGTTACGACGACGTTTCGCAGACCATCACGTGCGCATTCGGCCTGGGACATAACAGCGACGTGGTGGACATCTGCGAGGATGCCCGCGGGCACCTGTGGTTCGCGTCGCTGGGCAAGGGGTTGATCCGCTACGGGTTCGACGACGGCCGGTTCGCCCTCTGTTCGCACGATTCCGGGGGCGGGCTTTCCGATTTCGTGAGCTGCCTGGCCGTCGAGGGGGACAACCTGTGGATCGGCACCCACGGCTGCGGGCTTTGCCGTTACGACATCGCGGCCGACACGCTCTCCAGGGAGTTCGACATGCTGCCCTACGGCAACTGCGCCGTGTTCCAGATCGTGCAGAACGGCGGCGAACTGTGGCTCACGACCAACCGCGGGCTGCTGAAATACAGCCCCGGGAACGGCCCGCAGTCGATCTACAAGTTCACCTCCGACGACGGACTGCTGGCCAATATCTTCAACGCCAATTCGGGCATCAAGTCCTCGACCGGGCATATCTACATCGGCTGCAACAACGGCATCAACAAGTTCTATCCCTATGATTTCACGCGCCGCGAGAATTCGGCCAAGCTCAGCGTCGTCTTCCCCGATTTCAAGCTCTTCAACCGCAGCGTGCCCGTGGACGGACGACTGTTGTCCAATACCATCGACTGCCAGCGCTCGGTGCGCCTGCGCGGACGGAAGATGTCGTTCAGCCTTGATTTCATTGCGCTCAACTTCTCCTCGCCGCTGAGGACGGTCTACCGTTACCGGCTGGAGAACTTCGACGACAAATGGATCACCACCGGCCTGGACGAAGGGGCCGGGGTGCAGCATGTCTCCTACACCAACCTGCCGCCGAACCGTTACCGCTTCGTCGTGAGCGCCTCGACCGGCGGCGAGCAGTTCGGCGAGGAGGCCGTGGTCGAGATCCTCGTGCTGCCGCCGTGGTGGATGGCTCGCGCCATGGTCGTGGCCTACGGCGTGCTGGCTCTGCTGGCCGTGGCGGGCGGCGGCCTGTGGCTGCGCCGCAGGATTGGCCGCGCGCACCGCGAGCAGATCGCCTCGATCACCCGCAAGAACAAGCTCGACCTGCTCGAAGCCAAGGTCAGCCTCTTCACGGAGGTGGCCAACGAAATACGTACGCCCGTCGCGCTGATTGCCGCGCCCGTCGAAGAGATCGCCAAGCGCGCCGGGGATTTGCCCGGGCTCCGTGACGACGTGGACATCATCCGCAAGAACTGCGAGCGGCTGCGGACGCTGGTCGACCAGATCCTGAACCTGAAAAGCGCGGAGGAGGGCGAGCATGCCGCCTCCTGCGTTCCGGAGCGCGTCGACGTACGGGAAGTATTGCGGACGGTGGTCGCGGCGGTGGGGGATGCCGTCCCGCGGCGGGGTATCGCGGTGCACCTCGGGCTGCCCGGCGAAGCCCTCACGGCCGAGATGTGCTGCGACCACTTCTCGAAGATCGTGGGCCAGATACTCGGTAATGCCTACCAGTTCGCCGAGAGCCGCATCGACGTGACGCTCGAAGGCCCCGGCGGGGAGGTGCCCGGCGATGTGTTCCGGGTGCGTGTCCGCGACGACGGCGCGGGGATAGACCGGGCGGAGAAGGCACGGATATTCGAACCTTTCTATACGTCGGACAAGTGTGTCTCCGGCAGCGGGCTGGGGCTGGGGCTCGCCGTGGCGAAGAGCCTGGCGACCCGGATGGGCGCCGTGCTCGGGGTCGAAAGTGCCGTGGGACAGTGGACGGAGTTTACGGTGACGGTTCCGCTCGGTGCACCCCGTCCCGTCCCCGGGACGGATGGCGATTCCGGAGTGCCTGCCGGGCAGCCGGCCGTGGCGGCCGTGCAGCCCGAGGTGCAGAAGCGGCTGCCCGACATCCTGCTGGCCGAGGATAATGCCGACTTCGCGGACTTTTTCGTGCGGCATCTCTCCGGCAGCTATACGATCCATTGTGCGACGGACGGACGGCAGGCGCTCGACCTGCTCCGAAGCCGGAGCATCGCGGCCGTCGTGAGCGACGTGGCGATGAAAGGGATGGACGGCGTGGCGCTCTGCGCGGCGATCCGCAACGATCCGGCGCTGGATCACCTCCCCGTGGTGCTGGTTTCGGTGGACTCCTCTTCGGCGGCGAAGGTGCGTGCGCTGGAGGCGGGTGCCGACGCCTACCTCGAAAAGCCGTTGTCGGTGGACTACCTCGACTGCCAGATACGGGCGCTTATCGGCATCCGCGGCCGGCTGCGCCTGAAATTCTCGAAGATGCCCTACCTGGTCATGGATGGGGATGCGGCGAAATCCCTTCCGGCTCC
>OLPS01002579.1_pt1 | contig 15968 bp, 16 predicted proteins | sample 1673071 | NCBI WGS metagenome assembly OLPS01 (sample SAMEA3136752, study PRJEB25190) | human gut metagenome | reverse complement strand
ATAATACCGGCGCACCCCGGGACCGTAAGACTGACTTGGAGTACATTTTTCCCATCCGCAGGATACCAGATGGAGTTCTTTTGATGAGGTTTGCCGGTTCATGACCTGTTTGTATTCCATGATCGCTGCCTGCCTTTCAAAGAAATTTTTCAGAGTATTCAGACCTGATACGACCATTTTAGGATATTTGATAAGAGGTGTAAAGATGAATTCACTGACTGTGAAAAGAATTATCAGGACATTTGTGGGGATTTTTCTGGCAGGTGAACAGCTGCTTCCGGCTATAGGGAATGCAGCTGTTTTTTGTACCTTTTGATATTACTGTCTTGTCAGGTGCTATTTGATTGTCAAAGAAAAAGGTTTACCATTGGGAAAAATATCGTTATAATAGGAGAAACGCGGAGAATCCTGCTTGCAGGATTTTTTTTGTCCGCAATAAAAAAGAAGGGAGATGATAACTATGGCATATTTAGGTGAAGAAATCAAAAAACTGGGTTTTGGTCTTATGAGACTGCCGCAGAAATCCGAAGGCGTGATCGATGTGGAGCAGACCAAGGTAATGGTAGATAAATTTCTGGAAGCCGGATTCACATATTTTGATACAGCATGGGCTTATGCAGGCAGCGAGGATGCCATTCGCGAAGCCTTGGTAGAACGTTATCCGAGAGAAAAATATCAGCTGGCAACCAAGATGGCTGCATGGATCAACTGCAAGACAAGAGATGAAGCTCTTGTACAGTTTAAGACATCCCTTGAGAGAACAAAAGCCGGATATTTTGATTTTTATCTTCTCCATAATCTTGGAGAGCACAGAACAAAATTTTTCGATGATTACGGTTTATGGGACTGGATCCGTGAGCAGAAAGAAGCCGGCCTGATCAAACATGCAGGATTTTCTTTCCACTCCACACCGGAAGAACTGGAGGCAATTCTTACTGCACATCCTGAGATGGAGTTTGTACAGCTCCAGATCAACTATGCAGACTGGGAGAATCCGGCAATCCAGTCAAGAGCCTGCTACGAAGTAGCCAGAAAGCATGGCAAGCCGGTCATTATCATGGAGCCTGTAAAAGGCGGCATGCTTGCAACTCCGCCGGAATCCGTTGAGAAGATCTTAAAGGCAGCAGAGCCGGAAGCATCTACAGCGTCCTGGGCGATTCGTTTTGCAGCTGATCTGGAAGGCGTGATCACTGTACTTTCCGGAATGAGCAACATTGCACAGATGGAAGATAACCTTTCCTTTATGAAAGATTTTAACGGTCTTACTGACAGCGAGAAAGAAACCATCGACAAGGCAAGAGCTGCTATGAGTAAAATTCCTCTGATTCCATGTACAACCTGTAACTACTGTGCAAAAGTCTGTCCGATGGAAATTGGAATTTCCGGATCTTTCACAGCAATGAATTATCTGACACTGTACGGAAACAAGGCTGCTGCAGCTCATCAGGAGGAATGGCTGGTAAGCAGTCACGGCAGAAAGCGCGCAGACGAGTGCGTGAAATGCGGACAGTGCGAGGAAGTCTGTCCGCAGCATATCTCCATCCGTGAGGAACTGGAGAAAGTCAGCGAGACTTTTTGCAAGTAAAGGTTACTGCCGGCAGATAAGATCCTGCGAAATCGGCAGTAATAAAACAACTGATCCGACGGGAAACGGGTCAGGGTAAGGAGAGAGTTAAAAATGGAAAAATTCAAAGCGTTTCTGAAGCGGAAGGATATCGAGATATCCCTGAAGAGATACGGTATCGATGCACTGGGAGCCATGGCACAGGGACTTTTCTGTTCTCTGCTGATTGGTACGATCATAAACACCATTGGCACACAGTTCCACATTCCGTTTCTGACTATGGCAGTTGCCACAGTCAATGACACCCAGTACACAGTCGGTTCTCTGGCATCAGCCATGAGTGGCCCAGCAATGGCAGTAGCCATCGGTTATGCGCTGCATTGTCCGCCGCTGGTACTGTTTTCACTAATCACGGTTGGTTTTGCCTCTAATGCACTTGGCGGAGCAGGCGGCCCTCTGGCAGTACTTTTTGTTGCCATTGTTGCAGCTGAGATCGGTAAGGCAGTTTCCAAGGAGACGAAGATCGATATCCTTGTGACACCGCTTGTTACCATCGGTGTAGGTGTAGGGCTTTCTGCATGGTGGGCACCTGCCCTTGGAAAAGCTGCCATGAAAGTGGGAAGCGTGATCATGTGGGCAACTGACCTGCAGCCATTCTTTATGGGAATCCTGGTTTCCGTATTTGTGGGAATTGCACTGACACTGCCGATTTCCTCTGCTGCGATCTGCGCAGCTCTGGGACTTACCGGTCTGGCTGGCGGTGCTGCAGTAGCAGGCTGCTGTGCGCAGATGGTTGGTTTTGCAGTGATGTCCTTTAAAGAGAATAAATGGGGTGGACTGGTTTCTCAGGGAATTGGAACCTCCATGCTCCAGATGGGAAATATCGTCAGAAATCCAAGAATCTGGATCGCGCCGATCGTTACATCCGCGATCACAGGCCCGATCGCAACCTGTCTGTTTAAACTGCAGATGAATGGAACAGCAGTTTCTTCAGGAATGGGAACCTGCGGTTTTGTAGGACAGATCGGTGTGTATACAGGATGGATGAATGATATTGCAGCAGGAACCAAGACTGCGGTCACAGGAATGGACTGGGCAGGTCTTATCCTGATCTCCTTCATTCTTCCGGCAGTCCTCTGCCCGCTCATCAATATGTTTGTGCGTAAACTTGGATGGGTGAAAGATGGAGATATGACATTGTCATAAAAGAGTTTTGAAAAAAAGAGTATCACAGGATCTTATACTTAACCAAATGCAACTGAGAATACCCGTTTGATGAATAAAGCGGAATGTAAGTAGTTGTTTCATGGCAGTATGAGTGATGTGATACTCTTTTTTATTGGAGAAGGAATATATGCCAACCAGAGAAACTTGCAGAAACATCCAATAAGTAAAGCTGCGTAATGTAGTGGCTTGCATCACTTTACGTATATTATAACGTCCGTATAAATTTTCTGACTGGCATGGATTTCTTAATAATGAGATGCGAAGAAATCTCACGCTACATGTGAGCTGCTTGCGTTACTTTTTTCCAGGCCACAGGCCTTGGCATATTCATGAAGCTTCTCTTTTGCAGTATAATTCAGATTCTGCGGAACCTGGATCTGGATGGTTACATACTGGTCACCGCGAACTTCCGGATTCTTCATGGAGACGATACCTTTTCCTCTCAGACGGATCTTGGAGCCGGACTGCATGCCTTCACGGATCTTGCAGATCACATTTCCGTAAAGAGTAGGAACAGTAGCTTCACCGCCAAATACAGCTGTTGTATACGGAATGGAAATGGTAGTATAAACGTCAGAGCCTTTTCGCTCATATCCGGGACGGGTGCCAACTGTAACTTTCAAAAGCAGATCACCAGGTTCTCCACCGCCGGTTCCTGGCATTCCTTTTCCCTTAAGACGGATGCTCTTGCCGGTGTCTATACCTGCCGGAATGTGAACCTGAAGTGTCTGCGGTGCGCCGGAATTCCCATCCGGACCGGACAGGGAAATTCTCTTGTCTGCACCAAAAGCTGCCTCATCGAAAGTTACGTTGATGCTGGCCTTCACATCAGAGCCCTTCTGTGCAAAATCCTGCTGATGGAATCCGCCGAAACCGCTGCCACCAAATCCATTGCTGCCAAAACCGCTTCTGCTGTGGAATCCGCTTCCTCCGCCGAAATGGGAATAACTTCTGTTGCTGCCGCCAAAACCGCTGCTTCCGCTATGGCTGCCATGGAACATATTTCCGAAGATATCTCCGAAAATATCATCCATATCTTCACCATTAAAATGAAATTCCTGATATCCGCCATTGGTTCCACCGTGGAATCCGCTGAAGCCGCCTGCACCTGCGCCCGGATCGGCTCCGGCTTCAAAAGCAGCGTGGCCGAACTGATCGTACATTTTCTTTTTCTTAGGATCGCTTAAGACATCATAGGCCTCATTTACTTCTTTGAATTTATCTGCTGCGTCCGCATTTCCGGCGTTGGTATCCGGATGATATTTCTTGGCCAGTTTACGGTATGCTTTTTTTATTGTTTTCTCATCTGCGTTCCGGTCAATGCCCAGAACGTCGTAATAATCTCTTTTTACTGCCATGGTATTCACCTTCCCTTACATAATTATGCTGTCTGTGCGCAGCAGTTCAAAATCCTGTAAAATATGATCTCTGAATTGCTGCATCTGCGTACAAAATTCCCCGGGAATAATTCCCGGGGGATAACTTCAAAATCTTCGGTAAAACTGGTTTGATAAAAAAGTGCTCTCCCAGTTGTTCTATATAGAATATAACACCTAAAACATGAAATGTCAACCCTCTGTCCCGATATAAGTCCAATTCGGACTCATCACAGATATATGATTCTTACAGATTTTTACAGGAAATATGATATAATATTGACATAAAATCCCGGCAGATATCTGATCTGTAAGAACAGATCAGCTTATCAGCAGAAAAAATATCATATTGCCGGGGAATTGCGTTTATCAAACATGCAGCAGAGCAGAAGAATATACAGATATTTGCTTTGCTGACAAAGAAAAAGGAGGCATGTCTATGGAGAAAAAAACTTATCTGTCATTCATAAAAACAGTGAAATACCTGGCACTTTTTGTATTTATTTTTGCGACGGCATTTATGATGACAACACAGAGGACACACAGAATGCAAAAGCAGCAGGCACAACATTTAAAGTGCAGGTTACCAGCGGTTATCTGGCATTGAGAAGTGAGAAAGCTTTTGACAAGAGCAATGAGATTGGCCAGCTGAATACCGGAGATCTGGTTGAGGTTACAGACAGGAGGGATTCTACTTACTGGTACGCATATTCGCCGAAGCTTGATAAGTCCGGATATGTGGACAGGAATTATATCAAAGCGGTGGAAAGTGAATCCACATCCAATGATTCCTGGACTGTAAAAGTAAAAAGCGGTTATCTGGCTCTTCGAAACACAGCAGCCTATAATGACAGTAATGAGATCGGCCGTCTGAATACAGGTGATACTGTCCTTGTAAAAGACAGCAGTGATTCTACTTACTGGTATGTATATTCTCCGAAGCTTGATAAATGCGGATATGTGGATAACCGATACATTTATAACAGCGGCCTGTGGACAGTGAAGGTAGAGAAAGGCTATCTGGCTCTTCGTAATAAGCCGGCTTACAATGACAGCAATGAGATCGGTCAGTTAAATACAGGTGACACGGTACAGGTGAAGGATACCAGCGACAGCAATTACTGGTACGTGTATTCTCCGCTGCTTGATAAAACAGGATATGTGGACAAAAACTATATCACCGGTGGTTCAGAGGTTACGTACCCGACAATGACCGTCCAGGTGGAAAAAGGGTATCTGGCATTGCGGAATGCGAAAGCCTATGACAAAAATAATGAGATTGCACAGTTAAATACAGGCGATCAGGTGGAGATCATTGAGAAAAAAGACAGTACTTACTGGTATGTATACGTTCCGAAACTTGGAAAAGAAGGATATGTAGATAAGAATTACCTTAAATAATAAGCGTAAATTACCAAACATGGCAGCAGGGAGGTTGACAGATGACGCTGGCACAGCTTAGATATACGATTGAGATCGCAAAAGCAGGCTCTATGAATGAGGCAGCTAAAAGCCTTTATATTTCCCAGCCCAGTCTTTCTACAGCGATCAGGGAACTGGAAGCAGAGACGGGTGTTGAGATATTCCGGAGAACAAACAGAGGAATTGCAGTGACACCGGCAGGTGAGGAATTTCTCGGATATGCGAGACAGGTGGTTGAACAGTATAAACTGATGGAAGCCAAATATATTTTCAAGGAGCAGTCACGAAAGAAATTCAGTGTTTCCATGCAGCACTATACATTTGCAGTGAATGCTTTTGTGGAACTTGTGAAACAGTTCGGAATGGATGAGTATGAATTCGCAGTTCATGAGACAAAGACCTATCAGGTGATCGAAGATGTACGTGATTTTAAGAGTGAGATTGGAATCCTTTATGTCAATGATTTCAACCGAAAGGTTCTGACGAAGATGTTTCATGAGTATGGTCTGGAGTTTCACGAGCTTCTGAACTGCAGTATTTACGTTTACATGTGGAAAGGCCATCCGCTGGCAAAACGAGAAATGATAACTCTGGAAGAACTGAAAGAGTATCCTTGTCTGTCTTTTGAACAGGGAGGAAATAATTCCTTTTATTTCGCAGAGGAGGTTTTAAGTACATATGAATATAAACGTCTGATCAAAGCAGATGACAGAGCGACCATGCTGAATCTGATGGTAGGACTGAACGGCTACACACTGTGTTCAGGAATTATCTGCGAGGATCTCAACGGTTCTGATTACTGTGCTGTGAAACTGGATTCTGATGAGATCATGACCATTGGATACATTGCAAGAAAAGGTGTTAATATCAGTGCCCTTGGAAAAAAATATCTTGAGGAGATCTCAAAATATAAGGACAAGGCGTTGAAATAAGTGAAAATAAAAATCTGGCAGAATTGTTACCGGATACGTAAGATGCGTATGAGAAGGACTGTTCTGCCAGATTTTTTGTTATGGTCGTTTGGATTAAACGCGGATCACAAATCCCTCTTTACGAGGCTTTGCATCCGGATACTCGCAGTCACGGTATCCCAGAACACAGTGGCCGATGCCAACATACTCTTCCGGAACGCCCCACTGTTTCTTAAGCTCTTTTCCTTCTTCGGAATCAAAAACTTCTCTTGCGCGGTGGATCCAGCAGGAATCAACACCAAGGGCATGAGCTGCATTCATAAGATTTCCCATCACAAGGCTGCCATTCTCAACACATGTACCCATTTTGCTGTCTGAGAAAACAATGATCACGGTCGGAGCACCGTAGAAAGGATCAGATTTGCTGCCCATGACAGCAGCGTTCATCCTGGAAAGCTTTGCCACGAGGTCAGGGTCCTGTGTTACGACCATAAGAGTGCTCTGCTGTCCCATACCGCTTGGGGAATATTCGCCGGCCTTCAGGATCACATCCAGAGTTTCCTGGGGAACAAGGTCCTTCTTATAAGCGCGGATACTTCTGCGCTCCAGAAGATTTTTGATGCTTTCGTTCATAAGTTTTACCTCCTAGATTTCTGTAATTTGATGGTAATTATTATAGCGCAGATAAGTCTGATTTCCAAGTAGTTATAACTTTACAACTTAAGGCAGAGTATTATATAATCGAATAAACTGCAAAGCAGGTTATTCGATGTAGAGTTGCGTAGCGAATGCTTTTATTCAATTAACGTAGAGTATTCCGGCGGACGTTGTGATGTCGGGATGTGTAGGGTGAAGATTGAGACGGAATATACGTGACAGAAGAATATGAGGTGTCAGATGGAAAAAATTCGAAAACATTTTTACTTTTCAGGAAGAGTTCAGGGAGTTGGATTTCGTTACCGCTCTTTTTATATCGCGCAGGATATGGGAGTGACCGGATGGGTGCGGAATCTTTGGGATGATCGCGTGGAGATGGAGGTTCAGGGAACCAGAGAGGAGATCCGGGAGATGGTTGAGAGGCTTTCCCAGCAGAATTATGTGGAGATCGAAGGAATTGAGTCTAAGGAAATTCCGCTGGAGAAGGAGAGCAGTTTCCGGATAAGGTGATATTGGAGGGTCAGAGGACTTACTCCATCTCCAATGCCAGGTACAACAGAACAGCGTCACGAAATTTCCGGGGATTAAGACCACATTTTTTATAAATGTGGTTTAATTTATATTGGAGAGTATTTTTATGGAGAAAAAGCTTTTCCGCAGTGTCGGCCAGTGACATTTCCAGAGAAAAATAGGTGCGAAGAAGTTCTTTTTCGTTGTCAGAGAGGTGGCAGATAGTTTTTTCGGCAAATTCTTTACGGCCTTCTGGTGATACAGAGGAAAGAATGATTTCCAGAGTGAGATTGTCAAACAATACGTAATGTTCTATTGCGCTTTCGTCAGTGTCATTGCCGGCTGCTGGAAACTGCAGACTGCGAAGGGCAGTTTCAGCCGTTGTCAGAGAAATACTGAGCTGATGCAGAGGCACGGATCTTCCCACTGCAATGGACAGGGTATCGCCATGCTTTTCGGCAAAACGGCACAGTTTCCCGGAAATCTCGGAGAAACGGGAACTGTCTGCGACAGCCAGGTAATCGCCCGGGTAGCGAAAGGTGTACAGCGTGATTCCTGTATCTATGAAAAGATTTCGAATATGATGCTCTGGAAGGGAAAAATCAGTATTCGTTTTTACATCAACAGATGCATTTTCAGTAGAGCGGGCCTGTGCGGAATGCACTGTATCGGAATATGTCCGTATCAGGATCAGCCGCTTGTGGGTTTCAGGATCGATCTGAAATTCTCTGAGACATTTCAGAAGGTATTCCGGGTTCGGTGTATCGCGGTGGAGCAGGGAACTTATGACAAAATGCTTCTTATCTGCCTGATGCTGGCTGTACTGGCTCAGTTCCTGCTCCCGGATCAGAAGGCTGGTAATGCGTTGAGCCAGAAAAGCATACTTGCGCACTTTTTCCGGGGAACCGGTGATACCGATCACAGCCAGAAGGTTATCCTCATGATAAAGGGGCATATTGATTCCCTGCCGTGTTCCGGTGAAATTATCAGACTCTGCCACTTCAATGGTAGTGCCGGTAGCAGCAGCCTTTCGTCCAATCTCATGAAAGGTTCCGATTCGGGCAGAATTGGTACTGGCGATAATAGTGCCGGAGGGATTGATGAAATTGATATCATAGCTGCAGACATCTTTAATGGTGTTGACGATCTGCTGGGCGAGAGTATGGCTGATGTGTGTGATCATAGGGAACCTCCTTGATTTCTTTTGGAAAGTATATCATATGGAGTTCAAAACTTCAATTTTGCTATGTTATATATAACAATAAAATACAGAAATATATAAAGAATATAGCATATATAATATATACATTTATTTCCGAATTTATTATGATAAGAACAGAAAAAAGGTTGAATGCAAATAGACATTCGCTTACTGATGATGTGAAGCGCGGGCAGGGAATGAGAAGTCTGTTTTATGGAAAAAATCTCACAGGAGGAACGAATAATGAAAGTAGTCACAGCAATCGATTCTTTTAAAGGAAGCATGACATCCATGGAGGCTGGTTTTGCAGCAGCAGCGGGAATCCATCGCGTGGATGCCAACGCAGAGGTTCAGGTAAGACCGCTGGCAGATGGTGGTGAGGGTACTGTGGAGGCTCTTGTTGCAGGAATGAACGGAAAAACAGAGCATGTTAAAGTTACAGGACCTCTTGGTGAGCCGGTGATCTGCGAATACGGAATCATTGAGAGTACAAAAACAGCAGTTATCGAGATGGCAGGAGCCGCAGGAATCACACAGGTTCCGGATGAGAAGAGAAACCCTCTTTACACCACAACTTACGGTGTAGGTGAGGTTATCAAGGATGCTATCGAAAAAGGCTGCCGCAGATTTATTGTAGGTATCGGCGGAAGTGCTACAAATGACGGCGGTGTGGGAATGCTTCAGGCACTTGGCTACGCATTCCTTGATAAAGACGGAAAGCAGGTTCTTCCAGGAGCCCGCGGCCTCAAAGATATTGCAGAGATCACAGATGTCTATGTGATCCCGGAGCTTGCAGAATGTAAATTTCGCGTTGCCTGCGATGTAACCAATCCGCTTTGCGGAAAGCTTGGCTGCAGTGCTATTTACGGTCCGCAGAAAGGTGCGACACCGGAGATGATCAAAGATATGGACCAGTGGCTCGGTGCATATGCAGAGCTTGCAAAAGGCCGTTTCCCGAAAGCAGATCCCAAATATCCGGGAACAGGAGCTGCCGGTGGAATGGGATTCGCTTTCCTTACATTTACAGATGCAGTTCTGGAATCAGGAATCAATATTGTTCTTGATGAGACAAAACTTGAAGAGTATATCAAGGACGCGGATCTTGTGATCACAGGTGAAGGGCGAATGGACGGACAGACAGCTATGGGAAAAGCACCTGTAGGTGTTGCAAAGCTTGCAAAGAAGCATGGCAAAAAGGTCATCGCTTTTGCAGGTGCAGTACAGCGTGATGCAAGAGCATGCAATGATGCTGGAATTGATGCCTTCTTCCCGATCCTCCGTGGAGTGGTAACATTGGAAGAAGCCATGAAAAATGAGAATGCAAAGCAGAATATGGCAGATACTGTGGAACAGGTTATCCGATTGATGAAATAATATGAGAAGAAGTCGGTGTCCCTGTGTTTTGTATGCAATATTCTCTAAGATATTTTGGGTGAGTGAAGACCACGGAAATCCCGGAATCAGGATTGCAGATCAAACGATATTTCTTATATAATACGCAGAAAAGACAGGTTCGCTGTGACATATATGATCACATGCGCAGCCTGTCTTTTTGCGGTTTATAATTTGTAAAAACAAGGGAGTTGTAACCTGATAGGATCCGTTCGGAAGGATTTTGTTTTATCCCTCGATCGGCTCAAAATCCACAGCTCCGTGCTTGCACAGCGGGCAGATGATATCTTCCGGAAGCTCGTCGCCTTCGTAAATATATCCGCAGACTTTGCATACCCAGCCTTTTTTGCCTTCAGTCTGTGGCTGCGGTTTTACATGCTTCTGATAGTAGGTGTAAGTCATGGTTTCCTGATCGCTCATAACGCGGGCTTCAGTTACGCTGCAGATGAACATTCCGTGAGTGCCAAGATCCACATAATTCTCTACTTTCAGGGACATAAATGCGTTGATATATTTATCCAGGAACACAAGTCCATTGTCAGAATGGTTCACTTTCTGGCCGGCAAATTTATCTACGCTTCTGCCGGACTGGAATCCGAACTGTTCAAAAACAGAGAACGGAGCATCCACAGACAGGCAGTTTACATTCATGATACCAGTCTGCTGGATCACATGATGGGAATAGTTGGCTTTGTTGATATTGACAGCAACGCGGTACGGATTGTCTGTGAGCTGTGTAACCGTGTTGACGATGAGGCCGTTGTCTTTTTTGCCGTCATTGGATGTCACCACATAGAGGCCGTAGCCGATGCGGAACAGTGCAGTCATATCATTCTTATTTGCAAGATCATCGCTCTTTGCAATGTACTCCTGGCAGAGCTCGTCAGCCATTGCTTCTATCTGTTTACGGTTCTCCTCGTTTACGGCAGACATGATCTTGACAATGGTGTTCAGCCAGTTGATCTTTTTGCATTTGGAAAGCATTTCCTTCATAACTTTGGCTGCAAGCGGTGCCCAGGTTCCGTTTTCAATAAGTCCGACTGTACGGTTCTGGAAATTGTGCTCCACAAGTCTGGTGATAAAATCATTCATAAACGGATAAATGCTTGCATTGTAAGTGGTTGTTGCCAGTACCAGCTTGGAATAGCGAAAAGCATCACTCAGTGCCTGGGACATGTCATCTCTTGCAAGGTCGTAGACAAGGACATTTGGACATCCTTTGCTGCGGAATTTGTCGGCAAGCTGCAAAACTGCGGTTTTTGTGTGGCCGTATACGGAAGTGTAGGCAATCACGATTCCGTCATCCTCCGGTGTGTAGGAAGACCAGGTATCATAGAGACTGATGTAGTGGCCAAGGTTTTCATTGAGTACCGGGCCGTGGAGCGGGCAGATAGTCTGGATATCCAGAGTTGCAGCTACTTTAAGAAGGTTCTGAACCTGCACGCCGTATTTTCCTACGATGCCGATGTAATATCTTCTTGCCTCATCATCCCATGGCTCCTCAACGTCAAGAGCACCGAATTTTCCGAATCCGTCTGCGGAAAAAAGTACCTTTTCTGTGCTTTCATATGTGACCATAACCTCCGGCCAGTGTACCATCGGTGCAAACACGAAGGTCAGGTTATGCTTGCCGAGGGAAAGGCTTCCACCATTATCTACTATAATTTTCCGGTCTTCCAGATCCAGGTCAAAGAAGTTCTGCATCATGCCGAATGCTTTTTTGTTGGAAACAACTGTGGTGTCCGGGTAAGCTTTCATGAAGTTTGCGATGTTGGCTGCGTGGTCCGGTTCCATGTGCTGTACAATAAGATAATCTGGTTTGCGATCACCAAGAACCTGCTGGATGTTATCAAGCCATTCGTGGGTAAAATTGGCATCTACTGTATCCATGACAGCAGTTTTTTCGTCCAGGATCACATAGGAGTTGTAGGACATACCGTTTGGAACTTTGTACTGGCCTTCGAAAAGGTCAACCTGGTGATCGTTTACGCCTACATATTTGATAGTATCTGTGATTTTCATGAGCAATACCTCTTTTCTTTCTATGGTGGATTTATGTGAGTGGCTGTTTTGTTTGTTCTTAACTTTGATAAAAATATAACAGATTCGCCATAACAATTCTGTTGCAAATACAACAAAAAATGGAAAATATATAAATGTCATTATTAAAATAAGCATTTTTCCAGGGGATTATTACAGTGTATTTTCCAGATAATGTTTTATAAAATGCTTGTGATTTCGGTGCATTGCGAAGTGTACTGCTGGCCACGGAGTGAACAGTAATACAGAGCGTGATGTCATTCATGGAATGAACCGCTTTATCTTTACATTTCAGATATGCTGGTATAAAATCATGAGCAGATAACATGGGGAAGGATGGGGAAAAGAAGCTATGGAGCATATCACATTATTTACGGATATTCTGCCCGAAGAGCAGGAAAGAATGCGTGTCTGTTTCAAAGTCCGGGAGGCTTTTTTCCAGAATGGGGAGACGATCATGGAATATTCCAGTTCCATGAAAAAAATCGGTCTGATCCAGGAGGGACGGGCTGTTCTTTACTGCTGTGATGAAGACGGGAATGAGTATGTGATCGATGAACTGAACAGAGACAGCGTGTTTGGAGAGCCTTTTTTGCTTCCGGCAGATTCCCAGCATTATTATGTGTGTGCCACTACGGATACGAAGGTAATGTTTATTGATTATGAGCACGTGATCAAGCGATGTGAAAATGCCTGTCATCATCACAGTCAGATGATCAGCAATCTTCTGCAGATGATCGCACTTCGCTCCAGACAGCAGACGGACCGTATCTATATGCTTTCCAGGTCCAGCACCAGAAAAAAACTGATGGCGTATCTTCATTCACTGGCCGCAGAGAAGAATACCGGGAAGTTTAAACTGCCAATGTCATATACTGCGCTGGCTCAGTACTTGAGTGTGGACCGCAGTGCCATGATGCGAGAGATCAGGAATCTGACTGATGAAGGTGTGTTGCGGCGTGACGGGCGGAATGTGGAGTTGCTTATGTGAATGTAGAAGAGGGGAAATAAAATGCAAATGACTGTTTTGCTGTGTGTTTTGCAGAAATGCGAGAGGAGAAGTTATTGTGAATATTACAGTAAGAAAATACGAGGAAAAAGATCTTCCAGAGCTGATACGGATCTGGAATGAAGTTGTAGAAGATGGTGTGGCTTTTCCACAGGAAGAATATCTGAATGAAGAAACAGGAAGAAATTTTTTTGCGGAGCAGACATATACAGCTGCGGCTGTAGATAAGGAAAGCGGAAAGGTTTATGGCCTTTATATTCTTCATCCCAATAATATAGGAAGATGCGGACATATCTGCAACGCCAGCTATGCAGTAAGCAGAGATTCCAGGGGTCTTCATATCGGAGAAAAACTGGTGTCGGACTGCCTGGTGCAGGGAAAAGAGCACGGCTTTGGAGTTCTGCAGTTTAATGCGGTCGTGGCATGTAATGTTCATGCAAGACATCTTTATGAGAGACTTGGTTTCGTGCAGCTTGGCGTGATCCCGAAGGGATTCCGTATGAAGGACGGACATTATGAGGATATCTGCCCGTATTATCATGAAGTGTAGAGACAGAAGCTATTCGTTTGAAGGTCTGTTTTATTTATGGAAGTTTTCGACAGGGGATGGATGTGCCTGATTGGAACGATCTCAAACTCGCAGCAGAGCTGGTGGTAGTGACTTTGCAGGAAAAGAAAGGATTCATTATGAAAAATCTTCAGATCACAGCATATACTCAGCATTTTATCAGACAGCAGGTAATGCCGGGGGATATCTGTATTGATGCAACGATGGGAAATGGGAATGATACTGCACTTCTGAGCAGGCTTGCAGGAGAGAAGGGTCATGTGATTGCTTTTGACATTCAGAAGCAGGCACTGGAGCATACTGCGGAACGGCTTTTGAAGGATGGCTGCCCTGAGAATTATCAGCTGTTCCTGGATACTCACGAAAATATGATGAACTATGCAAAACCGGATACAGTATCCTGCATCACCTTTAATCTGGGGTATCTTCCTGGTGGGGATCATTCTATTGCAACTAAGGCTGACAGCAGCAGAAAAGCTGTGGAAACAGGTCTTCGCCTGCTGAAAAAAGGCGGCCTTATGACATTGTGTATCTACAGCGGTGGAGACACCGGATTTCAGGAGCGGGATGCGATGCTGGATTTTATCCGACAGCTGGATCCGCATAAATATCTGGTTATCCAGTCAGAATATGTAAATCGCCCCAATGATCCGCCAATACCGGTGCTGATCATTAAACTATAAGAGGAAGGGGAAAATCATGAACGATTACATATATTATTATCTATTGGCCGTCAACATCCTGGCCTTCGTATTATTCGGCATCGATAAACAAAAAGCCCGCCACAACCTCTGGCGCATTCCGGAGAAAACCCTTCTTCTCAGTGCCCTCATCGGCGGCAGTGTTGGAGCGATCTTAGGAATGCAGTTTTTCCATCATAAAACCCGCAAGCCCAAATTTGCGATCGGTGTTCCGGTGATACTGGTTGTGGAGATTGTTGTGGTTTGGTTTATACAGACAATGTAAATAACAGCTGCCTGTCAGGCAGTGGAGTTTAATACTCCACGTCTGCGGCAGCTGTTATTTTATGAAAAGCCGGTTAAATAATGCGATAACGCAGCTCATACCAAAGGTTACTATAACATTTCTTCTTGACAAATACTTTTATGATGATATAATTTGATAATCAAAATATTTTAAAGTAAAATATAATCTAGAGAACAGCAGTAAAGATTATGGAGAGAAATATGACAGGTAAAATATGTGGAACAGGTTCCTGGGCACCACCGAAAGTATGGGACAACAACGATCTGGCCAGGCTGGTGGACACCAGTGATGAATGGATCCGGGAAAGAACCGGAGTGGTGCAGAGACACATTGCGGAAGAAAATGAAGATACTGTGACAATGGCATCAAGGGCCGCACAGAGAGCACTGGAAGATGCAGATATTAAGGCAGAGGAGATCGACCTTATTATTGTAGCGACAATCTCACCAACTGAGATCATGCCCTGTGTGGCATGCGGAGTGCAGGAAAAACTTGGCGCAGAAAAGGCTACCTGTTTCGATCTGAACGGAGCCTGTACAGGATCTCTTCTGGCATTAAACACAGCACAGGCTTATCTGTCCCAGGGAATTTATCAGACAGCACTTGTGATCGGTGCAGAAAAATTGTCCGCTTTAACGGACTGGACAGATCGAGGCACCTGCATCCTTTTTGGGGATGGAGCAGGAGCAGTTGTACTGAAAGCAGAAGAAAGCGGCAGATATGCCCAGGTAACACAGTCTATCGGAAAAAAAGGCGGTGCACTTACACTGCGAAGCAGAAACCAGATCCAATACGAAACAGATCCCAAAGCAAAAGAAACTTACATACAAATGAATGGAAAAGAAGTTTTTACCTTCGCAGTTTCGAAAGTTCCAGAGGCAGTAAAAAATCTTCTTTCCAGAGAAAAAGTTCCATGTGAGGACATCCGATATTATCTTCTTCATCAGGCAAACGAGCGGATCATCCGCTCAGCAGCAAGGCGAATAGGAGAAGACATTTCCAAGTTTCCCATGAATATGGATGAATACGGAAATACCTCATCAGCAAGTCTTCTGATCCTTCTGGATGAGGTGAAAAAAAGCGGAAAACTGCAGCGGGGTGACA
>OLPS01002576.1_pt1 | contig 15988 bp, 14 predicted proteins | sample 1673071 | NCBI WGS metagenome assembly OLPS01 (sample SAMEA3136752, study PRJEB25190) | human gut metagenome | reverse complement strand
TTTCTGTCTTAAATGGATTGAAAAATCGAGGAGTAAATGATATTTTAATTGCTTGCATTGACGGACTAAGCGGATTTACCAATGCGATTGAAGCTGTCTTTCCACAGACAGAAATACAGCAATGCATAATTCATCAAATCCGTAATACAACAAAATATGTATCATACAAAGATATTAAAGCACTTATGGCGGATTTAAAGCGTGTTTATGCGGCTGTTGATGAAGATACAGCGTTACAAGAATTAGACAGATTTGATGAAATATGGGGAGGAAAATATCCTAAAATTGCAGATAACTGGCGAGATAAATGGATTCATTTATCCACATATTTCAAGTATCCTCAAGCAGTTCGTACACTTATCTATACAACCAATACGATAGAAGGATTCAATCGCCAGCTCCGAAAAGTGACTAAAAACAAGGGAGTTTTTCCTACAGATGATAGCTTGTTTAAGATGCTGTACCTTGCAATGATGGACATCACGAAAAAATGGACAGGTCGACGTCGTGATTGGGGCGAGATTCATTCTCAGTTGGAGATATTCTTCGCTGATAGAATCAGCTATTGACAAGTGCTGATTTTTCTGATAACGTAAAAGCGGACGGAATTTAATTCCGTCCACTTAAATAAATTTTTCTGCACTATTTTGTATTTACACAAAACTTGAAGAATACTCAAACGGTGATTAAAAATGATTTTCATTTTTAATCACCGTTTTTTGATCTGATTAAATTATGATAGTAAGTTTACTTTCAGAATGTCTTATTTCATTCTGCTTTCGTAATCAGCTATCATCTTTTTAACCATTTGACCGCCGATACTTCCGGCTTGCTTTGCTGTAAGGTCACCGTTGTAACCTTGCTTTAGGTTTACGCCTACTTCGTTAGCTGCTTCCATTTTGAACTGTTCCATAGCTTGCTTTGCCTCAGGAACTTGAATCTTGTTTTTACTCATTTTGTTTCCCTCCTTAAAATCAAAGTCTTAATCTATTTAAAATTTTGTGTCGAATTGTATCGACTACACTAATATTTTGTACATTGATGAAAATTATATTCAAAAATTTTATTAGTAATATTTAGAATATAAATATGTTGAAAAAAACGGCGTAAAATGATATAATTTAATATATTATAAAAAGAAACAGGGAGATAAATATGATAAAGGATATAGCGATTGAAAAAATGAAATCTGCGTCAAATTACGTTATTACGTTTTTGAAATGGGCGTTGATTTCAATAATAATCGGAGTGGTCGGTGGGTGCGTCGGCGCGTTGTTTCATATGAGTGTAAATTATGCGAATATTATTTTTACAATGCACGATTGGTTTGTACTGTTTCTTCCGATAGGCGGTATTATAATCGTGGCAATGTACAAAGCGTGTAAAATGCTTGAAAACAAGGGTACGGACAGTATTATTTCGTCAATAAGAAATGATGAAAAAGTACCTATTTCACTTGCACCGCTTATATTTGTAAGTACGGTTATAACGCATCTTTGCGGCGGCAGTGCCGGCAGAGAAGGTGCGGCACTTCAGCTTGGCGGAAGTATAGGAAGTAATATCGGCAGGCTTTTTAAACTTGACGAAAAAGATATACATATGGTTGTAATGTGCGGAATGAGTGCGGTGTTTTCGGCTCTGTTCGGTACACCGATAACGGCGGCTGTGTTTGCACTTGGTGTAACAAGCGTGGGAATTATGTATTATTCGGCACTTGTACCGTGTCTTATGTCGTCACTGGCGGCATTTTTGGTTACAAGATTTGCGGGACTTGAACCGACTCAATTCGCAATCACCGTTATTCCGCAAACAGGCGTTATAACAATTTTACAGACAATATTTATTTCAGCATTGTGTGCGGAACTGAGCATAATATTCTGTACGACAATGCACTATACGGCAAGATATTTAAAAATATGGTTTAAAAATCCATATATAAGAGTAGTTGTCGGTGCGTTGGCGATAATCGCACTTACATATTTAACAGGCTCACGAGATTATAACGGTTCGGGAATGGATATAATCGAACACGCCGTTGTCGGCGGTCATGCAAAAGGTTGGGCGTGGGCATTGAAAATCGTGTTCACCGCAATAACAATCGGTGCGGGATTTAAAGGTGGAGAGATTGTTCCGACATTCTTTATCGGTGCGACATTCGGTTGTGTTGTCGGTCATTTGTTCGGTTTAAATCCGGGATTTGCGGCGGCAATCGGAATGATTGCAATGTTCTGCGGTGTGCTTAACTGTCCGATTGCGTCGATAGTTTTAAGTATTGAATTGTTCGGCTCAAAAGGCTTTATACTTTTTGCCATTGCGGCAGGTGTGAGTTATATGCTGTCGGGATATTACGGACTATACAGCAGTCAGAAGATTATGTATTCGAAGTTGAAAGCGGAATACATAAATAAGGATACGAAATAATTTTATAACGAAAGGAACAAATAAATGATATTAGGCTATTCAATTTATGAACTTTTATGGCTATTCTTCATTTACGCATTTTTCGGTTGGTGTATCGAAGTAGTATTTTGCGGACTTAATGAAGGTCATTTTATAAACCGCGGTTTCCTAAACGGACCTGTTTGCCCGATATACGGTGTCGGCGGTGTGATAGTTGTATTATGTCTTACGCCGATAAAAGACAATATATTTTTACTTTTTGTCGGTTCGGCGTTGCTTACGTCAATATTGGAACTGATTACAGGTTTTGCACTCGACAAAATATTTCACGCACGTTGGTGGGATTATACGGATATGCCGTTTAACATAGGCGGTTACATATGCCTTAAATTTTCGATATATTGGGGTTTTGTGTGTATCGCGCTTATGAAAGGTATTCACCCTGTTATACTTGGATTTGTAAGATTTATACCGCATATGTTGGGGCTTGTTGCAGTTGTATTTTTTGCGGCAGTGTTTGTGGCTGACGTTATTATAACCGTTATAACCATTAATAATCTTACAAAACGTGTTAAACTTATGAATGATATTGCAAAGAAAATTCATAATGTTTCCGACGAAGTCGGCGAACATATTTATGACGGTGCCAACGATATTATGAAAAAGGGCATTGAGATATACAACAGTGAAAACGTACAGGAAATTCGTGAGAATTTGGACGATATGAAAGAGAAGTACGAGCATAAGAAAGAAGAAATCAAGTCAAAGCATAAGGACGATTTGGACGAACTTAAAGCGAAGTACGATAATCTTGTTAAAGAAACACACATATTCCAAAAACGTATTATTAAAGCATTCCCGAATTTGACGTCAAGAAGATACGAAGAACAGCTTGCAAAACTTAAAGAAAAAACGTGGAAATTAAAAAAGAAAAATAAAAAATAATCAAAAAATCCGAGGGTTTCATACCATCGGATTTTTGCTGTCGACATTTTGTCGGCTGAGTTTTTAGTTGTTATCGCTGTAAAGGTAAACCCACAAAACGGTAAGCAAGGCTATTGCGATACCGCCGCCCAAGCATACTGCCGGCAGACGGGTTGAACTCTTTAATGATTTTTCAATATGAACAGCCGGTGCTTTTGTAGGCTCTGAAAGACCGTCGCTGTCATCATACTTTGATGTTTTTGAAAGCTTCAGAGTACCTTTTGATTTTTTATAAAGTAAAGTGTTTCTGTCGTAATCGGCTTTTATCTGTTTAAGTTCTCTGTCCGAAAGAGGTATACAGTCCGTTCTGACCTTCAAAATCTGATAACCGTTATCAGCCATATCACTTCTGCGCAAAAGTGCATAGTTGTAATATGAACGGTCGGTAGAGAAACGAACGTAATAAATCTCGTCACCAAGATTATATGCCTCTGAAATCAGATAAAATCTGTCACCGTTCGGTTCGACGTTAAGTGCGTTTTGGTATTCGTCCATAGTAGTGTAGTTGGCAATATCAAAATCGGTATAGCTTACTACATTTTTAAGAACTTCTTCAATCTGATGTTCGTCCTCATCGCTCAAACGTTCCGCAATATCCTCATATGTAACACTGTCTGCGGCAGAGTTTTTCAGCTTGTCGAAAAAGTTGCCGATATTTTGGTTATAATGAGAAACGTCAACATTTGGGTGGAAATATTCCGAACTGAAGTCCATAACACCTGTTTCCGAAAGTACCTGCGGTGCGTTTACATATTCAAACGCATCACCGTCGATAACGGTGTAATAATCCGCGTGAACAAGTTCGTCACCTTCAAACACCTTGTATGTTATATAACGTTTTTCAGCGTTTGAACCGAGAGAAAATACACCCGATTGACCAAGCGGTATTTGATTGTAATTAACGTCTAAAATAGCGATACGTTCCGCATTTTCCGTTTCTTCGTCATATTTCCAAACGTGACATGAGGCGGTAGTGTATCCGCTGTCCGCAAGGAAAATAACAAGATACGGATTTTCATTTGCGTCAAAATTTACTATATCACTGTACACAACGCCGTTAGGTATATTGTCCTCCGAAATTGAAAGAGAATCACCTGCGTTTTCGGTGTGCATTGAACTGTAAGTGTACAAATAGTTATTAAGTACATAAGCATATACCGCCGCCATCTTGCCGACAGGCTCATCAGCAACAGCAGTGCTGAACGTAAGACAGGACATTAAAATTACAATCGAACAGAAAACAGATAACAACCTGAATATTCTGTTTTTCAACATCACACCCCCTATGTTTACATAATTCTTAATATTATACATTATACAAGTAAATCTGTGACAATTCAACTTGATTTTTGTTAAGAGCATATTACAATAATGTGGCATTTTACCCTTTACAAATTTCAAAATGTGTATTATAATTAATTAGATAGTAGCAAAAAATAGGGTGAAAAAACGATAAAGTGCCTTATTTTTTATTTGGAAGGAAGGATACGAAATGATAAAAGCGGCAGTTCTCGGAGCAACGGGATATGCAGGTATTGAGCTTGTAAGATTATTAACATCACATCCGGAGGTAAGTATTGAAATACTCGGTTCGCACAGTTTTGCGGGACAGAAGATAAGTGATGTTTATAAGAACTTCAATCATGTACTTGAAAAGGAATGTGAAGAGCTTGACCTTGATAAGGTCGGTGCTTGTGATGTGGCATTTACTGCACTTCCGCACGGTGCGTCAAAATCAGTAATTCCGTCATTACTTGAAAAAGGTCTTAAAGTTATCGACCTTAGCGGTGATTACAGATATGATGACGTGGCAGTGTATGAAAAGTGGTACGGTGAAAAACATTCATCACCCGAACTTTTAAAGGAGTCTGTTTACGGACTTCCCGAACTTCACAGAGATAAGATTAAGAATGCAAGACTTATCGGTAACCCCGGCTGTTACACAACTTGTTCAATACTCGGAACAGTTCCGCTTTTGACAAATAAAATTGCTGAAACAAAGAATATTATTGTTGACGCAAAATCCGGTGTTACAGGTGCAGGACGCGGTCTTAAACTTCAAAACAGTTTCTGCGAATGTACTGAAAATATGAAAGCGTATAAGGTAGCAACTCACCGTCATACTTCTGAAATCGAGCAGGAGCTTAGCAATGTTGCAGGTGAAGAAATAATGATTTCGTTTACGCCGCACCTTATTCCGCAAAAACGCGGAATACTTTCGACAATCTATGTAAATCTAAACAGAAAGTCAAGTGCGGAAGAACTTACGGAAATGTACAAGGAATTTTATAAGGACGAATTTTTTGTAAGAGTTAAGGAAGTGGGCGACTTGCCTGAAACAAAACACGTTGCAGGTTCAAACTTCGTTGATATAGGCGTGTGCTATGATGAAAGACTTCAAAGAGCCGTAGTCGTATCGTCACTTGACAATATTGTAAAGGGTGCTGCGGGACAAGCCGTTCAGAATATGAACTTGTTATTCGGCTTGGACGAAAAGACAGCCCTTACAAATCCGGGATTTTATTTATAATAGAGGGTGGAAGTAATGCAAGAACTTATAAAAAAAGCGGGAATACTTATAGAGGCACTTCCGTATATACAGAAATTTTCCGGCAAAACCGTCGTTATCAAATACGGCGGCAATGCTATGATAAACGAAGAATTAAAGAACTCCGTGATGGAGGATATTACTCTTTTGAAGTTTATCGGACTTAATCCGATTGTCGTACACGGCGGAGGCCCCGATATTTCAAAGGCTCTTAACGAACGCGGTGTAAAGAGTAAATTCGTAAACGGTTTGCGTGTGACGGACGATATCACAATGCAGACTGCTCAACAGGTACTTATAGGTAAAACAAATAAAGAAATTGTCGCACTTCTTAATACAAACGGCGGTCGTGCAGTCGGTATCAGCGGTATTGACGGCAGTTTTATCGAGTGTAAAAAGCAGTATACGGAAGTGGACGGCGAAAAGGTTGATATAGGCTATGTCGGCGATATTGTTCACGTTAAGCATTGTTTGATTGACTTATTGTCATCAGATCAATATATCCCTGTTATCGCTCCTATCGGTACCGATGAGGACGGCAACAGCTATAACATCAATGCAGATACGGTTGCGGCGGCAGTTGCGGCGTCTGTTGAGGCGGAAAAACTTATTTTGCTTACTGATGTTGAGGGTATTAAGGATAAAGACGGTAATGTTATTGCCGAAATACATAAAAATGAAATATACGAAATGATACATGACGGCAGCATCAGCGGCGGTATGATACCAAAGGTACTTGGTTGTCTTGAATCAATCGACGGCGGTGTTACGGGTGCGCATATCATTGACGGACGTATACCGCATTGCTTGTTACTTGAAATCTTTACAAAGACAGGTATCGGCACGCTTATTAAGAGTGATAAATATTAATAAAGAGAGGAATTTATATAATGAGAATGTCTAACTTGCTTATGCCGACGCTTAGAGAAGTACCGGCAGAGGCGGAAATAACAAGTCATAAATTAATGTTGAGAGCAGGTCTTATCAGAAAACTTGCGGCAGGTATATACTCATATCTTCCGCTTGGACTTCGCACTTTGCAAAAGGTTGAACAGATTGTCCGTGAAGAAATGGACAACGCAGGCGCACAGGAACTTTTGATGTCGGCACTTTTGCCTGCTGAGGCTTATCAGGCGTCGGGCAGATGGGAAGTGTTCGGACCGAGTATGTTCAAAATGAAAGACAGAAACGACCGTGATTTCTGTCTTGGTCCTACACACGAGGAACTTTTCACTCAAACTGTAATTGACAGTGTTCGTTCATATAAAGAATACCCAATGACTTTATATCAAATTCAGCATAAGTATCGTGACGAGGGACGTCCGAGATTCGGCATTATAAGAAGCCGTGAATTTATAATGAAGGACGCGTACAGCTTTGACCTTACGGAAGAAGGACTTGATAAGTCATATCAAAAAATGTATGACGCATATTGCAGAATATTCAACCGTCTTGGACTTGATTTCACTATCGTTGACGCTGACAGCGGTGCTATGGGCGGCAGCGGAAGTCAGGAATTTATGGTTAAGTCGCCAATAGGCGAGGACGGTATTGCTTATTGTGATGACTGCGGATATGCGGCTAACTATGAAAAAGCTGAATGTATTCCTCAAGAAAAGCCGTCACCTGAGGGCGATTTGGATATGGAAAAAATCCATACTCCGAATGCTCATACAATCGAAGAACTTGTAAGTTTCTTAAATGCAGAGGCTTATAACTTTGCAAAGACTATAATATATAAGGCTGACGATAAGTATGTTGCCGCAATGGTAAGAGGTGACAGAGAAGTCAACGAAGTTAAGCTTAAAAATCTTGTCGGCTGTGTGGACGATTTGGAACTTGCTGAGCCGTTTATGGTAAGACAGATTACAAATGCAGAAGTCGGTTTTGCAGGTCCTGTGGGACTTGATATTCCTGTATACGTTGATAAAGAAGTCGCAATGATGAAGAACTTTATCGTTGGTGCAAATGAAACAGATATGCACTATAAGAATGTAAATATCAATAAGGACTTCACACCGACAGAAGTTGCTGATATTCGTACAATCGAAACAGGCGACGTTTGCCCTAAGTGCGGCAAGCCTATAAAGACTGCTCAAGGTATCGAAGTAGGACATATATTCAAGCTTGGTACAAAGTATTCTGACGCACTTGGACTAAAGAGCCTTGATGAAACAGGAAAGAGCAAGACTGTTATTATGGGTTGCTACGGTATAGGCGTTACACGTTGTCTTGCAGCGGCTATCGAGCAAAACAATGACGAAAACGGTATTATCTGGCCTGTATCAATCGCACCGTATCACGCAATCGTTATTCCTGTAAATTCTAAGAATGAAGAACAGAGTGAAATTGCCGAAAAAGTATATAATGACCTAAAGGCAAAGGGAATAGAAGTATTGCTTGACGACAGAAACGAAAGAGCCGGCGTTAAGTTCAAAGACGCTGACCTTATCGGTATTCCTGTAAGAATTGTCGTAGGTAAAAAATGCGGCGAGGGCGTTGTTGAATATAAGGAAAGAACAGCAGAAAATGCAGTTGAAAAGAATATTGATGACGCAGTTAATGACGTTGTTGAATTTATAAACAATAACAGATAAATGAAAAGGAGCGATTTTTCGCTCCTTTTTGCGTATATCAAATTATTTATGATAACTTTCATTATTATTAATTTTAAATGCACGGTAAATTTGTTCAAGAAGAACGACACGCATAAGTTGGTGGGGAAGTGTCATTTTACCGAAACTCAATCTTAATGCCGACTTTGATTTTACGGTATCGGAAAGACCGAGTGAGCCGCCGATTATGAATGTAATATGACTTGAAGTCATTGAAATATCGGCGATTTTTTTCGCTAATTCTTCGGAAGAATGTTCCTTACCCTCAATACAAAGTGTAACGACAAACGAATTTTGCGGAAGTTTTGCAAGGATTTTATTTCCCTCTTTTTCTTTTATTTGCTCTATTTCTTTTTCGGACGCATTATCGGGTATCTTTTCATCGGCTACTTCGATTATATTTAATTTCGCAAACCTTGAAAGTCGCTTTGAATATTCATCAATAGCGGCAGTGAAGTATTTTTCTTTGATTTTGCCTACGGAAATAACAGTTATATTCATATTTTCCTCCGTTTAAAATAAAGTGGGCTTATATCTGTCGGCAACCTGCAAAGTCATATCTTTGCCGACATCAACACCCGACTGTGAAAGTAAATTGTATGTTTCGAGCATAGCTATTTCCGGACGGTTGTTTTCTTTGCTTAAATGACCGAGCATAATGTGTTCGGTGCCGTTCTGTACAAGGTGCAGAGCGACTTTTGAGGCGGCTTCGTTTGACAAGTGACCGTATTCACCCAATATTCTGCGTTTCAGCGGATACGGATATGTACCGCATTTCAGCATTTCAACATCGTGATTTGATTCAAGCAATATTTTTTTACTGCCTGTTATCTTTTCTAAAATACTTTTTGTTATTTTACCTATATCTGTTGCAAGCGAATATTTTTCATCGCCAATCATAAAATTAAAACCGACAGGTTGTGCGGCGTCATGCGGAATTGCAAAAGGACGTATTCCGATATTTCCTATTTCAAAATCTGTATCTTCGGTGATTATTTTAATATTTTCATCGGCGATATTGCCTATATCCATACTTGTATGAGTCCCTTGTGTGGTGTAAATAGGAATATTGTAGCGTCTTGAAATAACCCCTGCACCTTTTGTATGGTCAACGTGTTCGTGCGTTATTAGGAGTGCGTCAATGCTTTCGGGTATTACGTCAATAGCGTGAAGCGATTCTTTTAATTTTGCACCCGACATACCGCAATCTATAAGTAAATTTGTTTTGCCGTCCGAAACGAATGTCGCATTACCGGACGAACCGCTTATAAGTGAAACAAAAGTAGCCATTTTAACCTTCCTAAAATTAATTAAGCCTGCCGACAAAAGTCAAGCAGGCTTGTATTTTTGAATTAATCCAATAAATCGTCAACGACTTGTACTCTTTCAATACTGCCTCCGAGGTTAACGAACTTTTCTTCAAAGTTTTCGTAACCTCTGTCAATATGATAGATGTCGGTGATTTCGGTAGTGCCCTCAGCCATAAGACCGGCAATAATCATTGCCGCACCTGCACGAAGGTCTGTTGCCTTAACGTGTGCGCCGATAAGTGAATTAACACCGTCAATAATCGCAAGTTTGCCCTCAACTCGAATATCAGCACCCATACGCTTTAATTCGTTTACATATCTGAAACGGTTGTCCCAAACACCTTCACGCGCCATACTTGTACCCTCGATTGTTGTAAGGAACGTTACAAGCTGAGGCTGCATATCGGTAGGAAATCCGGGATAAGGCATAGCGATAAAATTAATGTGTTTAAACTTTGTATCGTCATTAACCCAAACTCTTACGCTGTCTTCACCCTCTGAAATATTAACGCCTGCCTCGATAAGTTTTGCACTTATGATTTCAAGGTGACGCGGAATTACATTTTTAAGAACAACATCGCCTCTTGTAGCGGCTGCCGCTATCATAAATGTACCTGCTTCAATTTGGTCGGGGATAATTGTGTATGTTCCGCCGTGCAAATCTTTTGTACCTTTAATTTTAATTGTATCAGTTCCCGCACCTCTTATGTTTGCGCCCATATTGTTAAGAAAATTCGCAAGATCAACAATATGCGGTTCTTTTGCGGCATTTTCGATAACGGTAACACCGTTTGCGGTTGTCGCCGCAAGCATAGCGTTGATTGTCGCTCCGACGGTTATAACGTCAAAGAAAATATTTCCGCCCGAAAGATTTTCGGCATAACCTTCGATAATACCTTTTGATGTATCAATGTCAGCACCGAGCGTTTTAAATGCTTTTATATGTTGGTCGATAGGACGTGTACCAAAGTCACATCCTCCCGGCGGATCAACAATAAAATTAGAAAAGCGACCCAAAAGTGCACCCATAAGATAGCTTGAACCACGCATTTTGCGGGTAAGCTCACCCAACGGACGATATGAATCAACATTTGTACAATCTATATCAACAGTATTTTTATCTATATATTTAACATCAGCATTAAGCTGTTCAAGTATTCGTAAAAATAATTTTACGTCTTTTATATCAGGCAGATTTTCAATTCTGCAATTACCTTTAACCAAAAGGCAAGCCGGCAATATTGCGACTGCGGCATTCTTTGCACCGCTTATAGTAACTTCGCCTCTAAGCTTGTTACCACCCTTGACTAAGAGTTTCTCCAATCCGATACACCCCTTCAAAATCTATTCTAAACTATTATAACAGAAAAACCAATAAAAAGCAATTTAATTTATAAAAAAAATGACTTATTTTTTGAAAATAAATTGCGGTATGTAATGAATAAAAGTAAGAAAAAAACAGCCTGCCTAAAAAATAGCAAGCTGTCTCTATCTAAAAAAGTAATCAAACAGCACGTTCTACCTTTCCGCTGCGTAGGCAACGAGTACAAACATGCATTGACTTAACTGAGCCGTTAACAACTGCTCTAACCTTTCTTACGTTTGGCTTCCAAGTTCTGTTAGATCTTCTGTGAGAGTGGCTGACCTTAATACCGAAAGCAACGCCTTTTCCGCAAACATCACATTTTGCCATTTCATTACACCTCCTGACACGTTTGTTAAAACATCAAGAAATATTTTAACACAAAATTTTTAATAATGCAAGACTTTTATTACTTTTTTATTAAATTTTTTTAAAATTATGCTTTTGCACATATTATGACCGTAAATACAGCTAAAAACTTATGTATTTTTTATTGAAAAATGTATCGGTATGGGTTATAATAATAAAATAGGATATTTATAAAAATGTCATGAAAGGCGGACGTTCCAAATGATGAATGTTGATGAATATAAGCTCCCGCTAAAAAAGGTTATTGAGGAGTTTGAACTTGAAAAGATTTACGAAACGGATGATCTTGATTCTGTAATGATAACAAATACAGACGTAAACCGACCGGGACTTCAAATGGTGGGATTTTTCGATTATTTTGACAATAGTCGTATTCAGATTATGGGAAAGGTTGAATTTACTTACCTTGAACAGTTACATGCTGACGAGAGAGCGGAGAAGATTGAAAAACTTATGTCACAGCATATTCCTGCACTTATCGTCACAAGAGGACTTCAGATTTTCCCTGAAATGATTGAATTGGCTGAAAAGTATAATGTTCCGCTTTTGAGAAGTGAGAGCGGTACTTCGGCATTTATGAGTGCGCTTATTGCGTATCTTAATGTACAGCTTGCGCCAAGACGTACACGTCACGGTGTGCTTGTCGAAGTATACGGCGAGGGTATTCTTATTTTGGGTGAGAGCGGCGTCGGAAAGAGTGAAACGGCTATCGAGCTTGTTAAAAGAGGTCACAGACTTGTTGCCGATGACGCGGTTGAAATTAAGAGAGTTTCGGACAAGACGCTTGTCGGCTCGTCACCTGAAATTATACGTCACTTCGTTGAACTGCGCGGTATCGGTATTATTGACGTAAAGGAAATATTCGGTATAGGTGCGGTTAAAGACACTGAAAATATTGATATGATTATTCATCTTGAGCCTTGGGAAGAGGGCAAGCAATATGACAGACTCGGTATGGTGGATGAGTATACAAATATAATGGGTATAAACGTACCGTCACTTACGATACCTGTAAAACTTGGCAGAAACCTTGCGGTAATTGTCGAAGTTGCGTCAATGAACAACAGACAGAAACGTATGGGATATAATGCGGCTGTTGAGCTTAACAACAGACTTATGAGCCAGATGGAAAGTCAGCTTGGTAATTTGTAAAGCGCCTGTCGACAAATGCCGACAGCTCCAAACCATTGTAATTTTTAGATAAGGAAGATATAACGTGAAGATATTATTGGACACACATACACATACATTGGCAAGTACACACGCATATTCAACAGTTCTTGAAATGGCAAAATATGCGTCGGAGGCAGGAATGGAGGCTATTGCGATAACAGACCACGCACCTGCTATTCCCGACGGTGCACACCCTTGGCATTTTCAGAATTTGAAGGCCATTCCGCGTGAAATATACGGTGTAAAGATATTATACGGTGCGGAAGTGAATATACTTGACTTGGAGGGTAATATAGACCTTGCCGATGAGGTACTTGAAAAACTTGACGTTGTAAATGCAAGCATACACGCACCTTGCTACAAGGACGGTGACGCGACAGACCATACGAGCGCATATTTGGCGATAGTCAACAACCCTCTTGTAGATGTTATATGTCACAGCGGTTCACCGGCGTTTGTGTATGATTATGAAAAAATCATAGACCTTGCAAAGAAAAATCATAAGCTAATAGAAATAAACAATCATTCGTTTGATGTCAGAAAAGCAAGTATTCCGAATTGCAGAAAAATTGCGGAAATATGCAAAGAAAAAGAAGTCGGAATAGTTGTAAGTTCTGACGCACACATTACGTTTGATTTGGGTAATTACAATAATGCGCTTGGTATGCTCAGTGAAATTTCATTCCCCGAAAAATTGGTTATAAACAGAGATTTAAAATCATTTGAAGCATATATGAAAGAAAAGGGAAAAGAGCTGTTTAAGTGGCATATGTAATTACGGAAAGGCGGAATATATGTTAGACAGAGAAAGACTTTCGGCTATTACTGACAATGTTGTTTACGATGAACCTATGAGTAAGCATACAACATTCAGAATAGGCGGCACGGCAGACGCGTTTGTATCGCCTGAAAACGCACTTGAAATAGAAAAGATTATTCATTTTTGCAAAGATACCGATACACCGTATATGCTTATGGGCAACGGCTCAAATATGCTTGTCGGTGACGGCGGTATAAGAGGTGTTGTCATACACATCGGAAACGGTATGTCAAAGTGCAGAATTGAGGGTGAAGAAGTATATGCCGACGCAGGAATACTGATGTCAACGCTTTCAAAGAAAATTCTTGAGGCTAATCTTACCGGCTTTGAATTCGCCGGCGGAATACCGGGAACACTCGGCGGCGGTATATATATGAATGCAGGAGCGTACGGCGGTGAGCTTAAGGATATAATTGAAAACGTAACATTTATATGTCCTGACGGACTTATAAAAACCGAAACGGCAGATAAGCTTGATTTCGGTTATCGTCACAGTATGTTTGAAAACGGCGGTTATACCATTTTATCTTGTAAATTAAAACTTAAAAAAGGCAATTATGACGAAATTAAGGCATTGATGGCTGATTACAATAAAAGACGAAGTGATAAACAGCCTTTGTCACAGCCGTCGGCTGGAAGTACATTTAAACGTCCGGAGGGCTATTTTGCAGGTAAGCTGATACAGGATGCGGGACTTATGGGATATTCCGTAGGCGGTGCAATGGTCAGCGACAAGCACGCAGGCTTTGTTGTGAACAAAGGCGGTGCAACGGCTAAGGATGTTTTGGATTTAATTAAGTATGTACAAGATACCGTGGAAGAAAAATTCGGAGTAAAATTAGAGCCTGAAGTAAGGCTTATAGGGGAACAGTAAGGAGAAGAAATCGGATGCAATATACAATAGTAACAGGAATGTCGGGCAGCGGAAAAACTAAAGTAATAAGATATTTGGAGGATATGGGATATTTCTGTATAGATAATATGCCTCCTATGCTTATACCGAAGTTTTCGGAAATGCTGACTTCGGTAAACGGTAAATTTAATAATGTTGCGTTCGTTGTCGATACCCGTGTCGGCGATATGATAAATGAACTTTTGGCACAGATTGATGATTTAAAGCAAAAGGGATACGATTGCAAGCTTTTGTACATCAATGCGGATGATGAAACACTTGTAAAGAGATATAAAGAAACACGACGTATGCACCCTATTGAAAATACAAACGGGCTTTTGGCATCAATAAGACAGGAAAGAAAAATGCTTTCCGCTCTTTATGAGGCTTCGGACTATGTTATAGATACGTCACATCTTACGGCACAGGGACTTTTGCAGGAATTAAAAGAAATTTATGCATCAGGCGATACAAAGCAGGGACTTGAAATTAATGTAATGGCATTCGGTTTTAAATACGGTATGCCGCTTGACGCCGACCTTGTGTTTGACGTAAGATGTTTTCCGAATCCGTTCTATATTGATGAATTAAAGCATAAAACAGGTAATGATAAGGAAGTTCAGGATTATGTTATGAGCTTTCCAAAATCGGTTACTTTTATGGAAAAGCTCGAAGATTTTATGGAATTTATGATACCTCTTTACATTGAGGAGGGAAAAATTTCTCTTACAATCGCAATCGGTTGTACAGGCGGTAAACACAGAAGTGTTACTATGACAAATAAACTTGCGGATTATTTAAAATCATGTGACTATACGGTTAATGTATCGTATCGTGATATGGGCAGGGAATAGTTTAAAAGGCGAATATTTCGCCGACGTTAGCTTTGTGAAAGGAGTTAATGGCAGATGATTTCAGATACAAAGGTTGTGGCGATAGGCGGAGGAACAGGTCTTTCGACTATGCTCAAGGGTCTAAAGCTACATACTCATAATATAACAGCGGTTGTAACAGTTGCCGATGACGGCGGTTCATCGGGAATACTCAGAAGTGACCTCGGTATGCTTGCACCCGGTGACGTGAGAAACTGCGTAAGTGCGTTGGCAGAGGTTGATCCCGTAATGGGAGAACTTTTGAATTTCAGATTTAAAGACGGAAGTTTAAAAGGTCACAGTCTCGGCAATCTTTTTTTGGCGGCACTTAATGAAACCTCGTCAAGCTTTGATGAGGCGGTAAAAAAATTCAGCCACCTTGCAGGTGTGGTAGGAACGGTGTATCCCGTTACAAATGAGTCTGTAACGCTAAGCGCATTGCTTGAGGACGGCAGACTGATTGAGGGTGAGTCACATATCGGCGTACACCATGACGGTCCTAAAAACGGTATAGTCAAATTAATGGTAAATCCCGAAAAACCAAAGGCTGTTGACGGAGTTATAAAGGCTCTTGAAAAAGCCGATATAATTGTTTTAGGTCCGGGAAGTCTTTACACGAGTATTATACCTAATTTGCTTGTG
>OLPS01002568.1_pt1 | contig 16032 bp, 10 predicted proteins | sample 1673071 | NCBI WGS metagenome assembly OLPS01 (sample SAMEA3136752, study PRJEB25190) | human gut metagenome | reverse complement strand
TGGCAGATGGAAAGAGAAGATACAAGTCTGACAGGAAAGATTATAAGATATCGGTAAAGCTGTCAGAGAAAGATATGGATATTCTGAAAGCGGCACTTAAACGAACCGGAATGACAGCAAGTGCCTATATAAGAGAATTGATCCGGACAGGCGGCAACATTGATACAAGTTATCCAGAGGACAGGGCAAGAGTAATCCGTGTTATTGCCGGTATTGCAAATAATATTAATCAGGCAGTAAAGCTTGGTAATTCACAGGGAAAGTTATATTACAGCGATATTGATAAACTGCAGAGCAGTCTGGATGATGTAAAGAAAACATTCGGGGAGGTGCTGGAAGTATGGCGATTACAAAGATCCTAAATATCATGGAATCGGAAGGCAGAAATCCGGCATCACACCTGAAGAATGCTTTGGAATATATTCAGAATCCAGATAAGACAGAAGAATGTGTATTGGTGGGCGGTATTAACTGCCTGCCGGATACAGCATTTGAGCAGATGGAAGAGACGAAAAATATATTTCATAAAACAGGTAAAAGGCAGGGCTATCATGTGATCATATCGTTTTCACCGGAAGAAGAAGTGACGGCAGAGCAGGCAATGTATGTGCTGGAGCACTTTGCGAAGGATGTGCTTGGTGATGATTATGAGGCTGTGTATGCGGTTCATACTGACAGGGAGCATATGCATGGACATCTGATCTGGAATAGCGTCAGCATGACGACGGGCAAGAAATACAATTCACCGAAAGGCAACTGGAAGAATCATCTCCAGCCTATTACAAATAAATATTGTGATGAACTTGGACTTTCCATAATGCCAGCAGAGTACAGTAGGAACCCGAAGAATATCAGCAGGGACAAGTGGGAAAGAGAAATGTCCATGAAAGAAAATATTCTTCGTGATGCCAAGATGTGTGCATATGCAGCAGGGAATGTGGATCATTTTAAATATCTGATGAAACGGTTGGGATATGTATTCAAGAAAGATGCGTGGATGGAAGTGCAGGCACCGGGATTTCAGTATTATCATAAACTGGCAAAGCTGGACGAGATGTTTTCAGAGGAGACGTTAAGGCATCATGTGGATATGCCTTGGATGGCAAAGCCTTACTTTTATTCGTCGGATATCATGGGATTGCACAGAGCGAAGCTGTCACCATATCAGAAGAAATTTTATGCAAAGCTATACAGATTAAGGATTGTAGAGCAGAAGCGTTTTGAGGTTGGTGGAGCAAAGTATACAGAGGATTTGAAAAGGTTTCATCAGTTACAGGACGAATATCTGCTACTTGTAAATAATGACATCAAAAGTGTTGTGGAGCTTGTGGATTTCATAGGTGAGCAGAAAGAAAAGATTCAGCAGATTGAGGACAGACAGAAGGAGATATACAGAGAAAGCTCAAGCCGGAAACGCAGTATTAAGAATGAAGAGCAGTATCGGGAATATGAGATATGGCATGTGGAAGTGCAGGAAGAACTGGATGAACTGAAGCAGGAGAAAAAGGATATTAAGAGACAGATACAGCTTGCTGATGGCATTATAAAAGAAGATTTGTATACGGCTTATTATGCGGTGTCTGGGAAAGAAGAAATCGTTGCAGACAGGGATATTGAGATACCGGGGATGGAAAAGGAGGCTGTGTCAGAGAAAGATGTGGCTGTTGAGCCGGAGACGAATGTTGAGGCAATGAATCCAGACAATAATCAGAACGATACGTCTGTAATGCCAGATATTCGTAATGTGTCTGATGTAAATACGGCAAGAATGGATGAAGATATTACTGATGTAACAGGTAAAAGTGAATTTATGGAATCTGAAGAAAAAGTGTCTGTGGACAAAGCTGGCTGGATTGTCAGGAGGATATCAGAGCTTGGTGGTTATGAGAATATTAGTGATTCTGTTAAGGCTGATATATTCGGATTTGATATTGCTGATGTTAGTGGAAGCATATGGTTGTTCTCGGATGTAATGAAAAGGCTGGGGATAAAGCTGGATGGAAACGAAATGTATGAGGAATTCCAGAGAATTTATGATGAGAGTGTTGGTAGAGATGCTGGTAAAGATAAAGCAGAAGATAAGATGTGGAATAGGGGCAGAGGAAGGTAATTCCTCTGCCCCTTCCAGTTATGTATTAGATAGAAAAATATTGATTCACAAATCGAAATATTGGCTATTGAAGGAAGTATAGAAAGTCGCGAGAACGTGCGAAAAAATATTGAGAAAACATTAGATATATGGTATGATGTGATATAGAATTGTTTGAATGAAATTTTATATGGAGGATTAGCAATGGCAGTATCATATAAGCGATTGTGGATAAAATTAGCCGAAAAAGAAATGAGCAGAGCGGATTTGAGAAAAAAAGCAGAAATAGCACCTAATACCATGACAAAGCTTGGAAAAAATGAATATGTTGCTATGCCTATTTTAGATAAAATATGTAAAACATTAGGGACGGATTATGGCGAGATTATGGAGTATGTTCCGGATAAAGAAGAATCAACGGGTGACAGGTAGCGAGTACGGATTATGGGACAAGCAGTTTAATAAGATATGTTATGTAGTTTGGTTTAAATCCGTTTTTTGAGAAAGGGGCACTTTGTATGGATATATTTGAAGGTCTTTCAGAAAGACAGAGAGAAGCGGTTGAAACAATAGACGATGATTTAGAAATTATCGCCTGTGCTGGTGCTGGAAAAACCGGTGTTGTAACAAGAAGAATTGTGAATATTCTTAAGTCAAATCCGGGTGTATTGCCTGAGAATATAGTAGCATTTACGTTTACAAAGAAAGCGGCGGAAGAATTAAAAGGTCGTATTAATGCTTATGGAAAATCTGTATTAGGGCATACAAAAGGATTCGCACATATGTATGTTGGAACAATTCATGGTTTTTGCATAAGAATGTTGCAAGATTACATACCTGAGTTTCAGAAGTTTACTGTATTAGATGAGATACAAACCAAGTTATTTGTAGAGAGATACTATGAAGAATGTGGTATGCAGGATTTGAAGTTGAAGAAGTATGTAGAAACTTCTTTATTTATCTCAGTTATGAGTGTATTGAATGAAAACTGGTTTGAGCAGGATAAGTGGGATGAGAAGACTCGTATTGCTTTTGAGAAATATCGCAATAAAATGTATGAAGAAAAGAAATTTGATTATTCCTTGATCCTTCGAGAGATGATAAATCAACTTGAAACAAACTGTGAATTTGCTGAAGTTATAAAAAATAAAGTGAAGTATTTAACGGTTGATGAATATCAGGACACAAATCCTATACAAGAAAAGTTGATAGAAATATTAAAGGGATTTGGTGCGAATATCTGTGTTGTTGGTGATGATGATCAGACAATTTATCAATTTAGAGGAAGTGATCCTCAAAACATCCTTACATTTAAGGAAAGGTACAATATAAAAAAATACATCGTATTGGATAAGGATTATCGAAGTACGGAAGGCATCGTTGACGTGGCAAGAAGAATAATAGTCAATAATGACAGGCGGTTGCTCAAAACAATGACTTCAGGTTGCAATACGAAATATGACATAGGAGACATAGCATATGAGGAATATTCGGACATGGAAGATGAATTTACATCTATAGCCCGGAGAATTATGAAACTTCATGAAATAGGTATTCCTTATTCCGAAATTGCAATATTGCTGCGAAAAAGAAAAGTCAGCGGGAAGATTGCCGAAGTATTGGAGGCATATGATATTCCATTTGTTGTAGAAGGTGTGAATGATTTATTTGAGACAAAAGAATGTAACGCAGCAAAGGGAATTTTTGATTATTTAAATGGCGATATTCCTGCAACGGAGCTTTTTGAAAGATGGTTGCAGATAGACTATCCTCTTGATAAAAAAGAGGTAGCAGATGCAATGCAGTATTTGGCAACTATTGATGTAAAAGAAATAAGGTTATATTCTGAATTTAATATACAGGCTATTTATCACGAGTTTCTTCGACGTATTTCCTTAACGGAGGATGGTAGAAATGAAACAGAAGTGATTATGTATAACCTCGGAAAATTTAGTCAGGTGATTGCGGATTATGAGATTATTAATTATACGCAAAAACCAAGAACAAAACTCAATAACTTTTGTTCTTTTCTAAAATATACGGCATCACAATATTATCCGGAAGGATATATGACCAATTCCTACGCAAAACCAGATGCGGTTAGTATTATGACCGTACACCAGTCCAAAGGATTGGAGTTTGCAGCAGTATTTATTCCACAGCTCAATAGGAATTTCTTTCCAGCACAGCGGGTTGGAGGGAAAGGAATCTGGCATGTGATTGATAAATCATGGATAACAAATGCAGATAGATTCGAAGGGGATATCGAAGAGGAGAGAAAACTTTTTTATGTAGCGGTAACCAGGGCAAAGAAATATTTATATTTGACACGTTCGGTGAATGGTCATGATAAATATATTTCTCCATTTTTGGAAGAAGCAAAGGAATCATCCTATTTAGTAAAATATGATGGAAACATACAATATGATCCGGAGCATCTACCAAATATGAAACAGGAAAGCATGCCGATTTCGTTAAACTTTTCTTTGCTAGAGGATTATTTTGATTGTCCGTATCGATTTAAGTTATCTATGTTTTATGGATTTGAACAGCCTATTGTACCGGCACTTGGATATGGAAATGTTTTGCATGAAATTGTGAAAAATATACATGTTGCGGCGATGAACGGAGAAGATTTGACTAAAGAAGATGTAAAGAGAATGATAGATGAGTCATTTTACTTTCCATATGCGACTCCTAAATTGGAAGAAAATATGTATAAGAGTGTTACAAGAGCAATCAATAACTACGTGGAACATAACTGTGATGATATGGAAAATATTTATATGGCGGAATCGGATGTTGAAGTAGATATGGGGGATGGTGTCAGGGTAAATGGTCGAATTGATTTGGTAAAGAAAATTAATTTGGATGGCAAAGATAAAATAGCAATTGTTGATTTTAAAACTGCGAACAAGGAAGCGGTGGAATCAATAAATAAAGAACAGTTAAAAATATATGCTTTAGGATATGAGGAACTAACTGGGGAAAAGGCAGACTATATGGAAATCTATCAGTTGGATTCAGAGAAAAGAATAAAAGAAGATGTGACGGAAACAGTAATCCATGATGTTCGGAAAGAAATTACCGATGCGGCAACAAACATTAGAAACAACAATTTACCGCGGAAATGTAACAAAGAAAACTGTTCAAAATGTCATTTGAATCATTTGTGTTTAAGTAAAAAGGAAAAGAAACAATACGCGATTTAGGAGGAAATCATGGCAAATTTGTCACAGATAAAAAGAGAGAAAATGTTGAAATTTTTGGAAACATTGAAGGAACAGCATAGTGATGATGAATCACTAATTGCGATTAATCAGATAGAGAATGAATTGACATCGAAAAAATATGGACTCGTATGGGAAGAACATGAAGAAGAAGTGGATGTAAAAATGCGGACGCATATTCCGGTGTTTACGGAAGTGAAAGAAAAAGAAATTGTAGGAGATCCGAAAAGCGAACAGTGTAACTTTCTCTTAGAGGGGGATAATCTGCATTCGCTTAAGCTGTTGGAGAAAACGCATAAAGGAAAGATTGATGTTATATATATTGATCCGCCATATAATACGGGAGGAAAGGATTTCATTTATGATGATACATATGTGAATAGTGAAGATTTGTTTAGACATAGTAAATGGATTTCTTTTATGGATGAGCGTTTGCGTTATGCATCAAAACTATTGAAAAGAGAAGGCGTGATTTTTATTTCAATTGATGACAATGAGTTATATCAATTAAAAATACTTTGTGATGAGGTATTTGGAGCGGAAAATTTTATTGCTAATTTAATTTGGGCTGCAGGAAGAAAAAATGACTCTAAATATGTTTCTATTTCGCATGAATATATTTTGTGCTATGCCAAGTCATTAAGTTTACTTAAAGAAAATAAAGTGGTATGGAAAGAACGAAAACAAGGGATTGAAGACATATATAGGGAAGCAGAATATTTAAAAAAGACTTATGGTTCTGACTATGAGAAAATGTCATTGGAATTAAAAGTATGGTATAAGAATTTACCTGCAAATCATCCTGCAAGAAATCATTCACACTATAATTGTATAGATGAAACTGGTATATATTTTCCTTCCGATATTTCGTGGCCAGGAGGAGGTGGACCTAAATACGAAGTACTTCATCCTGTTACAGGAAAACCCGTTAAGGTTCCAAATCGTGGTTGGGTTTATCCAACAAAAGAAAGAATGGAAGAGGTGATTTCTCAGAACCTAGTTCACTTTGGTAAAGATGAGTCGAGTGTTCCTTGTAAAAAAACATACTTAGCTAGTAATGAAACTTCAACACCTTATAGTGTATTTTATAAAGATGGAAGAGCAGCAACAAAAAGATTACGTTCTTTAATGGGAGAAGTGGCATTTCAAAATCCTAAGGATGTAGATATTTTAAGTAGCATATTCGAGTTTAGTTCAAATAATGATTCAATTATTCTAGATTTTTTTGCAGGTTCTGGAAGTACTGCACAGGCAGTGATGGAATTAAATAGAAAAGATGGTGGAAACAGACAATTTATTTTGTGTACTAATAATGAGAATAATATATGTGAGAATGTTACATATCAGCGTGTAAAAACAGTTATTACGGGTATAAGACCAGATAACAGTCAATATTCGGAAGGAATACCAGTTAATTTGAAGTATTACAAAACCGATTTCGTAGACAAAACAAGTGAAGAAATCTATGATGAACTGCTTGAGCATATCAGGGAAATGATTCAGTTACAGTATGGAGTTAATGTTGATAATCAAAAGTATATTATGATTATGGATGACGATGAGATGGATGAATTTGAAAAACATTTTGATGAATACAAGGACATAGAAGTGGTATTTATCAACCAAGATGTATTATTGTCTACATCACAAGAGAAGTTATTGCAGAATATAAACACAAAGATTATTCCAAATTGCTACTTTGATTTCGAATTGAGAGAGGTAGGAGAATTATGGTAGAAAAAATAAAAGATTATGAGTTTCAGACACAATGCGTGGAATATCTGATAGATAAAACAGTTGAAACCACAAGTAAACAGGTTATTACCGTGAAGGCACCAACCGGTGCGGGAAAAACAATCATTCTTATCAAATATGTAGATGAGTTTCTAAAAAATACAAGCAAAAATACAGCGTTTGTATGGTTATGTCCGGGAAAAGGAAATCTGGAGGAACAGAGCAAAGAGAGAATGGAACAGTTGGCACCACATATAGATACAAGAAATCTTATGTATTCTATGATGGTAGGATTTGAACCGGGAAGTGTTACTTTTATCAACTGGGAGCTTGTTACGAAAAAAGGAAATACTGCATTAAAAGACAGTGAAAGATCGAATTTGTTTGAAAAGATTGCAGAAGCCCACAAAGATGGAACGGAATTTGTAGTGATTATCGATGAAGAACACCTGAATAATACGAAAAAGGCAGATGATGTAATTAGTGCATTTGCAGCTAAGAATATTATTCGTGTTTCTGCTACCGCAAATAAAGTGCCACATCAGGAATACTATGAAATTAGTGAAGAGGATGTTATTGCTGCCGGTTTGATAACTAGGGCAATTTATGTCAACGAAGGTGTGGATGAGCGAAAAGAAATCTTGAATGATTATGAGTATTTGCTGGATTTGGCAGATAATAAACGAAAAGAAATTGCAGAGGCATATAATAAACTGGACGTCAAAGTAAGACCACTTGTGTTGATACAGTTTCCTATGGGGCAGCCAGAAACAATTAATGCGGTGGAAGAAAAGCTGGCTAGCATGGGATATACTTACGATAATGGTATGGTCAACATTTGGATGAGTGATGAAAAGATTGTCAGTGATGATTTGACTAAGTTGGATGGTTCACCTGCATTTCTGTTAATGAAGCAGGCAATATCTACTGGATGGGATTGTCCAAGGGCAAAGATTCTTGTGAAATTACGAGAAGGAGGCAGTGAGGATTTTCAGATTCAAACGATAGGTAGAATTCGCCGGATGCCGGAAGGAAAACATTATGGACTCAATATTCTGGATTATTGCTACATCTATACATTAGATACGCAATATAAGATGGGATTGCTATCTGCTCTTGATAAAGCATATCAGGTACGCAGACTTTTCCTTCGAGATGAGGCAAAAGATTTTACGATTACTAAAGAAATGCGTGATTTGGATTTTGATGGTCTTGGAGAACGAGAAACTTTAGAGAAGGTATATGCCTATTTCAAGGAAAAGTATAATTTAGGTTCGGATAAGAAGGCGAACCAGGAAAATCTTGAAGCGGGCGGTTACAACTTTAGCCATGAAATTGATAATAAAATTCTTCAGGGAATATTTAGAACAACAGAAGATCTTGCACGAAGTGATTCTGATGACAAAATCAAAATTAAGACAACCGTGAATACACATACACATGGTATTTACCTGTTACACTCTGTTGATGAGATTAAAAAGGTTACTGGTATGCAATCTCAGAAGGTAAAGAATATTCTAAGAAGAATGTTTTGTAAAGGAAAAAAGAGAAAGTATAAGTTCATCGAATTAGAAAACTCGGATTTTTATGCATTTGTCATTAATAATGTAAAGCAGCTTAAGATGGACTTTAAGAATGTAACAGCTCAAATGGGTGGTAAACAGATGTCTTTTACACTTCATCCAAAAACTTCCGAGTTCCACATTCCGGAAATGGAAATATATAAGTTTAGTGAAGTAAAGAATCGTCAATTGCTGCGTATGAATGCATACAAAGAGTACACGAATGAATTTATTACGGATAAGACAAGAAGTCATCCGGAAAGATTATTCGAGCGTTACTGTGAGAAAAATGATTCAGTAGAATGGGTTTATAAAAACGGTGATACTGGTCAGCAATATCTTTCTATCGTGTATACGGATGCTTTTTTAAAGCAATGGCTATTTTATCCGGATTACATTATTCACTTGAAAGATGGTACAGATTGGATTATCGAAACAAAGGGAGGAGAAGCTTCCGGTCACAGTAAAAATATAGATTTACAGATAGGTAACAAATTTAATGCATTTAAAGAGTATGCAAAAAAATATAACATGCACTGGGGATTTGTGCGGGATATTGATGATGAACTGTATATCAATAATACGGAATTTGTAGATGATATGTCTGATGAGCGGTGGCGACCGTTGGAGGAGATGTTGTAGGCTAGTTGGTTTTATATGGTGAATCTTATGTTTGGACAATATAGAAAATTACTCTTGCTCACAAAATGAAGTTTGAGAGGGATTTTTTGTCACAAATGCAAGCAACATTTTAAAAGGAAAAATTGTGTTGAAGGATTAATTCAGGGAGGTACCGATGCTAGAGGATAGTTATTTAAAATTACCGTATGATTTATCAGGCTCTATGTCAAAAAATCGTTTTCGCAACGAAATGTTGTGGGGACTTGAAAAGATGTTTGAATTATATAAAACGAATCAGGATTTTTTTATGGTATTTGACTATGTGTGCGATATTGAGGCTCACCTGGATGGAAAAATAGAATTTTTTCAAATAAAAACAAACAATGCGGCAAAACCATATTCTATAACTAAAATTGCAAAACCAGATAAGAGCGGAAAATCTATATTGGGTAAATTATATGCAATAAAAACAGCAGATGATAGTGAGGATGGAATTGTAAGTAAATTGGCTATTGTTGTAAATGTACCATTAAAGACATCTGACAATGTTACGCATTCTACAGATAGAGAAATTTCTTTTGATAAAATAGACGAGGTGTCAAAAAGAAAAATTGCTGAATATCTGATTAAAGAATGTAATGTCCAAACAGTAGACTTGTCAGATTGTTACTATTTATATACTTCAATGGATTTATTTAATCCTCATGATAGTTTATTAGGAAAAACAATAAATTTTTTTGTTGATGTGTATGGGGAAGAACCTAAAAGAGCAAAAGTTTTGTTTCAAACTATGACCGACACTATTGAAATGAAAGCTTGTTATGAACAAAGATGTATAAATTATGATGAAGTTATTTTGAAAAAGGGAATATCGAGGAATGAACTTCAAAAGATACTGGAAAAGCATATAGATATTTCTGATGAATCAATTCAGATTGTAAAGCAAGAAATTAAAGAAATCTATCCTGAATTTTCTGTTTGTACAAAAATGAATGCAGCGTTGGTTGCTGTTACAAAGGAATTGAGAACCAATAAAGTATTAATAAAAATAGAACAGAGTATAGTGAAATATATACTTGGTAATTTAGAATTGTTTGATGGAGAAATTGTTGATAGTATATTGCTTTTGGATAATGTTTATAAAAAGGAATTTCCTGTCGAATATACATTTCAAGAAAGGCATTCATTATACATAATGGTAATTGTACGAGTAAGGGAGGGGTATTATGCATAAGTTAGTGGTTAATGGACTGTACCTATTTTCAATAAAAGAAAAAAAGGCGAAGTATGTTTCTTTTGCTGACGGAATAAATGTAATTACGTCAAGTAAAGATAATGGAACAAAACGTGGAAAATCTGTAATTATGAAAAGCATATACCATACGCTTGGTGCTGATTGTATATTTGAGGACAAATGGAATATCAATGACAAGGTAAGTATTTTGGATTTTTCTGTTGATACAAAAGAATATTATATATTAAGATATCAGCGATTGTTTAAGATATATCGTAAAGATAATTTACATCTGTTGTTTAGAACAAATAGCAGAGCAGAATTGGCTGAGTTTTTGGGTGTTTTTTTTGATTTTAAAGTAATGTTACCAAATAAATTTTCCGGTGAAATAGAAGTTACACCACCAGCATACAATTACTTATTGAACTTCATTGATCAAGATGGTATGGATGGAAGTAAGTTTTTATCATTTGCATCATTACAACAATATTCTGACTACAAAGATAAGGTATTATATTATCATTTTGGTGTATATAATGAAGAATATTATTTGCTTGTAAAGTCAATTGAAATAATTGAAAGTAATATGAAAGAAGTTCGCAAGAAAATTGAATTGAATCAGAATATGGTTCAAAGAATAAATATAGATGTAAAAGATACCGACTATTCTACTAGTCTTCAGGCATTGGAGCAGGAGTTAAAGCTTAATAAAGCGGAGTATACCCGTTATGTATCAGGATTAAGTGAATGTAAGAAAAGACTCATAAAATATCGAAATGCAAAAGAAGATGTTTTAAGTAGTATAGATGAAATATTAACTTATAGCAAAGAGATAGAGGATGATGTTAAGTCAATAATTAAACATAAATGTCCATATTGTCAATCAGAGATTGAGGATAATCTTGATATGCGTATATATAACTATAATTCAATAGAGGATGCTCTGTTTTTAAAGGCGGGTCTTGAAGAAGAATTAACGGACATAGAGCATAAAATCGAATTGGAAGAAAAGAAATACCAGAAGCAATTGGAACAGATAAATGATTACGAAAAAAAACTTACAGCTTATAATGAAGAAATCAGTGATGTTTTAAAATATAAAGGATATATGGAAATGAGAGATTCTTTGATTAAAGAAATAGGAGAACTGGTTTCAACAGAAAATGCATATGAAGATGAACTGAAAAAAGAAAAAAGGAGAAGAAAAAAATTTGATGACTCAAAGAAACAAGTTAACCAGAGATACTATGAGTTGATGACCAGAGATAAACAAAGATTTGGACTGAAGGAGATCTCTGATAAAAAATTAATGGATATAAAATCAAATATTTCAGCAGGTGGAAGCAATAAGCCGATTGCGACAATTATTTGGTACATGAACCTGCTGAGGATAAAGAAGGAGTTTAATCCAAATGCGATTTTATTTCCTATAGTATTTGATAGTCCGAATAATGTGGAAACAGACAATGAGAAAAGAATAGAGTTGTTAAAATATTTGTTTGAGAGTGTTGATACCGATACGCAGTTGATAATATCGAATTTGGGATTTGATAGAAATCAATTTAAAGAAGCTAATATTGAACAGATAATAGAAATTACAAATGATAAATATCAATTACTAAATCAGAAGGATTATGATAATTATAAAGGTCTTTTTATAAGTCTTATGGAAAATGATATTTGAGATCGAAAGTGCAAGCTAAAATGTTAATTTGGAAGGTGATATAATGACAAGTGAATTTATGAGAGATTTGCTTTCAAAAGATGAAAAGATAACAGTAGAATACAAATCCTGTCAGTATGGCATCCAGGAGGATGTATATGAAACGGTGTGTTCCTTTTCCAATCGATATGGTGGATATATTATTATGGGGGCAGAGGATGATGGTACTCCAATAGGTGTTAAGCAAAATATGGTTAAGGATATGAAGAGAAATTTTGTGAATCAGCTAAATAATCCGGATAAAATGTCGCCAACATTATATCTTTCAATTGAGGATTTTGAATATGAAGGAAAGATATTATTATGGGTATATGTGCCGCCGACAGCGACTGTGGAAAAGTGTGGAAACAGAATATATGATCGAAATGAAGATGGTGATATGGATATTACTGATTCACCAATTCAGTTACAGAATATGTACAATAGAAAGAGCACTACATATGCGGAACATAAGATTTTCCCATATGTAACCAAGAATGATTTGCGCATGGATTTGATGGAAAAGGTGCGTAATCTTGCAAAAAGTAAAAATCCGGATCACCAGTGGCTTACAATGTCTGATGAAGAGATACTTACAAGTGCAGGTTTATGGGAAAAAGATTTTTCATCAGGTATTCAGGGATATAATCTGGCAGGCGTACTATTGTTTGGAAAAGATGAAGTGATTCGTTCCTGCTGTCCGGGATATATTACGGATGCAATATACAGAGTTGAAAATGTGGATAGATATGATGACAGATTACAGGTGACGACAAATCTGATAGAAGCATATGACCTTTTGATGGAATTTGTGTCGAAACACACATCAGATAAGTTTTGCCTGATTGATAATGTAAATACAAGTATCAGAGGAATTATTGCCAGAGAAGTAATTGGAAATATACTTGTTCATAGAGATTATTCCAGTGCATTTCCGGCAAAGGTAATTATTGAAAAAGACTGGCTAAAAACAGAAAACTGGTGCATCCCAAGACGACACGGAAATATTATGAGTGATGAATTTACACCATATCCTAAAAATCCGTTAATCCAGCAATTTTTTGCTAACATTGGTAGAACAGATACGATTGGCTCAGGTGTGAGAAATTTGTACAAGTATACACCGATTTATTCAGATGGTGGAAAACCTGAATTAATTGAGGATGATGTTTTTAGAATAACCATTCCGCTGGATAAAATGGCAGCAGATGAAGCAAGAGAGCAGAAGACATTATCTGAAAGAGAACAAAAAATTTACAATATGATATGTGAGAATATTCATTTATCAGTTGAACAGGTAATGGTGGAACTTGACATATCAAGAGCAACGGTGTTCAGGGATTATGCAAAAATTAAAAAAGTTACAGGTGCGATGTATGATAAAAAGACATCAACATGGACTTTGTAACCCACTTAGTCTCACCAAGTCTCAAGTTAGTCTCACCAAAGTCTCATGAGATTTGATACTGGATGAGACTGAGCAAAGTCAAAAAAATGCAGTAAAATCAATGATTTTTGGGTTTGTCAGAAAAATTCAGTCTCAAGTCAGTCTCATTTGGGGATGAAATTTTGAGACTGTGATGAGACTGAGAAACATATGAGCAATAGTAAATATGGGATACTGGAAGGAGAAAAAGATGTGGGCACAAATAGGCACTTGGCTATATCAAAATGCAATAGCTATTTTCATTTCTGCAATTGCGTCATTGCTAATATCAAAAAGATATTATGACAAAGCAAATAGAGAAAGTGTATTGATGACAGTAATATTTCCAATTGTAAAATTGTTGGAAAAGAGAAATTATACGCGTAAGAATTATGAAGCTCTTTTTGAAATTAATTGTTCTTATGCAGTTAAATATCTTCGGAAAAAAGAAAGAAAGGAAAAAAGAAAGAAATAAGTTACTTGCGTTATTGAGTGCGTATAGAGATGTTTGTAGATATAGTAAAGAAAATGCAGATACAAGTTGCATTATGCAATATTATATCGATAAGTTAAGAGAGAATGGTATTAATCCTAAACCATGTGCAATAAAAGATGATGATGGAGAAGTGGTAGCAGATGATTTTCCGCCAGATTATAATTATTTGCAGGATTATGTATATGAAATAGTTTCGTCATATGATTTTATAGAGTCTCCGGCAGAATGTACTATAAAAATTGCGGATGCATTTAAACGTTATACAAAAAAATATTATACCGATGAGAACATAGTATATTTCGAAGATTATTCCATTGAGAAAGTTATTGAATTGTCAGAAGTTTCTAAAAAGTGGAATGATAAATTTAAGCGGGCAGATGAGAGTAAGGAGCAATTTTTGAATTTGCCTATTTGTAAAAAAGTAAAAGATATTATTGATGCGACAAGTGTTAGTGAATATGTAAATAGAAAAAAGGATGAAAAAGAATATAATTTTAAAGAATATGAACAAAGACGAATTAGAGATAATATGATTTTGGAGGATGTTAAAAAAGCAAACGAAGTGTGGAGTATAAGCCAATATTCAGAAGAACAAATACAGTGTGCTCAGAAAGAAGAGGGGAAGAATGCGATAAACGCATTATATTATGAAAGTGTGTTTCCTTTGATGAATAATATTCTGTTCGTAGTATATTATATTCTTTCGTTAATTACATTGCCATTAATATACTTGAAGCAGGATTTTTTAAATAAAATCGTGGCTATTTTAGGTTATTTAGCTTTGATAATTATTGTGGCAGTTATAAAAATTATAGATAAAGTTATTCATAATAATAAATTCAGAAAAACACACTGGATGTGTTGTTTAGAAAAATTTTCGCTTGATACATCAATATTTACTTATTTTCTAACATCTATTGGGTATATGCTTGTTATTATGGAGAAATTTTATTTTTGGTACATATATATAATTATGTGCCTGATTTTGGTTGTTACGGTTTATTTCGATATTGTAAAACCTCTAATTAGAGGGAAAGATAGTGTTTCAAGAGGTACAATGAACTAATATAAGAAAATCGTATTAGTTCGGGAAGGAAATTATATGGGGAATTATTTTGAGATTCATTACAATACAATAAAATATCCCATAGATTCAGAAAAAAGCAGAGGATTACGAAATGCTCAATTAGGTGCAATCCATGCAATATCATCTTTTTTTACAATAAACAAAAAGGATGCGGCTATTGTAATTATGCCTACTGGAGCCGGAAAGACTGCTGTTCTTATGCTAGTTCCGTATCTAATTCGGAAGAAGAGGGTCTTGGTTGTTACACCAAGCAAAATGGTTCGCGGACAAATTGCAGAGGATTTTTCTGATCTTAGGACATTGTGCGTAGCAAATGTATTTAATTCATCAATGAAAAAACCTAAAGTGTTTGAGCTGGAGCATTTATATACCCATGAATATCAAAAAGACTTAGAGCAAGCAGATGTTATTGTTGCTACACCTAGTTGTGCACTCAGTCTAAGTGAATCTGATTGGGCGAAAGAGAATATTGATTTGGTGGAAGTTGATGATGAGCGCGTTATAATAAGGACAAAGTTAGAGAAACCCAGTAAAATCAAGGGGTTAGCACTAATTTAGTCCTTATTTTTATACCATTTTAGCGGTAAAGATAGGGCAGCGCTGCAATATTAAACCGAAAATTCAAGTCAGCATCACAGATGTCCACAATCAGTCTGAGAGTGAATCTGTGCGCTTAGATTAGGTACAATTTTATATCAAAAACATTTAGTGAGGACTAAATTAGCACTTGAGATGGAATATTCCATCAGCTGATTTGGTCCTCTTTTTATTTGAGAGGAGTGGTCGAATGGGCAAGGTGTTAATTTGGTTCGTAATCATTATTAGTACAGTGGTTCTCTACTGTCTTATGA
>OLPS01002554.1_pt1 | contig 16169 bp, 7 predicted proteins | sample 1673071 | NCBI WGS metagenome assembly OLPS01 (sample SAMEA3136752, study PRJEB25190) | human gut metagenome | reverse complement strand
CAGCCGCCGGAGCGGTGCTTGAGCCGTTAGGCGGGAATTGTGCGGTATTGCCTTAGAACCCCCAGTGCAGAAAATCAGCATCTTGCACGATTATTTGAAATATTTTTTGTGAATACTCTTGACAGAGCGTGGTTTATCCGCTATTATAATAAATGCGTGAGTTAAGGGGTTAAGTGCGGCCAAAATGGAAGCGCAACCCCCGCAAAAACTGCGCGGAATAATCAAGAAAGGAGAAAAGAAATGCCTACTTTTAACCAGCTCGTACGCAAAGGCCGTGAGGTCCTGGTAACCAAGAGCACTGCTCCTGCCCTTCAGAAGAGCTACAACTCCCAGAAGAAGCAGTACACCACCATGAACAGCCCCCAGAAGCGTGGTGTTTGCACCGCTGTTCGTACCATGACCCCCAAAAAGCCCAACTCTGCTCTGCGTAAAGTTGCCCGTGTCCGCCTGACGAATGGTATCGAGGTCACCTCCTACATTCCTGGTATCGGCCATAACCTGCAGGAGCACAGCGTTGTCCTGATCCGTGGCGGTCGTGTTAAGGACCTGCCCGGTGTCCGTTACCACATCATCCGTGGTACTCTGGATACTCAGGGTGTTGCAAACCGTAACCAGGCTCGCAGCAAATACGGCGCAAAGCGTCCCAAGGCCGGTGCCAAGAAGTAAGGAAACATCTTTTCGCCATAAAATGGTCAGCTGACCCTTTTGTGGCATAACGGGAGTTTTCTTTAACTTTCGAGTACCGATGATATCATTAATGTGAAGGAGGGAAGAAAGATGCCCAGAAGAGGTAAAATCGCAAAGCGCGAAGTTCTGGCTGATCCTATTTACAATTCCAAGCTCGTCACCCGTCTGGTCAACAGCATCATGCTGGATGGCAAGAAGGGCGTCGCTCAGAAGATCGTTTACGAAGCTTTTGAGACTGTCAAAGAGAAGACCGGCAACGATCCTCTCGAAATGTTCGAGAAGGCCATGGAAAACATCATGCCCAGCCTCGAAGTTAAGGCCCGCCGTGTTGGCGGCTCCACCTACCAGGTTCCCCTGGAGGTCAGCCCCGCCCGCCGCGAGACCCTCGGCCTGCGCTGGCTGACTCTGTACAGCCGCAGCCGTGGTGAAAAGACCATGTCCGCTCGCCTGGCCGCCGAGATCATTGACGCTACCAACAACGTTGGCGGCGCCGTCAAGAAGCGCGAAGATACCCACAAGATGGCAGAAGCCAACAAGGCTTTCGCGCATTACCGTTATTGATCTGCTTACTGAGGAGGTTTAAGCCATGGCAACGCCGAGAGACGTATCCCTGCAAATGACCCGAAATATCGGTATCATGGCCCACATCGACGCAGGCAAGACCACCACCACCGAGCGCATTCTGTACTACACCGGTATTAACCATAAGATCGGCGAAGTTCATGACGGCGCTGCTACGATGGACTGGATGGAGCAGGAACAGGAACGTGGTATTACCATCACTTCCGCTGCAACCACCTGCTACTGGAGCCACACCGAGACCCAGCACGATCCGGCTCTGTTCAAAAAGAACCGTCATCGTATCAACATCATCGACACCCCGGGCCACGTTGACTTTACTGTTGAAGTTCAGCGTTCTCTGCGTGTTCTGGACGGTTCTGTTACCGTTCTGGCCGCAAAGGGTGGCGTTGAGCCTCAGTCTGAAACCGTTTGGCGCCAGGCTGACGAGTACAAGGTTCCCCGCATGGTTTACGTCAACAAGATGGATACCATGGGTGCTGACTTCTTCCGCTGCGTACAGATGATGCATGATCGTCTGCATGCCAACGGTGTGCCTATCCAGCTGCCTGTCGGCCAGGAAGACACTTTCCGCGGCATCATCGATCTGATCGACATGAAAGCCGATATCTACTATGATGATATGGGCAATGATGTGCGCGTTGAGGAAATTCCTGAAGACCTGAAAGAACAGGCTCAGGAATATCATGACAAGCTGATCGAAGCTGTTGCTGAGACCGACGAAGAGCTGATGATGAAGTACCTGGACGGCGAAGAGCTGACCAAGGGAGAAATCAAGGCTGCTCTGCGTAAGGCTACTATTTCCAACGAGATCGTTCCTGTTGTCTGCGGCTCTTCTTACAAGAACCGTGGCGTTCAGAAACTGTTGGATGCAATCGTTGATTATATGCCTGCTCCGACCGACGTTGCGGCCATCAAGGGCACCAACCCGGAGACTGGCGAGGAAGAAGATCGCACTTCTTCCGATGATCAGCCGTTCTCTGCACTGGCATTCAAGATTATGACTGACCCGTATGTCGGTAAGCTGTGCTTCTTCCGCGTGTACTCTGGTACCGTTGAGGCTGGCACCACTGTTTACAACTCTGTTAAGGATCAGGACGAGCGTATCGGCCGTATCCTGCAGATGCATGCAAACAACCGTAAGGATATCGACATCTGCTACGCTGGCGATATCGCCGCTGCTGTTGGTCTGAAGAACACCACCACTGGTGATACCCTGTGCGATGAGAAGCATCCCATCATCCTCGAGTCCATGAACTTCCCCGAGCCGGTTATCCGCGTTGCCATCGAGCCCAAGACCAAGGCTGGCAGCGAGAAGATGGGTATTGCCCTGTCTAAGCTGGCTGAAGAGGACCCGACTTTCCGTACCTGGACCGATGAAGAAACCGGTCAGACCATCATTGCCGGCATGGGCGAGCTCCACCTGGAAATCATCGTGGACCGTCTGCTCCGCGAGTTTAAGGTCGAAGCTAACGTTGGCGCACCTCAGGTTGCCTACCGTGAAACCATCCGCAAGGATGCTAACCAGGAAACCAAGTACGCACGTCAGTCCGGTGGTAAGGGCCAGTATGGTCACGTTAAGATCAAGATTGAGCCCAACCCGGGTAAGGGTTATGAGTTCGTCAACGGTATTGTTGGCGGCGCTATCCCGAAGGAATACATCCCCGCTGTTGACAACGGTATCCAGGGTGCGATGAAGTCCGGCATTCTGGCTGGCTATCCCGTCGTGGATGTCAAGGTCACTCTGTGGGACGGCTCCTATCATGAAGTTGACTCCTCTGAAATGGCGTTCTCCATCGCCGGCTCCATGGCATTCAAGGATGCTATGAAGAAGGCTGATCCCGTCATTATGGAGCCCATCATGAAGGTTGACGTTGTTGTTCCTGACGAGTATATGGGCAACGTCATTGGCGACTTGAACAGCCGCCGCGGCGCGATCCAGAACCAGGAATCCACCGATGGCACTGCCCGTGTCACCGCTATGGTTCCTCTGTCCGAGATGTTCGGTTACGCTACTGACCTGCGTTCCAAGACCCAGGGCCGTGGCCAGTACTCCATGGAGCCGGCTGATTACCAGCAGGTTCCCAAGAGTGTTGCAGATAAGATCATGACCGAGCGCAATAAGGGCTGATTCTGCACAAATTCGCGCAAAATACTTGATTTTTCTTGAAAAATCTAGTATGATAGCCTTACAACAGGCTATTTTATCTGTTTGAATTAAAGGAGGATACTTCCAATGGCTGAAAAGGAAAAATTTGACCGCTCTTTGGAGCATGTCAACATCGGTACCATCGGTCACGTTGACCACGGCAAGACCACTCTGACTGCCGCTATCACCAAGGTTCTGGCTCTGAAGGGCGACGCCGATTTCATGGATTACTCCAGCATCGATAAGGCTCCTGAAGAGAAGGCTCGTGGTATCACGATCAACACCGCTCACGTTGAGTACCACACCGCGAAGCGTCACTATGCCCACGTTGACTGCCCGGGCCATGCTGACTACATCAAGAACATGATCACCGGTGCTGCTCAGATGGACGGCGCTATCCTGGTTGTTGCTGCAACCGATGGCCCGATGCCGCAGACCCGTGAGCACATCCTGCTGGCTCGTCAGGTTGGCGTGCCCAAGATCGTTGTGTTCCTGAACAAGTGCGATATGGTTGACGACGAAGAGCTGCTCGACCTGGTCGAAATGGAAGTTCGCGAACTGCTGGACAGCCAGGATTTCGACGGCGACAACACCCCGATCATCCGTGGTTCCGCTCTGAAGGCTCTGGAGAGCACTTCCAAGGATCCCGATGCTCCGGAATACAAGTGCATTTGGGAGCTGATGGACGCTGTTGACAGCTACATCCCGACCCCGGACCGTGCTGCTGATAAGCCGTTCCTGATGCCCGTTGAGGACGTTATGACCATCTCCGGCCGTGGCACCGTTGCTACCGGTCGTGTTGAGCGTGGTACTGCTCATGTCGGCGATCAGATGGAAATCGTTGGTCTGAAGGAAGAGAAGCTGACCACCACCATCACTGGTCTGGAAATGTTCCGCAAGAGCCTCGAGTTCGCTCAGGCTGGCGACAACATCGGCGCTCTGCTGCGTGGTATTGACCGTGACCAGATCGAGCGTGGCCAGGTTCTGGCTGTTCCCGGTTCTGTTCATCCCCACACCACTTTCGATGGCCATGTTTACGTCCTGAAGAAGGAAGAAGGCGGCCGTCATACCCCGTTCTTCAACAACTATCGTCCTCAGTTCTACTTCCGTACCACCGACGTTACCGGCATCATCACCCTGCCCGAAGGCACTGAGATGTGCATGCCCGGCGACAACGTTGATATGCACGTTGAGCTGATCACCCCGGTTGCCATGGAAGAAGGCATGCGTTTCGCTATCCGCGAAGGCGGCCACACTGTTGGTTCCGGCGTTGTTTCCAAGATCGAGAAGTAATTTTCGGCTTGTGATATAGCTTTCAAGGCTCCTGCTGTTAAGGCAGGGGCCTTTTTGTTGTGTACGACTTATGGGGCGGGGAGGGGGCAAAGGCCGGGTGTGGAAGACCAAGGAAGGCATCATGAAAACATCAGGAATTGTAGATAGGGGAGAGGACACCATTCGGAACTTTGAAAAAGTGGAGCAGAAGGGGGCACTCACACCGCCCTACCTTGGGAAGTTGTATTTTAGGTCGCGGTTAAGGGGCAAGGGTTGATCTATCCCTAAGTTTTCGGAACGGTCAGGAAGGCTCTCTACAGTACAATTTATAATGGGCAATTCTCAACCTACAATTTTCCCTTCAAGTTTCCTCCAATCTCTGCCAAATCTCTCAACAACAAGCCAAACCGAAATGGCAAAAAATGCGCGATCACAATACCGGGTGATTGGATTAAGAGATTGCAAAGAACATTATCGGGGTAAATGTTCAATCATTTGATAAAATTAGGAATAAACCATTCAAAAATGTTAATAAGTACCGCCAAAGGGTCACCGCACCGCAACGCAAATAATGTGCGAAAAACAGGTTTCAGTTGATTCAAGGACAAAAATTTAGATAGAAACCGCGCTAATGAACTATGCAAATTCTGGCAACTGTGATATAATGTATATACCTAGATGTGTCGGAAAGGTTATCATTTGCGGGATCAAGGCATGCAGCCGGTACAACGTTTTGTCAGCCGCTGTGCCGGGGCCAAAAGCCCCAAAAGCAGGCCGCAGCCCGGCAAGGGATCGCCAGACCGAGGGGAGCACAACCAGGCGTTTTGCAATCAACACCTGCAAAGTGCCGCACATCTGCCGTACCACTTTTCACACAAAAGGGGAAAGTAGTAACACTTAAGGGAGGATAAAACTATGAAGAAAAACCTTCAGCGTTTTGGTGCATCCGTGTTGGCAGCAGCCATGGTTGCCCAAAGCGTGGCGCTTCCCGCAGCAGCCGAAACTACCAAGATTGATTCTTCGGTAGCGCAGTCTGTTGCAGCTAGCGCAGCAAGCGCGGCCAGCGCTGTGCAGTCCCTGCCCAAGTTCACCAGCACCGCAGACCTGATCAAGCAGACAGCCCAAACGCTGGCTGCCCAGGGCGAAGTGCATGAACTGGAGCAGGACGATGCCAAGCTGGAAGCGACTGCACAGAGCAAGGCGGGCATGAGCCTTGCAGCGTTGGAAAATGCATTGGCCGATGCCATGTACGCCAACGCCGCAGCCGGCAAGATCAACACCGAAGCCTATGGCCTGAACAAGGACGAGATGGCATCGGTGATGGCTGCCACCATCAAAACGTATCATCTGTCCAGCGCCGTTACCGACCTGGGCTATGAGACGAACGCCGCAGGCGTTGTGACCGCCGTTACCTTTACCGGCAGCTCCGGCATGACCTCTGCGATGGAGTCCATGACCAACAGCGATGATGAAGTGATTGCGCAGCAGGCTGACAGCTACGCACAGGCTTACGTTGCTGAAAACTCCGATACCTTTGCGGCCAGCGCCGCTACGGACGGCCATACCTATGGCGAGCCGAAATGGTACTGGAATGACACCAACCCGGAGGATGGCCACACCCATACCTGGAAGGAAACCCCCGATGGTTACTGGACCAAGACCGATGACGGCTGGGCTTACACCGCTGTGTATACCTGTAAAGAGGGCGATGCCTACCAGAAGGTAGAAGGCACCGTAACCAAGGATACCACCGAGGCAAAGCCCGGCGCTGCCGGCAAGACCGTTTACTCTGCCAGCGTGCCCGCTGACAAGAGCCCGGTTAAGAAGGAATACAAGGAACCCACCACCCGCACCGACGACATTGCCGCCCTGCCCTGCCAGAACCATGCCGTGCCCAAGGATGCAGATGGCAACTTTGTTGCTACCTTCAACTGGGAAATGAAGAAGATCGAGGGCGAGCTGGCCGCTGACTACAGCAACGCCCAGCTGTTCTATGACAGCGAAACCGGCAAAATTTCTGCCGGCGCTCCCGTTACCATTGACTGGGAATGCACCAGCGTCACCTTCAAGTGCGCTGTCTGCGGCGAAGAAATCAAAACCCAGCCGGTAATGACCATGCCGGTCAGCGTTGTGGTAGACCAGAATGACAATTCCGTCTACATCAATGTGGGCGGCACCCCGACCCTGGATACCACCTCCGGCGGCACCGGCGTTACCCTGGTGTCCGCAATGAAGGACGGCAACTGGTACGATATGCAGAACAACCCGGTTGACGCAAGCAAGGTGAACTTCACCTATCAGAGCGGCGACAACAAGGGCAAGAACAGCCTGCTGCTGTACGACAGCCAGAAGACTGCCGTGTATGTGGACGACCGGGGCAACCAGGTCACCAATACTTACGATGTCTCGACTGCGCAGATGAACTACTACTACTTCCAGCTGTCGCAGTTCAACCAGGACGAAGCAGAGTACTTCGGCGTGGTTGCCCCGTTCTGGACCTCCAAGGGCGTTCAGAAGCAGGGCGAGGATGGCAGCATCACCGGCACCATGGGCGCAATCAAGATATTGTGCAGCATTGATCCGAACGATGATGTCCCGCCGACCACCATGGCATTCATGCTGAACATGCTGCCGCAGGCGTTCATGTCTTACGTCATGAACTATGGCGAAGCTCTGAAAGCCATCCGTAATGCAGGCTTGGCACAGGTTGCCAAGCTGGGTGACAGCGCTGACTATGTCACCAAGCTGCTGATCCTGCACGACTGGATCTCCCAGGTTGCAGAATTCGATATGGGCTCCATGGGCGATATCACCGGCGGCGGCAACAACGACCCCATCCAGACGACTGCTTTCGGTGCCCTGCTGGGCGGCGAGATCGGCGCTAAGGGCGTTGAGTATGGCTGCATCTGCCTGGGCTATGCAGCTGCATTTAACTACATGGTCCAGAATTTGCCTGACAACAAGAGCATCTATAAAAATGATGACGGCAGCTGGAAGACCCCCGATGAAGTAGGCGATAACGCTGTTGTTGACTTTGCCCAGATCCTGTATTACTGCGATACTTCTGATACCAGTGTTGCCGGTAATGCGTTCGGCGGCGGCATGTTCAACAACGTCCACTACTTCAACGCAGTCAAGGTCAACAAGCTGCAGGGCGACAGCAAGTCTGCTACGATGACCACCGGCGAAGCCAACAAGAACTGGTACTATGTTGACGTCTGCTATGACGACGTGAACACCGAGTGCATGGCCCAGACCCGCGTTGAGAACGCAGGCGACCTGCGCCATGTCAACTTCCTGGTTTCTCCCTCCGGTCTGGAAGGCCGTTACAGCAAGTACTATGATTACATTGACTCGCTGTACGATGGCTACACCTACACCAAAAACAAGGAACCCGATAAGAATGATGATGGCAGCTATGTGATGAACAACGGCAAGCCGCATTACTCTTACACCAAGGCGGATAACAAGAACGAGACCCGTTACACCGATACCTGCTACGAGGATACCTGGTTCACCTCTATCTGCAGCCCCATCTACTTCGACAATAATTACTTCTATTACGTTGATACCACGACCAACCAGAACCTGTACAACAACATGCGCCGCCAGCAGTCCGAGAACGGCAACAACGGCAACTCTGGTTCCGGCAGCTCTGGTAACAACTCCCAGATGCAGCAGTTCATGAAGAAGATGCAGAACCAGGGCCCCGATACTCTGGAAGCACGTCCGCGTAATGCGAACTACTATATCCGCAAAGAGGATTCCAGCAGCTCCGGCGGCTTCAGCATGAGCAGCTTTACCAAGACGGATGACCCGTTTGATATCATCCTGATGTACTACAACGATCTGAAGAAAACCAGCAGCAACTTCAATGATGACGACAGCAATGCCGAGGTTCTGGCCAAAGCTGGCACCATCTATAAGATCGATAGCAGTGCAGCGGATTCTAACCTGAACACCGAGTGCCTGGCAGACGCTGCTGCAAAGCGGATCTACCCCGCATTGGTACACTCTACCGCACTGTATGATGGCAAGCTGTACTTCAACGTCAACAACGCCATCTACCGTATGGACCCGACCTCCGGCAAAGTGGAAGAAGTGAAGGAATACAACACCGTCTATGGCGGCATTAAGCTGACCAAGGATAAGGACGGCAACATGGTTCCCGATACCCACTTTCCCGGCATGAGCATGGTTATCATGGATAGCGCCCAGGATACCAGCAGTGTGCAGTATCTGGGCACCTTCATGAACCATCCTCTGGCGGGCCTGACCCTGCGTGACAGCTACAGCTTTGCTACCACCACCCAGCAGGGCCAGACTGTGATCACCGGCATCAACACCACCAAGGATCAGCTGGTCGTTTCTGTCGGCACCAACCTGTCCAACACCTATAAGGAACTGGTGGACGGCAAGGCAGAAGTCAAGACCGATGCCGCCGGCACTTCTTATGCAAACCGTAAGAGCTACAAGAACGAGTCCTGGAACTACAACCCGAGTTACAACCAGAACATGGGCAGCTCTGACGAGAAGAACAAGAACGAAGAGTTCATGTGGTGCGCTAACCTGGTTGAAACCATGCCGATGTCCGACATGGTCAGCGACCTGAGCAGCGGCGCAACCACCGATGTTACCGTTGAAGCATGGTGCGATACCCCCGCTTACACCCAGGCCCGCACCAACAAGTACGGCCTGACCAAGGGTGAAAAGAAGTACGCTGACGGCGCACTGCCCAAGGGCCATACCTGGGCTCTGGACGAGCTGGAAACCAAGTCCGTTGGCAACAATGTGTACCTGTGCTCTGATTGCCATACCGCAACCGAAAGCACCCCCCACACCGTTACCCTGCCCGATGCAGTTGCAGGCGTTACCCTGACCCTGGGCACCACCAGCAACACCTACATCAAGGACGATACCGTTACCCTGACCGTAGAAAAGGAAGGCACCGATATCGTTACCGTTACCGCAAAGAACGGCAATACCGATGTTGCTCTGACTGAAGTTCAGGAAGCAGCGCAGGACGAAGCCGCAGCCCAGGCTACCACCGAAAAGGCTAAGACGGTTTACACCTTCACCATGCCGGACGGCGATGTGACCATCAACGTTGAAAAGAACGCTAAGACCTATGCGGTCAATGTTGCTACCCTGACCAATGGTAAGATCACTGCTTCCGCTAAAGAAGCAGCTGAGAAGGAAACCGTAATCCTGACTGCTGAGCCCGCAACCGGCTATGCCCTGAAGGCTGGCAGCGTGAAGGTTACCTACAAAGACGCTGACAACACCGATAAGACCGTTGAAGTGAAGCCTGATACCGAAAAAGCCAACACCTACACCTTTGCAATGCCTGCTTACCCTGTCAACGTCAGCGCAGAGTTTGTTAAGGAATACAAGGTTACCGCAGCTCCTGCTGAGAACGGCACTGTTACCGTAGACCCGGCCGCAGCTGTTGAAGGCACCGACGTTACCGTTACCGTTAAGGCAGCTGATAACTACCAGCTCAAGGCTGACAGCCTGACCTACAGCTATCAGATCGGCGAAGATAAAAAGACCGAAAAGCTGACCCTGACCGATGGCAAAGCAACCTTCAAGATGCCTGCCGCTGATGTTACCGTTAGCGCTGTGTTTGAAGCACTGACTGCAACTCCGACTGCAACTCCGACCGCAACTCCGACTGCAACTCCGACTGCAACTCCGACTGCAACTCCGACTGCAACTCCGACCGCAACTCCGACCGCAACTCCGACCGCAAAGCCGGCAGAGCCGACTGCTGTGCCGGAGCCGACTGCTGTGCCGGAGCCGACTGCTGTGCCGGAGCCGACTGAGGTACCGGAGCCGACTGAGGTACCGTCTACTGAACCCGAAACGCGCACCGCTCATGGCGCTGCTGAAAAGACCACCATTACCGCAATGGCTGTCTTTACCTGCACCGATAAGAACTGCGCAAGTGCACAGTTCGTGGATGCAACTGTAAAGCAGACCAGCGGCGTTACCACCGCTGCTGTCAACTTCAACGGCAAGGACTACACCGCCAAGTACGGCGAGAAGAACGGCTGGGTTGAAGAAAACGGCAAGAAGTACTGGTACGAAAACGGCGTGAAGCAGGGTACTGAGGGCCGCGGCAAAGAGATCTATGATCCCGATTCCGACGCTTGGTACTGGCTGGATGCTGTCCAGGGCGGCGCAATGACCGTCAGCAAGGACGTTTATCAGGAATCCGCCGCCGGCCAGTGGGCTGATAAGCCCGATGGCACCGGCAAGTGGGTCCGTTACGATGAGAACGGCCACATGGTCAAGGGCTGGCAGACGACCGATAAGGGCACCTACTACTTTGACCTGATCACCGGCGCTATGGCTAAGGGCGCAGGCGATATTGACGGTGTACCTTGCGCATTTGACGAGTACACCGGCATCGCTCTGGACGGCCAGTGGCTGACCATCAAAGGCGCTGACTTCTGGTACGAAAAGGGCGTTCGCCAGGGCCTGGATGGCCGCGGCAAGGAAATCTATGACCCGGCTTCCGACGCTTGGTACTGGCTGGATGCCGTTGACCAGGGCAAGAAAGCCACCAGCAAGGATGTCTATCAGGAATCCGAAGCTGGCCAGTGGGCTGACCGCGCCGATGGTACCGGCAAGTGGGTCCGTTACGATGCACAGGGCCACATGATCAAGGGCTGGAGCGCTGACAAGCGTTACTATTTCGACCCGATTTATGGCACCATGGCTAAGGGCGATGCAGTCATCGATGGCCGCACTTATCACTTTGATAAGAACACCGGCGTTCTGCAGTAATCCCACAGCCGAACAATGAGCTGTAACCAGCCCATTAACCTCTAAATAAAAATGCCGCAGCAGATGTAACAGTCTGCTGCGGCATTTTTGTATTTTGGGGCATAGGTTCGGTGAAATATTTGCCAGGCCAGTAGGGCGGGGGACCCCATGCTTGTGGTGGCTCCCCTGGAGGGGAGCTGGACGCGAAGCGGCCTGAGGGGTAGTTCCTTGCCGCAAACCTAAAGCAATCGAATCCAACGCCTTGGAACAGTCACTGCGCCCGCAGGCACCTTGCCCTGCCACAAATCCCATCACGACCAATCGGACAAGGCCTCGGAACGGTCAAGGCCGTTCCCTACAGAACAAATTATAATGGGCAGCACACCCTTAAACAATCAGTAGGGCGGGGTGACCCCACCCAATAGTACACGATTAAAAAATCGCAATTTACCTTACCCGCATAATAAAGGCAACACACAAAAACATGGCGAACACATCAGGCCGGTGCAAGGGCAAAACCTACTAAAAAGCTGCGGCTAAATTTGGCAAATATGGCGCGCGAAGTATAATTTTTGGAGGATATCACAAGCAGAACAAACAAACTTTGTCAGTTCAAACAACAAAAAAACAACAAACTGGCATGAATGCCAAAGAATGCGGCCGCGAATTGTGAAAGATTTTAATATATTTTCTTCGTTTTCTCCTTACCTGTTATCATTTGAATTTGCAATCGAAATATGGAACTTGTATAATAGAATAAAAGAAAAGTGTAAACTAAATGGGTGAAGAGGATTTGGTGCAATGGAAGATAAAAATAGATTCAGCATTCTGCTGGAGCATTTGCTGGAAGTTGCGGAGGTCAAGAACTATACCCTGGCCAAGCGCCTGCAATACGATGTTTCCTATATCAGCAAATGGGTCAGCGGCCGCATGCTGCCTGCCAAAAAGACTGAAAAGCGCGTGATGGAGGGCATCAGTGCCTGCGTGGTGGATGAAGCCACCGATGATGGCCGTAACCTGCTGCTGCGGGAATACAGCGTTAGCATCCCCAGTGACCTGAAAGCCGCCATTTATGATAACCTGATTGCTGAATATGATTATTTGCAAGAGGAACTGGACAGCGGCGAGGCGCGCATTGGCCCCTATACGGACTTTTGGGCCGAGCTGAACATGCTGCAATACCTGACCAAAATGGCGCACCCCGTGCTGCGCCGCGTCAGCCAGCTGGACATTGTGGCTGTGATGGACCTGATGGAAATGGCGCGCGAATACCGCCTGAAAGTTGCCAACCTGCAAAACGGCGAGCTGGTGGACCAGCGCAGCTATGATAACGTCTATTTCAAGCTGATGATCGATATCAGCCGCGAAAAATGGGACCCCATCTATGATGCCGCGCTCATTATTAACGTGTTGACCAACTTCAGCCATATTCATTTCAAGCTGTTTGGCAGCACCGCGGCTGCCGGGCGCGCGGTGTTTGTGGTCAAGGGCGATTTTGCCATTACCGGCCTGCTGGTCAGCCACAGCCGCTGCGCTGCCGTTACCGCCACCGAGGACCCGCAGAACTGCGAAAGCCTGTATGATAACTTCTCCAAGCTCTGCGTGCGGGATGACCAGCTTTTCCGCGATACCAGCATGCGCCAGCTGATCAGCCAGTACGACTATATGCACACGCTGCTGGCCTCCAATCTGCGGTGGATGTTCGGCCACCTGAATGAGCTTCTGCTGCCGGATGACTTGTTTGAAGAGATCCTGACCGCCCACGAGGCCGAGCTGAAAGATTTTTTGGGTGCTACCCCTGCGGAGCTGCGTAGCGTACACAACCTTGCCAAAGGTGTGGTGGAGGAAACAAACATCCGCATCCTGATTTATGAAGCTGCATTTTCCTCCATGGCGGTTTCCGGCGAGCTGGACTTTTTCAGTTACAAGGTCAACCTTACCCCGGATCAGCGCAGCCGGTGCATCAGCTATGTGCTGCAGCTTTGCAAGCAGCGTGAAAAACTTGAATTCCGCTTGATCAGCGGCCGCATTGTGAACGATTTCCAGTATGTGGCGGACCCCAATATGTTTCTTTCTGGAGCTGCATCGTATCTTCGGCTGGATAACAACTGCCCCATCAACCGGATTGCAATGGTCAACAACAGTGTGATGGAAGACCGCCTGAGTGAATATTTTGATCAGGTCTGGAATTTGGATGACCAGAACGTGACAAAAGAGCGCAACGCCATTGCGGAGCACATCCATCATGTCCTGCAGGGAATCCATCTGATTACCCGCGCCAAAAGTGATGAAATGGAAGAACTGCAAGAGAGCTGGATGAACAAAATCTAAAAATACAACATACATACGCATAAACATAAAGCCCTGGCTGCTGCGGTAGCTGGGGCTTTTGTTGCACCGAGAAAAATGAAATTGCAAGAAAACTCCATGCCAAAGCGTGAAAATCCATGTGAAAAAAGTGAATCATGCGGAATCAATTTCTGGAAATTTGTGCCATGGGATTCTCGTGCTTTCCGTAAACAGGAATGGTATACTATGTACAGCACCGAAGATAATTATAGCATTATGGTTCGGCGACGCTGTGCAACGATGTGCACAGCAGGGGAAAGCGCCATAAAGGTTTGGCGTGATTTGATTTGGATAATTTAATTCCCTGCAACTATAAGGGAAAGACATTTGGAGGAAATTGCAATGAATGAAAACGCGATGTTGACTGGCAAGCCCAGCATTGACCGCCCCTGGATGAAGTTCTATCCGGATGTTCTGCGCGGTATCCAGGTTCCGGCCTGCACCGTAGAGCAGTACCTCTCCGTGCGCGCTGCAGACCCTAACGTGGTTGCCATGCACTACTATGGCGTGGATATCACCTGGGGTACCGTGTTCCGTAAGGTGGATGCCACCGCCCGCGCTCTGCAGGTGCTTGGCGTCAAGCAGGGGGACCAGATCCCCGTGTTCCTGCGTTCTGTGCCGGAATTCATTTATCTGCTGCTGGCAGCCGAGCGCATCGGCGCTTCGCTGCTGTGCCGTGACAACACCCTGGAAGAAAACATTGAAGCTGTTCAGAAAGCCAATGCCAAGGTGATTTTTGTTCACGACTTCTTCTCCAAGGCCGAAATCGAAGCCTACCGTGAGCAGACCAACGTGAATACCTATGTTATCGTTCCCGCTCTGGAAAGCGGCGACCGCGCCGCTATGCCGGTTTACCTGCAGCATTCCCTGGATGCCCTGTATCCGGATGTTCCCGCCCGTGGCTCTGATACCATGATGTGGGCTGATTTCTGTAACATGGGCCAGCGTTTTCGCGGCTTTGTGCCCGCTCCTGTCAACATTGACCGCCCGCTGCTGCGCGCCTATACCAGCGGTTCCACCGGCCCTTCCAAGCAGGTCATCCATTCTGCACACAGCATCATCGGCGTGCTGGCCCAGATGAACTTTTATGGCGCTTCGGATAAATTCCGCCCCACCTGGCTGCTGACCATCCTGCCCCCGGCGCTGATCGCTGTTGTGGTTTCCATGATGCTGCTGCCCCTGGCCGGCGGTATGCTGCTCATTCTGGATCCGTTTGTGGATGTGTACGATGTTGACCTGGAAATGATGCGCTACCGCCCCAACAACTGGCCCCTGATCCCCATGTTTGTGGAGGTTATCCGCCGCAGCAAGCGTCTTCCGGCTGACTATGATATGTCCCACATGCTGGCCATCGGCGCCGGCTGCGAGGCATTCAACAACAAGCAGCTGCGCAATGTTGAGGAGTTCCTCAAGCAGCATAACTGCAACCTGCGCTTTACTGCCGGCTACGGCAGCAGCGAGGCCGGCTCCAACGCCACTCTGCCCATGGATCCGTTCCCGGTGCGTGACGGCAACGTTGGTGTGCCGATGATCCACAGCGTCATCAGCATCTTCAAGCCCGGCACCCAGGAAGAGCTGACCTACAATACCCCCGGTGAGATCTGCATGACGGGCCCCGGCGTGATGCTGGGCTATGACCGCCCCGAAGCAACCGCCAAGGCACTGCAGATCCACGCAGACGGCAAGACCTGGCTGCACACCGGCGATATTGGCTATATGTCCGAGGACGGTGTGCTCTACACGATGACCCGCGGCGCATCCCCGCGCTTTGGCGGCGGCGACCTGATGGTGCAGCCGCTGGAGAACATCGTGGCCGATGCCGACATCAAGGGCATCAAGGACGAGTTCTTTGTTATCGTGCCGGATGATGAGCATGAGGGCTGCTTCCTGCCGTACCTGTACGTCCAGCTCAAAGATGGCTACACCTTGGACGATGTGCGCGATAAGATCAATGCCTGCCTGCCGGAACGTTACATGCGTCCGGTGGAGATTTTCACCGTACCGGAACGCCCGTTCTTCCACTTCAAGACCAACCGTATTGGCCTGAGCAAAGAAATCATCGCCAAGCGCAACCAGCAGAAAGAAAAAGCCAAGCGCAACAGCTTTGCCGATGGCTGCATTGCCTGATGACTTTGGCGTGATAAAATCATGATAATGTAACGGCATGTGCCCACCTTATGATAGAGATAAGGGGGCACATGCCTTTTGTTTTGGGGTGGGGGGAGCGGATGAAGATGAACGGTACGCGCGGTTGGGGGATAGGGGAGAAGGGCAATCGGATTCCGGTGCGGGGGAGATACTTGTGAAGTTGTAAAGGCAATACCGCATAATTCTAAGTGCCGATACGGCGAGCGAGGTGCGG
>OLPS01002553.1_pt1 | contig 16169 bp, 10 predicted proteins | sample 1673071 | NCBI WGS metagenome assembly OLPS01 (sample SAMEA3136752, study PRJEB25190) | human gut metagenome | reverse complement strand
ATGAACAGCACCCCATTTGTTAGACAGTATGATATACTATCTAACAAGTGGGGTGCTGTTCAACAAAAGACGCTGCGGGGCTTTTACTATGTTGTAGGGGTCGATGCTTGTCATCGACCTGCGGGCGGATGCAAACATTCGCCCCTACAATTTACGATGCAATCAATCAGACGTTCAGCTCCACATGCTGGCCGACGTCCTCGGCGTTGGCGTCCAGCACGGGCTGGATGACGTCACGCAGGAACTCGGTGACCTGCTCGGCGCTGCGGCCCGTAAAGGCTTCGGGGGAGAGCTCGGCCTCGATTTCCTCGCGGGTCAGGCCGAACGCAGGGTCAGCCTCGACGCGGGCAATCATGTCGTTGGGCTTGCCCTCCTGCTTGACAACGGCAGCGGCGGCCACGGCGTGCTCACGCAGACGCTCGTGCAGCTCCTGACGGTCACCGCCCTTCTTGACGGCCTTCATCATGATGTTCTCGCTTGCCATGAACGGCAGCTCGGCCATGACGCGGGCACGGACGACCTTCGGGTAGACGACCAGCCCGTCGGAGACGTTCAGCAGGATGTTCAGGATGGCGTCAGCAGCCAAGAAGCCCTCGGCCATCGCAATGCGCTTGTTGGCGGAGTCGTCCAGCGTGCGCTCAAACCACTGGGTACCGGCAGTGATGGCGGGGTTCAGCACGTCCACCATCAGGTAGCGGCTCAGCGCACAGATGCGCTCGCAGCGCATGGGGTTGCGCTTGTAGGGCATAGCGGAGGAACCAATCTGGTTCTTCTCAAACGGCTCCTCCATCTCCTTGAAGTTCGCCAGCAGGCGGATGTCTGTCGCCATCTTCATGGCGGACTGGCCGATGCCTGCCACGGCGGACAGCACATTGTAGTCCACCTTGCGGCTGTAGGTCTGGCCGCAGACCGGCACGACCTTGGTAAAGCCCATCTGGGCGCAGACGTCGGCCTCGACGGCCTTGATCTTGGCGGAGTCGCCGTTGAACAGCTCCACAAAGCTGGCCTGGGTGCCGGTGGTGCCCTTAACGCCGCGCAGCGCCAGCTGGGAGATCTGGTGGTCAAGCTCCTCCAGATCCATGTACAGCTCGTTCATCCAGAGCGTGGCGCGCTTGCCGACGGTGGTCAGCTGCGCGGGCTGGCAGTGGGTGTAGGCCAGGCAGGGCATGGTCTTGTACTCGTCGGCGAACTTGGCCAGATTTGCCAGCACGCCGATGACCTTCTTGCGCACGAGCTGCAGGCCCTCGCGCATGATGATGACGTCGGTGTTGTCACCGACATAGCAGCTGGTCGCGCCCAGATGGATGATGCCCTTTGCCTTGGGGCACTGCAGGCCGTAGGCGTAGACGTGGCTCATCACGTCATGGCGGACGAGCTTCTCGCGCGCAATGGCGTCCTCATAGTTGATGTCGTCCTTGTGCGCCTCCAACTCGGCAATCTGCTCATCGGTGATGGCCAAGCCCTGCTTCTGCTCGGCCTTAGCCAGTGCGATCCACAGCCGGCGCCAGGTGCGGAACTTGTTGTCGTCAGAGAAGATGTACTGCATCTCATCCGACGCATAGCGCGTAGAGAACGGCGAAATATATTTGTCGTGTTGTGCCATTGGGTCAAATCCTCACAATCTTTTAAGCTGATAGTTCCAGTATAGCAGAAACTTCCCGAAATATCAAAGCTTGAAATAATTCACGCCGCCCTCAAAGATCGGCTGGTATTTGTCACCGGTGACGTTCTTATAGAGCTGCTCGCCGCTGCGCTCGCTGTGGCCCATCTTGCCAAAGACACGGCCATCCGGGCTCGTGATGCCCTCGATTGCCAGCACGGAACCGTTCGGATTGTAGCGCATGTCCATCGTCGGGCGGCAAAGCAGGTCAACGTACTGGGTCGCAATCTGGCCGTTGTCGATGAGCTGGTTCAGCAGCTGCTCGTTGCAGACAAAGCGGCCCTCGCCGTGGCTGATGGCGATCAGGTGCTCGTCGTTGATGTCGCATTTGCTCAGCCAGGGGCTCTTGTTGCTGGCCACGCGGGTACGCACCAGCATGGACTGGTGGCGGTGGATCGTATTAAACGTCAGCGTCGGGTCGCTTTCGGTGATGGGACGGATCTCGCCGTAGGGGACCAGGCCCAGCTTGATGAGTGCCTGGAAGCCGTTGCAGATGCCCAGAGCCAGACCGTCGCGCTGGTTCAGCAGGCGGTTGACTGCGTCGGCCACCGACGGATTGCGGAAGAACGCCGCAATGAACTTGGCGCTGCCGTCCGGCTCGTCGCCGCCGGAGAAGCCGCCCGGCAGCATCAGGATCTGCGCCTCGTCCAGCTCCTTCACCAGCGCCTCGCAGCTCTCGGCCACGTTGGCGGGGGTCAGGTTTTTCAGCACCAGAACATGCGGGTCGCCGCCTGCGCGGCGGAACGCGCGGGCCGTGTCGTACTCGCAGTTCGTGCCGGGGAATACGGGGATGACGACCCGCGGCGTCGCCAGGCGCACAGAGGGAGCCACGCGCTTGTTGGCGGGGCAGTCATGCTCCAGCGCGGGAACGAACTCACCGGCCTTGCGGTAGGGAAATACCGGCTCGAGCTTTTGCTCCCACAGCTCCTGCAGACGGGCCAGGTCAATGGCCTTGCCCTCGGCCTCCAGCGTGTAGTCCACGGTGGTGAAGCCGAGGAACTCACCGGCGGAGGCATCAAGCAGCTCCAGAATGACCGCGCCGTAGGCGGGCTTGAACAGATCGTTCAGGTCGATGTCATTGGACAGCTGCAGACCCACATGGTTGCCGACGCACATCTTGAACAGTGCCTCGGCCACACCGCCGTAGCCCGGCGTGGCGGCAGCCAGCACCTTGCCCTCATCGATCATCTGTTCGACGGTCTTGTAAATGGAAATCAGGCTGCCGATCTCGGGCAGACCGTTCTTGTAGTTGGGGCGCAGGATGACAACGGAGCTGTTGGCCTTCTTGAACTCGGGGCTCTGCACGTCGCGGGTGTTGCCGATGGCCGTCGCAAAGCTGACGAGCGTCGGGGGCACGTCCAGTCCCTCAAAGCTGCCGGACATCGAGTCCTTGCCGCCGATGGACGCAATGCCCAGACCCATCTGGGCATCCAGCGCACCGAGCAGGGCGGCCAGCGGCTTGCCCCAGCGCTCGGGCTTATCGTTCATATGCTCAAAATATTCCTGGAACGTCAGGTACATATCCTCGTGGTGGAAGCCCGCGCAGACCAGCTTGGTCACGCTCTCGACCACGGCCATATACGCGCCGCGGTAGGGGTCAGCCTCGGTCAGGTAGGGGTTGAAGCCCCACGCCATGCCGCTGCAGGTCGTCGTCTCGCCGTCCACGGGCAGCTTGGCGGCCATGGCCATCGTCGGGGTCAGCTGGTACTTGCCGCCGTAGGGCATCAGCACGGTGGCTGCGCCGATGGTGGAGTCGAACCGCTCGCCCAGGCCCTTTTGGCTGCAGACGTTCAGGTCGCTGACCATGGATTCCAGCTTCTGCTCAAACGTTGCACCGGCAAACTGGGGCTGCCAGACATGGCCCGGCAGGATGTGCGCATCAGCGTGGCGCTCGGCACCGTTGGAGTTCAGGAACTCGCGGGAGAGGTCAACGATGGTCTTGCCGTTCCAGACCTCGCGCATCCGCTTTTCCTCGGTGACGGTGGCAACGATAGTCGCCTCGAGGTTCTCCTCGGCGGCGTATTTCATAAAGGTCTCGGCGTCCTCGGCGGCAACGGCCACGGCCATGCGCTCCTGGCTCTCCGAAATGGCCAGCTCGGTGCCGTCCAGACCCTCGTACTTGCGGGTGACCTTGTTCAGGTCGATGTGCAGGCCGTCGGCCAGCTCACCGATGGCGACAGACACACCGCCTGCGCCGAAGTCGTTGCAGCGCTTGATAAGGCGGCAGGCGTCCTCGCGGCGGAACAGGCGCTGCAGCTTGCGCTCGATGGGCGCGTTGCCCTTCTGCACCTCGGCACCGCAGGTCTCAAGGCTTGTCAGCTTGTGCGCCTTGGAGGAACCGGTGGCACCGCCGACACCGTCGCGGCCCGTGCGTCCGCCCAGCAGGATGACGACATCACCCGGGGCAGGCTCCTCGCGGCGGACATGGCTGGCAGGCGTCGCGCCGACAACTGCGCCGATCTCCATGCGCTTGGCGGCGTAGCCGGGGTGGTACAGCTCTGCGACCTGACCGGTGGCAAGGCCGATCTGGTTGCCGTAGCTGGAATAGCCCGCGGCAGCCGTCGTGACCAGCTTGCGCTGGGGCAGCTTGCCGGGCATTGTCTCGGAAACAGGCTTCAGCGGGTCAGCCGCACCGGTCACGCGCATGGCCTGATAGACATAGCTGCGTCCGGACAGCGGGTCACGGATGGCACCGCCAATGCAGGTCGCCGCGCCGCCGAAGGGCTCGATCTCGGTGGGGTGGTTGTGGGTCTCGTTCTTGAACAGGAACAGCCAGTCCTGCTGCTCACCGTCCACGTCACACTTGATCTTGACGGTGCAGGCGTTGATCTCCTCGCTCTCGTCAAGGTTCTTCAGAATGCCGCGCTGCTTCAGCGCCTTGGCACCGATGGTCGCGCAGTCCATCAGGGTGCGGTTTTTCTTGTCGCGGCCCGTCTCGGCGCGCAGTGCCATGTAGCGGTCAAATGCGGCCTGCACAAGCTCGTCATCGATCTTCACGTCGTCCAGGATCGTGCCGAACGTCGTGTGGCGGCAGTGGTCGGACCAGTAGGTGTCGATCAGACGGATCTCGGTGATGGTCGGGTCGCGGTGCTCGGATTTGAAGTAGTTTTGGCAGAACACGATGTCCGCATGGTCCATCGCCAGGCCCTTCTCATTGCGGAACGCTTCCAGCGCGTCGTCGTCCAGCGCGGTGAAGCCGGTCAGCGTCTCGACCTCCGTCGGGATGGCAAACTCCATTTTCAGGGTGCTGCGCTCGTCAAGGCTTGCCTCGCGGGCCTCGACGGGGTTGATGACGTACTTCTTGATGGCGGCCAGGTCGGCGTCGGTCAGGTCGCCGTCCAGCAGATAGACGCGGGCGGAGCGCACCGCGGGGCGCTCGCCCTGGCTCAGCAGCTGGATGCACTCGCTGGCAGAGTCGGCGCGCTGGTCAAACTGGCCGGGCAGGTACTCGACGGCAAAAACGGTCTTGGCGTCGGGCAGCTTGTCGTAGGTCACGTCAACAGGCGGCTCACTGAACACGGTGGGCACAGCCTGCTGGAACAGCACTGCGTCGATGCCCTCGACGTCATAGCGGTTCAAAAGGCGCAGACCGGTCAGATTCTGGATGCCGACCAGATCGACCAGCTCATGCAGAAGCCCCTGTGCCTCGCCGTCAAAGCCGGGCTTTTTCTCAACATAAATGCGATATACCATTGTATTTCCTCCTGAGAGTTAAATTTGCAGGAAGTGACGGACGGAAAGCCTTCCCCCTGGGGGGAAGGTGGCCGAGGCCCCGTCCGAGGGCGGATGAGGGGAAAGTGTACCGCTGTATCCCGTTGACAGAAAGGTGCGGGAAGTTTGCCCTCATCAGTCACCTTCGGTGACAGCTTCCCCCGATGGGGAAGCCCTTTTTACTGCATTGCTGCCAGCGCTCTTGCCCCAATGTCACTGCGCTTGTGCAGCTTGTCAAAATGGATGCTCTCCGTGGCAGCATACGCCTTTTTCAGCGCCTCGGGCAGGGTGTTGGCCGTGGCGGTCACGCCCAGCACACGCCCGCCGTTCGTGACGAGCCTGCCGTCCTTGATGGCCGTGCCGGCGTGGTAGACCGTCACATCGGCGGCGTCCAGCTGGCCCGCGGTCAGGCCGGTGATCTCCTTGCCCTTCTCGTAGGCGAGGGGATAGCCGCCGCTGGCTAAGATGACACAAGCCGCCGCGCCGTCGCTGAACTTGACATCGGTCTTGTCCAGCGTGCCGTTCGTTGTGGCCTCCATCACGGTCAGCAGGTCGCTTTCCAGCAGGGGCAGCACGACCTGCGTCTCGGGGTCGCCGAAGCGGCAGTTGTACTCGATGACTTTCGGGCCGTCGGGGGTCAGCATCAGGCCGAAATACAGGCAGCCCTTGAAGGGGCAACCCTCGGCCTGCATGGCCGCAACCGTGGGCAGGAAAATCTCCTGCATGCAGCGCTCGGCGACTGCGGGCGTGTAGTAGGGGTTCGGGGCCACGGTGCCCATGCCGCCGGTGTTCAGGCCCTCGTCGTGGTCGAGAGCACGCTTGTGGTCCATGCTCGAGACCATCGGCTTGACGGTTTTGCCGTCGCAGAAGGACAGCACGCTGACCTCGGGGCCGGTCAGGAACTCCTCGACGACCACATGGTTGCCGGACGCGCCGAACTTTTTGTCCAGCATGATCTCCTTGACGCCGTCGGCGGCCTCCTGCTCATTCTGGCAGATCAGCACGCCCTTGCCCAGCGCCAGACCGTCCGCCTTGATGACGACGGGGTATTTGCCCTCGGCTTTGATGTAGTCCATGACCTTCTCGGGGTCGTCGAACGTCTCATATTTGGCCGTAGGGATGCCGTATTTCTTCATCAGGTCCTTGCTGAACACCTTGCTGGCCTCAATGCGGGCCGCGGCCTTGTCGGGACCGAATGCCGGGATGCCCACAGCGACCAGCGCATCGACCATGCCCAGCGCCAGCGGGTCGTCCTGGGCGACGACAACATAGTCAAAGGCTTCTTCCTTGGCAAATTTGACCATGGCGTCCACGTCGGTGGCCGGAATGGCCTTGCAGTGGGCGTCATAGCTGATGCCGCCGTTGCCGGGCGCACACCAGATCTCGGAGCAGCGGGGGCTTTTTTTCAGCGCGCGGATGATGGCGTGCTCACGCCCGCCGCCGCCGACAACCAGAATTTTCATAAGCGTCCTCCTTGACAGCACAACAGCCCGCGACGAAAAATCGCCGCAGGCGAGTTGTTTTTGCGTTTAATGATGGAACAGCCGGATGCCGCAGAACGCCATCGCAATGCCGTACTTGTTGCAGGTGTCGATCACCTGTGCGTCGCGGATGGAGCCGCCCGGCTGTACAATGGCGGTCACGCCGCTGCGGCGCGCGCGCTCGATGTTATCGCCGAACGGGAAGAAGGCATCACTGCCCAGGCTCACACCGGTCACGGCATCCAGCCAGGCGCGCTTTTCCTCGGCGGTCAGCGGGGCCGGCTGCTCGGTGAAGGTCTCGGCCCAGACATCGTCGCCGATGACATCCTCCGGCGTGTCTCCGATGTAAACATCGATCGCGTTGTCGCGGTTCGGCTTGGCAATGTCAGCGCGGAACGGCAGGTCCAGCACCTTCGGCATGTGGCGCAGCTGCCAGTTGTCGGCCTTCTGGCCCGCCAGACGGGTGCAGTGCACGCGGCTCTGCTGGCCCGCACCGACGCCGATGGTCTGGCCGTCCTGCACGTAGCAGACGCTGTTGGACTGGGTGTATTTCAGCACGATCAGGCTGATGATGAGGTCGCGGCGCTGCTCGTCGCTGATGACCTTGTTCTCGGTCACAACGTTCTGCAGCATCGTCTCATTGGAAATGTCCAGGTCCTGACGGCCCTGCTCGAAGGTCACGCCAAAGACCGTGCGGGTCTCCAGCGGCTTCGGCTCGTAGTCGGCGTCGATCTGGACGATGGCGTAGCCGCCCTTCTTCTTGGATTTCAGCACCTCCAGCGCGTCGGCGTCGTAGCCGGGCGCAATGATGCCGTCGGAGACCTCGTGCTGAATCAGCTTCGCGGTGCTCAGGTCGCAGACATCGGACAGCGCAATCCAGTCGCCGAAGCTGGACATACGGTCCGCACCGCGGGCACGGGCGTAGGCGCAGGCCAGCGGGGAAAGCTCGGTCTCCGGCGCAATGTGGTACATGGCGCGCAGGGTCTCATCCAGCGGCAGACCGATGGCCGCACCGGCGGGGGAGACGTGCTTGAAGCTGGCGGCAGCGGGCTGTCCGAGCGCCTTCTTCAAATCGCGCACGAGCTGCCAGGAGTTGAACGCATCCAGAAAGTTGATGTAGCCCGGGCGTCCGTTCAAAATCTGCACAGGCAGGTCACTGCCGTCCGCCATGTAGATGCGGGCGGGCTTCTGGTTGGGGTTCGTGCCGTATTTCAGCTGAAATTCGTTCATATTAACCCTCCACAGCGGTGTATTTATTCAGGATAATGTCCTCGTACTCGCCGGTTTCCAGCTCGATGCTGCGGACAAACAGGCTGACCTTGTTGTCCTCGTTCAGGCTCGCCCACAGCTTGTCGGCAAACTTGTCCGCGTCGTTCGTGTCGATGGCGACGTGCAGCGGCTCACCCGCAAAGCTGGGGATCGGCGCACCGTTCTTGACGTAAGTGCTGATGAAGTGTCCCTCACCGGCCACGGGCTGCGGGTAGTCGAAGGTCTGGCGCTGCACGCTCTCGGCGTTGCCCTCGTCGGACTTGACGATGGACAGCTTGTAGCCGCCGCGGCGCATATCGACGACGCCGGAGATGCGCGGGGTAAAGTTCGGCGCATCGTCCTCATAGGTGCGGGTCGCCAGCGCAGCCTCAAAGCTGTAGCCGGGGAAAAGGTTGCCGTTCATGAACTGGGCAATCGTGTCGGTCTGGTCGCCGTTCGTGACCACGGTGGTCTCCCGCAGGGTCAGCACAGCGTTGTAGATGATGAGGTGCGGGTCCTCGAGCTTGGCCGGGTCAGCGGCCACCGTGCGGATGCCGCCGTCGATAGGCTCAAACACACGGTTGCGGCTGTTGGCGCTGCGGCCCATGATCCAGTAGGCGACGAACGCCTTCTGGCCGTCAGGGCTTTTGCCCAGCACAATGCCGCGCCCGGGGTAGTCATTCCCGGCAAGATATTTGTACAGATTCTTTTTCATTGTTAAACCTCGTTTTGCGTAAACAGGAAACGGGATTCCCTGCCGTGCAGTGGTGGAAAACGATTTTACACCTCGTCACTGCACACCATCGCCAATGCCTTGGGCAACAGCTGCCACTCGGCCTCGACCATGACGCGCTTCTGCAGCGTCTCGGGGGTGTCGCCGGGCTCCACGGCTACGGCCTTCTGCAGCAGAATGGGCCCGCCGTCGCATTCCTCGTTTACAAGGTGGACGGTAGCGCCGGTCAGCTTCACGCCGCGGGCCAGCGCAGCCTCGTGCACGCGCAGTCCGTAGAAGCCGGGGCCGCAGAAGCTGGGGATCAGGCTGGGATGAACATTGATGATTTTATTGCGGTAGGCCGCAATGACCTTTTCGCCCAGCACGCTCAAAAAGCCTGCCAGCACGACCACGTCAATACTGTGCTTCTGCAGGGTGTCCAGCAGGGCGGCGTCAAACGCTGCGCTGTCAGCGTAGTCCCTGCGGCTGACAACAGCGGATTCCACACCGAAATTGGCGGCGCGCTCCAGCGCGTAGACGCCGGGCTTGCTGGCAACGACCAGCTCGATTTTGCCGTTCGGGTTCTCGCCGCGGCGCTCGCTTTCCAGCAGGGCCTGCAGGTTCGTGCCGCCGCCCGATACCAGTACCGCTACACGCTTCATACCAGCTCGACCCCGTCGCCCTCGACGATGGTGCCCAGACGGTAGGCGTCCTCGCCGTGGGCCTTCAGAATGGCAATGGCCTTGTCCGCGTCCTCGGGCGCGACGGTCAGCACCATGCCGACGCCCATGTTGAAGGTGTTGAACATATCGTGCTCGGAGATGCCGCCCTCGCGCTGCATGACGTCGAACAGGGCAGGGGTGCGCACATCGGCCTTGGCGATGCGGGCCGCACAGCCCTTCTTCAGGCTGCGGGGAATGTTCTCATAGAAGCCGCCGCCGGTGATGTGGGACACGCCCTTGACCGTGATCTCGTCCATGACAGCCAGCACGGGCTTGACGTAGATCTTCGTGGGGGCCAGCAGGGCCTCGCCCAGGGGCTTGTCCATGCCGTCGAATGTCTTTTTCAGCACATCGAGGTTGTTGTCAATGTCAAAAATTTTGCGCACCAGCGAGAAACCGTTGGAGTGTACGCCCGTGGAGGGCAGTGCGATGATGACATCGCCCGGCCACATCGTGGAGTTGTCCAAAATCTTTGCCTTGTCCACGACGCCGACGGTGAAGCCGGCCAGGTCGTACTCATCCTCGGGCATCATGCCGGGGTGCTCGGCGGTCTCGCCGCCCACGAGGGAGCAGCCCGCCTGGACGCAGCCCTCGGCCACGCCCTTGACGATCTCGGCGATCTTCTCCGGGATGTTCTTGCCGCAGGCGATGTAGTCGAGGAAAACCAGCGGCTTGGCACCGGCGCAGATGACGTCGTTGACGCACATGGCCACGCAGTCGATGCCGATGGTGTCGTGCTTGTCCAGCAGCATGGCGATGCGCAGCTTAGTGCCGACGCCGTCAGTGCCGGAAATCAGAACGGGATGCTCCATGCCGGTGCAGTCCAGTTCAAACAGGCCGCCGAAGCCTCCCAGACCGCCGATGCAGTTCTCGGTCATCGTGCGGGCCACATACTGCTTCATCAGCTCAACAGAGCGGTACCCGGCGGTAATATCCACGCCTGCAGCGGCGTAGCTGGCAGAATAGCTTTTTTCCATGTTGAACTCCTAAATGTGTTACATTACTCGGAAAATCGGGTGGCAGCGGCAAGCTCTCTCCCTCCGGCGCTGCGCGCCACCTCCCTCGCAGAGGGAGGCAAGGAGGCTTGGCCCCCTCTGCGAGGGGGCTCCGCCCGCAGGCGGTGGGGGAGAGAAGTTTGCGCTACTGCTGCGCTTCCGTCGTTATGATTACAGCTTTTTATTCGTCTTAGACTGGCTCAGCGGCTTGTCGTAGACAATGTCCATCGTCTCGGTGGGCGGGGCGACGGGGTATTTGCCGGTAAAGCAGCCCGTGCAGAAGCCGCACTTGCTGTGGATGGCCAGCTGCTGCACATGCTCAATGCTCAAATAGCCCAGCGTGTCAGACCCGACCAGCTCGTTGATCTCCTCGACGGTGTGGCCGGTGGCAATCAGGTCTTTCTCGTCGGGAATGTCGGTGCCGAAGTAGCACGGGTGGGCGAACGGCGGCGCACTGATCCGGTAGTGTACCTCGGCAGCACCGGCCTCGCGCAGCAGGCGGATGGTGCGGGCACTCGTCGTGCCGCGGACGATGGAGTCATCGACCAGCACAACGCGCTTGCCCTTGACCGTGGACGTGATGGCGTTCAGCTTGATGCGCACGCTGCTCTCGCGCTGGGCCTGGCTGCCCTGAATGAAGGTGCGGCCTACATATTTGTTCTTGATAAAGCCCACGCCGTAGGGGATGCCGCTCTCCTGCGCATAGCCGAGCGCTGCATCCAGACCGGAGTCCGGCGCACCGATGACGACATCGGCCTCCACAGGATGCTCCTGCGCCAGGAACCGGCCCGCCTGCAGACGGGCCTCATGCACACAGGTGCCCTCGATGACGGAATCCGGGCGGGCAAAGTAGATGTACTCAAAGACGCACATCGTGTGCGGCGCGGCGCCGCAGTGGTCCTCCATCGTGCGCAGGCCGTTGCGGTCGGCAATAACGATCTCGCCGGGGCGCACGTCACGGACGAACTTCGCACCCACGGCGTCCAGCGCACAGCTCTCGCTGGCAAAGGCATAGCCGTTGCCGTCGGGCAGCTCGCCGATGCACAGCGGGCGGAAGCCGTTGGGGTCGCGCGCCGCGATCAGCTTGGTGTGGGTCATAATAACGAGGGAGTATGCGCCCTCGATGTCGTCCATCGTGCGGCTGACGGCCATCTCAATGTTCGGCGTCAGCAGACGGTTCTGGGTCAGCAGATAGGCGATGACCTCGGTGTCCGACGTGCCGTGAAAGATCGAACCGCTCATCTCGAGCTTGCGGCGCAGCTTCGGCGCGTTGACAAGGTTGCCGTTGTGGCAGACCGCCATAGCGCCCTTGCAGTGATGCAGAACCATCGGCTGCGCATTGGAACGGCTGCGCTGGCCCGCCGTGGCATAGCGGACATGGCCGGTAGCCATCTTTGCGCCGCGGGGCAGCTCCTCCAGCACGCGCTTGGTAAAGACCTCGCTGACAAGGCCCAGATCGCGGTAGCCGGACAGTACGCCGTCGACGTTCAGCGCAATGCCGCAGCTCTCCTGGCCGCGGTGCTGCAGGGCGTACAGCGCACTGTAGACGGCGTTGACCATATCGGTCTCGCCGGTCTTGTCATACATACCGAACACGCCGCACTCCTCGTGCAGGGACTCGGTGTATTGGAAAATTTCGCTCATTTATTTGCTCCAATTGTCGGAATGGTAAAGCCGTAGGGGCGAATCCTATATCCGCCCGTGGGTCGGCTGCCTCTTGCGGGCGCATAGGGAATGCGCCCCTACGGGAAAGCGCACGGTAAATTATGCGGGTGCAATCAGCCCAGCAGGCGCTTCATGACTTCCTGGTAAGCGTCGGCTTCGCCGCCCATGTTGCGGCGGAACAGATCCTTGTCCAGATGTGCGCCGGTGGTGGCGTCCCAGAAACGGCAGGTGTCGGGGCTGATCTCGTCGGCCAGGATGATCGTGCCGTCGGACAGGCGGCCAAACTCGAGCTTAAAGTCCACCAGACGGATGTTGGCGTCCAGCATGATCTTCTTCAGCACCTCGTTGACCTTGAAGGCATACTTCGCGATGGTGTCCAGCTCCTCCTGGGTAGCCAGGTCGAGGGCCAGAGCGTAGTAGTGGTTGATGAACGGGTCGTGCAGATCGTCGTTCTTGTAGCTGTACTCGAGGATGGGAGTCTTAAAGACCTTGCCCTCGGGCACGCCCATGCGCAGGCTGAAGTGACCGGCTGCAACGTTGCGGACGATGACCTCCAGAGGCACGATCTCGACCTTCTTCACAAAGGTGTCGCGGTCATTGACCTCCTGCACGTAATGGGTGGGGATGCCCTCCTTCTCGAGCTTCTGCATCAGAGCGTTGGACAGCTTGTTGTTGACAATGCCCTTGTCGCGAATGGTGCCCTTCTTCTCACCGTCACCGGCAGTGGCGTCATCCTTATAGTGGACCATGACGATCTCGGGATCGTTGGTAGCGAAAACCTGCTTGGCCTTGCCTTCGTACAGCTGCTCTTTAACTTCGTAATTCATGAGAAACGCTCCTTTTTATAGTATAATATAGTATGTATGTGTACCTGTCTTTGGCTTCCCCTTTTGGGGAAGGCTCTTTTACAGTGCTGCGGCTTCAGCGGCAATGGCGGCATCCTTCTTGGCAATCGCGGCGGCGGTGTCGGCGCGGAAGCTGTCAAGCTTCGCGGCCAGCTCGTCGTCGGCCACGGCCAGAATCGCCACAGCCAGGTACGCGGCGTTCTTCGCGCCGTTCAGCGCTACGGTAGCCACGGGAAAGCCGCTAGGCATCTGCACAGTGGCCAGCAGGGCATCCAGACCGTCCATGGCGCCGCCCTTCATCGGGATACCCACAACGGGCAGGGTGGTGTTGGCGGCAAAGGCACCGGCCAGGTGCGCGGCCATGCCGGCAGCGCAGAGAATGACGCCGTAGCCCTCAGCACGGGCACTCCTGGCGAACGCGGCGGCGGCCTCCGGTGTGCGGTGGGCCGAAAGAATGTGCGCTTCATACGGCACGCCGAAATCCTTCAGCACCGTGCAGGCACCCTTGACCACCGGCCAGTCACTGTCCGAGCCCATGATGATCGCAACTTTTTTCATACGTTTTGAAACCTCCCTTACAAAGCAAACAGCGCAGTGCTCCGCATCAGGATACACTGCGCTGTGGTGTCGACGTAAAAAGGGTATGATGGTACAGAACACCCGCGAAGAAGCCAATACGCTGCATTGCGTTTGCCACGGAAGATCCCCCTTTAATAAAAGTAAGATGTGCCCTGTACTTGTAGTGTAAACGCTGGGCAAAAAAAATGCAAGCGCCCGGCGGACATTTCAGCCAAAAAACGGTGCAAAAGGGTTTTGACCGTCGCTTTTTGTCGTTTTTGATAGGTCTTGGAGGGCAGTTGTCATACTTTAAAACGGCCTGTAAAATTTTGCTGGTACAGGACACAAAAATATGATAAAATAGAAAAAATACATAAACAAGGAGCTTTGTATGATTGCACCCAAACGACGTCTGACAAATCACGCCCTGCACGGCAGGGAGGAATGGTTCAAGCGCATCTTCCGCGACCAGATCGCCGAGGCTGCGGGCATCCTCGAAGTCGTGCTCTCCGGCATTGTGCTGGCGGCCCTGCTCATGAGCATTGTCCCGCTGGTGGAGCTGATGCCCGGTCTGCTGACCGATGCCGACAGCCTGGAGATCCGCACCTTTCTGGAACGTGCGCTGGATATCGTTATCGGCATCGAGTTTATCAAGATGCTGGCCAAGCACAGCCCCGGCAGCGTGCTGGAGGTACTGCTCTACGCCATTGCCCGCCACATGATCGTCGGCCATGAGGACGCCGTGCAGAACCTGGTCAGCGTGGGGGCCATCGCACTGATCTTCATCATCCGCAAGTATTTCTTTGTGCCGTCCTTCGGCTACAAGATGCCCGGCGGCAAAATTGCCCCGGACATGGAGCAGAAGGCCGCAGAGACCCCGGAAGCAAAAGCGGGAGACATGGCGGAATAACGCCGGCCCGCCCCCGGGGACAGCGCCGTATGGTACGCCGGGGCCATTGGCGCGAACGGCGAAAATATGTAAGCCTGTGTGATAACTATTCATAAAAATCCCCCCTTCCGGGAACTCTGTAGGGGCCGATGCAAGCATCGGCCCCTACAGCCTCCCGGAAGGGGGATTCTTTATTCTATGATTTTACCAAAATTTTACCAATCAGAACAGACCCGTGATCTTCCCGTGTACATCCACGTCAATGTCCATGGCGGCGGGGTGCTTGGGCAGGCCGGGCATCGTCATGATGCTGCCGCAGACAACGACCACAAAGCCCGCACCGGCGCTCAAACGCACCTCGCGCACATTCAGCGTGTGACCCTCGGGCGCACCCGTCAGCTTGGCGTTGTCGCTGAAGGAATACTGCGTTTTAGCAATGCAGACCGGCAGCTTGCCATAACCCAGCGCGGTCAGCTCGTCCAGCGTCTTTTTTGCGGCGGCGGTGTAGCTTACGCGGCCCGCGCGGTAGATCTTCGTGGCGACGGCCTCGATCTTATCCGTCAGCGGCGCGTCCAGCTCGTAGGTGTACTGCACCTCGGCGCTGTCGTCAAGGATGGACAGCACAGTCTCGGCCAGCGCCTTGCCGCCCTCGCCGCCCTTGGCAAAGACCTCGCTCAGGGCGCAGGGCACACCGGCCTTGCTGCAGACGTCATAAATAACATCCATCTCCTCCGCAGTGTCGGTGGGGAAGGCATTTATGGCAACGCAGACCGGCAGACCAAAGCCCTGCAGGTTCTCAATGTGGCGGGCCAGGTTCACGCTGCCCGCGCGCACGGCCTCGGCGTTGGGCTTGCCCAGATCGGGCTTGGCCACGCCGCCGTGGGACTTGAGCGCGCGCACCGTGGCCACCAGCACAACGGCGGCGGGGTGCAGCCCGGCATAGCGGCACTTGATGTCAAGGAACTTCTCCGCGCCCAGATCCGCGCCGAAGCCGGCCTCGGTCACAACGTAGTCGGCCAGCTTGAGGCTCAGCCTGGTGGCAATGGCACTGTTGCAGCCGTGGGCAATGTTGGCGAACGGACCGCCGTGGATGATGGCGGGGTTGTGCTCCAGCGTCTGGACAAGGTTCGGGTCGAGCGCGTCCTTCAAAAGCGCGGTCATCGCACCCGCCGCGCCGATCTGCCCGGCGGTGACGGGCTGGCCGTCGTAGGTGTAGGCGCAGACGATGCGGGACAGGCGGGCCTTTAAGTCCTCCAGATCGGTGGCCAGGCAGAACACCGCCATGACCTCGCTGGCAACGGTGATGTCAAAGCCGTCCTCACGCGGGGTGCCGTTGACCTTGCCGCCGAGGCCGTCCACGATGAACCGCAGCTGGCGGTCATTCATGTCCATGCAGCGCTTCCAGGTGATGCGGCGGGGGTCAATGTTCAGCGGGTTGCCCTGCTGGATCGAGTTGTCGATCATGGCAGCCAGCAGGTTGTTGGCCGCGCCGATGGCGTGGATGTCGCCGGTAAAGTGCAGGTTGATGTCCTCCATCGGCACGACCTGGGCATAGCCGCCGCCGGCCGCACCGCCCTTGATACCGAACACGGGGCCGAGCGACGGCTCACGCAGGCAGAGCATCGTTTTTTTGCCCAGCGCGTTCATGGCGTCCGCCAGACCGACGCTCGTCGTGGTCTTGCC
>OLPS01002536.1_pt1 | contig 16256 bp, 10 predicted proteins | sample 1673071 | NCBI WGS metagenome assembly OLPS01 (sample SAMEA3136752, study PRJEB25190) | human gut metagenome | reverse complement strand
GTGTGCCGGTTCAGAAGGTGGAGCCGATGACCGACAGGGACTATTCCGTTCGCGGATGTACTGCCCTTCTGGATGCTATCGGCGGAGCAATTCATCACATTGGGAATGTCCACAAGTACGCAAGAAATGAGGATGTCCCTGAACATACGCTGTTCGTCATCACAACGGACGGCATGGAGAATGCAAGCCGCCGTTATGACAGCGAGACAGTTAAGAAAATGATCGAGCGGCAGAAGGAAAAGTACGGCTGGGAGTTTCTATTCCTCGGCGCAAATATTGACGCAGTTGAAACGGCAAAGCACTTCGGTATTGGAGCAGACCGAGCGGTCAATTATCACTCTGACCATAAGGGAACGCAGCTCAACTATGAGGTTCTGAGCGAAGCGGTTTCTGCTGTCCGTTGCAGCGTACCTCTGGGTACGAATTGGAAAAAGCGTATCGACGAGGACTACGAGTCAAGGAAATAAGAGATTTCTTCTCATAGACCCCTGTTTTTTTCTCAAAGAATGTCCGTTGTAAAGTGAAGGGATATTTTACGAGGAGTCTCTACGAGGGAATACGATTTTAGAGAATAGCAAGCACAGCCGGTGTATATACACACGGCGATTTCCGATTAAGGAAACCCTCCCCTTAATCGAAAAAAATGCTTGTTGGGAAGTCTCCCATACCCTCTTCCTTTGCGAAAGGACGGAACGCCTATGGCAAACAGGACGCGACCAAATCAGATACTCTTCTTCGTCTCCGACGATGAGAAAAGAATTATCAAGGCAAAGATGGCGCAGCTTGGAACAAAGAACATGGGAGCATATCTCCGGAAGATGGCGATTGACGGCTATATCATCAAGGTGGACTACACGCAGCAGAAGAAACTTGCCGCCGCAGTCAGCCGTGTTGCCTCAAACATCAATCAGATTTGCCGCCGCATCAACTCCACCGGACACTTCTATGCGGACGATATTACAGAGCTGAAAGAAAGGCAGGGTGAGATATGGCAGTTACTAAAATCAAGCCAATCCGAGGAACTGTAAACAAGGCTATTGCCTACATTCTCGACCCGCAGAAAACCGACGATGCTTTCTATGTTTCGTCCTATGGATGCGCTGCAAGCGACGCAGCGGCGAAAGAATTTGAGTGGACGAGAAACCTTGCAGTGCAGCAAGGAATGCAGATGCCGAAGGTGCTTGCCCGTCATTTGATCCAGTCCTTTGACATCGGTGAAGTGACGCCGGAAGAAGCCCACGAAGTCGGGAAACAGCTTGCGGACGAATGGCTCAAGGGCAAGTACGAGTATGTGATTGCTACCCACATCGACAAGGGGCATTGTCATAATCACATCATCTTCAATGCCGTAAATTATGTGGACTATCATGCCTACCGGAGCAACAAGAGAACCTATCGGGAGCTGCGTCAGCTCAGTGATGAGATATGCAAGGAACACGGGCTGTCTGTGATCCCTCCGTCGCAGAACAAGGGCATGGACTACAAGGAATATACCGAAGCCAAACGCGGCACGAGCTGGAAGCAAAAACTCAAGCAGACCATCGACCGGCTTGTTATCACAGCAAAGGACTACGATGACTTTCTGCGGCTCATGCAGGAAGCCGGTTATGAAATTAAGACCGGCAAATACATCTCCTTCCGCGCTGAAGGTCAGGAGCGGTTTACCCGTTCTAAGACCATCGGAGAAAACTACACCGAGGAACGCATTAAGGAACGAATTGCTGGACGGACGCCCCGAAGAAGTCAGAGACAGACCGTACCGAAAAGCATCTCTCTCATCGGAGATATTCAGGAGCGGATCAGGCTCATCGACAGCAAGGGCTATGAGTATAAAGCCAAGCTCACGATCCTCAAAGAAGCGGCACGGACACTCAACTATCTCACGGAAAACAACTTGCTCCAATACGCCGATCTTGAGAAGAAGGTCGAGGATGTTCATAGCTCCTATGACCGCACCGGCAAGGAACTGAAAGGCGTTGAAGCGCGACTGCGGGAAGTCCAGCCGCTTATCAAAAACATCTCCAATTATCAGCGCCTCAAGCCTGTCTATGACGCCTTCCAGAAGGAAAAAGATAAGACGGGTTTCAAGGCAAAGCACGAAGCCGAGCTTGTGATCTTTGAGGCGGCGCGGAGTACACTGCTTGCCATGCAAGGCGATGAAAAACTGCCGAGCTTAAAGACGCTGCAAGCAGAACAGCAGCGTCTTCTCGATGAGCAGCAGCGGCTCTACGATGAACGCGCAAAGCTCAAAAAGGAAGCAAGGATGATCGACACATTGAAGGCAAACGTGGATGATTTCCTCAAGCCAAACGCAGAGCGCGACCAAGAGTATCAACGCAATTCACAGCGCGAATAAAGAGAAACGGCAAGGCAGCTTTCATGAATAACTGCCTTGCCCTTTTTGAAAATCAAAACCATCAAGAACTTGCATCTTTTTTGTGAACTTGTGCATGAGATAATTGCATTCAAAGAGGTTTTCGTGTATAATAGAATGGAAGTCATGATTAGCGGATGAGTAAAGGGGTGCGTATCATGGGAATCAGCTACAAAAAACTTTGGATGCTCCTGTTAGAGCGGGACATAAAGAAGTCCACCTTCCGGCAAGAGCTTAACCTTGCATCCGGAACATGGACGAAACTGAATAAGGGGGAAGAAGTGTCCCTCTCTATTTTGCTGCGCATCTGCGGCTATTTGAATTGCGACATCGGAGATATTTGTGAGGCTGTGCGGACGGACAACTGATAGGTCCTTTTTCCGTGCGGCTTTTTTATATACCAGTGGAGACGAATTAAATGTTTGTGCGTAGCAGGACTGTTACAAAAAAAGGAGGATAACAGATGGACATTGGCGTAACGATAAGCAAAGTCCGAAAAGAATACAGAGAATACTTACGGGAAACTCACCCGGACTGGGCTGACACGACTATCAGCACCCATGTTTCCGATGCGTTCTATCTGTATCAAAACACTATTGCGCTGTCCTTCTGGAAGTGTTTTGAAAGTGATGCCTCTATGGAGAAAGCGAAGGGCGAAATCTTCGACTACCTAAAACAAGAAGTAATGTCTGATCGAGCAGACGAACGCACTGCACAGTATTATAGAGATTTGAAGCGGCTGAAAGAATTTATTGATTCTAAGGGCGGCGTCAAGACGTATATCGGTTATGAATATGACTGCGAAGTCATTGTCTACAAATATGCTAAGATGGTTTATGATGGCACAATGGAGATGGACGCTGCTGTAAAAGCCATGTGTCAGGAGGTCCCGTGCTTTGGAGAAACCTCGCACAAGCTGACGATCATGCTCTTTGCGTCCATGATGAAGGGCATAAAATACACTCGCAGGTCCAACACTGAAACTACGGTTTACTTCATCGTCCACATCGGAAAAGACTACGGGCAGGAGCAGATGGTCAATGCTCTAAAAGCCACTCAGGAAAACATTAAATATTACTACGAGCAAACCGGCAACAAGTCTAACAGCATTCGTAGAGGATGCAAAAAGATCGTCGAAGAGAACAGCATTGATATATCCTTCGACGATGAAATCTTTGATGGAATTATTCCGAAGGAGAACACAGATACAGCTCTTTCATCCGACGCTACTGCAATACACTATTGGCTGTACGCAGCGGGTGATGGTTCCGCAAATTGGGAGAATGATTATGCCGAAGGGATTATGGCTATCGGCTGGTCTGACCTTGGTGACCTAATGGAATATAGCTCCAAAGAAGAAATGCGGGCAAAGATGAAAGAGGTCTACGGGGATACTGGCTCATATAAGAATCAGGTTCTTGCTACATGGCAATTTGCAAACGAGCTGAAACCCGGTGATGTTGTCTTTGTTAAAAAAGGCAGAAAGCAGATCCTAGGTCGCGGGCTGGTCGAAGGCGAATACGTTTTTGATCCTGAACGCGGTCAATATGCCAATACCCGAAAGGTACGCTGGACAGATAAGGGCGAGTGGGAATTATCAGATCAGGGTGCAATCAAAACGTTGACGGATATTACGTCCTACACAGATTACGTCAAGAAGCTGCAAAACATGATTGACGGAGACAAGCACGAAGATACCTTCGACGATGCTGCTGATGAGGAAATCACTTTCGAGCCATACACCGCCGATGATTTTCTGACCGATGTGTATATGGACGAAGATCGGTATAAGGTTCTCAAGTCGCTGCTTTTAACCAAAAAGAATGTAATTCTGCAAGGCGCACCGGGCGTGGGAAAAACCTTCGCAGCAAAAAGACTGGCATTTTCTATCATGGGAGAAAAGGACACCAACCGTGTGAAAATGGTTCAGTTTCATCAGAGTTATAGCTATGAAGATTTCATCATGGGTTTCCGCCCAACGGAGACAGGATTTGAACTGCGAAAGGGCGTATTCTACGAGTTTTGCAGGCAAGCTGCTGAGGATGATCGTCCATACTTTTTCATTATCGACGAGATCAACAGAGGCAATCTCAGCAAGATTTTTGGCGAACTTTTCATGTTGATTGAGAGTGATAAACGCGGTGTCGAATTGCAGCTTCTATATGCAGATGAGCAGTTCTCCATTCCGAGTAACGTCTATATCATTGGCATGATGAACACTGCTGACCGTAGCCTCGCCATGCTGGACTACGCACTTAGACGTCGTTTTGCTTTCTTTGAGCTTACTCCGGCATTTTCGTCTGCTGGATTCAGAGCATACAGAACGAAAGTCAATAATCCGAAGTTTGACCGGCTCATTGCAACAGTTGAGCAGCTTAACGACGTAATTGCAAACGATGACTCGCTTGGTGAGGGGTTCTGTATCGGACATAGCTATTTCTGTACAAACGCAACCATCAACGATGAATGGATGCGGTCTGTTGTCGAATATGAACTGATACCTCTTTTGAAAGAATACTGGTTTGACGAGGCAGTTAAAGTGAAGGATTGGAGCCGCACATTACGCGAGGTAGTCAAATGATCCGTGTCCAGAACGTTTATTATATGCTGGCTTATGCGTTCCAAGTGCTGCATGAGCAAGGGTATAAAAATGTCGCCACCGAAGAGTTTGATAATGTGGCTGAACTTCTGGCTGCTATTCTCTGCCGTGGAGTATCTGTCCAGATAAAGAGAGGCTTAATCAGACAATACATTTCGAGAGAGGAAGCACTTGCGTCTCCCCGTGGGAAACTTGAAATTGGTGAATCCATAAAGACACAGGTTATTCGCAAGAAACAGCTCGTTTGCAATTATGATGAGTTTTCGGTTGATGCCTACCCCAACCGAATCATCAAAACAACAATGGAATTGCTGCTTCGTGGAAGTATTTCAAAAGCCAGAAAAAAGGAGATCAGGAAGTTGATGATTTTCTTTGATGGCATCAGCATATTGGACATCCATAGTATCAACTGGGACATTCAATATGATCGCAATAATCAAACATATCGGATGTTGATAGCCGTTTGCCGATTTATGATAAAAGGGCTTTTGCAAACGACAGCCGATGGCTCAACAAAGATTATGGATTATGCGGATGATCAAACAATGGCGAAGCTATACGAGAAGTTTATTCTCGGATACTATCAGCGTGAGCATCCAGAGTTAAAAGCATACTCTCCACAAATTGCGTGGCAAGTCACAGATGGGTACAGAACGCTTTTGCCGACGATGCAGTCTGACATTGTGATTACGAATAAGGCAGCAAAGAAAACGCTCATCATCGACGCCAAATACTACACGCACAATATGCAAATGAAAGCACCGTACATGACGCAGACGCTTCATTCTGGAAATCTGTATCAGATTTTCACCTATGTGAAGAACTGGTCTGCCGCGCCGGATGAGGTCGTTTCCGGTATGCTTTTATATGCGGGAACAGATGATGCGATTCAGCCAAACAATGATTATCAAATGAGCGGGAATCAGATCAGTGTGAAGACATTGGACATGGACTGTGACTTTTCTAAAATTGCAGCGCAGCTCGACAGCATTGCTGATCGGATAAAGTAGGGTGTAGGCACTGGACAGCCGTTCTTCTAATCTCACCGCTTCATAAACAAGCAGATATGCTCTCCGTGGAAAGGAGCAATCATGAGTATACTTGAAAATCCCATACCGAATGAGGTGTTGGATAATGCAACAAGCCCTCTCACCGATGACAGGGCAGCGTACAAAGACAGCACCTACGAGATCGTTTCAAAGGTGGCTTACCTGATTGGCGTGCCAAAACGCATCTTTGACAACGAACATGAAGCCCCAAAAGTTGAAGTATACAATCGGTTGGACAGCGATAAAACAGCTCGAATTATAAGACATCTTTGCATTGTACGAACTGCGATTGAGCGTAACTTCAAGCGCATCAATGAACGCATGAGATTCCAGTATGAGACCATTCTGAGTATGCCGGAATATGTTCCGCAGGAAAGCATAAACCAGCTAAGTCTTGACGGAGTGAACTTCATCAAAAACACCAGCAAAAAACTGTGCCAACACGTTGTCGAGATTAACAGGTTGATTTGCGATAGAATCAACAACTGCAAGAAGCTCTTTCCCCTCTGGATAAATTGGGATTACATTAAAGCACTTTTCGTCATGCCTGACGGTTTGAAGGAAGATGGTACAAGAGAGGCTGCCAACATTTATTACTCTCATTTGCTTTTTTATCCCTATCAGATGTACATAAACTGGCAGCCGGAGGAAGTCGGCAACATTCTTTACAATGATAAGAAGTTCGTTACCTTGCTGTACAGTTGGAACAATGACTATTTCACTGAATATAGCAAAGTCTCAGATGCAGGGAGTTATATCAAAGGAAGTATCTATGAGTTTATTGAGAGCAGCGAAAAGACCGTTATCGTTGTCGATTGTGAAAACTCTGATCCCTACAAGCTGTGTGCTACCTTAAAAAACCTCGATCACGAGTATACACAAAAAATTGCGTCGATCATTCTCTTTGATGATGTGCATACCGCCTCCGCATGGAGAATATTAGACAGCTTCACCGCAATCCATGTTGAACACATGATGATTGAACGGGTGAAGCAAAGCAAGTCGCTCGTTGATGTCATGCTTATTGCCCGAACTTGTCAGGAACACTACAAGAATAACGTCGATTCCTTTATTCTTGTTTCCAGCGACTCCGACTACTGGGGGTTAATCTCGTCTCTGCCGGAAGCACGTTTTTTAGTTATGATTGAACGAGAGAACTGCGGACCGGACTTGAAGAATGCACTTCTGAATGCAGGGATATTTTATTGCTATATTGATGACTTCTACTCTGGAAATGCTGAGGACATCAAGCTCGGCGCACTTTTCAAAGAAATGGAGCGTTATATTGACCAAACCGTCAGGCTCAATATCAACGAGATGTTCAGTGCCGCTTTGAAGGTAACGCGCATTGAGATGAGTTCGTCTGAGAAAAACCAGTTCATCGCAAAGTACCTAAAATCAATGCAAATGGAAATTACAGATGATGGTGACGTGGTTTTGCAGTTGAAACGAAAATAAGTCCGGTATTTGGGATACTTGCTATGATAAAATAGAAATGAGGACAGGCTGGCAACCAACAAATGATCCTCTAGTATTGGAGATGAAGATATGGCATACCAAAGCGAAGCGGCTCTTGAACAGCAGTTTATAGAGCAACTGAACAAGCAGGAATATACCACAGTCGCAATTCCTGATTATGACGCGCTGGTGGAGAACTTCAAAGTTCAGTTTGAAGCCTTCAATGCGCCAAAGCTGGATACGCCTATCACTGATAAAGAGTGGGAGCGTATCTTCAACCTCATGCTCGGAAAGTCAGTTTTCCAGAGTGCAAAAATCTTGAGGGATAAGTTTGTCCTTGAGCGTGAAGATGGTACAAAGGTATATCTGTCCTTCTTTGATCAGGACCACACGAAGAACATTTTCCAAGTCACTCATCAAACAACCGTAGTTGGAAAGTACGTCAATCGTTACGACGTTACGATTCTCGTAAACGGCTTGCCCCTGATCCAAGTAGAATTAAAGCGCCGTGGCATTGACATCCGCGAGGCAGTCAATCAGGTCATGCGTTATAAGAAGCACTCCTACAACGGGCTGTATCATTTCATTCAGCTCTTCATTGTCTCCAATGGTGTTGACACAAAGTATTTTGCCAATTCCGACAGAGACTTGATGTATAGTCTTGCTTTCTTCTGGACTGATTTCAATAACGTCCGCATCACCAATTTGAAGGACTTTTCGATTTCTTTCCTTGCAAGGGATCACATCATCAAAATGCTGACCCGCTACACCATCCTAAATGATACCGATAAGATTTTGATGGTCATGCGTCCCTATCAGGTTTATGCCGTAGAAGCGCTGATCCGTCAGGCAACGCTCACAAACCGGAATGCGTATATCTGGCACACAACCGGCGCGGGCAAGACGCTTACATCCTTTAAGACGGCGCAAATCCTCGCAGCAAATCCGAACATCAAGAAAGTCATTTTCCTTGTTGACCGAAAAGACTTGGATTCTCAGACAACCGAAGAGTTTAACAAGTTTGAGGCTGGCTCCGTTGATGTGACAGATCGCACCGATGTTCTTGTCCGCCAGATGAAGGACAAGAACAGACAGCTTATCGTCACCACGATGCAGAAGATGGCAAACGCTGTAAAGCGCTCTCAGTACGAGAAAGTAATGGACGCATACAAAGACGAGAAGGTTGTCTTTATCATCGACGAGTGCCACCGCAGCCAGTTTGGGGATATGCACAAGGACATTGTGCGGCATTTCAGAAAGGCACAGTTTTTCGGCTTCACGGGGACACCTCGGTTTGAAGTCAACGGTAAAACTGAGGGTAAAATCACGCAAACAACAGAAATGCTCTTTGGTGAGTGTCTTCACAATTACCTGATTAAAGACGCCATCTTCGATAATAATGTTCTGGGCTTCCACATCGAATACATAAAAACAATGGAGGGTGATTTTGATTGGGATGACCCGACACTCGCGGACGCGATTGATATAGGCGAACTCTATATGTCCGATGAGCGAATGTCTCTGATCGCCAATCACATCATCCAGAACCACAAGGCGAAAACCCGAAATGGACAATATACGGCTATTTTTGCCGTGTCCTCTATTGATGCCCTTGTTAAGTATTACGACATTTTCAAGAAGATCAAGCATGACCTGAATATCAGCGGCATCTTCTCCTACGGGCAGAATGAGGATGCCGAGGGCAAGGACGAGCATAGCCGTGATTCGTTGGAGCGTATCATCAAGGACTATAACGAGATGTACGGAACCAATTTCTCCACGGATACGTTCTCAGCTTATCACAAGGACATCTCTGACCGAGTAAAGGGAAAGAAAACAAAGTCGCTTGATATTCTCATCGTCGTGAATATGTTCCTGACCGGATTTGACAGCAAGCCGCTCTCTGTCCTTTATGTGGACAAGGACTTGAAGTATCATGATCTGCTGCAAGCCTATTCCCGCACAAACCGCGTTGAGAAGGAAACAAAGCCCTTTGGCATTATCATTTGCTACCGCAACCTCAAAAAACGTACTGATGACGCGCTGACACTCTTCTCTAAGAGTCAAGATACCTCTGGCATCGTTGTTCCGGGTTATCAATACTTCGTAGAGAAGTTCAACGAAATGGTGATGAAGCTCAAGGAAATTGCTCTGTTTCCGGAGTCCGTGGACACAATGCAGAACGAGGACGATCAGAAGAAGTTTGTCGTGACCTTTCGTGAGCTGACAAAGTACCTCCAATCGTTGCAGACTTTTATTGAGTTCAGCTTCGATCAGGATGCTCTTATCATGTCCGAGCAGGAATACCAGGACTACAAGAGCAAATACCTCATGCTCTACTCAAGGCAAAAAACAGACCGCGAGGTTGTTTCCGTCCTGAACGACGTTGACTTCTGCATCGAATTGATGGAGAGTGACAGGATCAATGTGGCGTACATCATGAACCTGATTCGCAACATCCATTTCGACGATCCCAAACAGAAGGATTACGATATTAAACACATTAAGGACGAGCTGGGCAGAACCGACAATCCGCAGTTGCTTCGGAAAGTCGAAATTCTGCAAGCGTTCTTGGATCGTGTTGTTGTCGGCTTGGAAAGTGCGGATGAAATTGATGCAGCATATAATGACTTTGAAAATGAAGCAAAGCGCGAAGAGATCGTTGCCTTTGCGAAGACTGAGGACATTGACGCATCTATGTTGACGGATATTATTTCGGAATATGAGTTTTCTGGCACAATGGATGCAGGAAATATCCGAGATAGGATTGAGAAGCCCTTGCCGCTTTTGAAGAAGCGCTCCCTTGTAAATCGGATTGTTGACTTCATCCGGCAGCACACAGAGAAATACCAATAAGGAGAGAGACAAATGGATAATTCGATTCAGGCTCATCAGAAAGAGCTTTGCAATAAGCTATGGGCAATGGCAAATGCCTTGCGCGGAAACATGGAGGCGTATGAGTTCAAGAACTATATCTTGGGCATGATCTTCTACTACTACCTTTCCGACAGGACGGAGAAGTATATGGCGAATCTTCTCAAGGATGACGGTATCGGTTATGAAGAGGCGTGGGCAGACGAAGAATATAAGACCGCCGTTATCGAAGAGGCACTGCGCGATCTCGGCTATGTCATCGAGCCGCAGTATTTGTTCCGCAAGATGGTCAAGATGGTAGAAAACCGTTCCTTCGACATTGAGTTCTTGCAAAGCGCAATCAACGCGCTGATGGAGTCCACAATCGGAAACGATTCTCAGGAAGACTTTGACGGACTGTTTTCTGATATGCAGCTTGATTCATCAAAGCTCGGTCATACTGTCAAAGATAGAAGTGCTGTTATGGCAAAGATCATCGCTTCGCTGGACGAAATCAACTTCGGCGTGGATGATACCAAAATTGACGTTCTTGGTAACGCCTATGAATATCTGATTGGTCAGTTTGCTGCAACTGCTGGCAAGAAAGCCGGTGAGTTCTATACGCCATCCGGTCCTGCCGAATTGCTTTGCCGTCTGGCTTGCCTCGGTCTCACGGATGTCAAGGATGCAGCCGACCCCACTTGTGGCTCTGGTTCACTGCTGCTGCGCCTCAAGAACTATGCCAACGTGAGAAACTACTATGGACAGGAATTAACCTCCACGACTTATAACCTCGCCAGAATGAACATGATTCTGCGTGGAGTCCCGTATCGCAACTTTAACATCTACAACGGTGATACCTTGGAGCATGACTACTTCGGAGACATGAAGTTCCGTGTTCAGGTTGCTAATCCGCCTTATTCTGCAAACTGGTCTGCTGATATGCACTTCATGGAGGACGAGCGATTCAACGAATACGGAAAACTCGCTCCGAAGAGCAAGGCTGACTTTGCCTTTGTTCAGCACATGGTTTACCACATGGACGAGGATGGACGAGCCGTCGTTCTCCTGCCGCATGGTGTCCTGTTCCGTGGTGCTGCGGAGGAAGTAATTCGCAAGCACCTTATTCAGAAATTAAATGTTCTGGACGCGGTAATCGGTTTGCCTGCAAATCTGTTCTTTGGTACGGGCATCCCTGTCTGTGTTCTTGTTCTCAAAAGAGAGCGCAACGGTAACTCTGACAACATTCTTTTCATCGACGCTTCCAGCGACTTTGAAGCCGGAAAGAACCAGAACATCCTTCGGGAGTGCGACATTGACAAGATTGTTGAGACCTACGAGCGCCGTCAGGATGTCGATAAATACGCTCATGTTGCGACCATGCAGGAGATTGAAGAGAACGGCTTTAACCTGAATATCCCTCGCTATGTTGACACCTTTGAGCCGGAACCTGAGATTGACCTGAATGAAGTTGCCGCTGAGATCCGCAAGCTGCAATCTGAAATAAAGGATATTGATGCGGAACTGAAACCGTTTTTTGATGAGCTGGGGCTGGATTTCCCCTTTGACGTGGAGGGCAAATAATTATGGCAAATGTATCCTCAAGTAACGGTCTTGAGAAGCGTCCGAGATTAGCATTCAGAAGGACAGATGGCTCAAATTTTCCCAGTTGGAGTAGGACTTCTCTAAGCTCTATTATAGAGCCTTACTCGGAAAAGGTATATGGGGAACATAAGTATGAGGTTCTAACATCCTCTCGTGAAGGTCTTCAACGACAAGTTGATCACTTTGGGACAAAGCAACGGCATGATACGGACGGATATAACATCATTCCTATCGGCTACTGCACATATCGCAATAGAAGTGATGACGGGAGGTTTACTTTTAATATCAATACGATCAGTTCAAATGCGATTGTCAGCAAGTTCTATCCGGTTTTCCGTTTCACAAATGCAAACAGCCTTTTCATGTCTGAGTTTCTTAACTCATCATCACGAGCAAAGAAGAAATTGTCTGTCCTCGCGGTCGGGACAAGTCAAGTGGTTCTTTCATTTGAGGCTTTGAAAGCAGCAAAGTTCGATTTACCATGTAAGGACGAGCAGGATAAAATAGCGTCTTTTTTTGAGTGCTTGAATAGGCGTATTGAGTACCAGCGGACTTTAGTAGATGCCCTCAAGAAGTATAAAAGAGGACTGCTTCACGGACTGATCTCGAAAATGCTAAGGTTCTCTCACAAAGAGAAGTGGGAATGTGTAAAACTTGGTCAAGTGTTTAAGGAGCGATCCGAAAGAGCTAATGGTGATGAAGAACTTTTGGCTGTGACAATCAACGCTGGTGTGCAGCGAAGAACGAACTTGGATCTAAAGGATAATTCAAGTGAAGACAAAAGTAACTACAAGCGTGTTCAAAAAGGTGATATTGCTTACAACACTATGCGTATGTGGCAAGGTGCAAGTGGCGTGTCTATGTATAACGGAATTGTAAGCCCAGCATATACAGTTATTACCCCCAAAACGCCCGCTCATGTCAACATACTGTTCTGGTCTTATTATTTCAAATATCCGCCTCTTGTTCAGACTTTTCAAAAGTATTCTCAAGGACTGACCTCGGACACATGGAATCTCAAGTTTCCGCAATTTGCAGAAATAACTGTTCTCAATCCCTCTTTTGACGAGCAGAACAAAATAGCTAATCTGCTACAAATAATAGATCATCGCATCAGAATTGAGGAAATACGGACAGATAACCTTCGTAAACTGAAATTGTCATTATATGCACAGCTCTTTATATGAAAAGTTGCTGTAACATAAAGCAGCGCAATCTATTCAGGCAATTTAGTTGATGTTCAGCATTCAAGATACGAGCGTCAACTTTACTTAAAAAGTCCCCGTAGTGTCGCTGTATGTTGATAGACGGATACGGTAGCTTTATCCCTTCAAGATTTTTGCGGCTTATTCTTTGACGCGTTCCTCCTGCAAGGAAAGAATTAACCGTTATTAGGTACTGCTCAGAGCATAGGAATTGAAGAAGATAGTTTTTATCCATGACAGATGCGTCCGTTCTGATGACAGTACAATCAACAGCGGTAATCCGTCTTTCTGCGGTTTCTGGCAAAAGGCAAGCTCTTCCAGCAGGCTCAGGCAATCTGGAAATAAGAATATCTCCGCCACATACTTCTAAACAGTTTAGGTGACGGAATGTAGCCTCAGAAATATACTTAGCATTTTGAGGTTTATCTAAGTATACTCCAAATCCAACATTCCCCGTTTGAACAAGGCGTATCCCTTCTGACGCTTGATCCTTTGATTCAATCCAATCACCATCTGCAAACAGTATGGAAACATCTTTTAGACTTCGCATATCACAACTCGCGCTTAGTCTTGAAAAAACATCTCGTAACAGTCCTCTTTTATACTTCTTGAGGTTATCTACAAGAGACTGCTGCGCGTCGATACGACGATCTAAGGCGATGAGAAAGTCTGCAATCTTTCTTTGCTCGGCAGCATTCCCCGGCAGATAGTGTTTTGTGCCGAAGAACTCATCTGTCGGGACATTAAGCAATCCGTGATTTCTTGCCCCCTCTGCTGAAATCATATAGATTTCTTTGTACCATTTGAGTGAATCAAAGTACACCTTAATGAAGTCTGTATCGTGCTTCTTGAGCGCAAAACAGATGTAAAGTGTGGACAACGCTCCCACAGGATAACGGTCTAACCGCTTTATTGAACCGAAGTCGTAACCTACGGAATAGCTCTTGTTATACGCATATTCGCCATTCCTCAAAAGGTAATATCCGCTCATGTCTTTGCTTGCAACGGTTTTGTTGAAGTAACTGATCTGATCGACAAGACCGTCTTTTGAAGATATTGTCAGGGGTAGATCAGTTTCATTACCGCTGTTTTTCCGTGTTACCCGTTCTGCAAAATCAGACAATTTCTCTGCTCTCCACGGTTCATCGAAGCCCGGAAAGCGGAGCTTCGGACGCTTCTCAAGACCGTTACTTGAGGTCTTTTTTCAGACCTCATTCCGGTATGATCTAAAAGTAAAATCCCTTGCAGTAGCAGAGATTTTCCGCTATTGCAAGGGATTTTGTCTGTCATATAGCTGATTCTGCTTGCTTGGTCAGAAGTATAAAAGAGGTGTGCTTTCTGTTGCATTTGGTAAGTACGGGAGCATCTGCTCAAGGGAGACAACGCAATATCCATTCTCTGTACTTGCCAGCAGACGAAGCGAAAAGTATGATCCGCGCTCGGGTGAACAGATGCCTTGTGTGGAATTGGAGCATATCGAACAAGAAACCGGACGCATCATTGGTAGCATCCCATCGACACAACAAAACAGTATTAAAAGTGTCTGCAAGTCAGGGGATACGCTCTTTGGGAAGCTACGCCCTTACCTAAGGAAATACGCTTTTGTGAAGGAGGACATGGTGTGTTCCTCTGAAATATGGTCCTTAGTCCCATCGGAGACAATAATCCCAGAATACCTCTTTTATCTCGTCCAGACAGATGAGTTCATTAAAATTGCGAATATTAGCTCTGGGACAAAAATGCCACGGGCTGAATGGTCGAATATCGAAAAATCCGTTTTCTCTGTACCCAGTAAAGAAGTCCAAGCCCAAATTGTTCAGACACTTCGAGGACTTGATTCGAGAATACTTGATGCTATTGATTTGCTCGATGAACTCCAATTTTTGAAGAGGGGCTTGATGCAACAACTGTTTATATAAAGAGCTGTTGCATCAAGCTGTGTCGCATTTTAGATAAGGACATTGCTATGCCTTCTTCTGCGCTTATTAGCGTGTCAATGGAACTCAACAGTTTCACAATCTCTTCTTGCCTTGCCCTGTCCGGGAGAGGGATGATGCAGTTTGACAAAGCTGACTTGCTTATTTCTCGGAACGTGTTGCCAGAAGCATATTTTTCGCACCACGGCTTAATAATGATTTGCATATAATACAGATATTCAGATAAAGCCCGATCTTGGTGAGGAATCAACGACTGAAAGCCCTGATTGGTGCAGCACTCCCGTTTTGCAATGGACATCTCGCCCAAAGTGGCACGGGTCGTTAATAATACCGTTCCGATTGGCAGCAGTTTTGCAGACGAGTTATTTAATCCTATATCACTCAATTTGCGAACACTTCTACTGACATATTTTGTCTTGCCGATTTCAGACGGAGTGAACCACTCCACGCTACTTCCCCAATATTCTGTATGAAGAGTGTCGGGTGTTCCGCCCCCAACAATCTCGCATACCGAGCCAAGCCTACAATTACAGCTATTATCAATCTGCGAAAGAAGTTGCTTATTGACACCTCTTTTATACTTCTTGAGGGTTTCAACCAACTCCATTTGCCGCTCGATTCTCTTGTCGAGAAGCCGAATAAACGAAGCAATTACTTGCTGTTCGTGCAATACTGGCAAAAACATTTGGTATGAGCATAATGTCTTAAAATACAGTCTCGTTCTCGTACCTCCTTTTTTCTGCTGAATGCAGAATACGGAGAATAACGGTGACGAATTAAGTGTATCGACTAAAAAATCCGTATCAAGGACTTCTTTTCTGACAGTAAACACGGGGTACTCTTTGCTTACCAAACCGTTTGCGACCAATCTATTGATATTGAAATGGAAAATATTATCATCGCTCATGTGGCGATATGTTATACAACCATACGGAAGAACACTAAACACCGTTGTCTCAGCGTTGGCTTGCTTATAATCCTCTTGAACAAATAGACCTTGCCTCGATGATGTTAAGAGCGGAAAACCGCTTTCTTGGGTAGCATAGTCAGACAGTTCGATCAACAGATCGCCAAGTTGTGCAGCTCTCCACGGTTCATCGAAGCCCGGAAAGCGGAGCTTCGGACGCTTCTCAAGACCGTTACTTGAGGGTGTTAATGCCCTGATTATCCCTCCAC
>OLPS01002535.1_pt1 | contig 16257 bp, 9 predicted proteins | sample 1673071 | NCBI WGS metagenome assembly OLPS01 (sample SAMEA3136752, study PRJEB25190) | human gut metagenome | reverse complement strand
TGCCGTATTCGGAGAATTTTTGCAGGAGCCGGATACGACAACTTCAGGAGCCGAATTTTCACCATATGCACCAAGAAATGCATCACGACTTGTATCAAATCCGGCAATCGGAGCATTGACGGCGTAAACAGCGTAATGGTTTCTTCTTTCCCGGTACTCGGTTTTATGATAGATGGCGGAACCATGGATCTCAACCTCTCCGGTGGAGTAGTTACGCTGGAAGTTTGTCATATCGTCCATTGCATTCCAGAGACAGAACTCTACATAGGAAAAAATGGAAAAATGTTTTTCTTCTTTACTGTGGTTGGTCATGGTCAGCTTATTGATCTCGCAGGTGCTTCCAATTGGAACGAAGTCTGTCAGCTCTGCGGCAAGATCATTTTTGCTTCCTTTAAAAATGGAATAACCGATACCGTGATGACATTCATAGGAATCCAGATCAGTCTTGGTTGGCATCCAGCCCGGATTCCAGATGGTATTTCCTTCTTTAATATAGTAGTAATGTCCGTTGCTGTCTCCGGGAACATTGTTGTAACGGTATCTGGTAAGACGTAACAGCTTTGCATCTTTATAAAAGCTGTAGCCGCCGCATGTGTTTGAAACTAATGAAAAGAAATCTTCACAGCCTAGGTAATTAATCCAAGGCAGTGGTGTTTTTGGGGAAGTGATGACATACTCTTTTGCATTATCATCGAAATATCCGAATTTCATATAAATCCTCCTTGTTTTGCGAAGCAAAATGCGACTGTCCATACATGAGCAGAGGATTTAGCCTCCTTGTTTTACATATTACTTAACGAAAACGATTAAGTAAATATTCCTTATCTAAAATTATATCTTGCAGAATTATAAAAATCAACAAAAAATCCTTTGAAATAAGCAAAAACAGCACTTTTAACAAAAAATACAGCCTAATATGGAAGAAAGCAACAAAAGAAGGTTAAGCTGGATAATTAAGCTTGAAATACGAAAACGTATAAGGTTTTGCTGCAAAAACTGTTAAAAAACAGAAAGAATCATAAAAAATGCACAAAAAATCAGAAATAAAAATGTAAAATTAGCCGAAATGTCAAAAAAGTATTGCAATCCACTTGCATAAGAGCTATATTAAAAGTGCGAAAACGATTAAGTAAAAACTTCGAAAGACTTAAGTAACTAGACAACAGGTCATACATAATAAAGTCTGGAAGAAGTACCTGGAGGATTCAATGGTATCTTTAAAAACAATTGCCGAAAAGTGTGGAGTATCAACTGCCACCGTCAGTAAGGCATTAAATGATCAAAAAGATATCAGTGAAGAGACAAAGAGTCGTATCCGGACGGTAGCAGAGCAATTAGGATATTTCCCGAATGCAGCAGCAAGATCACTTAAGACCAACCATTCATACAACCTCGGAGTTCTATTTGAAGAGGAAGCAGGAAGAGGTTTACAGCATGAATATTTTTCAGGAGTATTAAATGGTCTGAAAGTTCAGGCGGAGAAGCAGGGTTATGACATTACATTTATCAATACCTGTTTTGAAAACCGGAAGATGTCTTATCTGGAACATTGCAAATACCGGAATTTTGAAGGAGTTGCAATTGTGTGTGCGGATTTTAACGACCCTGGTGTCATGGAACTGATGAATAGCGAAGTACCGGTTGTCACCATTGACTACCTGCATCACAACTGCACGGCGGTCAGCTCGAACAACATTCAGGGCATGGAAGATCTGGTCAGATATATTTATTCTCAGGGACACAGGAGGATCGCTTACATCCACGGACAGCAGAATGGTTCGGCAGTTACCAAAGACCGGTTGACAAGTTTTTACCGGACAATGGATGAACTGAAGCTGGAAGTCCCGGATGAGTACATCCGTACAGCAGGTTACCTGGAGACAAAGGAAGCGGCAAAACAGACGAAGGAACTTCTGAATCTGGAAAATCCGCCAACCTGTATCATTTATCCTGATGACACCGCACTGATCGGTGGAAGAAATGTCATTATAGAGATGGGACTTCGGATACCAAAAGACATTTCGGTAGCAGGATACGACGGAACAAGGATGTCACAGCTTTTGCATCCGAAGCTTACCACAATTAAGCAGGACACAGAAGAGATTGGCAGAGAGGCTGCAAAACGGCTGATCGGTTCCATTGAAAAACCAAAAACAACTCTCTTAGAGAGAGTCGTTATAGAAGGAATCCTCATACCGGGACAATCGGTAGGAAAGATTCCGGAACAAAAATAACAATGTAAACAAGGCGGAAGCCAAAAAATTAAGGAGGAGGGTTTTCTATGAAAAAGAAAATCATTAGCGCATTATTATGTGTATCCATGGTAGCAACTATGGTAGCAGGATGTGGTGGGTCATCAGACACAACATCCGCAGACAACAGCAACTCAGGTGCAGCAGCAACGGCAACAGAATCTGGATCTGATGCAGCGGAGACAGATACAACAGGTGATGAGGGAAAAGTTTTCAACATTTATTGCTGGAATGAAGAGTTTAAGAGCCGTCTGACAGATCACTATCCTGGATATGAGGAAGTGGATGCCACAACTGGTAAGATTGGGGATGTTACCGTAAAATGGAACATCACACCAAGTGATGACAACGCATATCAGAACAATCTGGATGCAACATTATTAAAACAGGAATCAGCAGCAGCCGATGACAAGATTGACTTATTCTTAGTAGAAGCTGACTACGCACTGAAATATGTCGATACAGATTATACAATGCCGATCGCAGATCTTGGAATTACAGATGCAGACCTTGCAAACCAGTATCAGTATACAAAAGATATCGTTACAGATTCTAACGGTGTATTAAAAGGTGTTTCATGGCAGGGCTGCCCGGGCGTATTATTCTATAACCGTGATGCAGCAAAAGAAGTTCTTGGAACAGACGATCCTGACGAAGTTCAGAAATATGTTTCAGACTGGGATACTTTCAATGATACAGCAGAGACAATGAAAGCTGCCGGATACAAGATGACATCTTCTGTCAATGATACTTACCGTGTATACTCTAACAACGTTACTTCTAAATGGGTAGAAGATGGCAAGATCAATATTGATGATAACATTATGAAATGGGTATCTGATTCAAAAGAGCTTTATGATGCAGGCGAGACAGAGACATATGAACTCTGGGGCGATGACTGGAAGAAAGGTTTCTATCCGGAAGGAAAAGTATTCTGCTACTTTGGACCGGCATGGTTCGTGAACTTCTCTATGGCAGCCGACACCGAAGGATCTATCGGTTACAACGGTGGATGGGGCGCTACACCAGGACCTCAGGGATTCTATTGGGGCGGTACATGGATCTGTGGAGCAACAGGTACAGATAACGCAGGTCTTGTAAAAGATATCATCTTAAAGATGACAACAGACGAGACGATCATGAAAGATATCGTAGTAAAAGATGATGACTTCGTTAACAATAAACCAGCTATGGAAGCAATGGCAGCAGATACAAGCTACCAGAGTAAAGTATTAGGCGGACAGAACCCATTGTCTATGTACTGTGCAAGTGTAGAAAAACTTGATTTAAGCAACCTTTCTGCATACGATCAGGGATGTAACGAAGAGTTCCAGAACGCTATGAAGAACTACTTTGAAGGCAATGCTTCACTTGATGATGCACTTGACTTATTCTACAAAGCAGTTGTTGAGAAATATCCGGACTTAACATACTAAAATAATAAGCCGCGCCTGCCAGACCGGCGGGTGCGGCTATCTTTATATCTATCTCCGGACGGAGAGAAAGCAGTCAGCGGCGTAAAGCGCAGAGCTGACAGCAGATTTGCACAAAAAGATGTCCGTGAAGGGATGCTGTGAACTCTGTGAAAAATAAAAAGAAGGGGGCAAGAGGCGTTATGAAGAAGAAAAGCAGTAAAGCAGTCAGATATAACAAATGGGGTTACATTTTTCTGATTCCTTTTATTCTGGTGTATGTTGTATTCCAGCTTATACCACTGTTTAATACCATTTATAACAGCTTTTTTGAAAATTATTTATCGGGTCTGACACAGATCGGACCCAACTTTGTGGGACTGGAGAACTACAAAACGCTGTTTACACAGGGCGATATCTGGATTTACGCAAAGAATACCATGATTTTATGGATCATGTGTTTTGTGCCACAGATTATTTTGTCATTACTGTTAGGTGCATGGTTTTCTGATGTGCGTTTGAAATTAAAAGGAAGCAGATTTTTCAAGACCGTGATCTATCTGCCAAACCTGATCATGGCATCCGCATTTTCCATGTTGTTCTTTACACTGTTCTCAGATGGTGGACCGATCAACTCGATTTTAATGCAGATCGGAATCATTTCAGAGCCATATAAGTTTCTGGCAAACACAGGAAGTGCGAGAGGGCTGATCGCCCTTATGAACTGCCTGATGTGGTTTGGTAATACGACTATTCTTTTAATGGCAGGCATGATGGGTATCGATACTTCCCTATTTGAAGCGGCAGAAGTGGATGGAGCAACTTCCACACAGGTATTCTACAAAATTACATTACCGCTGCTCCGGCCGATTTTAGTATATGTTGTGATCACATCGCTGATCGGTGGATTACAGTTATTCGATGTACCACAGATTTTGACCAATGGTACCGGTGATCCAATGAGATCGACCATGACATTGATCATGTTCTTAAATAAACATCTGTACAGCAAGAACTACGGAATGGCTGGTGCAGTATCCGTAATCCTGTTCATCATCACCGCAATTTTAAGTCTTATTGTCTTTAAGGTAACTGGAAACGATAAGAGAAAAGCATGAGTAGAATAGAAAGGTGAGGTGTTATTATGAACGAAAATAAAAATCTGAAAAAAGGACTTGGAATCCATGCAAGAAGATTTATCGCTTATATAGTCCTGATTCTTGTTACATTTGCCTGCCTGTTCTGGTTCTATGTGCTGTTCATTAACGCGACCAGATCGAACGGTGAACTGCAGGCCGGATTTACACCACTGCCAAGCACACATCTGCTGGAAAACTGGAACAATCTGGTACACGGAACACTTCCGGTATGGCAGGGTATGATAAACAGTCTGATCGTATCGGTACTGTCAGCAGCGTTATGTACTTATTTTTCAACCATGACAGCTTATGCGATCCATGCATATGATTTTAAACTGAAAAAATACATCTATGCATTTATCTTAGCAGTTATGATGATCCCTACACAGGTAACTGCACTTGGATTTGTAAAATTAGTCGGTACATTAAAAATGGAAGATACATTTATCCCTTTGATCGTCCCAACGATCGCTGCACCGGTCACATTCTTTTACATGAAACAGTACATGGAAAGTACATTGCCGGTATCTCTGATCGAGGCAGCCAGAATTGATGGTTCCGGTGAGTTCCATACATTTAACAATATTGTACTTCCATTAATGAAACCTGCCATTGCAGTACAGGCAATCTTTACATTTGTAAGCAGCTGGAATAATTATTTTGTACCGGCTTTGATCTTACACAATGACAAGAAAAAGACACTGCCAATCTTAATCGCACAGCTTCGTGCAGCTGACTGGCTGAAGTTTGATATGGGTCAGGTTTATGTGATGATCGCATTTTCTATCTTCCCAGTTATTATCATTTATCTGATCTTATCCAGACACATCGTACAGGGTGTTGCCCTCGGCAGTGTAAAAGGATAAATTAGAATATAGCTACAAATGAAAAAACCTTCCCTGAGAACCGTCGTGATTCCCCATATCACGGCGGTTCTCCTTTGATGTAGCAGAAAAAGATTACAATATTAAAAAACATCAGAAAAATTATCTGAAATAATCAAACATAGGCTCTTTTTTTCCAGTTGCTAATGTGCTATAATAGGCACAGATTTTGGAAAAAAAGAAATGGTTGAGAAGTGAATCTGCACAATCCTTTCAGAACGGAGGAAGACATGACAGAAGGCGGTTTTTTAGTTTTCATGGGAATTTTATTACTTTTGGTTGTCATCGTTGTTGTGATAGCGGTTGTTTCATCTGTGGCAGGTGCGGCAGCAGCAATCGTTGATGATGAAGACAGCGAAGATGAATAGAACAGGGTGAGAACAGAATAGTGGGGCGGTACTTTTGTGCCAGTCCCCTTTTTGCAGGTCTTATGGATACTGCGAAATGTCCCGAGATCGAATCATAAGAAAGGAGACAGAGATTATAATGCAGTTACTTACATTTTTGTTAAATGGAGTGAAGTTTGGTATTCCTGTCAATGATGTGGAATCCATTGAAACAAGAATGAATGTGGTGAATATTCCAAATTCACTGCCACAGGTTCATGGGATCATGAATCTGCACGGAGAAGTTATTGCAGTGTACAGTCTGGCAGAACAGTTTCATTATCCGGAACAGGAAATCAACAATATCATCGTTGCATCCATGAATGGTACAAAGATTGGGCTTGAGGTTGGAAACGTGGATGAGATTATTGATGTCCCGGATGAGAAGGTTATTTCCATGCCAGTCATTATGAAAGCAGTAGAAAATTGTTTTGATGAGGTTGCTTCCTATGCAAAAGAACTGATCGTTCTGATTGAGGTATCAAAGCTGATGCCGGAAGCAGAGCAGCAGGCAATACAGAAACTGGTAGAACAACAGTCATAAACAAAAAAGAGTAAAGCCTCTGTTATTATATATTGGAAAGATACAGTCTCGTGGGATGGAGTACCGATAGGTACTCCATTTTTGCGTAAATAGGAAATTTTGTTCCATTTCTAAAATAATTCTAAATTCTGTCCGATTTTCCTTGCATTTTGATGAGAGAGGAGTAAACTGATTTTTGCCGACCGACCGGTCGGTTTTGGCTTGCGGGAATGCAATAGCCAATCAGACATATAATTTTTCAGGAGGAACGAGAATGATCCCGAAGTATAGTGTAAAACGTCCGTACACAGTGTTAGTGGCTGTTGTACTGGTGATCGTTTTAGGAGTTGTTTCGCTGACGAGGATGACAACAGATCTGCTGCCGGCAATGAATCTGCCATATGTGATCGTTGTCACGACGGATGTAGGGGCAAGTCCGGAGGAAGTGGAAAAAGATGTGACATCGCCGATCGAAGCGGCAATGGCGACGACTTCCAATATTAATAATGTAAGTTCCATGTCCTATGATAACTATTCTATGGTTGTTTTGGAGTATGAACAGAGCACAAACATGGATTCTGCCATGATTGAGATCCAGCAGCAGCTGGATCAGTTGACCGGACAATTTCCGGATTCAGTGGGCACACCAATCATTATGCAGATCGATCCGGATATGATGCCGGTTATGATCGCATCCGCAGATGTGGATGGAATGGATCAGGCAGAGGTATCTGATTATGTGGATAATGAATTATTACCACTGCTTGAGAGTATCGAGGGTGTGGCATCTGTGACGGCAACAGGTGTGCTGGATACGGACCTTCAGGTAACCATGAATCAGGAAAAAATAGATGCTTTAAACGAACAGATTTTAAGCAAAATAGATGCCCAGTTTACAGATGCACAGGCAGAGTTAGATAAGGCATCTTCCCAGATCGACAGTGGGAAAAAGAAGCTTTCCGATGGTGAAAAAGAGATGGGAAGCCAGCTTGGAGCAGGTGAAAATGAGATCATTAATAATAAAATCCAACTGTTTAACACCGAAGCAGATCTGACCACACAATTATCAGATCTTCAGAAATCACAGTCGTCCATGGATGGTGCAATCAAGTCGTTACAGTCAGCTTATGATGGAGCAACACAGTTACAGAGCGCGATTGACGGTTTACAGAAAGCAAAAGACGGTGTCAGCCAGGCGAAGAGTGGGGCAAAGCAGTTATATCAGGCGCACGATGGTGTAATGGCAATTTTAACAGCAAAAAATCCAATGACAGGTGCAGACATGACAGTGGAGGAAGCGCTTGCAGCAGCGGTTCAATATGGTCAGATGACACAGGAACAGGCGAATCAGTTGAAAACAGTGATTTCAACTTTACAGGCAGATCCTAAAATGTTAGAAGCATATAAAAATGCGGCCAGCGAATCCGATTTCGTCGCCTACATGGAATCCACAGCCATTGCCCAGATCAATGCACAGGCAGGGACTTCCTATACAAGTGAGAGTGACATTGCCAGCCAGATCGTGACATTACAGTACAAACTGGATGATATCAATGTGATGCTGATGAGTCAGGCATCCTCTTTTGCAGATGCAGGTGTGACGCTGACTTCTTACAAAGACATTCCGGCTGCAATCTCAAAATTGAGTGAGAGCAAGACACAGATTGCGGCGGGAATCGCGACAATCGAGTCCGCCCAGACACAGGTGGCAGACGGTAAAACATCTTTAGATGACGCATTAGTGACTTTAAATGAATCCCAGATATCCGGTATCATGGAGATGAGCAAGGGATATGCGGATCTTGCTGTTGCAGCAAATAAGATCGAAGAGGGACAGAGCCAGTTAGATGATGCAAAAGAACAGGCAAAAGATTCAGCGGATCTGAACACGATCCTCACAATGGATACCTTAAAAAATCTTCTGACAGCGCAGAACTTCTCCATGCCGGCAGGTTATGTGACAGAGGGGAACGAGCAGTATCTGGTGCGGGTAGGAGATGAGGTGACATCCAAAGCAGATCTTGAAAATCTCGTTCTGATGGATCTTGGTATGGATGGTATCGAGCCGATCAGACTGTCAGATGTGGCAGATATCGAATACATTGACAATTCCGGAGATTCCTATTCGAAAGTGAATGGAAATCCGGCGGTAATGCTTTCGATTGAAAAGCAGACCGGATATTCCACCGGAGATGTGACAGACCGGTTATTGGACAAATTTGACAGTCTGGAAAAAGAAAATACAGCATTACATTTGAGTGTTCTCATGAATCAGGGGATTTACATTGACATGATCGTGAAATCAGTCGTAGAAAACATGATCGTGGGAGCCATCCTTGCAATTATTGTATTGTTATTATTCTTAAAAGATATTAAACCTACACTTGTAATAGCATGTTCGATCCCGCTCAGTGTTGTTTTTGCAGTGGTACTGATGTACTTTACGCATATTACGTTAAACATCATTTCGCTGTCGGGTCTGGCACTCGGAATTGGTATGTTGGTGGATAACTCCATCGTCGTGATCGAGAATATCTATCGATTGCGCGGGGAGGGATATTCGATTCGAAAGGCAGCCGTGGAGGGTGCTTCACAGGTGACAGGAGCAATCATAGCATCCACACTTACAACCGTCTGTGTATTTGCACCGATTATTTTTACAGAGGGTGTCACAAGACAGTTATTTGTGGATATTGCGCTGACAATTGCATTTACGCTTGCAGCCAGCCTTCTTGTGGCATTGACTTTCGTGCCGATGATGGCGGCAGGATTATTAAAAAATACAAAAGAGATCAGGCATAATTTCTTTGACAAAGTAAAAGAGGTTTATGGAAAAATTTTAGCAGTATGTCTGCGTTTCAAGCCAATCGTATTTATTGCGGTGATCGTATTGCTTGGAACAAGTGTTGTGGCAGCATTCTCCAGAGGATATTCTTTCATGGATATGAATATGGAGACGAACCAGATCAGTGCGACGATTTCAGCAAAAGAGGATCAGACACTAACGTTTGACGAACTGACAGAAATGGCAGATGAAGTCGTGGAAAAAGCATTGACGATCGATGGCATTGAGACCATTGGTGCCATGGCAGGCGGAAGTGCTCTTTCCATGATGGGAAGCAGTTCTACAGACAGTATTTCCATGTATATGATTCTGGATGAAGAATCTGAAGTGAGCAGTGCAGATGTAATCGAACAGTTGGATGAACTGACCAAAGACATGGACTGCGAAGTTACAACAGACACCTCCGCTTCTGATATGACATCACTTATGGGAAGTGGACTGACGATCAATGTAAAAGGAAATAATCTCGATAAACTGCAGGAACTGGCAGGAGAGGTTGCAAAAGTAGTGGAGAACACCGAGGGAACCGTGGATGTGGATGATGGACTTGACAATACGACACCGTCTTTCACCATTTCTGTAGACAAGGAAAAAGCTGCGAAATATGGCATGACCGTTGCACAGGTATTCCAGCTTGTTTATGGGGAAATGGCATCGTCAACCTCCGCAACAACGATCTCTACCGATGTAAATGATTATCAGGTTTATGTACAGAGTGAGGAGCAGTCCGATGTTACATTGGATGATATCAAAAACCTGACCTTTACCTATACAGACAGAGAAGGAAACGAGACAGAAGTAGCACTTTCTGATATTGCACAGTTTGAGGAAGGTTACACCTTAGGAACAATCAACCGTGATGCGCAGGTCAGATATATCAGTGTGACCGCAGGAGTGGATGATGACCATAATGTCAGTCTGTTAAGCAATGAGATCCAGAAAGAGTTAGATAAGATCGATCTGCCGGAAGGATACTCCATTGAGATGGCAGGTGAGGACGAGATGATCGCAGATGCGATGAATCAGTTGTATCTGATGCTTCTTTTGGCAGTCATCTTCATTTACCTTGTCATGGTAGCACAGTTCCAGTCGCTGTTGTCGCCGTTTATCATTATGTTTACAATCCCGCTGGCATTTACAGGCGGTCTGTTCGCACTTTACTTTACCGGCAACGAAGTCAGCGTTGTGGCAATGATCGGATTTGTCATGCTTGCCGGAATTATCGTAAATAACGGTATCGTTATGGTAGACTTTATCAACCAGCTCCGCCGTGGCGGAATGGAGAAAAAAGACGCCATTATCGAATCCGGAAAAACGAGACTCCGTCCGATCCTTATGACCGCACTCACCACGATCCTGTCCATGTCCACGATGGCAGTCGGACTTGGAGAAGGTTCAGAAATGATGCAGCCAATGGCGATCGTAACGGTTGGCGGTTTGTTATATGGTACACTGTTAACCCTGATCGTTGTTCCATGTATTTATGATGCATTCAACCGCAATAAGAGCATGGTCGAGGAGGACTTATAATGGATGAGCAGAAACTGATCCACGATCCATCACAGAAAGTACTTGCCATGTATCAGGCAGTCATTGAGTTCATTAATGAAGGCTGTGATATCAACACTTTAAAAGTAGCTGATATCACAGGCCGGGCAGGCATTGGAAAAGGAACAGCATACGAATATTTTTCTTCAAAGGAAGAGATAATCTCTTCTGCAATTTTATATTATGTGAAAGTGTGCTTTGAAAAACTGCAGGTAATTTCTACAGATAACAGAACGTTTCAACAGAAAATTAACGAGGTCATGGATTTTATTGATGAGCATGTAAAAGAAAAGCAGGGTGTCTTTTTCCTGATAAAAATGGTATTGGAATCATACGAGATACCAAAGAATCTGAAAGATGAGTATGAGCGTATGAAACACCAGTGCTGTGATAAGGAGAAAAACGAGATTATCGACTGCATTGTGGAGGAGGGTGTCCGCGAAGGTCTGATCCGGGAGAAGAATGTTTTCCTGCGAAGAGCCGCGGTCGAAACCCAGCTTTCGGTCTATTTTATGTACCGCATCGCAGCAGAGAAAAAAATGGAGCTTGACTTGGAGGCAGATTTTCTGAGAGAATATGTCTATCAGAATCTGTTGAAATTATTAGGATAGGAAGAAGGAACAAATAAATTAAAATCACCTATAAAAAAATCAGTTGACAAATGCCACTTTAGCTTTTATGATGAAAAAAGATATAAAAAGGTGATGAGAAAGAGGAGTACACACAGACACCTGAAAGAGAATGACATTCACCGGCTGAGAGATGTCACCAGAACATGTTGTGTGGAAGGTAGCTTTTGAACCGTCGCGCTGAACCTGTCTGTTGCAGATAAGTGGCAGAACTTGCAAGTTGATCATGCGGAGAAAAATTTCGTATATCGCCAGAAGCAGTCAGAAGTAAGCGAGAACGAGTTGTCCCCGTTACTGGACAGTGGCTTAGGAATGAGCCTGTAGAGATATGTTGTTTTTGCAACATAACAAAGGTGGTACCGCGTTGACACGCCCTTTGCATCCGTATGGATGTGAAGGGCTTTTATTTTTTTAAGAAAGGAAAAAGACAAATGAAGGAATTAGCAAAGACCTATGACCCAAAGGGCATTGAAGAACGTCTCTATAAAAAATGGGAAGACAACGGTTACTTCCATGCAGAAGTAGATCGCAGCAAGAAACCATTCACCATTGTGATGCCTCCACCAAACATTACCGGACAGCTTCACATGGGACACGCATTAGACAATACCATGCAGGATATTTTGATCCGCTACAAGAGAATGCAGGGTTACAATGCATTATGGCAGCCTGGAACAGACCACGCTTCCATTGCAACCGAAGTAAAAGTCATCCAGTCCTTAAAAGAAAAAGGAATCGACAAGGCAGATCTTGGAAGAGAAGGTTTCTTAGAGAAATGCTGGGAGTGGAGAGAGGAATACGGTAACCGTATCATCAACCAGTTAAAGAAAATGGGATCTTCTGCTGACTGGCAGAGAGAACGTTTTACCATGGATAAAGGATGTTCTGATGCCGTACAGGAAGTTTTTATTAAATTATATCAAAAAGGATATATCTACAAGGGTTCCCGTATCGTAAACTGGTGCCCGGTTTGTAAGACATCCATTTCCGATGCGGAGGTAGAGCATGAGGAGCAGGACGGATTCTTCTGGCATATCAATTACCCGGTAGTTGGTGAGGAAGGAAGATTCGTAGAGATCGCAACGACAAGACCGGAGACTTTATTCGGAGATACCGCTGTTGCTGTAAACCCGGATGATGAGAGATACAAAGACATCGTTGGAAAAATGTTAAAGCTTCCGATGACAGACCGTGAGATTCCGGTGATCGCTGATCCATATGTAGACAAAGAGTTTGGAACCGGATGGGTGAAGATCACACCAGCCCATGACCCGAACGACTTTGAGGTTGGAAAACGCCACAACCTGGAAGAAATCGTTGTCATCAATGACGATGCAACCATGAACAAGTTAGCAGGAAAATATGAGGGAATGGACCGCTACGAGTGCAGAAAAGCATTAGTAAAAGATTTAGAGGAAGCGGGACTTTTAGTAAAAGTTGTTCCACATTCCCACAACGTAGGTACACATGACCGCTGCGGCACAACCGTTGAACCAATGATCAAACAGCAGTGGTTCGTGAAAATGGACGAGATGATCAAACCGGCAGTTGAAGGCGTAAAAAATGGTGATATCCAGTTACTTCCAAAACGTATGGAGAAGACATACTTCAACTGGACAGACAATATCCGTGACTGGTGTATTTCCAGACAGTTATGGTGGGGACACAGAATCCCGGCATACTACTGTGATGAGTGTGGCGAGATGGTAGTTGCCAAAGAAGCACCTCATAAGTGTCCGAAATGTGGATGCACCCATATGACACAGGACCCGGATACCTTAGATACCTGGTTCTCCTCTGCTTTATGGCCATTCTCAACACTTGGCTGGCCGGAAAAAACAGAAGACTTAGATTACTTTTATCCAAATGATGTTTTAGTAACCGGATATGATATTATCTTCTTCTGGGTAATCCGTATGATCTTCTCCGGTTACGAGCAGATGGGCAAAGCGCCATTCCATACCGTATTATTCCACGGTCTGGTACGTGACTCCCAGGGACGTAAGATGAGTAAGTCTCTTGGAAACGGTATCGATCCGTTAGAGGTTATTGACAAATATGGTGCTGACGCACTTCGTCTGACACTGATCACAGGCAATGCACCTGGTAACGATATGCGTTTCTACTGGGAGAGAGTAGAGTCTTCCAGAAACTTTGCCAATAAAGTATGGAATGCTTCCCGTTTCATCATGATGAACTTAGAGGGCGCAGAGATCAAAACCCCTGCTCTCGATGAATTAAAGGCAGCCGACAAATGGATTTTATCCAGAGTGAACACACTTGCAAAAGATGTGACAGAGAACATGGATAAATTCGAGATGGGTATCGCCGTACAGAAAGTTTATGACTTTATCTGGGATGAATTCTGTGACTGGTACATCGAGATCACAAAAGTTCGTACCTATAACAAAGAGAATGATCCGGCATCTGCAAATGCAGCATTCTGGACCTTAAAGACGGTACTGACAGAGGCATTAAAGCTGTTACATCCATTTATGCCGTTTATCACAGAGGAAATCTTCTGTACGCTTCACCCGGAAGAAGACACCATTATGCTCGCAAAATGGCCGGAATACAAAGCAGAATGGAACTTTGCAGCAGAGGAAGAGATGGTAGAGCACTGCAAAGACCTTGTAAAAGGTGTTCGTAACCTCCGTACTGAAATGGATGTTCCACCATCAAGAAAAGCAAAGATTTTCATTGTATCTGACGATGCGAAAATCAGAGACACGTTTGAATCAAACAAAGAAGTTTATGTAAACCTTGCAGGTGCAAGCGAGATCGCAGTACAGGCAGATAAGACAGGAATCGAGGAGGATGCTGTTTCCGTTGTAATTCCTGGAGCAACACTTTACCTTCCACTGGAAGATTTAGTAGACTTTGAAAAAGAAAAAGAACGTCTGTTAAAAGAACAGGCACAAAAATATGTACAGCAGTTATCAGATGCAGGACAGCAAGGCAACATAGTGCTGTCCTTTTTTCAGTTTCAGAAAAGAAGCTATCATGAAGTGATACTAGATTGTACAAAGGACGTTGCAAAAATTGAATTGATGCCACAAAAACAGATGGAGGGGCTTGTCTGCGAGATTCGTGTTGATGTAAAAAACGAAGAATACAGTATATATACGGAACGCTTTAATAAGGAGTATCTGAATTATATATATTTAAAGCTGGATGAGACAGAGGCAGATATGTCAAAGGCATTAGTTGGCTATCCGTCAGAAAAGGAACAAACTTATTCAGATACATTAAAGAAACAGCGAGCAGCATGGACACAAGTACCTAATGAAGCAAAGAAGTCACTGGCAGAGCGAGTAGATGGCATTGAGCTAGATAACCCGGCCTGGTATCAGGCATATCTGTCAAAGCCTCTTAAGGATTTTATTTCTCTTTATTGGGAAAGCAGTGGATGGATTGATATAGATTTATGTAAGATTGCATGGCGTGTACCAAAATATTTTTATATTGGAAATGCATATTGTTTTCATCTGTTTCCTAAAAAGACACAGTTAGAGGCTATGCTTGAAAAGACATGGGGTGATCATATTTTCCCTGTTTGTGTGTTTGCACCTGTTGAAGAAAAAGATCTAATAAAAATAGAAGAAATATTAAAGCTTCTTTCAGATTGGTGTCAAAATAAATGTGTAAAAATTGAGCTTGTAATAAATGATTGGGGAATGGCAGGTCTGATCAGAAAAAAATATCCGAATCAGTTTTTGCTGACGCTTGGCTGCCTTTTATCAAAACAAAGACGTGACACAAGAATGAACTATGTTAATAGAAATGACAATGAGTTTAGTAAAGAAAAAAGTCAGATAGATGCTCCATTTTACAGACAGTATCTTGCCAAGCATTTTAATATAACGCGTGTGTCATTTCAAAACAGTGACATTGATAAATCATTTTTTACGCCGGACAGTATGATTAGCATGACACTTCATTTTCCGTATTTTCAAATGAATACTTCTGGATGGTGTCCGCTTTTGGCAATGCTTTACAGAGGCAGCAGAGGAAGGCAGAAAGCAGTTGATTATTGCCATTGTGAATGTATGACATATGCATTTGAGTATCCTGATTTTCTTTGCATGACAGGGCGGTATAACAGTATTTTTGGATATAATGATTCGATTAGAATAGAAAAAGAAGGAGTTCGTCTTGTGGCTGGATTTTTAAATACACCATTAAAAAACGATTCGGCAAAGGGGACAAAGCTATGAAAATTACGGCAGGATTAGGCTCTGTTGATGATTATCTTCCTTATGTGGAAGCAGGGGCAGATGAATTTTTTTGCGGCTATGTGCCATATGAATGGATGAAAAACGGAGGATTGACATATCCGCTAAATCGCAGAGAGGTGCTTTATTATAACGTGCAGATCGGATCTGAAAGTGAAATGGAGATCTTAGCAACACTTGTCAGAAGAAAGAAAAAAATAGTCACAGTAGCGTTAAATGGATTATTTTATGCACCTCATCAATATCCGATGATAGAAGCACTTATTAAGCGTTTGTTTCATATGGGTTTTTCATCATTTATTGTTGGAGATATGGCGCTGCTTGTCTTTTTAAAAAAGAATCTGACAGTTCCGGCAGAAATTCATGTAAGTGGTGAAATGTCGGAATCAAATCATATAATGATT
>OLPS01002521.1_pt1 | contig 16333 bp, 12 predicted proteins | sample 1673071 | NCBI WGS metagenome assembly OLPS01 (sample SAMEA3136752, study PRJEB25190) | human gut metagenome | reverse complement strand
GGTAAATTTGTCGTCCTGATCGGGCCATCTGGCTGTGGGAAAACCACCACCCTCAAAATGATCAACCGTCTCATTCAGCCAAACGCCGGTCACATCTACATAGATGGAGAAGACATCGCAAAGCAGGATAAGGTAACCCTGCGCCGCCGCATCGGCTACGTGATCCAGCAGATCGGCCTGTTCCCCAACATGACGGTGGCCCAAAACATCTGCGTGGTTCCCAAACTCTTGAAATATCCCAAGGAACGGTGCGAGCAGATCGTCCGGGACATGCTGGCCATGGTGGACATGCCTTATGAACAGTATGCCCACAAGTATCCCTCAGAAATGTCCGGCGGACAGCAGCAGCGTGTGGGAATCCTGCGTGCCCTGGCCGCTTCCCCTCCCATTGTTCTCATGGATGAGCCCTTCAGCGCGCTGGACCCCATGACCCGGCGCACCCTCCAGCAGGAAATGAAATCCCTGCAGCAAAAGCTGAACAAAACCATCGTCTTTGTCACCCACGACATGGAGGAAGCCCTTGACCTTGCTGATCTCATTATTTTCATGAACCACGGCAAAATTGAGCAGATGGCTTCCCCGGAAGAGATGCTGTCCCATCCGGCCACCGGTCTGATCCATGACTTCCTGGGCAAGCACATGCCGGAGCAGTCCGCCGCAGACCTGAAGGTCAAGGAGTTCATGCGCACCGGCGTCTATACAGTGGAGCAGACCCGGGGCATCAACGAATGCATCAGCAAAATGCAGCGGCACAACGTGGACACCTTGATTGTGGTGGACTCTCTCAAAAAGTATCTGGGAACCGTGTCCATCACCGATATCCGTCTGACCGGGCATGTGGTGGATTCCATCGGTCCCTTAATCCGCTGCAACATGCCCACAGTGCAGACAGAGGACAACGCCCGGGCCTGCTTCGATCAGCTGATTGAGAGCGGAAGCTCCTATCTGGTGGTCCTGAACCCCGACCAGACGGTCGCCGGAATCGTCACCAAGACCAGCATGGCTTCGGCAATGGCGGAACAGCTGTGGGGGTGAACCAATGAGTTACCATGATCTTCCCCAGGCCATTTTGACCCACCTCGCCTTCACCTTGGTTTCCGTGCTGTTCGGTCTGATCCTGGGCGTGGTGTTGGGCATTCTGCTCTCCCGTAGGCCCAAGCTGTCCAAATTTGTGCTGCCGGTGCTCTCGGTGTTCAATACCATCCCCGGCATTGTCTTTGTGGGGCTTCTGTTCATCTGGCTGGGCATGCAGCCGGCCACAGTGCTCATCGCGCTGTCCATCTACGCGATGTTCCCTATCCTGAAAAACACCTATGCAGGGCTGGTCTCTGTGGACCCGCAGTATATTGAAGCGGCCCGGGGCTGCGGCATGACCCCCTATCAGCGCCTGTATAAGATTGAAATTCCCCTGGCGCTGCCTACCATCATCGGCGGTCTGCGAATGTCCACCATTTACACGGTCAGCTGGACTGTCCTGGCTGCAATGATCGGGCAGGGTGGTTTGGGCACGTTCATTTACACTGGAATCAGCGCCAATGACAACGGACTCATCCTGATGGGCGCCATTCCCGCAGCACTGCTGGCCTTCATCTTGGGCTCTCTCATCGACGCGCTTCAGCGCAAAGTGGTACCCAAGGGAATGCGAAAGGAGGCGGACGAGCTATGACCGGTATCATGATTTTAGACCACATCTCGATCGTTGTCGCCGCCTTGCTGTGTGCCATCGTGGTCGGCGTCCCTCTGGGAATTCTCTCCTACTTTTATCCCTCCGCCCGCAAAATTATCCTGCGGGTGGTGGACCTGCTCCAGACTACCCCTGCATTGGCCCTGCTGGGCATCATCATGGTCTTTCTGGGGGCGGGCAAACCGACCGTCATCATCGGTCTGGCCTTATACTCCCTGCTGCCCATTGTACGAAATACCTGCCTCGGCCTGAACCAAGTTCCCGACTACCTGGTGGAAGCAGGGAAAGGCATGGGCATGTCCCGGATGCAGCGTCTGCTCCGGGTGGAAATGCCCCTTGCCACCCCCATCCTCTTCACGGGAATCCGAATCGCGGCAGTCAACGCGGTGGGAACCGCCGTCTTTGCCGCCTTCGTGGGCGGCGGCGGCCTGGGGAGCGTCATCAACACCGGCATCCGGCAGGATGACATGGCAGCCATCCTTGGCGGCACTGGCGTGCTGATGCTCATGGCCTTGGTGCTTGACACCTTAATGGGTCTCATAGAGCACCGGATGAATCACCACACCGCCGGTTCCACCTCTCACCGCTTCCGTATGGTCAAACGTCTGGGGGCCGCTGGATTGGCCGTCTGTGTGATCGCGGTGGGCGCCTGGAGCTTCATTCCCCAAGATGAAAACGGCATTGTCCTCTATCAGGGAGAATTCTCGGAAGTCCAACTCATCAACAGCATGATCCAGCAGCTCATGGAGGACCGCTATGGCCTGGAAGTGACCATCAAGGACCAAATGACCTCGAAGAACAACTTCCAGGCGCTCATCGGTGACGATCACAGCTGTGACTTGATGTACAACTGGGATGGCACGATCCTCACCACCATTCTGGGGTTGGACACCACGGACATTCCCGACGGCATGACCCTCTACGATTTTGTCAACCAAACGGTTCAGGAAGAGTACGACTGCCGTATGTTGGGAAAAATCGGGGTCAACAACACCTATGCCATTGGTGTGACAAGCCAAGTGGCGGAACAGTACAACCTGAAAACCATCAGCGATCTGCAGCCCGTGGCCGGTTCCCTGCGCTTTGGCGCGGAGCAGGACTTTTTCACAGATGCAGGCAGCATGAAGTTTGGTCCCTTCGTTGAATTCTATGATCTGAACTTCAAAGAGGTTCTGCACGTGGACATCATGCTGAAATACAAGGCCATCGAAGAAGGCTCTTATGAGGTCATGGTGGTTTACGCAACAGACGGCCTGAACAAGCGGGCCAATCTGAAAATTCTGGAGGACGACAAACAGTTTTTCCCAGAGTATTACGGCACTATCTTGGCCCGCAACGATCTATTTGAGCGGTTCCGGGAGGAAGCCCCCGATTTGGAGGAAACCCTCTCCTCCTTGAACGGGCTGTTCACCAACGATCTCATGAGCAGTATGACATACGAAGTCGATGTAGAGCAGCGCTCTGTTGACGACGTGGCACGAGAATTTTTGATAGAACAGGGTCTGTTGGCACCGTGAAAGAAAACAGAGTGGACATTCCAGTCCACTCTGTTCTTTTTCTCTTCCCGCCACTTCCTCGGTGGTGGACAGGAAAACCGGCAGGTCCTTTACAGAACACTGCCGGTCTCCCTGGATTTTTATTTTTAGGATGTGAATACGTTTCCAGTCAGGACTTAGGCGTCCTTGGCCTCCCAAGGCTTGCTCAGCTCTACCAGACGCGCATATTTCTCCTGCGCCTCCTTCTCCGCCCGGGCAAAGAGCTCTGTGGCCCGTTCCGGGAAGGTGAGCTGAAGGGAGGAATAACGGACCTCTCCGGTGAGGAACTCCTGGTAGTCCATAATGGGTGCCGGAGAATCCAGCTGGAAGGGGTTTCTCCCCTTCTCCTTCCGGCGGGGATCATAGCGGAACAAATGCCAGTAGCCAGCTTGTACGGCGGCCTTCATTTCCAGCATGGTGTTGTTCATGCCAATCTTAATGCCGTGGCTGATACAGGGTGCATAGGCGATGATGATAGAGGTACCAGGATAGGACTCGGCCTCCAACAGCGCCCGCAGGGTCTGGCTGTAATCCGCGCCCATGGCCACCTGGGCCACATAGACATTGCCATACTGCATGGCGATGGCCGCCAAATCCTTCTTTTGGACCGCCTTACCCGCTGCGGCAAACTGTGCCACCGCGCCGGTATTGGTCGCCTTGGATGCCTGGCCGCCGGTATTGGAGTAGACCTCAGTATCCAGGACCAGAATATTGATATTCTCTCCCGAGGCCAACACATGGTCAACCCCGCCATAGCCGATGTCATAGGCCCAACCGTCGCCGCCAAAGGCCCAGACCGACTTTTGGCCAAACATGTCCCGCATGTTGTACAGGGCCTGCAATTCCTCCTGGTTCCCCGTGCCGGCCGAAATGGCTTTTGCCAGCGCGGCGGCCAGTGCCTGCCCCGTGGTCCGAGAGCCTTCGGTTTCCCTCCGGTGGTTCAGCCATTTCTGGGCACACAGGGTCACAGCGGCGGGGGTGTCCTCCTTCTGGGCAAGGGACCGAGCCAGATCCGCCGCAGCGGTCTGCCGGGCGTTCACCGCCAGGTTCATGCCATAGCCAAACTCCGCACCGTCTTCAAAGAGAGAGTTTTCCCAAGCCGGTCCTCTCCCCTCCTTATTGACCGTATAGGGCGTGGAGGGGGCGCTGCCACCCCAAATGGAGGAGCAGCCAGTGGCGTTGGCAATGTACATCCGGTCACCAAAAAGCTGTGTCACCAGCTTGACATAGGGTGTCTCACCGCACCCGGCACAAGCCCCGGAGAACTCAAAGAGGGGCTGCTGGAACTGACTGCCCTTCACGGTCTCCTTGGCAAAGGGAAGTTCTTTCTGGCTCACCTGCTCCATTCCATAGTCAAACACGGTCTGCTCATCCAGCTGGGCGCTCAAAGGCTCCATGGTCAGAGCCTTGGTTTTGGCCGGGCAGGCCTCCACGCAAGAGCCACAGCCTGTGCAGTCCAGCACCGACACCGTCATGGAATAGGCATAGATCTCACAGCCCTTCCCGCGCATATCCCGCATCTTGGTCCCCTTGGGGGCGGACACCACTTCATCCGCGTCCATGACAATGGGACGGATACAGGCATGGGGGCAGACATAGGAACAAATATTACATTGGATGCAGTTGTTGGGGTTCCAGGCCGGAACCTTTACCGCAATCCCGCGCTTCTCAAACGCCGCTGTCCCCTGGGGAAGGGTACCATCCGCTCCAGGCATCAGTTTGGAGACCGGGATGGCGTCTCCCCGCATGGCATTGGCAGGGATCATAATATCCTTCACGTACTGCGCCAGTTCCGCCCGCTCGGTCTTCACGGAAAGCTCCGTGGGTTCCTCCTGCGCCTCCGCCCAGCCGCTGGGGATCAGGATTTCCTGGACACCCTCGACACCGGCATCCACCGCGTTGTAGTTGCGCATGATGACGTCCATTCCCTTGTGGCCGTAGCTCTTCACAATGGCGTCCTTCATGTGCTGTACCGCTTCCTCCACCGGAATCACCTTGGCCAGCTTAAAGAATGCGGCCTGAAGAATGGTGTTGGACCGGTTGCCCATGCCCAACTCAATGGCTTTGTGGGTGGCGTCACAGGTGTACACCCGGATATGGTTCTGGGCCAGGTAGCGTTTGGCCGCCGCCGGGAGATGCTCCTCCAGTTCCTGCAAGTTCCAGGGACAGTTGAGCAGGAAAGTGCCCCCCGGCTTAATATCCTGTACAATGTCAAACTTTTCGATATAAGAGGCCAGATGACAGGCGACAAAGTCCGCCTTGGTGACATAGTAGGACGCCTTGATCTGATTCTTTCCGAACCGCAGATGGCTGATGGTCACACCGCCAGACTTCTTGGAGTCATACTGGAAGTACGCCTGCACCTGCATATCGGTGTTGTCGCCGATGATCTTAATGGAGTTCTTGTTGGCGCCAACGGTGCCGTCGCCGCCCAGCCCCCAAAACTTGCAGGCAATGGTCCCCTCATCGGCCACATCGGGCTCCTCCAGAATGGGGAGAGAGCGGTGGGTCACATCGTCGTTGATGTTGATGGTAAAGCTCCGCACCGGCTGGTCGCTCTGCCCATTGCGGAACGCAGACAGGATTCCGCCCGGCGTAGTGTCCTTGGAGCCCAAGCCATACCGGCCGCCCACAATCTTCGCTTCCGCGAAGGGGGTGCCCGCCAGCGCCGCCACCACATCCAGGTACAGCGGCTCTCCAATGGAAGAGGGCTCCTTGCAGCGGTCCATGACCACGATATTTTTCGCTGTGGCAGGCAGGGCCGCCACAAAGCGGTCCGTGGCAAAGGGGCGATAGAGGCGCACCTTCACCAGGCCAACCTTTTCCCCCTTGGCGTTCATATAGTCCACCACTTCTTCCGCCGCGTCGCAGACCGACCCCATGGCAACCATCACGGTCTCCGCGTCAGGGGCGCCATAGTAATTAAACAGCTGGTAGTTGGTCCCCAGGCGCTGGTTGACCTTCCCCATATACTCTTCCACCACAGCGGGGAGAGCATCATAATACTGGTTGCGGGTCTCATTGACCTGGAAGAAGATATCCGGATTTTGGGCCGAGCCCCGCAATACCGGGTGCTCCGGGTTCAATGCCCGTGCCCGGAAGGCATGCAGCGCATCCATGTCCACCATGGACTTGAGCTCATCGTAGTCCCACACCTCTACCTTCTTGATCTCATGAGAGGTCCGGAATCCGTCAAAGAAATGGAGGAAGGGAACCCTCCCGCCGATGGCGGCCAGGTGGGCCACAGCGCCCAGGTCCATGACTTCCTGGGGATTGGCGCTGCACAGCATGGCATATCCCGTGGAACGGCAGGACATCACGTCACTGTGGTCGCCAAAGATCGACAGCGCATGGGTCGCCAGCGCCCGGGCGGAAACATGGGTCACCCCAGGCAGCAGGCTGCCGGCAATCTTGTACATATTGGGGATCATCAGCAAAAGGCCCTGGGAAGCGGTGAACGTGGTGGTCAGTGCCCCGGCGGTCAGGGAGCCGTGGACCGCGCCGGCAGCGCCTCCCTCCGACTGCATGACGGAGACCTTTACTGGCTGGCCGAACATATTCTTCCGCCCCTCGGCAGACCATTTATCCGACAGCTCTGCCATCACAGAGGATGGGGTAATGGGATAGATTGCCGCGACTTCCGTAAAGGCATATGCCACATGGGCCGCCGCAGTATTGCCATCCATTGTCTTGCGCTTTCTTGCCACGTTGACTCCTCCTTGTCCCAACGCAAACGGGAGACCCTTTGCTGGATTTTTCCTGATATTCAGAGGTAAGCCGTAAAAACGGCCCACTGTATTCTTCTGACAATCTAATCCTACCATTGAAGGGCTCCTTTTGTAAATGAAAGTTCTATCCAAACTTCCTGCAGGAAAACCCCTGGAATCCTTCTATCCTGCTGGGAGAGCAAAAAGAAAACGAGAGCTAAAGTAGTTCTTTGTGCAAATAAACCACATGCGAATTGTCAATCTTTGTACTACATCTGTGGATATTTGTCTATCCTGTCAAAACAAACGGCGTGCCTTATCCGGCACGCCGTCGAAAAACGTCAGCGGTTTTGTTCCTCCAAAATCCGTCCGTCCCCAGAGAAAGTGACCACCCGCCAGGGAAGGTCTTTCCCACTGTCCAGCAGCGCGGCCTTGGCTGCGCGCTCCATTCCGCCGCAGCAGGGAACCTCCATCCGGGCAACGGTCAGACTTTTGATCCCATTGGCCAACAAAATCTGCGTGAGTTTTTCCCGGTAATCCCCCTCATCCAACTTCGGACAGCCAATCAGGGTAATACGATTTTTCATAAACTCCTGGTGGAAATTTCCATAGGCATAGGCCGTACAGTCTGCGGCTATGAGAAGATGGGCGTCGGAGAAATACGGCGCCCGAACCGGCACCAGCTTGATCTGGACTGGCCACTGTCCCAAGCAGCTCTCCCCCTGCGCCGGAAAAGCAGAAGACATCCCCTCTTTTCCGCCTATGGTGCGGGGCTGGCTGCCGGGACAGCCGCAAGGCAGCGGCGCAGGGACAGTGGGAGCCTTGGCCTGAGCCACCGCCGCCGCATTGTACTCCGGTGCCTCTCGTACTTCAAAGGAGATCGCGCCGGTGGGACACCCAGGCAGGCAATCCCCCAAACCGTCACAGAAATCCTCCCGTACCAGCCTTGCCTTCCCTTCTCTCATTTCAATGGCGCCTTCATGGCAGGCCGCAGCGCAAATCCCGCAGCCGTTGCAGGCCGCCTCCTCGATCTTGATGATCTTTCTTACCATTTCACGAAACCTCCTACAATGTCCTTTTCTCTCATAGTTTAGTAGGATAAGCGGGAATCGTATGTTGGAAATCCAACACAACAGGAGATTCTATGGAACAATATTTCGCGCTTTTGCGCCAATGCCCGCTTTTTCAGGGGATCTCTCCCCAAGAGTTATCCCAGATGCTCCCCTGTCTGGGAACCCGCCACATGCAGGTCAAAAAGCACCAAATGATTTTCCGTGCCGGAGACCCGGCACGCTGGGTCGGTTTGGTGCTGTCCGGCGCTGTCCATGTCATTCAGGAAGACTACTATGGAAACCGCAGCATTGTCTCTACGTTCCAGCCTCCTCAGCTTTTTGGGGAGGCTTTTGCCTGCGCCGGTGTGGCGTCTCTGCCGGTCAGTGTGGAGGCTGCCCAGGACAGCACCCTTCTGCTGCTGGACTGTCAGCGTGTCGGTCAGTGCTTCCGCGCGCTCCTGCGCGGTGAGGTTCGGGTCGTGGTAGTCTGGCATGGTATACCTCCTGTTATTTTTCATAGCCATATTTCCTAGGGTTGTAAACTTGTTTCACATTCATGCGTTTATCGTGTAACATTTGCGTTATTCCGGACGCATTCTTTCATGACAGTTCGTCTGGAATTAAAATTACTATCAGTAAAATAATGCGTGATTATCCGGATTGTAATCACTGTTTCCTGCTGAAAAGCAGCCGCGCCCCTTTGTAGACCGGCTCGATACGTCCGGTTTTAAGCAGCCAGGTGACGTAGCTGCGGACGGTCTGCCCCACAAGAAGATACTGCATGAGGTACAGCCGGATATGGTACTTTTCGAGACACTTTGCGATGAGGTCGTCGATGGTCTGCGGAGTTCCGCACATCTCCTCGATGTCGGCGGCGACCTCGTTCATAGCGGCGAGGTTCTCCTGAACCAGCGGCGCGATATCCTCGCAGGGAACGTCGTGGGCGGGAATGAACAGCTTCCCGCTGAACCCGCTGAGCCGCGCGAGGGACTCACGGTGCTGCTCCTGCGAATACACGAACGAGATACGGTGCTTCTGCAAGTCTCCGGCGCTGACTACGGCGTCCGCCGTGAACCACACGCCGTCCCGGGTGCGGAACGCCGCCTGCGCCATGTCGTGGCCGTCCAGGCGCTCAAAATCTAGCCCCGGCGGGAGCGCGTCCCCGGAAAGCTCCGAGCAGGCGCAGGGGGGCGGGGTCAGCAGCCTGGAGCACATCTCCGGGGTGGTGCTTCCTCCGTAGAGGGTCACTGGGATAAGGAAGCTGTGCTCCACCGCCGCCGCGGAAATCCCCGGCGCGCAGACCTCGCAGCCGGTCTGCTCCCGCAGGAACGCGGCTCCGGCTACGTGGTCGGCGTGGGAGTGCGTCAGGAACAGCTTTTTCAGCTCCCAGCCATGGGATCTTACCTGCTCCAGAACTCCCGCGGCTATGTCCCGGGAGCCTGCGTCTATCATGCAGACATCCCGCCCGGAATAACGGAAAATTCCTATATTTGTAGGGGTCGGGGCGTACCAAGTGTCCTCGCCGACCCTGATAAGACTATACAATTTACGACCTCCAGCCATAACTATTTGTATTTTAGAGGCGTTATAATACGCGCAGTGCTGTAAAAACAGCTTCTGGACTTATTATACCCCATATATTTATAATAGTCAAGCAGTAAGCTGAAAAAAATCGCCCCGGAACGAATACTCTCCGGGGCGGTATATATTGAGGAAGAAACCTGTGAAAACAGCTTATTCAGCGAACATAGCGGTGGAGAGGTATCTCTCGCCGGTATCGGGGAGGAGGACAACGATGTTCTTGCCCTTGTTCTCGGGGCGCTTTGCAAGCTGGATAGCAGCCCACATAGCCGCGCCGGAGGAAATACCTACCAGAACGCCCTGGGTGCGTGCGATACGTCTGCCTGTTGCGAAAGCGTCCTCGTTCTCAACGGGAATGATCTCGTCGTAGATCTTGGTGTCGAGGGTCTCCGGAACGAAGCCTGCGCCGATACCCTGGATCTTGTGCGGGCCGGACTTGCCCTCGGAAAGAACCGGGGAGCTCTTCGGCTCAACTGCAACGACCTTAACGCCGGGGTTCTTGGACTTGAGGTATCTGCCCACGCCGCTGACGGTTCCGCCGGTGCCTACGCCTGCAACGAAGATGTCTACCTTACCGTCGGTGTCCTCCCAGATCTCGGGGCCTGTGGAAGCCTCGTGCGCGGAGGGATTAGCCGGGTTGGTGAACTGCGAGGGAATGAAGCCGCCGGGGATCTCCTTGGCAAGCTCGTTCGCCTTCTCGATGGCGCCCTTCATGCCCTTTGCGCCGTCGGTAAGCACCAGCTCCGCGCCGTACGCCTTCATCAGGTTGCGGCGCTCGACGCTCATGGTCTCGGGCATTACGATGATTATGCGGTAGTTCCTTGCTGCGGCTACTGCTGCAAGGCCGATACCGGTGTTGCCGCTGGTCGGCTCGATGATCACGCTGTCGGGCTTGAGCACGCCGCGCTTCTCAGCGTCGTTGATCATTGCGACCGCTACTCTGTCCTTTACGCTGCCTGCCGGATTGAAAAGCTCCAGCTTTGCGAAGATCTTTGCTCCGGTCTGCTCCTCAGCCTCGATCTTTGTTACTTCGAGAAGGGGGGTGCGTCCTACGAGGTCGGTTATTGTCTGATAAACTTTCATGGTTGTTCTCCTTTACTGTTACAATATATTTCCGACAGGCATCTTTCCTAATCACTAGATTACCTATCAACTTGATAGGATTATAGCATATTTTTTAGGATATGTCAAGGGGTTTGAGAAATTTTTTGAAAATTTTTTTCTCCCCTCTCTCTTTAATGGAATAAATACCCGTTTATAAAGATGACAAGTCTGCAAATAATAACTCTGTGCAGTCAGAAGCTGAGGAAACGCTCTCGATCACCTCGCGCTTCATCAGCTTCCGGTCTGCATACCTGAAGATATACGATAAAGAAAGGGATACTGATATGAGAAAGCTTTTAAGTCTTGCAGCAGCCCTCGCGGCGGCGGGAGCGCTCAGCATCGGCGCTTCGGCTAACGGCGGAGTAGTCGGCGGCGTGGTACGCGCGGGCGAGGACGTCGTAAACGGCGTAGTGAACGCAGGCGAGGATATCGTAAACGGCGTGACCGGAACAACAAACGGCGCGACCAGCGCAAATGGTGCGGCGGGTACAACAGGTGAAGCAGGAACAAACGGAGCCGCAGGCACCACGAGCGGCACCACCGGCGCAGGAACAACCAACGGCACGAACGGCACTAATGGTACAACAGGCACAGCGGGCGCGACCGGAACCAACGGCACCAACGCGGCAAACGGTGCGAACGGTGCAAATGGAACCACCACAGCCCCCGGAAACCCGAACACAGGCGTTCCCTTCAGCATGGCGGCGGTAGGCGCAGCTGCGCTGGGTCTTGCCGGAGTGGCTCTTTCCTGCCGGAGAGACGGCTGATTTTAAGTCAATTAAGTAATTCTAAATGCACTTTCGTGAATGCGAAGGTGCATTTTATTATTAAGGTAAAAATATTATTGCTTTTCACTAAATTTTTCTGTAATTTGTGTTTAAAATGACAGTTGCTTTTTTTTGAAGTTTATTGTAAAATATAAAAGAGGATTTAGTGTTTGCTATCCGCTCAAAAATATCTAGGAGGATTTTTCTTATGAAGTTAAGAAATGTATTTGCAGCAGTTACCGCTGCTGTAGTTGCTGCTGCAACTGTTGTCACCGCTGGCGCTACAACCTACTTCGGTGGCACAAACGCAGACAAGTCTGGTATGCTGGCTTGCATTCTGTCTGATGACCCCAATGTTCCGCTTTTCACTGACTACGCTTCCATCTCTGACCTGGTAGGCTTCACAGTTACCATCAAGGCTACCGATAAGAGAGCTGTTGAGGGTGCGATTGCTGAAGGTTCCTGGATCGGCGGCGCTTTCATCTTCAACTCCCAGTCCACTGGCTGGAAGCAGTATTCCTGGGCAGTTGAGGGCACCGGCACAGCTGACGGTTACTTCGTTCCCGGCGCTAAGAGAGGCGAGTATGTTCTGACCTATACTCAGGATACACCTATCTTCGCTTCTACTGATACTTATGCACAGATCTGCCTGCACAACTATGCAGACGCTTATGAGTTCGACGTTGTAAGCTACACTCTTCTGAACTCCAAGGGCGAGGACATCACAAAGGCTGCTGCTGAGACTACAGCTCCCGCTGAGACCACTGCTGCTCCCGAGGAGACCAAGGCTCCCGAGGAGACAACCGCTCCTGCTGAGGAGACCGTTGAGGTTTCCATCGACACAGCTGAGGTTGAGACCTTCGAGGTAGAGACCGCTGAGGTTGAGACTGCTGAAGTTGATACCGCTGAGGTAGCTATCACTGAGGCTGCTACCGCTGAGGCTGCTACCGCTGAGGCTCCTGCTGACAACGCTGCTGACGCTAACAAGGGCAACCCTGAAACTGGCGTTGCTGGCGTAGCTGTTGCTGCCGGCGTAGTTGCTCTGGCTGGCGCTGCTGTTGTAGCTTCCCGCAAGAGAAAGTAATCAACAATAAGTGACAGATAGTACAAACACTAACCGCACCCCCGGACGTAAGTCCGGGGGTGTTTTTATTGTGTTTCGGAATTTATCCAGGTTTATTCCGAGATAGTTACACTGTCCGGAGATTCAGCGCGGCAGAGGCTGTGCGGTTTGGAGCAGGCGGGACTGTACGAGCCGAAGATGTCAGCAGTACTCCGCGGGAGCTTACTGCATAAAAAACAGCCCCTCGGAGAGGATCCGTTCAGTACGCCGCACTGGTTCGGGATAATCCCAGCCGCAGCGGAACGATTCACTTAACGAGGAGCTTCTCGAGCGGCTTCCGCACGAGCTTGTTCCAGAACTTGACGACGAATCCGGTGAGCACCGCCGCAATTATCGTACCCTCACGGGCTCCCATAACGTGGAAATCGAAGAATATCAGCGACAGCACCACCGCGACAATAACGCAGGATATATCAAACACGACCTTCACCGAGCCGAACTCCTTGTGAACCGTATCGGAAACCGCCTTAACGAACGCTTCTCCCGAGTTCATGACCACGTTCGCGACGGAGGATATCGGCGACACCCCAAGCTCGCCCTTTTTCGTGATGGCAACTCCCAGCGCCGAAATAAACAGGCTGATTATGAACAGCGCGTACCGTTTGGCAAGCTCTTTTACCGGGATAAGGGGTTTTCTCTCTTCCATTTGTTTTCCTTTTTCAACTTTTCCACAAAAAAACCTGCGTTTCCGCAGGCGCATTATTTATTTTAGCTGTGGAAATCCAATTACTATTTAACATATCTATTATACCACTTCTGGTATAAACAATCAAGCCCCCGATTTACTGAATCAGGGGCCGTTGCTATGCGTTTTTTTGTAATTTCCGATTCCTGAAGATTACAGAACTCTCGCGAGAAAGTCGCGCAGGCGCGGGTTCTTCGGGTCTGTGAAGATCTCCTGGGGAGTTCCCTGCTCCTGGATTTTGCCGTCTGCCATGAACAGCACGCGGCTTGCTACTTCCCTTGCGAAGCCCATCTCGTGGGTGACTACTATCATAGTCATGCCGCCCTCTGCGAGCTTCTTCATCAGCTCCAGCACCTCGCCGACCATCTCCGGGTCAAGCGCGGAGGTAGGCTCGTCGAACAGGATAACGTCGGGGTTCATCGCCAGCGTGCGCGCTATCGCGATACGCTGCTTCTGACCGCCGGAGAGCTGCGCGGGGTACGCGTCAGCCTTGTCGGAAAGCCCGACCATCGCGAGCAGCTCGTCTGCGCGCTTGTCCGCCTGAGCCTGGGTCATTATCTTGTTCTTCACCGGAGCTATAGTGATGTTCCGGCGGATAGTCAGGTGCGGGAACAGGTTGAAATGCTGGAACACCATGCCCATCTTCATGCGGACGGAGTTCAGCTCCCTGCCCTTTGCGTGGGTGATGTCCCTGCCCTCGAACTCGATAACGCCGCTTGTGGGCTGCTCGAGGAGGTTAAGGCAGCGCAGGAACGTACTCTTACCGGAGCCTGACGGCCCGATAACAACTACCTTCTCGCCCTTTTCGATGGTCTCGGTGATGCCGTCAAGGACGACCAGGTCGCCGAAGCTCTTTTTAAGATTACTTACGCTTATCATTCGACAGTCTCCTTTCCAGACGGTTAACAAGTGCGGACAGTCCCACTACCATCAGCAGGTAGATGAGGGCCACAGCGATCAGCGGCAGGAATGCCTCGTAGGTCTGCGAACGGATAGTATCGCCGCCCTTTGTGAGGTCGTTCAGCGCTATGTAGCCGGAAACGGAGGTCTCCTTCAGAAGCACGATGGCCTCGTTGCCGAGCGCGGGGAGGATATTCCTGATCGCCTGCGGGAGGATAATGGAGATCATCGTCCTCGTGTAGCCGAAGCCCAGCGAAGATCCCGCCTCGAACTGACCGCGGTCAACGGACATGATACCGGAGCGGACGATCTCAGCAACGTAAGCCGCGGAGTTCAGACCGAACGCGATAACCGCAACCAGTATCTTGCTGATGTTCACGGAGCTGAACACAACAAAGTAGATGATAAGAAGCTGTACGACCATAGGCGTACCGCGGACTACCGTCAGGTAAATGCGGCAGATGAAATTCGGTATCTTGAGCCTGCCGGTGAGCTGGTTAGTGGAGCGGATTATCGCAATGACGAATCCGAGCACGATACCTATAACAACCGCCAGAACGGTGATGAGCAGAGTGTTTCCGAGACCCTGCACCAGGTATACCCAGCGATCCTTGTCAAGGAAGGTGCTCTTGAGCTTTTCAACGAAATTCTGGGAGGAAGCATTTCCGCTCTTGTAAATGATGACCTGGCTCGCCTCGGTGTAGCTGTCGGAGAAGTTGACGTTCTTCAGGCGGTCTTCGGTAACGGTCATGCCGGCTACGCCTACGTCAGCCTTGCCGGAATCAACCGCCGCAATAACGGAATCGAACGCCATATCGTCGATGACAAGCTCCTTGCCGAGGATATCGCATACGGCTCTCATCATGTCAACGTCGAAGCCGACTATCTCGCCCTCTTCCTTCAGCTCGTAGGGCGGGAACTCAGCGTTGGTAGCCATTACCAGCTTGCCGCTGTAAGTGATGCCCTCCGGGCTTTCGTAGGGGTGCTTGCCGTACTCGGCGTCAACCAGCCAGTTCTGCTCGATGAGGTTGAGCGTGCCGTTCTCGCGGAGCTGTGAGAGCGCGTCGTTTATCTGCTGGGTCAGCTCGTCGTTGCCCTTCTTTATCGCGCAGGCGTACTTCTCGACTGCAAACGGCTTCGGAGCGATGGAAAGCTCCGGGTTCTTGCTTACAAAGTACTTCGCCGGGGAGGAGTCGATGAGCACTACGTCGACCTTTCCCTGCTTGAGCGCTTCGATGGCGTCGGCGCCCTTGTTGTACTTCTCGACTGTCGCGCCCTCTACGCCCTCGGCGTAGGTCATGCCGGTGGTACCCATCTGAACGCCGATGGTCTTTCCGGTGAGGTCGGTGGACATGCCCTTTACAATGATGACCTGGCTCGCCTCGGTGTAGCTGTCGGTGAAGTTGACGTTCTTCAGACGGTCCTCGGTGACGGTCATACCGGCTACGCCTACGTCAGCCTTGCCGGAATCCACTGCGGCGATGATTGAATCGAACGCCATATCGTCGATGACAAGCTCCTTGCCGAGAATGTCGCACACGGCGGTCATCATGTCGACGTCGAAACCGACGATCTTGCCCTCTTCCTTGAACTCATACGGAGCAAACTCGGCGTTAGTAGCCATGACAAGCTTGCCGTCGTATGTGACGTCCTCGGGGCTTTCGTAGGGGTGCTTGCCGTACTCGGCGTCAACGAGCCAGTTCTGCTCGATGAGGGTCAGCGTGCCGTTTTCGCGGAGCTGTGAGAGCGCGTCGTTGATCTGCTGGGTCAGCTCGTCGTTGCCCTTCTTCACCGCGCAGGCGTATTCCTCGACTGCGAACGGATCGTCAAGCGCAACTATGTCGGAGTTTTTGCTTACAAAGTACTTCGCGGGGGAAGCGTCGATAAGTACCGCGTCGATCTTTCCCTGCTTGAGCGCTTCGATGGCGTCGGCGCCCTTGTTGTACTTCTCGACGGTCGCGCCCTCCACGCCCTCGGCGTAGGTCATGCCGGTGGTTCCGATCTGGACGCCTATTTTCTTGCCGACAAGGTCGTCCGCGCATGTGACGGAGCTCTGCTGCGAGGACTGCTCCGCCGCGCAGCCCGTGAACATGCACAGCGTGAGCAGCAGCGCAGAAACCGCCGCTAAAAATTTCTTCATGGTGAGTAACTCTCCTTTTTTCAAAACTATCTATAATTATACATCATCGCGCACG